>JACCEA011369940.1_pt1 | contig 26273 bp, 26 predicted proteins | sample 7449851 | NCBI WGS metagenome assembly JACCEA01 (sample SAMN15323453, study PRJNA562643) | freshwater metagenome | isolation source: river surface water | place: USA:Blue River Watershed | collected 2017-08-18
ACCAAGGGCGCCACGCGAATGCCCAACTCATGCGCGGCGCGCACCACCGACGAGCCAGGGTCGGCCACCGCAGGCATGCCCGCTTCGCTGACCAAGCCCACATCGTGGCCCGCCAGCGCGGCTTTGAGCAGGGGTTTGGCATCAAACTCACCCGTGTGATCGCCTTTTTTGTGCACCTCTCGCGGGAGCTCGGTGATGGTGTTTTCTTGGATGGTTTTGGCCAGCGGCACATGGGCGTCCACACGCTTCAAAAACGCGCGGGTGCTTTTGGCGTTTTCGGTAATCCAGTGCGTCACGCCTGCGGCCACGCGCAAGGTTTCTTGCGGCAGCACATCGGTGATGGGGGCTGGGGTGTCGCAGCCAAAGTCGAGCGGGGTGGGGACGAGGTAGAGCGTGCCTTTTTGCGTGGTCGCGGTCATGGCTTCATAGCTCCCAGTAAATCAATGCCCGCTGCACGCAACAGGCGCGCAGTGCGAATCATGGGCAGGCCAATGAGGGCAGTGGGGTCGTCGTTGTCGATGGCGTCGAGCAGCACAATGCCTAGGCCTTCGCTCTTGGCGCTGCCTGCGCAGTCGTAGGGTTCTTCGGCACGAAGGTAGGCTTCAATTTCGGCATCACTCAGGTCGCGAAAGCGCACCTTGATTTGCGCGAGTTCGGTGTGTTCAAACTGGCTTTCTAGGCACACCACCGACACCGCGGTTTGAAACACCACGGTTTGGCCGCGCATTTTTTGGAGTTGCAACACCGCCCGTTCATGGGTGCCTGGCTTGCCCAGTGGTTCGCCGTTGAGGTCGGCCACTTGGTCCGAGCCAATCACCACCGCGTGGGGGTGCAGGGCGGCCACGGCTTTGGCTTTGGCCAATGCCAAACGGGTGGCGAGATCCTGCGGGGCTTCGCCTGGTAGTGGCGTTTCGTCCACTTCGGGGCTGACCACGTCAAAAGGCACGCGCAAACGTTGCAGCAGTTCGCGGCGGTAACGGGAGGTAGAGCCCAAAATCAGGGCGCGTTGAGCAGTAGACATGGGTGGATTCTCTTACACTGCCGCACATGCATAAACCAAAGAACCTCCGCAATCTCGATGTCAAAGCCTTTGCTAAAGCGCAAATGCATTTAGAGGGTGATACCCCCGTGGCTGAGTTTGAGCGTTTGGCCGAAGACTGCATGGGCGACGTGACCGGCCATGTGGCATGGTCTGCCCAAGGCGCGATCGACCCAGACCAAAGTGGCAAAGACGCGGCTTGGCTGCATCTCGAAGCCAAAGCCACCGTGCCGTTGACGTGCCAGCGTTGTTTGCACCCCGTGCCTGTGGAGTTGCTGATTGAGCAAGATTTCCGTTTTGTGGCCGATGAAGCCACCGCGTTGGCTGAAGACGATGAGTCGGAAGAAGATCTGCTGGTATTGGAAGACGGCTTTGACTTGATGGCTTTGATAGAGGATGAGTTGCTGATGAGCTTGCCTTTGGTTCCCATGCATCCTGCCTGTCTGAGTGAGCAGGCGCCAACTTCAAAAGAAGAGGAAGCCATCTTGGCCGAGGCCAAACCCAACCCGTTTGCTGTGCTGGCGTCGCTCAAAACGCGCAAGCACTGAGACGCGAGGAGTTGGGCTATAATCTTAGGCTTCGTGTCACGCTGACCCTGAGTTGGTTTGTGGCCCAACGGTTAACCCATATTTAGTTTCAGGAGCCGATCATGGCTGTTCAGCAAAATAAAAAATCTCCTTCCAAGCGCGGCATGCACAACTCTCATGCGGCGTTGACAGCTCCCGGTACAGCCGTTGAGCCAACAACAGGTGAAGTTCACTTGCGTCATCACATCAGCCCCAACGGTTTTTACCGTGGTCGCAAAGTGTTGAAGACCAAGTCTGAAGCCTAATTACTTCATACCTCATTGGCCCGTGGCTGTCTTAGGCGCCTCGGGCTTTTGTTTTTTTGACGAGAAGAAACCTGCATGACCACTCTGGCTGTTGATTGCATGGGTGGCGACCATGGCCCACGTGTCACGCTGGTGGCCTGTCGTCGTTTCTTAGACACGCACCCCGACGCCAAGCTATTGCTGGTGGGGCTGCCCGAAGCCTTGTCGTCTTTTTCTCACCCGCGTGCCCAAGTGGTCCCAGCCTCCGAAGTGGTGGCCATGGATGATCCCATCGAAGTGGCCTTGCGTCGCAAAAAAGACTCGTCCATGCGTGTGGCGATTGAGCAAGTCAAGCAAGGTGCAGCTCAAGCGGTGGTATCTGCTGGTAACACGGGTGCTTTGATGGCGATCGCGCGCTATCTTCTTAAAACTATCGATGGCATTGATCGTCCGGCCATCGCGGGCCGCATGCCTGATTTCAAAGGTGGCGGTACCACCATGCTCGATTTGGGAGCCAACGTCGATTGCACGCCCCATCACTTGTTGCAATTTGCGGTCATGGGCTCGGCCTTGGTGTCGGTGCTCGATAACATCGAAAGTCCCACAGTGGGGTTGCTGAACATCGGTGAAGAAGATATCAAAGGCAACGAAGTCATCAAAAAAACCGGCGAATTATTGCGAACTGCAGCTAATTCCGGTGATTTGAATTTTTACGGCAATGTCGAAGGTACTGACATTTACCAAGGCACGGTCAATTTGATCGTGTGCGACGGCTTTGTGGGCAATGTGGCCTTGAAAGCCAGCGAAGGCTTGGCGCACAAGATCAGTGAAACGCTTAAAAATTCGTTTACGCACACGATCTTTACGAAAATTGCTGCCATCTTTGCGTATCCGGTTCTTTCTGACTTTAAAGATAAAGTTGATCATCGCCGTTATAACGGTGCCGCCCTGCTGGGCTTGAATGGCATCGTTTTCAAGAGCCACGGCTCTGCGGATGATGTGGCCTTTGGTACTGCTTTGAACCGCGCGTATGATGCAGCCCACCATAACTTGCTCGAACGTGTGCGTTCTCGCATTGCCCATGCGGCTCCTTTGTTAGCCCTAGGACAGTCAGACGCCTCGACCTGAGCCTCCTGATGAATGACCCTTTTCTCCCGCATTACTGGCACTGGTAGTTTTCTTCCTCCCCGCCGGTTGACCAACGCAGACTTGGTCGCGGAACTGGCCACACAAGGTGTGGAAAGCTCTGACGAATGGATTGTTGAGCGCACGGGCATCCGTGCCCGTCACTTTGCTGGACCGGAAGTCAACAGCAGTGACTTGGCGTTCGAGGCTTGTAAGCAAGCCTTAGATGCCGCCGGTTGCCGCCCCCAAGACATTGACCTCATCATCGTCGCCACGTCCACCCCAGACATGGTGTTTCCATCGACCGCCGCCATCCTGCAGCACAAGCTCGCCCAGTTGGACGAGGATGCGGCTGGCATTGCTGGCGCGCCTGCTTTTGACGTGCAAGCCGTGTGCAGCGGCTTTATTTATGCGCTGACCGTGGCCGATGCCATGATTCGTGCGGGTAACGCCAAGCGTGCATTGGTTGTGGGCTCTGAACTTTTCTCGCGCTTGCTCAATTTCCAAGACCGCACCACCTGCGTGTTGTTTGGTGACGGTGCTGGCGCTGTCGTGCTCGAAGCCTCTGAAACACCAGGCATTTTGGCGACCGACATCCACGCCGACGGTAAACATGTGGGCATTTTGTGTGTGCCAGGCCATGTGAAGAACGGTGAAATTTTGGGTACACCCATGCTCCAAATGGACGGGCAGGCAGTATTCAAATTGGCGGTTGGCTTGCTCGAAGGCGCTGCGCGCAACGTGCTCGATAAAGCGGGCCTGCAAGACAGTGACATTGACTGGTTGATTCCTCACCAAGCCAATATCCGTATCATCCAAAGCACCGCGAAAAAGCTCAAGCTTCCGATGGAGAAAGTGGTGTTGACCGTGCAAGATCATGGCAACACGTCTGCGGCGTCTATTCCTTTGGCGCTGGACAAAGCCGTGCGCTCAGGTCAAGTGAAGAAGGGTCAAAACCTCATGCTCGAAGGCGTGGGTGGTGGCTTCACTTGGGGCGCAGTGCTCGTTAAGCTGTAAGTCTGCGCAAGACTTGCTGTGACAAACTTCTAGATACGTTATGACTTCATTTGCTTTTGTATTTCCAGGTCAAGGCTCTCAATCCGTCGGCATGCTCGACGCTTGGGGTGACAACCCTGTGGTGGCTCAAACTTTGGCCGAGGCGTCGGACGCCATGGGCGAAGACATTGCCAAGCTCATCCACGAAGGTCCCAAAGAGGCGCTGGCCCTGACCACCAATACCCAACCCGTGATGCTCGTGGCCGCTGTGGCTGCTTACCGCGTGTGGTTGGCTGAAGGTGGCGCAGCGCCCTCGGTTGTAGCTGGCCACTCGTTGGGCGAATACTCTGCTTTGGTGGCTTCTGGTGTGTTGACGCTGGCACAAGCGGCGCCTTTGGTGCGTTTCCGTGCACAAGCCATGCAAGAAGCGGTGCCAGTGGGCACGGGTGCGATGGCGGCTATTTTGGGTTTGCCCGCGGACAAAGTGATTGCTGGTTGCGCCGAAGCGCAAGCCACATTTGGCGCAGGTTCTGCCGAAGTGGTGGAAGCGGTCAACTTCAACGACCCAGGTCAAACCGTGATCGCTGGCAGCAAAGCTGCTGTGGAAAAAGCTTGTGAAGTTCTCAAAGCCAATGGTGCTAAACGTGCCTTGCCTTTGCCAGTGTCTGCACCTTTCCACTCCAGCTTGATGAAGCCTGCCGCGGACCGTTTGAAAGAAAAACTGGCAGCCACCAGCTTTGCTGCGGCGCAAATTCCTGTGGTCAACAACATTGATGTGACAGTGGAAACCGATGCCGACCGCATGCGCGATGCTTTGTACCGCCAAGCCTTTGGCCCAGTACGTTGGGTCGAGTGCGTGGGTGCCATCAAAGCGCGTGGCGTGACCACCTTGATCGAGTGCGGTCCGGGCAAGGTGTTGGCGGGTATGGCCAAACGCATTGATGCTGACTTAACAGGTTTGCCCTTGTTCGATCCCGCTTCTTTGGCAGAAGTTAAAACCGCCTTGGCCTAATTTTTAAGAGAACACGATGAGCGATCACAAACAACACATTGCACTGGTAACCGGCGCTTCGCGTGGCATTGGTGCCGCGATTGCGCAGCAGCTGGCTGCCGAAGGTTATTTGGTCATTGGGACCGCAACATCTGACGATGGTGCTGCCAAAATTTCTCAAGCCTTGTCGGCGCACGCAGGTTGCCGTGGAGCGAACTTGAATGTCAACGACGGCGCAGCTGTTGAAGCTTTGATTGATGGCATCGTTAAAGACCATGGCGCTTTGCACGTGTTGGTGAACAACGCTGGCATCACCCGCGACACCTTGGCCATGCGCATGAAGGACGACGATTGGGACGCCGTGCTCGACACCAACCTCAAAGCCGTGTTCCGCGTATCGCGTGCCGTGATTCGCCCCATGATGAAGCAGCGCTACGGTCGCATCATCAGTATCACCAGCGTGGTGGGCGCATCGGGCAACCCCGGTCAAGCCAACTATGCAGCGGCGAAAGCTGGTGTGGCGGGTATGACTCGCGCTTTAGCGCGTGAGTTGGGTAGCCGTGGCATCACCGTGAACTGTGTGGCCCCTGGCTTCATCGAAACTGATATGACGGCAGCTTTGCCCGAAGAGCAACAAAAGGCTTTGCTGGGCCAAATTCCATTGGGTCACTTGGGTAAACCTGCAGACATTGCGCATGCCGTGACCTATTTGGCCGGTGAAAAAGCCAGCTACGTGACAGGTCAAGAATTGCATGTCAACGGGGGCATGTTCATGGCGTAACGCCTGAACAACAAAAAAATCAATACGGTTGGTCCGTCCGGTTAAAATTACGGTCTTATTCACAACCCTTAGAGGGAATCCATGAGCGATATCGAAACACGTGTCAAAAAAATCATTGCTGAACAACTCGGCGTTGAAGAGTCTCAAGTTACCAACGAAAAAGCCTTCGTGGCTGATTTGGGTGCTGACTCCCTGGACACAGTGGAATTGGTGATGGCGTTGGAAGACGAGTTTGGTATTGAAATTCCAGATGAAGACGCTGAAAAAATCACAACCGTGCAAAACGCGATTGACTACGCGTTGACCCACAAAAAAGCCTAATTAAGCTAGGAAATTTCGCATGAGCCGTCGTCGCGTTGTCGTGACCGGTCTTGGCTGTATCAGTCCCGTGGGTAACACGGTTGATACTGCTTGGGCCAATCTTTTGGCTGGTAAATCTGGCATTGCCAACATCACGCGTTTCGACGCGTCTGGAATCAATTGCCACTTTGCCGGTGAAGTGAAAGATTTAGACCTTGACCAGTACATCGCCCCGAAAGAGGCTCGTGCCATGGACAAGTTCATCCATTACGGCATTGCTGCGGCGGTGCAAGCGGTTCAAGACTCAGGTCTCGCCACTGGCGAAGCACTGAGCGAAGAAGAAGCGACGCGTATCGGCGTCGTGATTGGCTCTGGCATTGGCGGCTTGCCGCTCATCGAAGACATGCACAGCGAATACCTGAACAAAGGTGCGCGTCGCATTTCTCCATTCTTCGTGCCAGCTTCCATCATCAACATGATTTCGGGTCACGTGTCCATGCGTTACGGCTTTAAAGGCCCTAACTTGGCCGTGGTCACAGCCTGCACCACAGGCTTGCACAGCATCGGAGAAGCTGGTCGCCACATTGAGTACGGCGATGCCGACGTGATGATTGCTGGCGGCTCTGAGTGCTGTATGTCGCCTTTGGGTGTTGGTGGTTTTGCCTCCATGCGCGCACTGTCGACACGCAATGACGATCCCGCCACCGCTTCGCGTCCTTGGGACAAAGACCGCGACGGTTTTGTTCTGGGCGAAGGTGCGGGGGTGTTGGTGCTCGAAGAGTACGAACACGCCAAAAAACGTGGCGCCAAAATTTACGCCGAACTGGGTGGCTATGGTTTGAGCGCAGACGCTGGCCATATGACAGCCCCCAATATGGACGGCCCACGCCGAGCCATGCTCAGTGCTTTGCGCAATGCAGGTGTGAACCCCGACCAAGTGGATTACTTGAACGCACACGGCACGTCCACACCACTGGGTGATGTGAACGAAACCAATGCCATCAAAGCGGCACTGGGTGATCACGCTAAGAAGACCGTGGTGAACTCCACCAAGTCCATGACGGGTCACTTGTTGGGTGGCGCTGGTGGCATCGAAAGTGTGTTCACCGCATTGGCGATTTATCACCAAAAGAGCCCCCCGACCATCAACATCTTTAACCAAGACCCAGAGTGCGACTTGGACTATTGCGCTAACACTGCGCGTGATATGAAGATTGATGTCGCCCTCAAAAACAACTTCGGATTTGGCGGCACCAACGGCGCGTTAGTTTTCAAACGCGTCTAAGGCTTCTGCCATGCACAACGCCCCATCGGTTTCATATCCGGTGGGGCGTTGTGCTTTTCAACGTTGGCTTTACGTTGGCTTGATCTGTTGCACGTCATCTGTGCTTTTGGTTTGGGCGTTGAACCAAGGCCTGAGCGTTGTGTGGACCACAGCCCTGAGCGCAGCAGCACTCGGTGCATGGCTTGGTTGGCAAGCGCTGGGACATGTCGGCACACTCACGTGGGATGGTCAAGTTTGGTGTTTGCATGATCAAAACTCAAGAGATGGCGATGCGCTGGGGGACGTGATCGTCGCTTTGGATGTGCAAAAAGCCTTGCTTTTGCGGTGGCTGCCCACATCTGACACACTGCATGCCAAGCCTCAGTGGCTGTGGCTGAGTGCGCAAAGCACAAGCAACCGTTGGCAAGATTTAAGACGCGCTGTGTATCAGCGCAGTGATAGGTGATGAAGGAAGCAAATATGGCACGTCCATTGACATTCAAACGTTCGGTCTCTTTTGGTCTGTTGTGTGCCTCGTTGTGGGTCACCGGCCTTCAAGTGGTGTTGACTCAGCCAGCGGCTGCACAAGTGGTGAAAGGTTTGCCGGATTTCACCGAATTGGTGGAACAAGTGGGACCGTCTGTGGTGAACATCCGCACGCTTGAAAAAGCTGCGGTGCGTGACGCCCAAGGCAACGAGCCCGATGCAGAAATGCAAGAGTTTTTCCGCCGCTTTTTTGGTGTGCCCATGCCTCTTCCCAACAACCCCAATGCGCCGCGTCAGCAGCGTCGTGGGCAGCCCGAAGAAGCGCAGCCTAAGGGTGTGGGTTCAGGCTTCATCCTGTCAGCGGATGGCTTTGTGATGACCAACGCGCACGTGGTGGACGGCGCAGACCAAGTGTTGGTGACTTTGCCTGACAAACGCGAATTCAAAGCCCGTATTGTGGGCTCAGACAAACGCACAGATGTTGCTGTGGTGAAGATTGAAGCCACTGGCCTACCCGCAGTGAAGATTGGCGATGTGAGCCGTCTGAAGGTGGGGGAGTGGGTCATGGCCATTGGCTCACCTTTTGGTCTAGAAAATAGCGTGACCGCAGGCATCGTGAGCGCCAAGCAGCGTGACACGGGCGACTACTTGCCCTTCATTCAAACGGATGTAGCGATCAACCCCGGTAACTCAGGTGGTCCGCTCATCAACATGCGCGGTGAGGTTGTGGGCATCAATAGCCAAATCTATTCACGCTCAGGTGGTTTTATGGGCATTTCATTTGCGATTCCCATTGATGAGGCCGTGCGCGTGAGCGAGCAGCTGCGCGCCACTGGCAAAGTGCAGCGAGGGCGCTTGGGTGTGCAGATTGACCAAGTGAGCAAAGAAGTGGCTGAGTCACTCGGCTTGTCCAAAGCGCAAGGTGCATTGGTACGTGGTGTTGAGCAAGGCTCACCTGCAGAGAAGGCTGGCTTAGAGCCGGGTGACATCATCCTGAAGTTTGAAGGCAAGACCATTGATAAATCCAGTGACTTGCCACGCATGGTGGGCAACACCAAGCCAGGCACACGCAGTGCTATCCAAGTATGGCGTCGTGGCAGTATGAAAGACATGCACATCACCGTGGGCGAATTTGAAGCTGACAAGCCTGTCAAGAAGGCTTCTGCAGAAAAGCCCCAAGCAGGCAATGTCTCCAAAGTATTGGGTCTGACAGTCAGTGAGTTGAGCGATGCGCAGAAGAAAGAACTCAAGCTGCGTGGTGGTGTGCGTGTCGATGCCGTGGCCGAGCCAGCTTCGCGTGCAGGCATTCAAGAAGGGGATGTGATTTTGGCTTTGGCCAACATCGAAACGCCCAATGTGCAAACCCTTGAGGCGCTGACTGCGAAGCTCGATCACAGCAAGCCTGTGAGTTTGTTGATTCGTCGAGGCGAATGGGCTCAGTACACAGTGATTCGACCTGTGCGTTAAACCCCTTTGTAAAAGTCGGGAATCTGTGGCTTGAAAAATATTTCTCAAGTTGGTACTCGCTAACTTGTAAAATGTGTTCAAGCCCTTTTTGTATAGAATTGAAGGGTTGAATGCGTTTTTGCGATATATCGCAAACCAAAAACTCCACGATACGGGATTGGTTGATCAACTCCACAGGTGCTCCACAGATCACCCACAAGTTGTCCCATAACCCCTTTGTCAAAATGTTAATAAGTTGTGGATAGATTCATGTTGCGAACCCGCAACGAGGCCTCGGTTCCATTTAGACCGCTGTGCAATTCGGGGTTTTTGCCTACAATGAACTCCCAACTTATGCAGTTGCCATTGCTTGTTGGTTCTGGGCGCGTCAGCAGATGACGCGCCCTTTTTTCTTGGCGTTGCCCCTTTGAATTCAATCACTTAAGTGCTCCCGTTGATGAATAACATCAGAAATTTTTCAATCATTGCCCATATCGATCACGGCAAATCCACGCTCGCCGATCGTTTGATTCAACGTTGTGGCGGACTGGAAGAGCGTGACATGGAAGCGCAAGTTCTTGACTCGATGGACATCGAAAAAGAACGTGGGATAACTATCAAGGCGCAGACCGCTGCGTTGCAATACAAAGCGAAAGATGGTCAGGTTTACAACCTCAATTTGATCGACACACCAGGTCACGTCGATTTCTCTTATGAAGTGAGTCGTTCGCTCTCTGCATGTGAAGGTGCGTTGCTTGTCGTCGATGCTTCACAAGGCGTGGAAGCGCAAACTGTAGCGAACTGTTACACCGCGCTCGACCTTGGCGTCGAGGTGTTGCCTGTTCTGAACAAAATGGATTTGCCCAATGCCGATCCAGACAATGCCAAGGCAGAAGTGGAAGACGTCATTGGCATTGATGCCACCGACGCGATTCCTTGTTCTGCCAAAACAGGCATGGGCATTGAAGAAATCTTAGAGGCTGTGGTGGCCAAAGTGCCTCCACCCAAAGGCAACAAAGACGCACCTTTGCGTGCCATGATCATTGACAGCTGGTTTGACAGTTACGTGGGTGTGGTGATGTTGGTGCGTGTGGTTGATGGCCGTTTGGCAAAGGGCGAGCGCTTCAAGATGATGGCCACCAACGCTGTCTACAACGCAGACAACCTAGGCGTGTTCACCCCCGCCAACGAGCCACGCCAGTCACTCGAAGCAGGGCAGGTGGGCTACATCATTGCGGGTATCAAAGAACTGCAAGCAGCTAAGGTGGGTGACACCATCACTTTGGAAAAGAAGCTGCCTAATAACTTAGGCCCTGCAGAAGAAGCCTTGCCCGGCTTTAAAGAAATTCAACCTCAGGTGTTCGCGGGTTTGTACCCCACCGAAGCCAACCAATACGATGGCCTGCGCGATGCCCTAGAAAAGCTCAAGCTCAACGATGCCTCGTTGCAATACGAGCCCGAAGTGTCGCAAGCGCTGGGCTTTGGCTTCCGTTGCGGTTTCTTGGGCCTGTTGCACATGGAAATTGTGCAAGAGCGCTTAGAGCGCGAGTTTGACCAAGACTTGATCACGACGGCGCCAAGTGTGGTCTACCAAGTGGTCATGCCAGGCGATGAAGTCATCATGGTGGAAAACCCATCCAAGATGCCCGATCAAGGCAAGCTGCATGAAATTCGCGAGCCTATCGTGACCGTGCATTTGTACATGCCACAAGACTATGTGGGGCCCGTGATGACACTGGCTAACCAAAAGCGCGGTGTGCAAATCAATATGGCGTATCACGGACGTCAGGTGATGCTCACGTACGAAATGCCTCTGGGCGAAATCGTGCTCGACTTCTTTGACAAACTCAAATCGGTCTCACGCGGCTACGCCTCGATGGACTATGAGTTCAAAGAGTACCGCGCCTCCGACGTGGTCAAGGTCGATATCTTGCTCAACGGCGAGAAGGTCGATGCCTTGTCCATCATCGTGCACCGCTCACAGTCGCAGTACCGTGGCCGCGCCGTGGTGGCCAAGATGCGCGAGATCATCAGCCGTCAAATGTATGACGTGGCAATTCAGGCCGCGATTGGCTCCAACATCATTGCGCGCGAAACCATCAAGGCTTTGCGCAAGAACGTGCTGGCAAAATGCTATGGCGGCGACATCAGCCGCAAACGCAAACTGCTTGAGAAGCAAAAAGCAGGTAAGAAGCGCATGAAACAAATTGGTTCGGTGGAAGTTCCGCAAGAGGCCTTCTTGGCCATCTTGCAGGTGGAGGATTGATGGCTACGTTGACCGCATTTGTACTGGCAGCCTTTGTGGGCTACGCTGGTTTTTGGTATGTGGGCATGATTGAAGGCAACTTTGCCTTGCTCATGTTCATGGCCACCGTTGTCACTGGTATTTACTGGTTGGCCGAGCAGCTTTATTTCTTGCCCCAGCGCAAAGCTGCAGCTGAAGCGTTGCAAGCCCAAGCAGACCAACGTGTGGCTGATTTGAAGGCTCAAGGCATTACCCAAACCGATGTGAACGTCAAAGAGGCCAAAGAGCGTCTCTACATGCAGCCTTGGTGGTTGGACTGGACCGCAGGTTTGTTCCCCGTCATTGCCATCGTGTTTGTGTTGCGCTCGTTCTTGTTTGAGCCTTTCAAAATTCCATCGGGCTCCATGATTCCTACGTTGTTGGTGGGCGACTTGATCTTGGTGAACAAGTACCACTACGGGGTGCGCTTGCCTGTGCTCAACATCAAGCTCACCGAAGGCAATCCAGTGCAACGTGGCGATGTGATGGTGTTCCGTTACCCACCCAAGCCCAGCCTTGACTACATCAAACGTGTGGTGGGTGTGCCTGGTGATGAAGTCGCTTACCTGAACAAACAACTCACCATCAACGGCCAGCCTGTGAGCAAAGACGTGCGCACCGATTTCTTTGATGAAGACAGCATGCGCTACATCGCTCAGTTTGAAGAAAAGTTGCCTTTGGGAAGCCAAGCTTCAGAAATGACGGGCGTTCGCACACACAAATTGTTGAATGACAAAGACCGTCCTGCTTTCATTCCAGGCACAGATGACTTTGCATTCAAAGAAAACTGTCGTTACACCGTCGAAGGTGTGACCTGCAAAGTACCTGCGGGCCACTACTTCATGATGGGTGACAACCGCGATAACTCACTGGATTCGCGCTACTGGGGCTTTGTGCCAGAGAAAAACATTGTGGGCAAGGCCTTCTTTGTTTGGATGAACTTTGGCAGCCTCTCGCGCATCGGCGCATTTCAATGATCTCACGTGCTCGTAACGCTCGTCCCAGCCTGTCTCAGCAAGAAATTCTCGAGACACTTCAAGCACGCTTGGACTACACGTTTCAAAAACCTGCATTGCTGACGCAGGCGTTGACGCATCGCAGTTTCAGTTCAGACCACTACGAGCGCTTGGAGTTTTTAGGTGACTCGGTGCTGAACTTGGCGATTGCCAATTTGCTCTACAAACGCTTGAATACTTTGCCCGAAGGCGACCTCTCGCGTGTGCGTGCCAACTTGGTCAAGCAGGACACTTTGCATCAGTTGGCGCTCGAGTTGGGCTTGTCGGGCATGTTGCGCCTGGGTGAAGGTGAGATGAACTCGGGGGGCCAAAAACGCCCCTCCATCTTGGCCGACGCGCTTGAGGCTGTGTTGGGCGCGGTGTACTTGGATGCTGGCTATGCCACGGCTGACGCGTTGGTGCAACGCATCTTTGCCAAGGTTGAAATCAACCCCGAGATGCAAGCGGTAGAAAAAGACGCCAAGACCGAACTGCAAGAGTGGCTGCAAGCCCGCAAGTTCAAGCTGCCCATCTACCGTGTCGTCGGTACTTTGGGTGCGGCACACAAACAAACGTTCGATGTGGAATGTGAAGTTCCAGAACTGGCCCGCTGCGAGCGTGGCATTGGCGGCTCACGCCGCGCCGGAGAGCAAGCAGCCGCAGCCGCCATGCTCCAAGTGATTAAAGAGCTCAAATAATGGCGTCCTCCGACAAACAACCCCAACAAACTCTGCAAGACATCGATGCCATGCTGGCTGCCAGCAAAGGCACCCGTGTCGTCGCCAGCCAAGCCGTCGTGGCACCTGCCGACCAGCGCTGTGGCCTGATTGCCATCGTGGGCAAGCCCAACGTGGGTAAGTCCACTTTGCTCAACGCACTGGTGGGCCAAAAAATCAGCATCACCTCGCGCAAAGCGCAAACCACGCGCCACCGCATCACGGGTATGCACACCCAAGGCGCGTCGCAGTATGTGTTTGTGGACACGCCCGGTTTTCAAACCATCCACGGCAATGCACTGAACAAATCACTCAACAAAGCCGTGCAAGGCGCGGTGGGCGATGTGGATGTGGTGTTCTTGGTGGTCGAGGCGGGAAGCTTTACGTCGGCCGACGAAAAAGTGTTGTCACTGCTCGCGCCTGGCATCCCTACCATCTTGGTGGCTAACAAGCTTGACTCGATGAAAAATCGTCCCGAGATCATGCAGTGGCTGCAGTCCATGCAAGAACGCCACCCCTTTGCCGAAATCGTGCCCATGTCGGCCAAGAACGACAAAGACGTGCAACGCCTCTTGGGCATTGCCGAAAAATATTTGCCCGAGCAAGGGTGGATGTATGGCGCTGATGAGCTGACGGATCGCAGTGAAAAATTCATGGCAGCCGAAATGGTGCGCGAAAAGTTGTTCCGCCTCACCGGTGACGAATTGCCCTACACCTCGACCGTTGTGATCGACAAGTTCGAAGAAGAAAAGGGCAAGACCAAAGGCGTCAAACGCATGATCCGTATTGCCGCCACCATCGTGGTGGAGCGTGATGGCCACAAAGCCATGGTCATTGGTGACAAAGGTGAGCGCTTGAAGCGCATGGGCATGGAAGCCCGCACCGAGTTGGAAAAACTCTACGACGCCAAAGTGTTTTTAGAGCTGTGGGTCAAAGTGCGCTCAGGTTGGGCCGACGATGCAGCGCGGGTGCGTAGCTTTGGCTACGAGTAAATCCAGCACCTTCACGATGTCGCGGGGCGTTCCCCGCATTCAGGACGAACCTGCGTTCGTGGTGCACCGCTACGACTGGAGCGAGTCCAGTCTGATTTTGGAAACCTTCACCCGTCACTTTGGACGGGTGGCTTTGGTAGCCAAAGGCGCTAAAAAACCCAGCTCCAACTTCCGCCCCGTGTTGCTGCCGTTGCAGCCGCTGTACGTCAGCTATTCGGGCGATGCCGAAATTCGCACCTTGAAGGGTGCCGAATGGGTGGGCGGGCACATCATGCCCACGGGCGAGGCCTTGTTGTCTGGCTACTACCTCAACGAGTTGTTGCTGCGCTTGCTGGCACGTGATGACCCGCATCCTGGCCTGTTTGATCTGTACCGCCAAGTGGTGCAGGTGTTGGCCTCGGGTCATGAGGGCACGATTGCCCCCGCACTGCGCGCGTTCGAGTTGCTGCTGTTGCGTGACATTGGTTTCTTGCCCGAGCTCAATGCCCAAACCCTCACCTTAGAGGCTTTGCAACCCGAAGCTTTGTATGTGCTGGTGGCCGAAGGCGGCTTGCGTACCCACAACGCACAAGACCGTGCGGGTTTGGCAGGCAGCGTGTGGTTACAACTGCACGAGAGTTTGTCGACAGACGCGCCATTCACCGCCACGCTGCGTGTGTGCGCCGAGATGCCCCCCGAGCAACGCAACGCCTTGCAAGGCCAGCTACGCGCCTTGCTGCACTACCATTGCGGTGTCAGCACACTGCGCACACGCCAGATGATGATTGATCTGCAATCGCTTTGAACCACGCCATGTCTTCACACACCCACACTGCGCTGTCCGTCAACCTTAACAAAGTGGCCTTGGTGCGCAACACGCGCCATTTGGGTATTCCCAGCGTTACGCGAGCGGCCACGCTGTGCTTAGAGGCTGGCGCTGCTGGCATCACCGTGCATCCCCGGCCTGATGCGCGACACATTCGCACGGACGATGTGCATGACTTGGCCGCCTTGCTCAAAGCGTGGCCGGATCGTGAGTTCAACATCGAAGGTAACCCGTTTCATAACTTGATGGACTTTGTGCGCGAAGTGCGCCCCCATCAAGTGACGTTTGTGCCCGACAGCGAAGGCCAATTCACCAGTGACCACGGCTGGACGTTTCCGCAAGATGCGGCACGTTTGAAGCCGCTCATCGACGAAGCGAAAGCTCTAGGCGTGCGCGTGAGCCTGTTCATGGACCCGATCCCTGAGCAAATGGCCGCAGCCAAAGCGGTGGGGGCTGACCGTGTTGAGCTGTACACCGAAACCTATGCCTCGGCCTATGGCACACCCAAACAGCCCGAAGTGTTAGCCGCCTTCAAAGCCACGGCAGAAGCCGCTTTGGTCGTGGGCCTTGGCATCAACGCCGGTCACGACCTGAACCGCGACAACTTACACACCTTCTTGACCACCGTGCCCGGCGTGCAAGAGGTGTCGATCGGTCATGCGCTCATTGCGGATGCGCTTGAGCTGGGCTACACAGAAACCGTTCGCGCGTACAACGCGTGCATGCCCAAGGTTTGAGGCGAGGCATGATCTACGGCATCGGCACCGACATTTGTGACATCCGACGCATTCGTGCGTCCTTGGAAAAGCACGGTGAACGTTTCGCCCAAAAAGTTTTGAGCGACAACGAGATGCAAACCTACCGCGCACGCAGTGAACGTTGGCCCGAGCGCGGTGTGCGCTATGTGGCCACACGCTTCTCTGCCAAAGAAGCGTTCAGCAAAGCCATCGGGCTGGGCATGCGTATGCCCATGACCTGGCGCTTGTGCGAAGTGTCCAAGCTACCCAGCGGTCAGCCCACCATCGTCTTGCACGGCGTGCTCAAAGTGTGGTTTGAAGCCAAAGGCCTCACTGCGCACGTCAGCGTGAGCGATGAATCTGATTACGCCACCAGTTATTGTGTTGTTGAAAAGAACCCCTAAGTTATGTCTCACCACGCCCCCCTCATTCTGGACATTGCTGGCACACAGCTCACCGCGGTGGACCGCAAGCGTTTGCTGCACCCACTCACGGGGGGCGTGATTTTGTTTGGCCGCAATTGGACCAACCGCCAGCAGCTCACCCAGCTGTGCGCTGACATCAAAGCGGTGCGCCAAGACTTGTTGATTTGTGTCGACCATGAAGGCGGGCGCGTACAACGTTTTCGAAATGACGGTTTCACCCACTTGCCTCCCATGCGCGCTTTGGGCGAGTTGTGGATGAAAGACGCGAAGCGCGTGAGTGGTGAATTCAAAACAGGCAGTGGCGCGATGGCTGCGATGGACGCCGCCACTGCCTGCGGCTACGTATTAGCCAGCGAGTTGCGTGCCTGTGGCGTGGACTTCAGTTTCACCCCCGTGCTCGACTTGGACCACGGTGAGAGTGGCGTGATTGGTGACCGCTCGTTCCACCGTGACCCACGCGTTGCCACTGCCTTGGCCAAGAGCGTCATGCACGGCTTGCTGCAAGCGGGCATGGCCAACTGCGGCAAACACTTCCCTGGCCATGGCTTTGTCAAGGCCGACTCGCATGTGGAAATTCCCGTAGACAAACGCAGCCTCAAGACCATCTTGAACGACTGCGCGTTGCCCTATCAATGGCTCACCACGACGCTCACCAGTGTGATGCCTGCACACGTCATTTACCCGAAGGTCGACAGCTTGCCTGCTGGCTTTTCACCGCGTTGGTTGCAAGACATTTTGCGTGGCGATTTGCGCTTCAACGGTGCCATCTTTAGCGACGATTTGTCGATGGAAGGTGCACGCCGCATCGAAGGTCGTTCGGTCAGCTTTGCCGAAGCTGGTGTGGCTGCCTTGAATGCAGGTTGCGACTTGCTGCTGCTGTGCAATCAAAGCGTCGGCGATGGCCACGGGGTCGACGAGATGCTCGACGGATTGACCGAGCGCCTCGTGAAAAACCAATGGCACGCCAGCGATGCCAGTGAACAACGCCGCCGTGCCCTGTTGCCTCAAACCCCCTCGGTCGCTTGGAATACCTTGATGACCCAGCCCGCTTACTTGCGTGCTTTAGACTTGCTGCCTTAAACCCGTACTTTCATTTTTCAGGAGTTCAGCCATGTTTCCTTCGCGTCGTCACTTTGCCGTTTTAGCCTTAGCCCTGAGCTGTGGCTTGGCTGCGGCACAAAACGTCAAGCCCATCAAGCTCGTGGTGGGCTTTCCCCCTGGCGGTGGCACCGATGCTGTGGCGCGCATCTTGGCTGACAAATTGAAAGACGAGCTGGGTACTGCCGTCGTCGTGGAAAACAAACCCGGTGCGGGCGGTCAGCTGGCGGCGCAAGCTTTGAAGGCAGCACCGGCTGACGGTACTGTGTTGTTCCTCTCGCATGATCACACCATTTCTATCTTGCCTTTGGTGGTCAAAAACCCTGGCTATGACCCCGCGCACGATTTCGCACCTGTGGCTGGCTTTGCCACGTTTGTGAATGCCTATGCCGTCTCGGGTGGTACACCCGCCAAGTCATTTACCGACTATGTGGCATGGGTCAAAGCTCAAGGCAGCAAAGGTGCGGTGGGCATTCCAGCCCCAGCCTCAACGCCTGAGTTTTTGGTGAAGGTGGTGGGTGATAAGTACAAATTAGATTTGGTGTCTGCGCCGTACCGTGGCAGTGCTCCCATGATGGCGGACATGCTGGGCAACCAAATCGCCGCTGGTGTTGGGTCGGTCCCCGACTTCATTGAAAACCATAAAGCAGGCAAAGTGCGCGTGGTGGCTGTTTTAGGCGCCAAGCGTCAAGCTGCATTGCCTGATGTGCCCACGTTTGCAGAGTTGGGCTTGAGCGGCTTGGAAGACATGCCTTACTACGGTATCTTTGCACCGGCTGGCACACCCCAAGCCACCATCAACCACTTTGGTGTCGCGCTGTCCAAAGTGTTGGCTGCACCCGATGTGCACGACCAACTCACCAAAATGGGTTTGACCGTGGGCTACATGAATTCACACCAATTGGAGCAACGTGAACGTGCCTACACGCAGGTGTGGACCAAGATGATCAAGAACAGCGGGTTTCAACCGCAGTAATTCAACGGTGTTTTGATCAGTCCAGCTTCGCGCCGGACGCTTGTGCAACTGCCGCCCAGCGTGGCAGTTCTGCATTGAGGAACTTCGTAAATTCAGCGTGACCCAAAAATGCAGGGTCTGCGCCTTGCGCCACCATTTTGTTGCGGATGTCTGGGGTGTGAAGCACTTGTTTAAACGCATCGCTGAGCTTAGCCACTACATCAGGTGGTGTGCCTGCTGGCGCTAAGAAACCGTAAAAGCCCACGACCTCAAAATTGGGAACGCCCGCTTCGATGACGGTGGGGATATCGGGTAGAGCAGGATTGCGCTCTTTGCTGGTCACCGCCAAGGCCTTGACTTTGCCTTGCTTGTGGTAGTTGGCCGCTTGTGGGATTGACTCGGCCATGAACTGCACTTGACCTGCCATCAAGTCGGTGAAGGCAGGAGCGCTGCCTCGGTAGGGAATGTGCACCATGAACAAGCCCGTGGCGGTTTTGAACATTTCAGGCACGAGATGGCTGATGCCTCCATTACCGGCAGAGCCGTAATTGATCTGCCCAGGCCTTGTGCGGGTGTAGTTGATGAACTCTTTGAGATTTCTAACAGGCACAGATGGGTTGACCAATAGCGCCAGCGGTTGCATGGCGGTACGAGCCACGGGCACAAAGTCTTTCAGCGTTCCATAGGGCAGCTTGCTGTAGAGCGCGGGGTTGATCACCATCACGCCTGTGTTGGCCAGCATGAGGGTGTAGCCATCGGGGGCGGCTTTCATCACGTCTTGTGCGCCCACTGTGCCGCCTGCGCCGCTCTTGTAGTCGATGATGATGGGCTGCCCTAGCACCTGTTGCAAACGTTCGCTTAGCAGGCGCGCATGTTGGTCCAAAGGGCCGCCCGCTGGAAAGCCGATGACGACGCGAATGGGCTTGGACGGAAATGTGGTTTGTGCCGTGGTCAAGCCAGAGAAAGCCACCAGCAACAACGAGAGAAAAAAGCGAGAGATTGTCATCAGTGTCTGCATTCGTGTGAAAGAGTCACAAGCATAAACAAAAACGCCTCCCGAAGGAGGCGTGGTCTGCGTGGGGTTTGTCTTTAGGCTTCGCGTCGCAAAGCGGGGAACAAAATGACGTCGCGGATGCTGGGGCTGTCGGTCAGCAACATCATCAAGCGGTCAATGCCAATACCGCAGCCGCCGGTGGGGGGCATGCCGTATTCCAAAGCGCGTACAAAGTCGTGGTCGTAGAACATGGCTTCGTCGTCGCCACTGTCTTTGGCTTCCACTTGGGCATGAAAGCGCGCGGCTTGGTCTTCGGCGTCGTTCAACTCACTGAAGCCGTTGCCGAACTCGCGGCCTGTGATGTAGAGCTCAAAACGCTCGGTCACATCGGGCTTGCTGTCGCTGGCGCGGGCCAAGGGTGAAATTTCGACAGGATGTTCGCAGATGAACGTGGGTTGCCACAGTTTTTCTTCCACGGTTTCTTCGAAGTACATGACTTGCAAACTCGCCAAGCTGCGTGTGCTGAGCTTGTCTTTGTCTTCTTTGAAACCGAGTTTCTTCAAGGCGTTGATCAGCCACTCGCTGTTGTCCACGTTATCACCGGCTTCGGTGTGTTTGAGGATGGCTTCACGGATGGTCAAACGTTCGAACGGTTGGCTCAAGTCCACAGGCTTGCCGCCGTAGGTGAGCAGCGTGGTGCCAGCGGCTTTCATGGCGGCATCGCGTACCAACTCTTCGGTGAAGTGCATCAGGTCTTGGTAGTTCCAGTACGCAGCGTAGAACTCCATCATGGTGAACTCGGGGTTGTGACGCACCGAAATGCCTTCGTTACGGAAGTTACGGTTGATTTCAAACACACGCTCAAAACCGCCCACGATCAAACGCTTGAGGTAAAGCTCAGGCGCAATGCGCAAGTACATCTCTTGGTCGAGCGCGTTGTGATGTGTGATGAACGGCTTGGCGTTCGCGCCGCCAGGAATGGGGTGCAGCATGGGTGTTTCAACTTCGAGGAAGTTGTGTTGCACCATGAAGTCGCGAATGCCGCTGACTGCTTTGCTGCGCGCCATGAAGCGCTTGCGTGCAGTTTCGTCCGTCATCAAGTCAACATAGCGTTGGCGGTATTTGATTTCTTGGTCCGCCACGCCGTGGAACTTGTCGGGCATGGGGCGCAGGCTCTTGGTCAGCATGCGGATGCTGGTGGCGTGAATCGACAACTCGCCCGTGCGGGTTTTGAACAGCTTGCCTTCGCAAGCCACGATGTCGCCCAAGTCCCAGTGTTTGAAATTGGCGTAGAGCGCTTCGCTCACGTCATCCCGTGTCACGTAAATTTGAATGCGACCGGTGCTGTCTTGCAGCGTGGCAAAGCTGGCCTTGCCCATCACGCGCTTGAGCATCATGCGGCCCGCGACTTTGGCGAACTGACCTTCTTCGGTTAATACCTCGGCAGTTTTGTCGCCATGCAATTCGTGCAAGGTGGCGGCATGGTGCGCGGGTTTGAAATCGTTGGGGAAGGCAACGCCTTGGCCCGCAGCCTGACGCTCGCGCATGGTCTTGAGCTTCTCGCGGCGCTCGGCAATGAGTTGGTTTTCGTCGACGGGAGCGGCTTCTGGCGTGGCGGGGGTGTTGTTGTGAGACATCGAATGGGGCGTGGAAGAGAAAAGGGCTGCCTTCAACAGTGAGAAAGCAGCAAACTTTGTATTTTAAGAGGAAGCCCTCTTTGGATTTACTTGAATTTCAGTGCGCCAGTTTTAAACGCTTGAAACGCGGATTGGTAGTATGCAATGGCCTCATCGCGCAGCTTGGGGTTCACCTCGGTGGGGGTAGCCGAGCCGTCTTTGGCGATATCAAAGGTCTCCACCTTTTGCTTGGGGCCGAGCACTGTGAGCTGGTTTTGACTGAGGTAGCCCAGCTCTTGGTAGTTGCTGATGAAGGCGCGGCGCTGGAAGTCTTTCCCTTGCTCAAACACTGAGCGGCCATAGAAATGGTCGTCGCCTTGCACGCCCAGCACATCGATCAAAGTGGGTGCAATGTCAATTTGGCTGACCAACTCTGTGTATTTGCCCGGTTTGAGCAAGCTTGGCGCGTACATGATCATGGGAATGTGATAGCCGGGCACGGGTAGCTTGGTCTTGCCAGCGGCAGAGGCACAGTGGTCGGCCACGATGACAAACAAGGTGTCGGCAAACCAAGGCTTAGCCTTTGCTTTGTCTAAGAAGTGGCCAATCGAGTAGTCGGTGTACTTCACTGCACCGTCACGACCGCCGGGAGATGGAATATCAATGCGGCCATCGGCATAGGTATAAGGGCGGTGGTTGCTGGTGGTCATGACCTGCGCCAGCATGCGCTTGCCACTTTGGTGGGTTTTGTCTAGCTGCGTGATCACGTTGTCAAACAAAAACTCATCCCCTACACCCCAGACGTTCTCAAAGCCAATCGATTCTTTGGGGAACTCAGTGCGATCAATCACTTTGTAGTTGTTGCCTTGGAAGAAGGCGTTCATATTGTCAAAGTAACCGTAGCCGCCGTAGATGAACATGGGCTCAAAGCCTTGGGGGCGCAAAACCTCACCCAGAGTGGCCAAGCCGTCGTTGTTGGGGCGGCGCACAATCGATTGGCCAGGGATGGGGGGCGTTCCCAGTGATAAGGCCTCTAGCCCGCGCACAGTGCGTGTGCCGGTGGCATACATCTGTGTAAAGAGCAGGCCCTTTTGCGCAAATTCATCGAGTCGCGGCGTGATGTTTTTTGTGTTGCCAAAGCTGCCCATGAAGCTGGCGGAAAAGCTTTCCACCATGATCATCACCACATGTTTGGGCGCGTGTTTGAGAGGAATGCGTGTGGCGTCAAAGACTTCGGATTCCTCGCGTTGGGTTTTGAGTTCTTGGTCCAGCAAGTGGCGCTCTACGCCCAAATCAGCCAGAATTTTCAGTGCTTGCTTGTCTTCAAGTGTGGCGTAAAAGCGTGTGTAGTCCAGCTCGTTGCGGCGAAACGCTGCACCAAAGGTCATCACGCCATTGCCTGAAAGTTCATTGGCATAAGCGTTGTTTGAAAAGGCCATGCGGTCAATGTCTGAGAGCTTCCATGACAGGGTTGGCAACACCAAGGCGAGGACCAAGTAAACCAAGCGTGCTTGGCGTGTATGGCCCGCTGCGGGTAGCGACAAGATAGGTCCACGAAACGTCCATGTCAGAGCAATAGCAATGGCTGCAATAGCAGTAAACATCCAACCAATTGGGTAGGACTCGCGCAAGTTGCCAATCACCTCTTGGGTGTAGATCAGGTAGTCCACCGCAATGAAGTTAAAGCGCGTTGAAAACTCTTCCCAAAACGTGAATTCCGAAAAAGCAATGAAAACCAGTGCCACAGCATTCAGACCAAACAGCACCAGCTTGATGGGGTTTTGCCAACGGGTTTCACGCCAGCGGCTGGGTGTGACGGCAGCCCACACAAAGCCGGGTACCAGAAGCCAGCACACCACCAGCACGTCGGCCAATAAACCACGCAGCATGAACTCAGGCCAAAGATCCAAGGGCATTGAATCAAGGCCTGTGCGTGTTGCCAACACAAAGCGCGTCAGCGATGCCATTGCCAAGAACAGCAGCGCGTGATGTAAGAACGGCAGTTTCTTCAAAAGGGCTTTGTAGGGTGTGTTCATAAAGTTGGGCGGTGTCTATGAGGGCTTGGATGCAAAACGGCCCTTTTGGAAAGGGCCGTTCATGGGAGATGCGTGAGGCTTCTTAAGCTACCGCGTCTGCAGGTTGACGCTGCAACATGGCCAGTGTGCTGGCAATGGTTTTACGCAGCTCACGGCGGTCGCAAATCATGTCGATGGCGCCTTTTTCTTGTAAGAACTCGGCGCGTTGGAAACCTTGTGGCAAGGTCACCCGCACGGTGTTTTCAATCACGCGGGGGCCTGCAAAGCCAATCAAGGCGTTGGGTTCGGCAATGACCACGTCACCCACAAACGCAAAACCGGCAGACACACCGCCCATGGTGGGGTCGGTGAGCACGGCGATGTAGGGCAAACCTTTTTTGGCCAAGCGTGTGAGCGAGGCGTTGGTTTTGGCCATTTGCATGAGCGAGAGCAAGCCCTCTTGCATGCGCGCACCACCAGTGGCGGTGAAACAAATGAACGGTACTTTTTGCTCAATGGCGGCGTGCACGCCGCGCACAAAGCGCTCACCCACCACGGAGCCCATCGAGCCGCCCATGAAGTCGAATTCAAAACATGCGGCGACCACGTTGATGTTGTGCACCGCACCGCCCATGACCACCAAGGCGTCAGTCTCACCCGTGTTTTGCATGGCTTCTTTGATGCGCTCAGGGTATTTGCGGCTGTCTTTGAATTTCAAAGCGTCCACAGGCAACACTTCTTGACCGATTTCGTAGCGGCCTTCGGCGTCAAGGAACATGTCCAAGCGGTCGCGTGCGCTCATGCGGTGGTGGTGGCTGCAGGTGGGGCAGACGTTGTGATTGGCTTGCAAGTCGCTCTTGTAGAGCACGGTCTCACAGCTGGGGCACTTCACCCACACGCCTTCGGGCACGCTGCGGCGCTCTGAGGGTTCGGTGTGTTGAATTTTTGGGGGAAGTAGTTTTTCGAGCCAACTCATGGTGAGCCTTTCGTCAATTCTTTTGGAATGGCGTTGATTTTAACGGGCGGGGCTGCCTCTGATTTACGCGTCGAGGGCCTTGCGAATGCCAGCCAAAAATTCGTGGGCAGCAGCCACTTCTTGGCCAGCGGGTGCGGCTTCGAGCAGCTGAATGATGCGGCTGCCAATCACCACAGCATCGGCCACGCGGCCCACGGCTTTGGCGGTGGCGGCATCGCGAATGCCAAAGCCCACACCCACGGGGATGTGCACATGTTGGCGAATGCGCGGCAGCATGGCTTCCACCGCATCGGTGTCCAAGTTGCCAGCGCCCGTCACGCCTTTGAGCGAAACGTAGTACACATAACCGCTGGCCACGCGGGCGACTTGGCCCATGCGTTTGTCGGTGCTGGTAGGCGCGAGCAAGAAGATCAAGTCCATGCTGTGCGCACGCAGGGTGGCTGCAAATTCTTCGCACTCTTCCGGTGGGTAGTCGACGATGAGTACGCCGTCCACGCCCGCAGCCGATGCGTCTTTGACGAACGAATCTTGGCCGTGCTTGAGGTTGTAGCACTCCACGGGGTTGGCGTAGCCCATCAGCACCACGGGGGTGGTGGTGTCGGTTTGGCGGAACTCGCGCACCATGTCCAACACTTGGGTGGTGCCAATGCCAAACCGCAGAGCGGCTTCGCCTGCTTTTTGAATCACCGCACCATCGGCCATCGGGTCGCTGAAGGGGACGCCGAGTTCGATGATGTCAGCACCTGCATCCACCATGCCGTGCATGAGGGCGGGGGTGATGCTGGCCTTGGGAAAGCCCGCCATCACATAAGGAATGAGGGCCTTGCGGCCTTGGGCTTTGAGGTTTTTAAGGGTGGCGTCAATACGGCTCATGGTGTGGCTCACTTCACAATCTTCACGGTTTGCTCAACAGGGCCACCTTTGACCGATTGGCCTTGGCAGCTGGGGCGGCAGAAAAAGTCTGCGCCGCTCAGATCGGCCACGGTGCCAATGTCTTTGTCGCCACGGCCTGAGAGGTTGACCAAGATGGACTGCTCGGGCTTCATGGTCTTGGCCAGTTTCATGGCGTAAGCCAAGGCGTGGCTCGATTCCAGCGCGGGAATGATGCCCTCGGTACGGCACAAATAGTGGAAGGCTTCGAGCGCTTCTTTGTCGGTGATGCCCACATACTCGGCGCGACCAATGTCTTTGAGGAACGCATGCTCGGGCCCGACGCCGGGGTAGTCCAGGCCCGCGCTCACGCTGTGCGTTTCGGTGATTTGACCGTTGGCATCTTGCAAGATGTAAGTGCGGTTGCCGTGCAGCACGCCGGGGCTGCCCAGTTGTAGCGAGCACGAGTGTTTGTCGGTGTCCATACCTTCGCCTGCGGCTTCCACGCCGATCAGGCGGGTTGTCTCGTGGGGAATGTAGGGGTAGAAGATACCCATGGCGTTGCTACCGCCGCCCACGCAGGCGACCACAGCGTCGGGTTGTTGTTCAGCCATCTTCAGGCTCTTGAACATCTCAGGCATTTGCGTGAGGCATTCTTCGCCAATCACGCTTTGGAAGTCGCGCACCATCATGGGGTAGGGGTGAGGCCCCGCCACAGTGCCGATGATGTAGAAGGTGTTGTCGACGTTGGCCACCCAGTCGCGCATGGCTTCGTTCAGAGCGTCTTTGAGGGTGCGGCTGCCGCTCTCCACGGGGATCACAGTGGCACCCAAGAGCTTCATGCGGTACACGTTGGGGCTTTGGCGCTTGACGTCTTCTGCGCCCATGTAGACCACGCATTCCAGGCCGTAACGCGCACAAATGGTCGCGGTGGCCACGCCGTGTTGGCCTGCACCCGTTTCGGCAATCACACGCGGCTTGCCCATGCGCTTGGCGAGCAAGGCTTGGCCGATGGTGTTGTTGATTTTGTGGGCGCCGGTGTGGTTGAGGTCTTCACGCTTCAAGAAGATTTGTGCGCCACCCATTTCACGGCTGATGCGGTCGGCGTGGTAGATCGGCGAGGGTCGGCCCACGAAGTGGGCGAGCTCTTTTTTGAACTCGGCGATGAACTCGGGGTCGTGTTGGTATTTGGCGTACGCGTCTTTGAGTTCTTCAATCGCGTGGGTCAGCGTTTCGCTGATGAAACTGCCGCCATAAATGCCAAAGTGGCCCTTGGCGTCGGGTTGTTGGTAATTGGACATACACATGCCTTGAAAAACTGCCCAAAGGCGTTGGGCTGGAGAATGAAAAAGAGGCGAGGGCTTATAGCGGGTGCTCTGCGTCAGCTGCGCGAACGGCTCGGACAAATTCGTGAATCTTGGCCGCATCCTTGATGCCTTTGGCCGACTCCACGCCAGAGCTCACATCAACCGCCAGCGAGTGGCCGTGATGACGCAGCGCGCGAATGCCATCGGTCACGTTGGCAGCGTTGAGTCCACCAGACAAGACGAGGTGAG
>JACCEA011185485.1_pt1 | contig 26251 bp, 18 predicted proteins | sample 7449851 | NCBI WGS metagenome assembly JACCEA01 (sample SAMN15323453, study PRJNA562643) | freshwater metagenome | isolation source: river surface water | place: USA:Blue River Watershed | collected 2017-08-18
ATGGTATGTAGCAAGTATATCACGAATAGCCCAGACTTGCGATTCTGAGTAATAACTTCTAACTTGGAACCCTGTCTTACCACCCTTTTGAGATCCAGTTGGTTTAGGAATGATTCCTCGTTTCATTAGTGATGGCATATATTTTTTGTGACGATTAACAAGTTCTGCTGTTTGACCAACAGTATATGCTCTTTCTCGTTTCTTTTTAAAATCAGTAATTAAACAACTCTCAATCCTGTCCTGAGTAATATTATAAACAGACATGATTCCATTAGATCTGTTTATGTGGTGAACACGAACAAGATCTCCATTTAAAAACCAAACTTTTTTATTGCCAGGTATTACAGGGGCGAGATTGTAGCCTTCGCTCTCAATGCTTCCTTTTTTAAGAGCCATCTTCCCTCCGATGAATTCTCTGGCGGGTTAAAGAATTTTCTATAACCACATAACATGCAATAAGTTTCTAGGTGAGAAACACTGCTATATTGACGATCAACAAACATTCTGCTTTTGCATCTTTCACATTTTAACATTAATTAGGGATTCCGATAACTATTAGGTTTACTGCTACTGTCACATTTCCAGTCTCATTAAATGCTACATATCCTTCAATCTTTGAAGTAGTTACAGATGTAAGAACAACTGAAACATTTCTTCCTGCTGGTGTTCCACCAACATTTACAGGCGTTGCAGTTGCGATTGGTGCATACTTGAATGGAGTACTGATGTCATAAAAGAACTGAACGGTGTCACCCTTGTTCTGACCAACACCACTCACTACTACCTTGTAGCCTCCAAGAATTCTTGCTTCAGAGGCCTTTACACTTTGTTGTCCTACACCTGGCGCATCAATAGTTACATACTTATACATTGCTGGTGAGACCTGACTAGAAAGTTCATTAACAGTATTTGCTAACTGATAAATATAAGAAACATCTAGCGGTTGACCACGCTCAGGTAGAGGAATTTTTGCCATACTACTATTATACCACTAGGCTGACTGGGGAAGACTCAAAGAGCATTGCGCTTGGATAGACCTTTTTAGGAAATGTTGGGACTTGTACGATTACTTGTATGGATGTTGCCCCTGATGGTTTTATTAGAGAGTATGATGGAGATGTTACCGTAGCCTCGTAAGCATAATCACCAGTACCGTTCCATTTTAGGTAAACATAAAACTCTTGGCTTGTGCCAGTGGTTGGTGTCCATAAAATATTAATAGAGTTACCAGAGGTAGAAATTTCTACTGCATTTGGAATGTCTGGGTCTGGTGGATTTTTTGTTTTATCTAGTTGAGCAGTTACTGGTAACTTGTACTGTGGTGACCAATGTGAGTTTCTGTTTTTATCTTCAGAGACAATTCGGTAGCGAACAATATAAGATTGATTTTCTCCACTATAAGCAGGCAACTTTGATTTAGGTATAACTACCTTTTTAACTCTTGAATCTGCCATTAGGCAACTCCAACACCAAATCTAAACTCAATAAAGTTTGTTGTGTTAGAGGACTTTACAATTGGTCTAGCAGATGTGTTCTTGATTGCAGAGTATCCTGTTAATCCGTATAGTGGATTTTGAGAACTTTTATTTTCTATTCTCATTGCGTCAAGGCACACATAGAAGTCTGATGATGGATCTCCATCTGTATCAAGTACTGAGACATAGACCTTCGCAATATTTACAGAACTCCAGGAGAAGTCTGCATCCTTTATAAGTTGCTGAAGTTGCTTCTTAACAACAAAATAACGATTTGTTATAAAGTTATTAGTAGGACTATCTACATTATGAGAAAGATCAACCTCAAACCTTGCATACTGTCCTTCACCGTGAGCATCTGCTGATGAGAACTCTACTAGCATTAATACTCTTGATGGATGTGCACTTGAGATACCGTCTTTATTTATGACAGAAAAAGCAAGTCTCAATTCATCAAGTGGCGACTGCTTGTTAAAATCTGGCGACTGACCATTTAAATGGATGTGAGAAGATGTGTAGTTTGTAGCATTTGCAGTCCAGGTTGGCTCTACTGAAAGTCTTCCAGACTGGCTAACAGATATTTTTGATGTATCTCCAGACATAACAATAATGTTATTTAAAAATCTAGACCTTTCATTTCGTGACAACCTTTCTTCTTGTGTAAAGACTCGGTTGTCTGCATTAGTCTGAAACACTTTATCTTCTACTGAAATAACACTATCTTCATTTTCATCTAAGGGATCATAGATTGGTGTGATTGCAACTGCTGCTGATTGTGTGTGGTGTTCCCAGTTTTCATTTTCTGTAAAGGCATAGAGGGTTCTACTATCATAGGATCCTGCTGATGGGTTAGATCCAGCAGAATAAATTCCAACCTCAGTTATTTCGTATCTCTCTTCTGTTGGCAGTTCAGCAGTTAGAACAACTTTATCCTGACCATTTTCAGTAACAAATCCCCTAGATGTGATTGGTACACGAAACATTTCAAACTCTAATGCTTTTTGGGCTGAATAATCTGGCAGTGGATCTGTTAGGTCTAATGGTACTGCTCCGCAGCCAACAGCAATATAAGAGGCATAGGCTGGTGCCTGTCCAATAAGATACTTAGCAATAATGCCTTTTCCTGTTTGTGTTATCATTAATTATTCCCCTCATATATTGTACCATTAAGTATGGTTCCATCAACTAGAACTTGGACATCCACTTGCTCATCCGCCTCTAGATTAATTACATTAATAACTAAGTCGCCATTTGAATCTATATAAACAGTTGCTCCGTTAGGGCCAGTGCCTGCACCCTCGTCTGGTATAGATCTCTCTAGTTTAATTGGAAAGTTTCTAAAGTATGTCTCAGATGTATCCTGAAGGTTTAGTATGTTCTGTGGGTTATACTGAGTATAAAGACTGCTTACATTCTTGATTGGCTGATAGGATACTGCCTGACCAGAAAGCATATCGTTTCTAGATATTGTTATTAATTCATGACCACCAATATCTTCAAAGATTAGGTCAGTCATAACCTCTACAGGAATAACCTCATCCCTAAAAACAAACAGATCTGGAGTTGCTACCTTTGTTGATGGCTGCACTGGAGTTGTTGTATTTGCTGCTGGTTGATTTGCTGTTGCGCCTGTTGTCATTACACTACCTCACTAACGAATATCTTCATCTCTGGTCCTTGGTTTCCCTTAGAGTATTCGATGCTATAAATTACAAATCTTGAAGTTCCGCCCTTATTAATACCCTTTTCTACATAGTCAATACTTACGATATCTCCTAGTTGTAGTGTTGGCATTGCAAAAATCTTAATTCCAATTGACCTTCTTGGCTTCATGATTTTAGAAATCATCCACTTCATTAGGTCATTTGCATCACCCTCTGTTTGTACATACGGAACAGACAGATTGAAGTCTTTCTTGCCATAAGTCATTCTGCTAATTTTGATATCCTCATAGTCTTTTGCAACCTTGAGTGGCGACTGCACAACAATGTTGTTGGCTATTTCTGGGTCTGACAAATCTGACTTCTTAGAGAAATAGTCATCTACCTTCAAAACATTTTGAGACTGCTGTGTAAATGTAATTCCCTGAATTCTCAAGTAGTTACCTGCTTGCTCGTCAAGACTTAGTGCTGTATCGGTTGCATTAAAGATCATAAACTCTGCTCCGTAAGATCCTGCTCTGAATCCAGAAACTGTGTAGCCCTTCAGCATATTAAATGTAGGAGACATCTTTGCATATAGTGCTGGGTAAGCCTTATCGTATCTAACATCAAAGAGCGAGGCCTCTCTCATGATAGTTCCGAATTCCTCAAAATACATGTTGTACTTAGGGGGCTCAGATGATGAGATGCCAGACAAGTATGTGCCCTGGATAACTCCGCTCATTGCATATTTTCTTAATGATCCATTTACATTTAGTTCATCTCCAGTAAAGATTGAGTTAACTGGTGTGTCTAACGCATAAGATGTATTTTGTGAGTAGTTATTTGTTAAAGCAAATATGTTTTCAAACATGACTCTAGAAGAGCCTCTTACAAAGAGAGCCATATTTTTGTAAACTGGAAGAGGCGAATAGTCGTCAACTATCTTGACAAGAGTATTGTTTATGTATAAGTAAAAAACTCTTCTTGATCCAATATCTTGATACTCAACCGATAGGTCGTATACTGTTGGATTTTCCTCTGCAGCAACTCTATACTGACCAGTAAAGTTACCATCATCAACAGTGATACTAGTTAGTCCTTCCCAAAGTTTTACAGGAACGGCATTGCCTAGTTCATCCTTAAGCAACTTATAGAAGAATACATTATTTACATTGCTGGCATCTGTACCAAGCCCCGCAGATCCTAGTGCTGCAATTTCAAAGTAGTAACCGTTATTTGTTTCTGGATTTAGCATTACGGCTAAACCACCAGATCCTCCAGATACACTGATGTTTTGATCTGGAGTTGTTCCTGGAATAACGTAGTATGTTGTACTTCCAACTGCACTTTGTCCACGATCAAGATTACTCTCAATCTTTCCAATGATTCTCATTCTTGTTCCAAAATGCTTAAACTTGTCTGTTAATGGTTTGTATACATATGATACAAACTCTGTTGGCTTTGGATATGTGGTAAGGGATGGACCACTCATAACCAGAGCAGAAGACTGCACAGTTCCACTCTGAGTACTCTGCAATGCATTTACTGCAGACTGATCCATATAGGTAGATGCAAAGAAGTTTTTGATAATGCCATTTCTAGTTGTTTTCTTAGAAAGAACATTGCTTGTTTCTGGTGTGTTTGCAGGAGGAGTTCCTCTGTAAACAAAAGCATTAAGACCTGCAGGTCCAACAGATAATCCAGCAGAAGATGTTGGCAGTTCTGTTGCTGAAGAGTTAAACAAAACTTCAGACTTCATCGTTACTCCACGAACATTATCATTACTTGACCAGTATGAATCTAGTCCAGCCTTGTGGCTAACAACCTTTGTTCCAAACTGCCCTCTACCATGCTTTGCAACAGGTCCATTCTTTAATTTTGTTACCCCGTTAATTTCTTCATAGTTGGGCTCTGAATAAATGCGGACTCTCCCAGTTGGATAGATCTTTCCATTAAATGGTACCTTAGCAATATATGCTTGATACTCTTGAACATCTGTTATCCATACATCGCCTACACCTGCTACGCTATACTCTACCGCATCAAATTTTATAATCTCACCATTAGAATAAAAGTATCCGTTATATCTTGTCATCCAGTAACTTGCCTCTGCAAAGTTCATTACATTATTTTGAATAGCATTATTTGCAACAAAAGGAACTACATCGGTCAGATCTGAGTTAAGCGGGATTGCTGCAAGAGTATACTGTGATTGATTTCCTACTTCTCCATTAACTGATTTTGTATCTTGTGTACCAGAAACTTCCCAGAGCAAGACTGGCTTGTAGATCCATGTTCTATCATTGTCAATAAGCATCGCCTGTTTAATTGAACCAATTGACTTTTGAATATATCTGGATGTATAGGTAATTGCTCCATCATTAAATGGCTGAGTATCTTGGTTTGTAAAATCAATAATGTTAGCAAGTTTTGTCTTTGAATGTGAATTTTTGACAATACCAGTATTTGTCTGATCTGGAGATCCATAAAGAGTTGTTGCGGTTGCTCTTTCTGATACTGATGGCATAATATAGTTCTTGCTCATCATTACAAAGTTATTGTACTCATCAAAGAACATCGCAGTCTGTGTTGATACTGCAAGGTCTTGCAAAATTTGTGCAACGGAGATGTCTGGTGGAATAAAGAAGTATGGGATGATTGGCTCTTTTTCATTTGCCACTCTTCTAAATGTATAATTTGAAAACCCCACATAGTCAAGCAAAAGGGATACTGCAGAACTTACTGATACGTTTGTAGATAAAATTTGTGGTGCAGTTGTTGCCTCTAAGTAAAAGAACATATCTCTTAGATCAAGGGTCACAGTTTTATCAGAGTTTGACACAGATGGGAAGTTGTCTGAATATAGAGTCTTGATAGGGATATAGTAATCATAACCACCTAGGTCTGTAATAATTTCAAAAAGTTTAAACTGTATATTTCTGGTAAGGTAGTCTCTTACGATAGTGTTTGGATTATTTGGGTTAAAGGAGTCATCAAAATCAAACAGTTTAACCTTTCCAGTTGATGCAAGAAGTTGTCCTACTGGCATACCACTTACTCCAAGATCTGAAGCACTCTTTGTGACAGAAAAATCCATAACTTTATCTGTAAGATTTACAGAAAGTCTTGGGGACATTTCAATTAGATCAAATGTTGCATCTGACTTATTCATGGAGTCAACGACAATTCTAATTCCACGAATGTTTTCAAACTCTCTATACTTTAATGAGCCGTCTGTCGTTACAGTATAGTAAGAAGGTGATGTTAAGTCTGTTACAAAGTTAGTTAGTCTTCCAACTTCTTCATTAACTAGTTGCCATCCATAAGAAGGAACAAAAGTTTCATAAACGCCATCCTTCCAAATGTGAAATACACCTAGGTCATTCTTATTTGGAGTTACTAAATAGGCATAGCCATTAATATTTTTATCTGGCAAAACAGTTGTAGATGCTACAACCTCTGCAAAAGTAAAGTTTGATTTATATCTATCTGGAACCTTTAGGCCATACATTAGTTCTACATATCCGTCTGGACCAATTACTGGCTTGCCATCTGGTCTTGTTGTATTAATATCGAATGATAGTGTGTCTACCCAGTTATTACCCTTAAGGTGTTGTATCTTCCACTTCTTTGGAGTAGCCTTATTTGATTCCCCGAAAAATGGGTCAGGGAATGTAGTTGATGCGTTAGAAAATGTTCCTAGATCTACGGTTCCAACATGTGTCTGCATCTTTACAACAATTCTATTTGCTGGAACATTATTTTTATAAACAACAAAAGGTACAGCATCTTCAATCACTCTTTGGCTATTTACTGTCTTGTTTGCAATTCCATACTCAACATTATCTTCTGTTCTGTAGGATGTCCAATATTTAAATAGATCTGACTTGTCTGGCATATAGTACCTAGGTCTGTCTGCCATTGACATATTTGCATGATGAATAAACGAGTTTGCTAAATATCTTGCTTTATTAATTCCAGATCTTGGTCTAAATGGCTTTAGGCAATCTTCTAATGAATAGATCATCTTTAATTTTTCTTTTGGTGTTTTAATTGTTGTTGGAACACCATCATCTTCTGTCATTCCATCAATAGTTACATCTGCGTCTGTTCCTCCTGTGTAATACCCCGCAGCATCAGAAGGATCAAATGTATTAGTTAATAGTGCAAAAGGAGATCCAGCAGTTGTTGGCCTGTATCTATAATTACCAATCTTTTGAATATTAGAAGGAATGTTCATATTCCACTCTGCAATAATTGCAGACTGACTTTTTACTGTCTGAGATTCCTCTAGATGAGCCTGTAACTCTGGATTGTCAAACATTATACCTCTTCCAGGCTAACAGACACATTCCAGAGATCGTGAGTATTTGCACCTCTACTCTGAATGGAGTAGTCAAACTTTGAGAAATAAACCTCTACGATTTCGTTATACTGGCCAAGATGACCATAGGCATTATCATCAGTGCCAAAATTATTATACTTGTCATAAGACAAGAACATCCAAAAAGACCCTGGATGGTTTTCATACCACTCTAGAAGTTCTCCTCCGCCTGCACCGCCATCTACAGTATACTGCTCATCTGCCCCTGTAGGCCTTCCAGAGACCCCTGTGGAGAGACTTTTGCCTGTGGCAGTGTTAAAGTCTGGCCTCATTGCAAAAGACCTTGAAGGGAGCATGTCCCAAGAAACATCAAAGTTTATCTTATCAGCAATGTGATATGAACGCATATGTCCATTAATCATTCTCTCTCGCTTTTCAATACGGTTAGGGGTAATCTTCATATCCCCTCGATTGTGATCTGAAAGAATTAAAAATTCATCTAAGATTGATTGATTAGTTACTGATCCTGGATCTTGCCCAACTTCATAGCCACTAGGAACATATAGTCCATTAACAAGTGTGCCAGGATTATTAGACCACAAGATAGCCTGGGGACGACCATATTTCTTTCTACCAGTCATATATGCTGAAGTAGCCATTAGAATCTATTCCCCCCAATTCTTTGTGAATCAATCTGCTTAATCTGAGCAATTACAGTTCTTGCAATATCGTTTGGATTTGCATCAGATCTGACATTAACGCTAAGGTTATAATTATACACTGAATCTCCCGCTCCTGCTCTTGATCCAGAGTTCATTGCTCTAAGTGTATCTACGCCATGAGTATTGACAGCATATCTGCTCATAATAAATTCTCCTGGAGTTAGCATTGCTGGAACGGTATCTGTTCCACGAGCATATCCTCCTACTGCAAAATAACTAGGAACCATTCCACCCTTAGAAAGGTATCCTCCTTGTGCTGCTCTTCTTGAGGCCTGAGCAGCCCTTGCTGCAAGAGCATCTTCTGCTGCTTTCTTTTCTGCTGCTTTTCTTGCATCCTCTTGCTGTTGCCAGGCTAAACCTTGACCTGTCCATCGTGCAGTGACTGCTGCTGATGCAGCATCTGCTCCACTTGCAATTAATGGGGCAATCATTGCATTGGCAATTGTGGATGCCCCAACTCCTGCTGCTTGTGCTGCCTTAACGGCGTCATTGATTGCACCTGTAGTTTTTGCTCCAGACAAAGTGGCCAAAGCATCAGCCTTTGGATCTGGTTTAGTTTCTGTTTTGGTATCTACCTTAGTATCTGTTTTTTTATCTGTAACTGGAGGCTGTCCAGGATTTGGACCATAAACAGTTTCGATGTATTGCTTAATAGTAACAGACTTATCTATAATACCATCATATGCTTTTTTAATGCTATCCCAAGCAGTTGCTGCTGCTTTTGATAAATCTCCAACAGTTCCTAGTGCTTTGGCAAGGTCACCCTTTGCAAGTTTTTCTGATGCTTCTGCTGCTAACTTAATTGCATTCCATTGATCTCTAGTTTGACCCATGATGGTTCTATTTTTATCATTTATTGCAATTTGTGCAAAAAGTTTATCTGACTGATCTTGTAATGGCAAAAGTGAATCAGTAATAACCTTAAGGGCATTCTGTTGATCAAGCAGTGTTCCGTTAACAATCTTTGCAATCTCATCTGTCTTAACCTGAATTGCATCAAGTGCGACTTGTCTTGATTGTTCTAGTGTATAAATTTCATCCTGGATGGCAAGGATTTGCTTATCTACTGCAGCCTTCTGTTGCTCTAATGCATATGTTGCTTGTGAAATTTCCCACTGCTCTTTTGCAATGTCTTCTTGAGATTTACCGCTGACTCCGCCACGAAGCCCCTTGACTTCATTTTCTCTTGCTTTTTGCAAAGCCTCTTGAGAATTCTGAGCATAGTTGCTAGCATTTGTTGCTCGCATATCTTGAACAGCCTTGGCTGCTGCTGCAATATCACCCTTAGACAGTGCATCTGCAAGACCAAGTTGTTGTTGTTGTTGCTGGATAATTTGCTGATTGACCTTAGCAACTTCTTCTAGTGCTTTCTGTTGAGCATCATACTTTTTATTAATTTCTTCTGCAGCGTGGTTCATTACATCTAGATCATGTGAAAGGATTCCAGATCGTTCCTGTAATGCCTGAATTGGTCTAGTAAAGTTAAGATCTGCGCTTCTGCTTAGTTTTTCAATTGCTCTTTGCTTTGCATCAATTGGTCTTGTAAACTTAGTTTCGATATCTCTTTGATCTTTATCAACAGCCTTTTGCATATCGTCAATCTTAGATTGTGTCATATTAATTGCATTTTGAGCAATCTTTGATTGATTATTGATTGCCTCCATCTGTGCCTGTAGGCCTGCAAAAGTATTTCCCTGAGTATTCTTAAGTGTATTTTCATCAATCATCTTATAAGCATCAAACATTTCTGCTGCTGCTTCTGCTCCAGCAATTTTCTTTTGTGCATCAGTTCTAGTAAATACTAATTCAACAATCTTTCTATCTGGGATCTCATCAATCTGACCTAGCAACTCATTGAACTCATCCTGTGCATCCTTTGCCAGGGTTGCAAAACTATCCATTCCAATAATCAGTGTGTCCAATGTAGAAGGATCTGATATTGCTTCTCTGATTCCCTCAGCAGATACTCCTGCCTCTTGCATCATTTTAATTACTTCGGGTATACGAGTTTGGTTATAAGATTGCTGCTGCTTATCTGTATACCCAGCAACTGCTCCACTGATGGCGTTTCTAATTCTTAACTGCTCTGTAAGTTGTGCATTTTGCTTTAATTCTTCTTTTGATACTTTTCCTGTAGCAATAAGCGTTCTGTAGTTTTCATCAGCAATCATTGCTTCAACATCTCTTTGATTAAATCCAAGAGCATTAAGTTTGCCTCTAGCAATAATTGCTTGCTTATCTAAAGTTATACCCTTAAGTTTTTCTGCATTGTATTCTCCAACAATCGCCTTGTTGAAGCCAGCCTCCATGTCTCTACCAGTTTGGTTGAGAACAAAGTCACCCTTCTTATACTTCTGTGTTTTAGTGACCTTCTTACCTGTCTCAGGATCTACAGTAGTATACTTTTGTGTACCCTTTTTAGTTGCTGTCTTTCCAAACTTCTTTAAGTCTGCTGTGTCAAGTCCTGCAAGGTAATCAGTGAACTGCCCAGTTTGGCCCAACTTAATCAGTTGTTGCTCAAGTCCATTGAACTGGTTCTTAATAGCCTTATCGCCTGTTGCTGCAATGGCCTTTCTTAATTCTTTTAGTCCACCTGCAGCATCGAGTGCAGCAAGACGAACATTACGTAGACGCCTCATGAGATCATCGTAGGTTGTATCTCTTTCCTTGCTTCCATCAGCATTACCATCAATTCCAGCACCCTTAGAACTAATGCCAGAGACAACGGCAATGTCTAGGTTTGTTGCTGCTCTAGTTCCAGCATCCATGCTGTCATACTCAGCCTTTAACTTATCTGCTGCCTTGATATATGCGTCTGTTCCTTCTTGGAGAAGTCTTGTATCTTCTCCAATCATCATCTGCTTGTAAACCCAGTTTTCCTTGTCTGCAGCAAGTTGAGTAGCATTTAGTTTCTTTTCATAAGCATATCCAATTGCTAACTTCTGAAGATACTGAGTTCTTTGTGCGTTGCTAAGTTTATTAAACTCAGCCATCTTCTTATCATCTTTTTTCAGTGCTGCAATTGCTGATGCCATTGGGGCATTGGCTGCTTCTGCTTTTGCAAGATAGTCTTTTCCAGAAGATTGCTTACCGCTCTTCTTATCTGCTGCATCAGCCTCTTCTTTTTGCTTCTCTAATGCCTCTTGCTGTCTTTGTAATTCTGCTGCAACTTCTGGACCTGCGCCCTTTAATAAAATTTCCATGTCGATGGTGGTTCCATCAAGTGACTGAATATTTTTAAGGGCTTCCATAGTTGCATCAAACTCTGGACCTTTTTTAGTGATAACATTCTGAACCATTGTCTGGGCTAATTTCTTGTTACCAAAGCCAGAGAACATTCCCATTAATTCTTTTGTCTTGCCAATACCATGTGCGCTAATACCAATGTCGATCATTGTGTTTAGTTTGCCAAGGCTACCGCTAAACATTTTGATCCATGAGTTTGCTTCATCTGGAGACATAACCTTAGATCCAACAAGCATTTCCATTTTTGCTTGGAATCCCTGTGCTGCTCTTGCAGTTCCTAGACCATTTTTATCGTAGGCACCAGTCTTTGAATTGTATGTTCCAGTTGTTGCATTTTCCTCGAAATCCTTAGTTGTATTTAAGAATTTTTCTGCTGCCTTTTCTTGTCCAGTACCCTTATAGGCAGCCTCTACTGTTGCTCGTGAGGCATCGAAATATGCATCTTCTCTTGTTGCTTGACCACCAAAATCAGAATCGCTGTAGAACTTATTAAAGTCTGCTTGACCTCTAACTATTTGATTAACAATTGCATTATTCATTACCTGCTGGTTCTCAAGTGCTTGTGTATTTAACCCATCAAGTTGTGCCTGCAACTTTGCTTTCTTTTCTAGATTTGTAGTTGATGCAATTTCAACCTCTAACTTCTTCTTTTGTGTCTCATACTCAAGTTGTACTGCATCTGCCTGCATTGTTGCTAACTCTAGGTTGTTAATATTAAAGGCTGCGAGTGCTGCGATGTCTTTTCTTTGAGACTCTCCCTTATCACCCTTCTTCTGAATTGTTCTAAGTGCATCCTGACTTCTCATGCGTGAGTTTGCGATAAGATTAAGTCTTGTTTCAATAGGCTTATTTTTTAGATCTTCTCCATTTGGACCAAGGAGAGTTCTCATCTTTCCAGTAACCTGAAGTTGAATCTTTTGATTCTTCAAGGATAGGGCAAGTGCCTGTGCAATGCTTTCTGCTTGATCTCCAGTTAAAACACCATCTGCAACTTGTGCAGCCAACTTCATGGCTAAATCATCTGTTGCTTTTTTATCTCCATACTTTGCAAGATTTTCCTTAAATGTCTTTTTCGTATCTTTACCTAGGTCTGAACCCATAAACTTCTTGCCAAATCTATCTGGAACTTTATATTCACCAGTGTACTTGTTGTATTGGCTTGTAGATCTGCGACGATCCATAATTTCAGATGCACCGACTTTTCCAGTCAACTCACCCATCTTCTTCATGCTATCTCTAGTAGCGGATGTTGCAATTACAAATTTTGCTGACTCTGCAGCCATCTTATTAAAGTGTTGATTAAGCATATAGGCTCCTGCGCCTACTGCCATGATTCCTGCTGCTGCCCAACCAACTGGACCCATACCTGCAAGCATAGGAGCAAACTGTGCAACAGTTGACGCTGCTCCAAGTGCTGCGGTGACTTGTGGTGGGGCACCCATCATTCCTGCTGCCATGGTTGCCATGCCGAGTGCTCCAGATGCCTTTCCAGAATACTTTCCAACCTTCTCTCTACGCATACCACGCTTCTTCTTTGTGATCTGCTTTTGAGTCATTGTTGTTGGATTTTTCTCACCATTTGGTCCAAGTTCTGGATCAAACAGGATCTGACCATTTTTATCTCTAGTGTACTCAGATGCTTCATTATAGGCATCTTCATACCCCATTGCAGTGAGTGGGTTAACATTTTTATTGTTTGTTTGAGATCCTGGAGGAATTATTGGACCTGCCATCTGTGCAGCAAGTGCTGCCTGACCAGCCTCTTTTTCTTTTCTCTTTTGCTCTTCAATATCATTTTCAAGTTTTGCAATTTCTTCTGCAGATCTTGCTCTATCTTCTTCAGCAATAAGAATTTGTTGATTATTGTCAATGGAGTCTTGCAAAACATTTTCTGTAGCCTGTGTAAGTTCTGCTGCTGTTAGAGTATTTTGTGCCTGTGTCTGTGTCGCATCTGCTGCGACATTAGTGTTTCTTGCAACATCTTGTTCTGCTACAAGTGTATCTCTAGAAGCATTTGCTGCTTGGTTGGCAGCATTAGCAGACCTCTTTGCTGCCTTGGCACTCTTTTTCTGCTCTCTTGCTAACTCTTGTGTTGCTTCAGTTGCATCTGACTGGGCGTCTCTTGCTTTACCCGCTTGTTTTGCTTGAGACTTTGCCATCCTAACCGCTGCTCTTTGTTGTTCCGCTGCTTTAATTCTTAGTTCTGCTGCCTGTACTTCTAGGGCCTCTGCCTTTGCCTTAAGTTGTTCTATATTAGCCTTAGAAGTATCGCCACTCTTTCCGTCTTTTGCAGCAGCCTCTTCCCATCTTGCTGCTTCTAACCTTAACCTTGCTGCAGATGCTTCGGCTTCTGCTGCTTGCTTTTGCAATAAGTTAGCCTTCTTACGAGATGCCTTAATGTCAGCCATCATAACTTGAGGATCAACATCTACAGTTACAGATGTTTCTGTTGATGTAGTGGCTTGTGGAGTAGGAATTCCAGCAGACTTAGTAAGACCTCTATAGTGTCTATCAATAGACTTTTGAATTTGTCTTTGTTCTGGATCATTTTTAAGAATGTCATACTTGGCTTGGTTTTGAGTATCTACCTTTGGGATTGCTGCATCAGCAAGTTGATCTGCTTGTGATCTAACCCCTCTTGTTGATTGTTCAATTCCAATCCGCAAACCTTCACCAATATTTACACCAAGTCTTCTGGTACGCTCTGAAGGTGATCTTGTCTCTGCAGCATTTTCTGCATCTGTTAGTTCATCATCAATAAACTTTCCATATCCAGTAGAGTTTCTTCTTTCAGTTCCGCCCATCTGATACGTTGTTCTATCCTCAGCATATCTCTTTTCTCCTGGCGCAACTTCTCCCCTTGCAACAGCATCATCATTTAGAATATCTCTTTGAACCTTAGTTAACTTAAGTCTGATTGCTGTAACTGTGTTTCTTGCTTCTTCAAATACTGCTCCGAGGCCATCTCCAACATTTGTTACTTGTGATCGAACTGTCTGCTCAATCTTCATAAACTCTGTATCAGTAAATGCTTTACCTGGATTTGCTGTTTTCCATGCCTGAACAGACTCAAGAATCTTATCATCATAGACCTTTAGGGAAGACGAAAGTTCTTCAAAATTTCCTCCACCAATTTCAACAGACTTTCTCCATTTTTCAATTCCACGCTCTTTAAAGTCAGCCATAAATGCATCAATTGTGTCAGTTCCATCCTTAAGTTGCAATGTTGCATCATTCATTGCTTTATTGATTTCACCCTTCATGTCAAAGCCGAAACCACTAACTGGAGTTACCTTTGGCATTTCTACATTGGTGCCATTTTTTGTATTATAATTATTAATTGCATTTACGATTGCATCTGCTTCAGCCTTTGCCTTTGCATCTGTAATTTTTGCTACCTGTGATAGTTGGTCTGCCCTATATGTCTTTGATGTTTCAGCATGACCAAACTGTGTAGATTGTTGCTGATTTGCTCTTGGGTTATAGAACTCGTGAATACTTGATTCTCCAGCAGTACCCTTTTTCTTGGTTGCTGATTTTACAGCACTGACAGTTAATTCCTTGCCCTTATCTTTTGCTGTTTGAGCAATAGTTGTAAATATTTTCTCTACATCTGTTACAAGGGATCTTCTTAATTCTTCAAGGCCTGCTTCGCTGGTATCGGTTACGGTCTTTCCTGTTGCCTTGGCATAAGCAATAAGTTTTTCAGCAGTTGCCTTATTTATAAACTCTAACTGCTTTGCCATCTCGTCAGCAACTCCTGGCTGAGATGTTCCTATACTTGCTGTTTGAGAAACAAATGATTCTTGCTCAGATGTAATTGCCCTCTTGCCTTTTATGTAGCCTGGGAGTTTATCTCCCATAATTGCTTTAAGTAGTGGTCCATACTTCTTTGACTTATCTGTTGGAACAATGGTTTCCCCTGGAGCAACAAGGGCAAGAACGCTATCTCCCTCTGACTCGTTACCTGGAACTTTACCATCAGCAAACTTAGGAAGTCCTGAAACTGCACCTGCTGCCCCTGGTGCTGCGTTAAACAATCCTGGAGATCCTGAAGCAAGTGCTCTTGCCTGTGATGCAGCATTGGCATATGCTTGAGCAAGTAGATCGACAGAAGTTTTTTCAACATTAAATGTTGAGATAAGTTCTTTATGCGAAACATGCAGTGCTTCTGTCTGAGCAAGATTATCAATCTCTGCTTGTGTTAGATAATCAAAACCTCCACCTAAAACATTATTTTGACCATTAAGTTTGGCCATTCCTCCACGAAGCATTCCGAAGAACTTAATTAGGTTTGCTACACCGTTAGCAACAAGACCAACAGTCATGAGTGCTACTGGAGCAATACCTCCAAGAATTGTAATAAACCCCACAACAAACTTTTTAGTTCCATCAGATAGGTTGTTGAACTTTTCAAGGATCTTTCCTGCAAATTGAACTACTGGGGTTACTGCTTCTAAGAATGCTTTTCCAATAGGCATAAGTTGTAACTTAAGATTTTCAAGTTGCTTCTGGAACTTCACACCTACTGCATTTTCAACCTTACCTAATTCTCGCTCAGATAAGATTGCTAACTCTTCAACTGACGCTCCTGCAAGTCCAAGTGCTCTGGCTGCCTGTGAAGAATCCTTTGTTACGTTTTGAAATAATGTAGACAAACGAGCAAACTGGAACTTACCAAATAGTTGCTCAATTGCTCTTGCACGGTTTAGTGGGTCAAGCGTATCTAAGGCTCTTGCAAATCCTACAACAGTTCCTTTTAGGTCTCCCTTGTTTGCTTCAACAAGGCCCTTAATATTAATACCAAGTCCCGCAAGAAATTCGCTAGCCTTCTTGGAAGGATTAATCATAGAAGCAAGACCAGACTTGAGTGCGTTAGCACCTTCTGATGCATTGATTCCACCTTCCTTCATTGCAGTCATAAAGAATGCAAGGTCTTCTACAGATCCACCAAGTTGCTTGACTACTGGACCAGCCTTTGGAACTGCAATTGTTAAATCCTCAATAGAAAGAACAGTCTGGTTTTCTACTGCGTTAAGGAAGTTAATCTTGTTAGCCAAATCTTCAGATGCAATACCAAAAGCATTTGTAAGAGAGATGGTTGTTTCTAATGCCTGCTGTTGCTCAACCTGACCAAGAACAGCCAGTTTAGTTGCGTTAATAACCTGTGCCTGAAGTGCTGCACCCGTTAAACCCATTGCTGCTGCATCTGCAGCCATTGTCATTGTTTCTGTTGCTGCAATTCCGAACTTTGTAAATTCTTTTGCAAGCAACTGAATTTCTTTAACAGCCTTATCGGTATCAGTAACACTTGTAAGCATGTCTCCATAAACTCTAGTAAACTTAAGCGTTGCCTGTTCCATTTCTCTAAATGCCTTAGAAGCAACAGAGCCAAGCATTGTAAGTGGGATAGTTAGACCTACCATCAACTGGCGACCTGCCCACTGAGTATTCTTACCAAAGTTAAGTAATTGTGTAGATCCCTGCTTGATTAATTGATTAAGAAACTGTTGGCGTTGTGCAGCCATCTGAGTTCTTGTAGCATAATCAGCATACTCGCCATTGACCATTTTAAGGTGCTTAGGAACAACCTGCAGAACCTTTACAAGATCACCATTGGCATTTGTAAGTTGGATGTACTGAGTTTGTAGAGCCTTAACTCTATCCTTCATTGCACGATTAAGTGTATCCTTCTCCTGCTTAAAAGCATTAGAAAATACCTTGCTATTTTGTGTTGCTGCTGCTGCCGTGTACCTAAAGTACTGGCCCATGCTCAACTTGTTCTTTTCTAGTGCATCAGTAAATGCTGTTGTACTAGAAGCAATATTCTTTTGGGACGCAACAAACTTGCCAGTTGCATTAATAGACTGGACAAGTTGTGCGTTTAGACCCTTTTGAGCATTTGCAGCAGCGACATTGCCTTCAGTGAGGGCCTGATTAAATTTGCTGAGACCAGCCTGAAGTCGCCTTAATTGTGCTAGGGCGTCACTGGTGTCAAAATGTATACCAATATTAGCATTTACATCTGACACTTTTCATAACACCCCTATTCTTTTTTATTTATCGTGCTGAAAGAATTGATGTCGGATCGGTAAGTTGGATACCTGATGCTGCATCAATAACTTCGTAAACTGTTGGCAAATCGATATTATCTTCGAGTGCCTCACGGCTTTCTGCCAGTTCTGGCTTGTACTGCTTAAATGCAATTTCAACGCAATCAAGGAGTACGTCCATTGACTCGTCGTTGTTTTCTGAAACTCCTGCGAGATCTTCAAATCTCTTCATGAATGGCTTAAGTAGAGAAATCTTGAGTGGTCGGACTTCGACCTTGCTTCCATCAAGAAGCGTGATTGACTTTACTTTTGATTCTGTCTTTTCTGACATTATTCCTCCAATAGGTTTGTTAGTTAATTATACCATAGGGCATGCTTATTTTTAGTCTATTCTTTCATACTCTAGACCCATGCCAATACCAAATCCAGCCCTTTGTGCACTTACCCCTTGGAGAGCAACAATATCTTTTGGATCTCCAGTTCTTCCACCGCTAAACACTCTGGCCTTCATCTCTTCCCAAGCGTTAGAATTATCCTTACCCTTGTCAAGATCTACTCCTTGCATGGCTGCAAGAAATTTCTTATTGGCATAATCTTCTTCTCTTTTTATATTTAATATAGATGTGATCTCTTGCATAGATAGAGATCTCTCTAACTCATCATAGTCTTTCCAAATACCCAGCAAAAATACCTCAGACTCTAATTTTGCTAAGTCCAACTCTTCCCAACTAGCACCACTCTTAACCGCCTGATCCTTTACACCCTCTTGTGAATCTTTATCTATTTTAATTCCTGCAGCGTACTCTAAAAGTTTATAGATATTTTTTAAATCAATAGCGTCTTCAAAGTCCTCAATAGACTTAGACAGTGGTGGATAATACTGTTTCATGCATGTCATGGCGCATTGGGCTAATGCAGAAATCGCATCAATATCTCCCCTGGCTGCTTTTACATCTTCAAACTGGTCCATAAATCTCCTAAGATATTTAATCTTAAGTGGTGAGATTTCCAGTTCTGTTCCATCTATTAACTGGATAAATCCTGTTTGATATATTTCTGTGGCCATCTTATAAGTATACCAAACAGAAAGGCCCAACCCCGAAGGATTGAGCCTCTCATATATTAAATTGTATTATGCTGCTGGAACTGTACGATCTACGATCTTACCGTATGACGCATTGTCATTTGGAAGAAGACGGAATGAAACTTCAAACATTGTCGCTTCATCACGCTTTGCAGATACTGTAACATTCTCAATTGAGAGTGCACGGTATGCAATGTAAACTCTTTCTAGTTCTGATCCGACAGCACAGTTACCTGTACCTGGACCCACTGCAACAAGACCACGCTCAACTGGGCATTCGCCAATGTCTCCTGCGCTCATGTTAAGTGTTGGATTTCCACCTACTGAAGATAGGTCTGCATCCTTACCTGCTAGTGATTACAAAAGGTTCTCAAGTGTTGACTCAGCGAATGTTGTCTTCAATTCGACCTGCATTCCTTGCTTGTACAACTTAGCAACGTCAAGAACCTGGTCAACCTTAACTTCACCGAAGTCTGGTTGGAACTGGATTTCAAGACCGTTCATTGTGTAACCAACGTTACGGAAGTCAGCGTCATTTGTAAGTGTCTTACGGAATGAATCGCCATCAACGTATGCTGGAAGATCGGCGTCTGTTAAAACGCCTGCTTCATATGTGAAAAGTGCTGCAGCACCAACGATAATGTTGTTGCTCGTACCTCTTGTATAATCTGCCATAGTGTTTCACCTCTTTTTTCTTTGTTGAAATTGTAGGCGTGTTTCCTCGTTATAATTATAACACCCCTTTTATGGTAAAATGCCCCTACTGAGAGATAGAGGTATCTTGGTGATAGTCGAAGTCAATGATAATCTTGTTACCGCCATAGGTTCTAGCAGTTCCAAAATCAATGATATCTCTGACCTCTTCTAGTTGGTAAACCTTGAAGTTGTGGAAGTAGAATTTTGGCTGTAGATTGCCTATAGTTTTACCCTTGGCCCAGTTGTTAATCTCTTCGGCTGTTTCGTCCCCTCGGTCCATAAGTCTAAGGACTGCCTCTTGAATTTGTACCATATTATTAGTTACTGTGTTTTCAGTTGCATAAAAGTAATAAAGGAGTTGCTCACATTTAATATGTGGAAATGGAGATCTTCTCATTCTAATAAGTCTGTCATATACAGCAAGAACTCCCTGATAAGGAACACGCTCCGAAACTGAAAGACCTGTAGCAATATCTATCTCGCCTGTGGGAATTACAACCCACTGTTCTGTTAAATCATCTATAGTCCCTGGCTTTGTGGGGAAAAATGGAATAGCGATTCCCTGTTGCTGTTGAGAATTATTTTTGGTTACCTCAAATATCTTTTCTTGTAGGTATCTGTTAACCCATAGCCCTGGTGTATTTAGTGTTGATTCAGCCATTATGCCACCTTCCCTGCATTTGCTATCCAGCGTGATCCAACAGAAATTCCTGTCGATCTACCGCCCTTTTTGCCAGCAGATAGATTTCTCTTATAAACTTCTGGATTCTCAAAGTATCTAGCCAAACCGCTTGACCTCAAGAAAGCCTGAGTAAAGTATCTGCCAAAGAACATATCCCAAACATTTGCAAATTGTCCTTGAGTATTTCCTCCAGGATTTTCAACAACTACTGGCTTCTTTGTATAAATAACTTCTCCACCAACTTCAAACCTCAATGCCTCGGCATTTGATGGAGCAATTCTTACAGGTGTTCCTGCTTCCATTACAGAGGCCTTATTGTGAAAAGGAACTCTTGAACCATCTTTAATCGATTGGGACTGTCTAAAGTTTGATGTAAAAGAAAGACCAAGATTACTTACTGTAAAGTTAATGTCAAATAATCTTGCACTTGAATCTCCTACCCTTGACCATTCGTAGATATGATGAAGTGATTCATAATCAACTCTGGCATTTGTGTCAATAAATTGTGATGCCATCTCAGTAATCTCAGGACCTAGGTTATTCAAGAACTGCCTCTTGCCCATCTGTACTCCATCTAAAAATCCTGTCGAATAATCAATAATATTCTTGAGATCCTTTTGAAAAGCACGGCTATCAAATTTCATCTTAATCATGCGTCACTCGCCTGGTTCTCTGATCTACGCAATACCACATTGTAGTACTCTACGCTTCCGAAAGGGCCTAAGAATGGCTCCTGAGAGGCTATTTCGTATATCGTAGACTTGTTCTTACGGGGACCTGAAGTCTCTTTATAAATCTCATTACCATTGCGGTCTTTAATATTTGTAACAATAATGTTTGTTACTGAGTTGCTATCTTCTTTTGTAGAAATTCTGATATCGCTCTTTACCCTGCAAACAAGGATAGACTCTTTTGTGATATTTACATTTGGTGTGATTTCTTCTTTTCCAGTCTTGCTAAGTGGAATAAAATTACCAATGATTGTGCGATCTATAATCCACTGCTTGTTGAGATCTCCATAAAGTCCCTGAGATACAATTGGGTAGAAGATATCTGCCTGCATTGGAAACATAAAATCTGGCTCTTCGCAAAACATTATAGTATTCCAGGTTTAGTAATTGTATTAGAATACTTATCCAGAATCTTATCGACGATCATGTTTCCAGTACCGCCAAGGAGTGACTTATCAAACTGGATTCTAAATTGATCTGTATTGTAGGCAGTTACATATCTCTTATAGTAATCTAGTTTTCCGCACTTGATATCCTCAATAAGCATCTTTGTTGCTGCTTCCACATCTGCTGGAATTGCTTTATATCCAGTATCAACAATAAGGGTGTAGTCGTAACCTGCTGGGAATGTTACTGACTGGTATCCATAGTATCCAAGATCACCACGGGCTACTGGCATATTAGGTGGGGCAATCTCATTTGTATTATAGTTTCCAGACACAACTCTTTGAATTGCAGTATTGTCTAGAGTAATTTTATAGTCATACATGTTTGTTTCTGGTGTATCGATATCAAAAACAAGTACATTGTTCTCATATACCTTTAGGACCTTGTATGAATCTACCCACAATGGAAGGTAGTCGCTACCCTGGCCTGTGCACTGGATAACTTGCTTGTGGTTATAAAAACCATCATTAATAATTGTATCAATAATAGATCTAGCAACGAGTTCAAACATTTTGTATTCTGCGATCTCTGATGCTGTTGTTCCCAATGTCTCTGGATTTACGTATGGGCGAATAATATCTAAGTTGCTTTCGTAAAGGGTGTGTTCTTTTTCTGTATCGTAGAACTTGATAAAGAATTTTCTATCGTATTGAACTTTTGCCAATGGCAGTTCATATACCACAATACCGTTTTCATCAGACTCTAGGGTTAACTCTTCTACTGAGTGATCCACCAAATCCTCTACAACAACGACATACTCATAATTTGGTATGGGTAAAGTCCATGTTGTTGTTAAAGGATAAGGTGGAACTCTCATGACCTCCATTGCTTACTTACCGAATTCCTTTGCAACTTCTTCTGGTGTTGCTGTACGAATATGTGAGCGTGTAAGCCACTTCTCTGCTGCTTCTTGAGTTACGATATTGTAGCCACGGTAAACCTTGCCAACACCTTCCCAAGTAACATTCTTTGTTGAGTGTAGAGCGACCTTCTCTTCAGTTGCCTTTGGCTTTGCAGCAGCCTTTCTAGGTGCTGACTTAGGTGCTGTTGAGACACCCATTACTCCATTAACGACTGAGCCTAGAGCCTGTGGCTCTGATGTTGAGTGAGCAAAGTTATTTGTACCAACTGCTGTTGGCTCTTCAACCTTAACTTCATCAACCTTTAATTCTTCCTTTGCAGGCTCTGCTGGTGCTTCCTCTACAACTGGTGCTTCGACAACTGGTGCCTCTTCAACAACTGGTGATTCAACTACTGCATCGACTGTAGGGTTTTCATTTGTATTTTCCATGATTTCCTCCTGAATGTATTATATCATTATAAGTGATAAGGGGAGCAGGAGCGTTAACTCCTACTCCCCCTAAAGTGTACTGTTTACAGATTATTCGTCTGCTGCAGCGTCTGCGAATGCGATTGCATCCTGCTCTTCCCACTGAATACCGAAGCGTACGAAGACTGTATATTCTACAGTGTCCTTCTTTGGCTTGTATTCACGGTTTACAGTGATGTCACGCTGGAATCCCCATACACGGTTCTGTGGGAATGTCAAGTCGACATATCCTGCAGGGTAGTAAGGAACTTCCTGCACATCGATTCCGAGAACACGAGTTGTACGTGCTCCACCGAATGTCTGTGCTGCGCCATCAAGGTAAGCCTGACGGTTTGCAGGGGTACCTGCTGGTGTACCAGCGAATGCTTCTGCGATTGCATCTGCAAGTGTACCGTTGTTCTTGATGATTCCCTGGAATGCGTCTGTACCAGCATAGAACTTCAAGTTAGACTTGATAGCACGATACTTACGTGGCATTGCGAGAATGATCTTCTGCATTGCATCAGTTGTCCAGTTATCGTTAGATACTGTTACAACTGCTTCATGTGCATCGCCATCGTTCTTGACACGGTTTACGAAACCGTTCATGATTCCGAGGAATGCTCCATCTGCTGAGTCACCTGTACCGTTAATAGCAAGGTCTTCGATATCGTTACCGAAAGCGTTTGTCATAAGACGTACGATGTGATCTTCAAGTGCTGCACCTTCGATGTTATCTTCGAGTGCTTCTGCAGATACTTCCCAGTCAAGACGAATCTTCTTTGTAGTCAATTCAACCTTTGAGAATGTTGCACCTGCGTTTGTGTAATCGCCGACTGCCTGCGCTGCTGCACGAATTACTCGTTCACCAACGTTGACCTTCTCGAGTTCCATTGTGTTGGCTCTCATTGTGACACGACGACCATCTTGGGCGAGGATTGTTGCATCCCACACGTAGTCGATAAAACGACGTGCTTGCTCTGGGCGTAGGATACCGCTTGCAGCCTCACCTGAAGGATTTACTGCGTTTGGACCTGATGTAACTCCAGTTAGTGCTGTTGGGATATTCCCCAATGCGCCACCGTCTGTGTAGTTACCTGGTACGTTTGAACCTGCTTCTGAGCCAGATGCGAATGCACCTTGTCCCTGATACAATCCTGGGGCTGTGCCACCAAGTTGTCCTGATGTTCCAGGCTGGTTCTTTTCTAGATTTTGTTCCGACATATTGTCACCTCCTGTGATTTTCTAACTTAATAGATCGGCTGTTTTGAGGAAACTACCGCCCCATAGGGATTTTTCAACCGTTTCAGGTTGATCCTGTACAATCTCGCCGAGATCGCCAGACTTTCGGAAAGCGGTGTCTGCTTCCACAGCATCTACTCGCTTACCAAATTCATTAAAACCAGTTGACACTGCAGCAATATCTTTTGCTACTGAATCAAATGATTCCTTTACTGTATCGATGTCTACCTTTGTAACCTTAAGTGCTTCCACTTCGGCTTGTAGGGACTTGACTGTTGATACTAGATCGCTAAAGGCTGATGTTAGAGTGTTCTTGATTTCTGCAATTGACTCTGCAATTACTTCATCTGACTTCGGTGCCATTGGCTTCTTGTCTTCCGCTTCTTCATCGGCTGGTGTTTCTCCAACTGACTCTGCAGGAGTTTCTTCATCAGCGTGTGGCTTTGCAGCCTTCTCTGTTGTCTCTTCTTCTGCTTCTACGGTGTCTGCCTTAGCATCTGCCTCTGGAGCGATCTCAACTGACTCAACTACTGCTTCTGCTGTTGGTGCTTCTGGAGCGTCAACAACTGCTGTTGTTTCTTCTGTCATAGGATTTACCTCCTTGGTAATCTTAGAAGTATTAATGCCTTTAGCACTATCAACTAAGAACTTTATCATATTTACTTTTTCATTATCCGTTTTTTCAACGAACCCTATGTTTTGCATTGGCTCGCCAGAGACTGGGGAAACCTCTGACTCATTTTCTGAAACTGTTACAATTCCAGATTGCTTATCCCAAAATACATTTTCTACTACGGTTTCATCGCCTTTAATCATATCGATACCATCAACCTTTTCTACTGAAACAATATTAGCAAACTGATTTGCTGGTGAATCTACAAGACTCAACTCTACCAAATCATATTCCTTAATAATTCTAATTTGTGAATCTGACTTCTCATCATAAGCGTCATCCCACTTGTTCATTCGTCCACCAATAGAAAAACCTGTATAAGTTCCATCTAGGACTTTTTCCCATGCATCTTGTGCACCCTTTGAAATATAGGCGGAGACATAAACGCCCTTGTAAAACTTCTTTGTCTCTGGATCAAAATACTTATCTTCTTTGAAGTTAACCATCTTACCTACTGCTGATGGCTGATGCATTTCTCTGATGTTACCACGGAACTTAGCAAATGCAGCCATTGATGCTTCTGCAGTTACGATGTCCATTTGCTTATCTAGGTTATCAAGGGACGCAAATCCTGAGACTGTTCGTCTCTCTTTATCGACTTTACTGAATGGCATTGAAAGGCGAAGATTGTCACCTTCTGAATTCCAATGGGCTTTAGAGATGGTCATGGTTATTCTATTATATACCCTTTTTTATTAATTGTTACTATTCGGACATATCAGACACATCATCAAACTTGCGTCCTTCGCCTTTTGGATTTCTGCCTGCAACTGTTGCTGATCCGTCAGACTGATTGTTCACTCTTTCGGCATCTCTTGCTCTATCTGCAGGATTATTTGTTGCTTCTGGTTTTGCTTGAACTGGCTCATCGCCACCTTCACGCTGTGGCATTCCAAGAATAGTTCTCGCTTCGTTTGGAAGCATGATCTGGTTCTTAACATATCGCTCTAGAATCTGAGACTGTGCAATCTCATCAGTCAGAGTTAGTTCGTTAAACTTGAAGTCTAGAATATCGGTCTTCTCACGAATAATCTTGTTGATCATTTTATTCATCTTATCTTGTGCAGGACGAGCAACCTGCTCTTTAAATGTTCTATCTTGTGCAAGTGCTGCAGCAATTGCTGCTGAGTCTGATCCACCAAGTTTAGAAAGTGGAACCTGATGTGCGACAAGAATGTCGTCACGGTTCTGCTTACGGTACTCCTTAAAGGAACCCTCTTGCACACCATTCTCAATTGGCTTCATATCAAACTCAACCTTGTTGGTATCTGAGTCTCCAGGAAGTGGAATATAAAGTGTTCTGTGGTTTTGACCCTTAAGTCCAGTCTGCAAGAATCTAAACATTTTATCTTCTGCTTCTGGAGATAGTTTTGCACCCTTTAAAGTTACAACATATCTTGGGACAGCCTTATTGCTAAAGAAGTCAATGTTGTATTGTGAAGCAAGTGAGTCACCATATAGTGAGTTGATTGCTGAAATAATATCTGGAACACCGTAGAATGTGTTTAGTGGTGAGTATGACTTAAAGTGAATAATCTCATTTGGTCTTGGATCTATTCCAAGTGGATTTGGGTTTGTTGCTCCGAAGTTACGGAAGTAAACAACCTTGTTTCCAATTACTTGCACAAAGCCATCACGAAGTCTACGAACACGAATTGTTGTTGCTGGGATATGTCCAACATAACCAATTTCGCCCTTGATAGTTCTACCTACTTCAAGGTAACCATTTCCAGTTGCTTGAAGATCAGTGAATACCTTTTCCATTGAAGCAGTAAAAGAGTCTTCGTCATTTAAAGATTCTAGCCAATCACGAACTTCAATCTTTGCTCTTTCAATTCTTTTTCGTGCTCTACCTACTGCATCCTTATCAGTAGATGATTCTAACTTGAGCATTGTTCTTGCTGATACCTCAAAGTCATAGCCG
>JACCEA010867969.1_pt1 | contig 26243 bp, 20 predicted proteins | sample 7449851 | NCBI WGS metagenome assembly JACCEA01 (sample SAMN15323453, study PRJNA562643) | freshwater metagenome | isolation source: river surface water | place: USA:Blue River Watershed | collected 2017-08-18
CACCGTCGTCGCCTCGCTCATCGTCACCGTCACGCTCACCACATCACCCACGTTCAAGGTGCTGTTCTGCGCCCCGGTGGCACTCGTGATGGCCACGCTGCTCACCGCAGGTGCAGTGGTGTCGATCACCAAGGCCTTGCTGCCGTCGAGCGAGTTCACACCCGTGGGCAAGTTGGTGGCCAATGCGTTGCCCGCTGCGTCCTTGGGCTGGGCTACACCCGCACCCAGGCTCACGGCGGTGATGGCCAAGTCTGATGTGGTGTCACCCGCTTGCACCGTATAGGTGCCGGTGAACAACCTGGCGTTGCTTGCGTCGCGCGTCAAGGTCACTTGCCGATCTGTGGTGCCAGTCTCCAAGGTCACCGTCACCGTTGAGTTGGCCGTCACATCCTCATTGGTGGTCATGGACAGCGCAATGTCGTCACCTGTCTTGTAGATGCCGTTGGCTGTGCTGGAGGTGAACGACGCCATCGTCGGTGCGGTGGTGTCGACCTGCAAGCCCGACAGTTGACCGGCCCCGGTGGTGGGCGAACCGCTTGCAGAAGCACTCAAGTCCACCTTGACGTTGTAGGTCTTGTTGCTGGCGAGCAAACTGGTCCAGCCAGAGGCATTCGCCAGCGTCCAGGTGTTGTTGCCTGCAACCGTGGGCATGGTCACCCCTGCGGTCGAGGACGTGATTTCCACAGCGCTGCTGGCATCGGTCGGTGTGAACGTGATCTTGGTGATGGTGATGCCTGTTGCACCAATGCCGTTGTCGTTGACCGTTCCCGACAACGTGAGTGAGCTCAGGTCGCTTGCGTTGATCACACTGTCGCTGGTGCCGCCCACTTTGGCAGCCACCGTGGTGGTGAGGCTGGCTGCCGTGAAGGTCCAGGTGCTGGTGTCTTCCATGGCAGCCAGGGCATTGCCCGCTGCGTCCTTGAAGGCCCCAGCCGTGAACTGAACATAGTAGTTTTCGTTGGGCAGCAGGTCATTGACCGGGTTGATCGTGACCACCGTGCTGGTGGCGCCGGAGGTGTCCAAGGTCACCAGATTGCTGGTGATGTCCACCGCTTCGGCCAGAGTTTGATCGGCTTTGTAAATGCTCAGCGTGCCCGATGTGCCTTTGGAGACCACCTCGTTGATGGTCATGGTCAGGTTGCCCGTGGGCGCAACGGATCCTGCCTTTTGGGTCACTGCGGGTGCCGTGGTGTCGATCACCAAAGCCTTGCTGCCGTCGAGCGAGTTCGCTCCCGTGGGCAAGTTGGTGGCCAATGCGTTGCCCGCTGCGTCCTTGGGTTGGGCTGCGCCCGCGCCCAGGCTCACTGCGGTGATGGCCAAGTCTGATGTGGTGTCACCCGCTTGCACCGTGTAGGTGCCGGTGAACAACCTGGCGTTGCTTGCGTCGCGCGTCAAGGTCACTTGCTGGTCGGTGGCGCCCGTTTCCAGGGTCACCGTCACCGTGGCGTTGGCCGTCATGTCCTCAGTGGTGGTCATGCTCAAGGCAATCGCTGAGCCCGCTTTGTAGCTGCCGTTGGCTGTGCTGGAGGTGAACGACGCCATCGTCGGTGCGGTGGTGTCGATCACCAAGGCCTTGCTGCCGTCGAGCGAGTCTGCATTGGTGGGCAAGGTGGTGGTGAGTGCGTTGCCTGCTGCATCCTTGGGCTGGGCTGCGCCCGCACCCAGGCTCACGGCGGTGATGGCCAAGTCTGATGTGGTGTCACCCGCTTGCACCGTGTAAGTGCCGGTGAACAACCTGGCGTTGCTTGCGTCGCGCGTCAAGGTCACTTGCTGGTCAGTGGCGCCGGTTTCCAGGGTCACCGTCACCGTGGCGTTGGCCGTCACGTCCTCGTTGGTGGTCATGGACAGCGCAAGGTCGTCACCCGCTTTGTAGCTGCCGTTCGCTGTGCTGGAGGTGAACGACGAGATCGTGGGCGCTGCGGTGTCAATCGTCACACTGGGCGTTGTACCCGCCCCGCCGCCGTTGCCCGCCGCATCGGCATAGGCTGCGGAGGCGACGGTGATGCTGACCGTGGCTGAATTGGTGTTGGCCGTGGGCGTGAACGTGGCCGTGCGGGTCAGGCCGTTGCCACTGATGGCTCCCAAAGTGCCACCCGTCACCGTGATGTCACCCGTGGTGCCGTCCCAGGTGAAGGTATTGCCTGGGTCTTCGCTGAAGGTGAAGGTGATGGTGGCGGTCTCGCCCGCCTTGAGTGAACTCTTGTCGCTGGTGATGGCCAAGGTGGGCGTGGTCTCATCCAGGGTCAATGACAGCGTGTTCCCCGAGGCACTGGCATTGCCCGAGGCATCCCTCACCTGCGCAGTGATGGACTTGGCGCCCGCTGAGCCCAGCACACTCTTGCTCAAGGCGATGGTGGCTTTGGTGGCGGTGACATCGTTTGACGTCACCACATACAAGGCACCCACTGCGGTGCCCCCACTCTTGAGCTGGATGGTGTCGCCCACTGCAATCCCGGCATAACTCACGGTGACATTCACCGCGCTCTCGGATGCATTGATGTAGGCATCTTCCCCTTGAGCAACGGCCAGGGTGTGGTTGCCGGGGGCTGTGGTGTCCGCCACGCTGAACATGCGCGCGGCATTGAGGGTGTTGTCGGTGGCGGAAAGCTGGTGTCCGCCTGCCGTGCCCAGGTCGGCCGTGCTCAGTGTCACCGTCCAGGTGCCGTCGCCATTGTTGGCGGTGCTGGTGGGCGTGAGGTTGGTGGAGCCATCCAGCTTGAAAGTCAAGGTGGCTGGGTCCTTGTTCACCGTGAAGGTGACCGTGGCCCCGTCGGTGCCGTTGCCCACCACGTCGTCACCCGCCAGTTGGCCCAATGCAATGTCCGTGGCCTGTGTGGATGTGGGGGTGATCAATTGGCTGATGTTGGTGGACAGCGTGGCGGTGTTGTTCAAGGCCACGGTGTCGGTGCTGGTGGCTTGAATGGATTGCTGCACTGCGGCTGAACCCTGGATCAACGACTTCGCACCAACGAGGTCCAACGTGCCTGACCCTGTGGCCATGTCCACCGTCACCTTGGTTTGCAAGGTGTTCAACGTCGTCTGATCGTTGGCGCCCATACCTTCCACGGCAGCCAGTACCCGGCCGTAATCGTTGGCACCCGCCTCCATCGTGGTCACCGGCTTGATGCTGGTGATGTCAAGCGACAAGCCAAAGGCCTTGGCCGTACCCAGGTTGGCATTGTTCACCTGGGTGGCAGTGAGTGAGGTGGCAATCGCGGGGTCCAGCCCCGTGCCATCGGCCAGCACGCCAGCCTTTTGCGCAGCAATGGTCGTCAAAGGGGTGATGTAGAGCGAGGTGGTTCCAGCCTTGATGTTGCTCACGGCCAGCAGGGTGACATGAATGTCCACCGCTGTGCCCGTGACCTCGCTGATGTAGTTGGTGTCGCCGGCATTGGTGTCTTCAACCTTGGCAAACACAGGGCCGGTGTAGTTGCCCAAATTGACTTGGAAGCTGCCGTTGGCTCCCACCGCAGCTTGAGCGAGTTCAGTGCCAGATGCTGCGTAAACCGTGACTTTCAGGCCGCCCGACACCGGACCCGCAAACACCGAGCCAGAAATGAGGTTGCCGTCCGAGGCCGAGGCGGTAGAGCCAGACTTTTTCAGCGAGGCGACCGCCCCAATACCGAGCACAAAGGGACCAAAACCCAGGCCGACCATCCCCCCGGTTTCGGCCACAACCGCTGCGCTGCCCATGCCTGATGCAGCGGACGCCGTTGTGGCAGAGGTCGCTGCTGAAGTGGCTGCTGAAGACGCGGAAGAGGTGGCTGCCGATGTTGCCGCCGAGGTGGTGGCCGTGGCCGAATACGTGGCCGTGGGCAAGGCAATGGGGATGTTGGCCTGCGCCATGAGCTCAAGCGCTTGCCCCTCCAGAGTGAGGGCAGGTTCGTGGCCTGACTCCACCGGGTGGTCTGCATCGACGACCGCCCAGGCCTGTCCAGATAGGGGAACTTGTGAGGGGCTGTCCGCGAGATCGGCCGGCTGACTGGCGTCGGCAGACAACGGTGCCAACTCCAGTGGTTCAACAGGAAATTGCGCATCTGCACTATTTGCGCTAAGTGGGCCTTGGCCCGGTTCAAGTGCATCCACCAAAGTCGCTACGACCTTGGCGTTCCCCCCAGGGGAGCGCACAACGGGATTCAATCCCTTGGACTTGGGCAACACTTTTTGAGTGCTGACGCCGTCCTTCGAAGTGATCGTGACAACAAAAACATCCATGATGACTGACTCGAATTAACTTTTGATTGTCCCCATGAACTGCATACAGCCCATGTATAAAAAGGTGTCGTTCGCAACGCAAACTTCGGAAATAGATTCCGGAATAAGATTCATTGTTTCGATTTGAATGGTGATGCGTCTCAAGTGCTTCATTGCCTGCTCCGACCCTTGTTCATGGCCTTTGGGTTGTTCATCCCAATCGACTCCGGCATGACAGAGTTGAGCGACTTGAAGACGCAATTAGCGGCACTTCATGACTTGAATCCCTGACCCACAAGCCCGCATCAAGTCCTGGATGATGCGAGGACTGACATCTTTTTTTGAAAGCCACCCCATGCACACCACCCTGATCACTGTGACCGAACTCTCCCGCCTGCTCGAACGCGGCGAACGCGTGCGCATCTTTGATTGCAGCGGCGACCTCATGAACCCGCCGCTCGGTCTGGAGATGTTCCTCAAGTCGCACCTGCCCGGCGCACACTACGCCGATGTGCAAGGCGATTTGTGCGGCAGCGTGGCCGACGGCATCAATGCCGGCCGCCATCCCTTGCCCCCGCGCGAACGGGTGGCCGAATGGATGGGGCAACATGGCGTGGACAACCACACCCAGGTGGTGGTGTACGACCAACAACAAGCCAATTACTGCGCTCGCCTGTGGTGGTTGCTCAAATGGTGTGGCCACGAAGCGGTGGCTGTGCTCGATGGCGGTCTGGCCGCATGGCAGGCTGCAGGGCATGCAGTGTCTTCAGGTCCCGCTGAGGCTGTACCCGCTTGCACGCTGGCCTTGCGCGATGCCCGAGTGGACTGGCTCACCACCGAGCAAGTGGCGGCCAGCCTGGGTAAAGGACCTGTGATCGTCGATGCCCGCGCACGCCCCCGTTACCTGGGCGAGACGGAGCCGCTGGATCCAGTGGCAGGCCATATTCCTGGCGCACGCAACCGCCCCTTTCAACTCAACCTGCAAGCCGATGGTTTATTCAAGCCCGCAGCACAACTGCGCGAAGAATTTTTGGCATTGCTCGCAGGCCAAGATCCTGCTCAAGTGATTCACCAGTGCGGCAGTGGCATCAGTGCCATCCCCAACCTCTTGGCCATGGAAGTGGCGGGGCTGGGGCGTGCTCGCCTCTACCCCGGCAGCTGGAGTGAATGGTGCAACACACCCGGCCTGCCCTGCGCCAAAGGCGACGAAGCCTGAATTCAGTGCATGCCGTGCGTGAGGCTGGCGGTGAGGCTCACCAACGCGATGCCCAGGGCCAGGGCCACCACCTGGACCAGCGTCTCTCGCGCGCTCAGGCGTTGTTGCAACTGCGGGATCAGGTCTGCCAGCGAGACGTAGATGTAGCTGCTGCTGGCCAGGACCACCCAGTAAGGCAACCAGTCTTCGTGGCCTTGGATGAAGGCATAGCCCACCACCCCACCGACCATGGTGGCTGAACCCGCCAGGCACAAACGCCCCAGCGCACTGGAGAGCGCCTGACCGTTTTGCCGCAACACCACCAAGTCACCGATGTGGTGAGGGACTTCGTGGGCCAAGACGGCCACGCACGCTGCCCAACCCAAGGAGGGATGGATCAAAAACGCAGCAGCGACCAAGATGCCATCGCCCAAAGCGTGGATGCTGTCACCAAACAGAACGGACCAACTGCCTGCATAGCCGTGCGCATGGTCATGTGCGTGGTCATGCGTGTGATCGTGCGCGTGCGCATGGTCATGTCCATGATCTTGATCGTTGTGACCCAGGCATTGGTGGTGCTCATGACCGTGGTGCCACAGCTCGGCCTTGTCGAGCAAAAAGAAGAACACCAACCCACCGAGCAAGGTCGCAAAGAGACCATGGGCGTCCATCCCCGACTCGAACGCCTCGGGCAACAAATGCATGAGTGCGGTGGCCAACAAGGCCCCGGCAGCCAGGCTCAGCAAAGCCCGGCTCCAGCGCGCCAACAACGCTTGGGTCAACCAGGCGGCGATGAGCACACTGCCCACGCCGCTCAATGCAGTACCCAACAAGACCTCGAACATGGATGGACTCAGACCCCGTATTTCTTGAACCAGGCCAACATGCGCTGCCAGCCGTCCTGTGCGGCATCGGCGCGATAAGTGCCGCGATAGTCCGCATGGAAGGCATGGGGCGCTTGCGGATAGATGACGAATTCAGAACGGGAAGCCGGACCCGGCGCTTTGGCCAGGGCTTGCTTCATTTGATCCACGGTGCTCACGGGGATGCCCGTGTCCTCGCCACCATACAAGCCCAACACAGGCACTTTGACTTGAGCCGCCAGGCTCAAGGGGTGCGCGGTTTGAAAGGCATTGGTCTGCCCCACCAGACGGCCATACCAGGCCACCGCAGTCTTGAGCTTGGGTTGGTGCGCGGCATACAGCCAGGTGATGCGTCCGCCCCAGCAAAAACCAGTGATGGCCAGGCGCTGGGTGTCTGCGCCTTCGGTGGCGGCGAATTCAACGCAGGCGTCGAGGTCGCCCATCACTTGCGCATCGGGCACTTTGCTGATCACTTCGGCGTTGAGTTTGGCGATCTCGCCATAAGAGCTGGGGTCGCCTTGGCGCATGAACAAATCGGGCGCCATGGCGTAGTAACCAGCCTTGGCCAGGCGACGCGCCACATCGGCGATGTAGTCGTGAACGCCAAAAATTTCAGAGATCACCAACACCACCGGGGCGTTGGTGGATTGGGCTGGGCGTGCGCGGTAAACGGGCACCTGATCGTTGCCCACCTTGATGACGACCTCGCCCACGTCCAGACCTTGGGCATCGGTTTTGATGGCCGTTTGCGCCATGATGGGCATGGCTGCAAGTGCATAGCCCACGCCCAGGCTGGACTTGAGCAATCCGCGTCGATTCAAGGCGTGGTGCGGGGCTTGGGCCGGGACATCCAACAAGGCCTGGGTATCGTTGATCCAATTGTTCATGGTTGACCTGTGAGAGGGGGTTGTGAATCCGTCATCTTGTCACAAAGCAAAGCCCTGTGCGGGGCAAAGTTTCATCTTTAATGGGCCTGTTCCCAATTGGGTCCCATGCCCACCTCGGCCAGCAGGGGCACACGCAAATTGGCCACCTCGGCCATGAGGCGTGGCACCTCGGTGCGCACCCAATCCTGATGCGAGAGAGGCAACTCGAACACCAATTCGTCGTGCACCTGCATGATCATCTTGACGGGGCTGTTGAGCGCGTCGAGCGTGGCCTGCACGCTCACCATGCTCATCTTGATGAGATCCGCCGCCGTGCCTTGCATGGGTGCATTGATGGCGGCGCGCTCTGCACCTGCGCGCCGTGGACCGTTGGCGCGAATGTCGGGCAGATACAAGCGCCGTCCAAACACGGTTTGCACATAGCCTTGCTCGCGGGCTTGCTCGCGGATGTCGTCCATGTAGGCCTTGACCCCTGCAAAGCGTTGAAAGTAGCGATCGATGTAAGCCTTGGCCGCGGCCTGATCCACGCCCAAGGCCTTGGCCAGACCAAAGGCGCTCATGCCATAGATGAGGCCAAAGTTGATGACCTTGGCATAGCGGCGTTGCTCGGACGACACCGCCTCGGGCGCCAAGCCAAACACCTCGGCAGCGGTGGCGCGGTGCACATCCAGCCCTTGCTGGAAGGCTGCGATGAGCGCGGCATCTTGGCTGATGTGCGCCATGATGCGCAGCTCAATCTGGCTGTAATCGGCGCTGGCGAGCACACAGCCCTCGGGCGCCACAAAGGCCTCCCTCACGCGGCGACCCTCGGCTGTGCGAATGGGGATGTTTTGCAAATTGGGGTCGCTGCTGGACAAGCGCCCCGTCACCGCAACCGCCTGCGCATAGTGCGTGTGTACGCGCCCTGTGATGGGATTGGCCAGCGTGGCGAGCTTGTCGGTGTAGGTGTTTTTGAGTTTGGCCAGGGACCGGTATTCAAGGATCTTGGCCGGCAAGGGGTAATCCTCGGCGAGTTTTTCCAGCACCTCTTCGTCGGTGCTGCGCGCGCCCGTGGCGGTTTTCTTGATGACGGGCAACTGGAGCTTGTCGAAAAAGATTTCGCCCAACTGTTTGGGGCTGCCCAGATTGAATGGCTGGCCGGCGAGTTCATAGGCCTGCTGTTCCAAGCCCATGATGCGCTGTCCCAACTCGTGGCTTTGCGTCATGAGGGTCGTGGCATCGACACACACGCCATGCCGCTCCATGGTGAAGAGCACATCACTGGTGGCGATTTCCAATTCGTAGACGGCGAGCAAGTCGGGGTTGGCCTGCAAGCGCGGCCACAAGACCTGATGCACTTGCAGGGTGAAGCTGGCGTCCTCGCCAGAGTACCGCGCGGCCTGCGCCACATCGACCTGGGCAAACGGGATTTGCTTGGCCCCTTTGCCGCACAAGTCTTCATAGCTCAGGCCTTCGCGATGCAAATGCCGCAAGGCCAGGCTCTCAAGGCTGTGCGCGAGGTGGACCTCCAGCACATAACTTTGCAAGAGGGTGTCGTGGGCGTAGCCGCGCACGCGAATGCCATGGTTGGCGAACACATGCTGGTCGTACTTGACATGCTGCCCCAGCTTGAGGGCACGCGGGTTTTCCAGCCAGGGCTTGAGGTCAGCCAGCACTTGCGCCAGTGGCAACTGCGTGGGCGCATCAGGTCCCACGTGCGCCAGTGGCACATAGGCAGCCAGCTCAGGGCTCACGCTCAGGCTGATGCCCACCAGTTGCGCTTGCATGGCGTCCAGGCTGTCGGTCTCGGTGTCGATGGCCACCAGCTCGGCCGACTGCAAACGCGCCAGCCATTGAGCCCAGTGGTGGGGCTCGGTGACGATCTCGACTTGCAGGTCCACCGCGGCGGGTGCAGGACCTGTGGGCGCTGCGTCCACCAGGCCGGCCACGGGTTCGCGCGTGGCCGCATGTGAAGTGGATTTGCCGCCCGCCTCACCCGAGACCGAGGCCTGCAAACTCTTCATGAGGCCGCGAAAGCCAAAGCGCTCGGCAAAGGCCGTGAGGGCGTCAAGGTCAGGACTTGCACCGGCCAAGGCCTCCAGCGCTGGCCATGTGGGCAAGGCCTGGCTCAGGTCGCAGTCGGTGCGAATGGTGACCAGTTGTCGCGCCGTGGGCAACCAATCCAAGGCCTGGCGAAGGTTCTCGCCCACCACGCCCGTGACTTCGCTGGCCTTGGCCACGAGGGCATCGAGATCGCCATAAGTCTGCAACCACTTGGCAGCTGTCTTGGGGCCAACCTTGTTCACGCCCGGCACGTTGTCCACGGTGTCGCCCACCAGCGCCTGAAAGTCGATCATGCGCGAGGGCGGCACACCGAATTCGGCGGTCACGCCGGCCACATCGCGCACCTTGCCGTTCATGGTGTCGATGATGGTGATGTGTTCGTTGACCAATTGGCTGAGGTCTTTGTCGCCGCTGGAGATGATGACGCGCCAGCCTTGGTCGGCGGCGCGCTTGGCCAAGGTGCCAATCACATCGTCGGCCTCCACCTCGGGCACGTGCAACAACGGCCAGCCCAGCAAGCGGACCACCTCGTGGATGGGTTCGATTTGCGCGCGCAAGTCGTCGGGCATGGGCGAGCGGTTGGCCTTGTACTGTGGGTACAAGGCATCGCGGAAGGTGGGACCCGGCGCATCGAACACACAGGCCAGGTGCATGGCGGGGTAGTCTTTGCGCAGGCTTTGCAGCATGTTGATGATGCCGCGTAAGGCTCCCGTGGGGGCACTGTTGGGATCGCCAGGCACAGCGCGCAAATCGGGCATGGCGTGAAAGGCACGGTACAGATAGCTGGAGCCATCGACCAGCAGCAGCATGGGGGCAGGGTCTTGCATGGGTGCATTGTGCCTCGACCTACAATGCGGCTTCCTTGTGAGTACCCTCCCCATGGCCGTTTACACCGCCGTCAGCGAAGACCACGTTCGAGAATTGCTTGCCACCATGGCGATCGGTGAGTTTGAAAGCCTCACCGGTATCCAGGGCGGCATCGAAAACACCAACTATTTTTTGAACACCGATCAGGGCGAATTCGTCCTGACCTTGTTCGAAAGGCTCAGCCATGCCGAGCTGCCCTACTACCTGGAACTCATGCGCTGGCTGGCGCAGCAAGGCATCCCCGTGCCCGCCCCGCATGCCAACCAGCAAGGCCAGATCCTGCTCACGGTGGCCGACAAGCCCGCTGCCGTGGTCGACCGCCTCCAGGGTCAACCCCAGCTGCAACCGCAAGCCGTGCATTGCCGCCAAATGGGTCACTGGCTTGCTCGCATGCACCGTGCTGGCGAGGGCTTCGATGGCTTGCAGCCCAATTTGCGTGGCCTGCCCTGGTGGAACGAAACCATCCCGGTGGTGATGCCACATTTGAACGAAGCACAGCAGCAACTCATCACCCAGGAGCTGGCCTTTCAGAACCATGTGGCCAGCCTCTCCGCCTACGCCGCTTTGCCTCGCGGGCCTGTGCATGCCGACGGCTTTCGCGACAACGTCATGTTCGACGGCGAGGTCTTGTGCGGCGTGTTCGATTTCTACTTCGCAGGGCACGATGCCTGGCTGTTTGACTTGTGTGTGTGCCTCAACGACTGGTGCATCGACCTGACCACCGGCGAGTGGGATGAGCAGCGCCTGGCTGCCTTCTTGCAGGCTTATCAGAATGAGCGCCCTTTGAGCGCTGCCGAACGCAGCCTCTTTAATCCCATGCTGCGCGCGGCCGCCCTGCGCTTTTGGACTTCGCGCCTGTGGGACTTTCACCTGCCCCGCGAGGCCAGCCTGCTCAAACCCCACGATCCCACCCACTTTGAGCGCGTGATCCTGCAACGCATCCAACACCCTGTCACACTGTCATCATGAAACTCAATGTGGTCAAAGCCTCTGAAGGGGCAACCTGGGTGCGATTGGGCATCCGAACCTTTTGGCGCCAGCCGTTTGCCATGGGGGGGCTTTTCTTGATGTTCATCATCATCACCTCCCTCTTTGCCTTCATCCCGCGCATTGGCAACCTCATCGCCATCGTCTTCATTCCTGCATTCAGCCTGGGCCTCATGGCCGCAGCCCGCATGGCGCATCAGGGGCAATTCCCCATGCCCACGGTTCTGTTCACCGCCTTTCGATCTGGCGTCGAACGGCGCAATGCCGCCCTTCGCCTGGGCCTGGCCTATGTGTTCTTTTTTGTGGGCGTGCTGGGCCTGTCGGCCTTGATCGACGACGGTCAATTCGCGTCGCTCTACCTGTTTGGTGGGCAAATCACGCCCGAGCTTTTGCAATCCGCGTCGTTTGAATCGGCCGTCTGGACCGCCACGCTGGTCTACATCCCGGTCTCGGCGATGTTTTGGCATGCGCCAGCCCTCGTGCAATGGCATGGCGTGCCAGTTTCCAAAAGCCTTTTTTTCAGCCTGATGGCGTGCCTCTCCAACTGGAAAGCGTTTCTGGTCTACCTCATCACCTGGATCGTGCTGATCCTGGTCGTGATCTTTGCGGTGATCTTTGTGTCGGGTTTGCTGGACCTGGGCGAGGCTTCAAGCCTCACGCTCACGCCAGCGCTGATCTTGCTGGCGGCCATGTTTTTCACCTCCAGCTACTTTAGCTTCATGGCCTGCTTTGAGCCCCAGCTGGACCTGCAAGCCTGAGGCTGCACACCCCCTTGGGGCAACCATGCCCCCCACCACTTAGGCAATGGGCGTGAGCTTGGCCACCGACAAGGCCAACCACTTGACCCCATGGCGTGAGAAGTTGATTTGCGCGCGCGCGTCGTCGTTGATGCCCTCGACGGCCAAGACCGTGCCTTCGCCAAACTTGGTGTGAAACACCTGGCTGCCCTGCTTGAGCCAGGCATGACGGCTTTCTGCCTGGGCTTTGGGTTGAGCCACCGCTGCGGGCGCACCCGCTGACCCCGACCACGGGGCTGCGCTCTGCGAACCCCAGGCCATGCTGCCACCGGCCCTGCCCCCTGCGCTCCAGCCATAGCCAGCCCCGGCGGGGTGAGTCTGGTGAATCCACTTGATGGCTTGCTCGGGCAATTCGTCAATGAAGCGGCTTCGAATGTGAAAGCGCGTTTGTCCGTGCAACATGCGTTGCTCGGTGTGGCTCAGGTAGAGGCGCTTGCGTGCCCGCGTGATGGCCACATACATGAGGCGACGCTCCTCCTCAAGTCCGTCGAGGTCGTTGAGCGCGTTCTCATGGGGGAACAAGGCCTCCTCCATGCCAGTGATGAACACCGCATCAAACTCCAGCCCCTTGGCCGAATGAACCGTCATGAGTTGCACGGCCTCCTGCCCGGCCTGCGCCTGGTTGTCGCCCGACTCCAGCGCGGCATGCGTCAAAAAAGCACTCAGCGGCGATTCGGTCTCGCCCGTGTCGGGGTTCACCCAGGCCGACTCCTCACTGCCGGGCGCTTGTTTGCCAAAACCTTCCTGGGTCACAAAGCTTTCGGCAGCCGTGACGAGTTCGTTGAGGTTGTCGATGCGGTCTTCGCCCTCGCGGTCCTTGCGGTAGTGCTCAATGAGGCCACTGTGCTGCAACACCAGCTCCACCCACTGTCGCAAGGGTTGACCTTGACCGGCCTCGCGGATGACATCGAGCAAGGCAATGAAGCCATTGAGTTTGGCGCCCGCTGCGCCACTCACCTGAGCCACCGCCTGCGACAGCGACGCGCCTTGCGCACGCGCTGCGTCCTGGAGCTGCTCGATGCTGCGCGCGCCAATGCCACGCGGCGGGAAATTCACCACCCGCAAAAAACTGGTGTCGTCGTTGGGGTTGTCGAGCAAGCGCAGGTAAGCCAGAGCATGCTTGATCTCGGCACGCTCGAAAAATCGCATGCCTCCATACACGCGGTAAGGCATGCCCGCATTGAAGAGCGCGGTTTCGAGCACACGGCTTTGTGCGTTGCTGCGGTAGAGGACCGCCACTTCGTCCAGCCTGTCCACCCCTGTGCCGCCGGTGGCCTCGCGGCCTTCGCGCTTGAGGTGGCGAATCTCCTCCACCAGCCACTGGGCCTCGGCCAGATCGGTGGACAAGGCCACCACCCGCACGGGTTCGCCTGCGCCCGCATCGGTGCGCAAGTTCTTGCCCAGGCGGTTCTTGTTGTGGCCAATCAGGGCGTTGGCACTGTCAAGGATGTTGGAATGGCTGCGGTAGTTCTGTTCGAGCTTGATGGTGTGCTGCACTTCAAACTCGCGCACGAAGTCGGCCATGTTGCCTACGCGAGCGCCGCGAAAGGCGTAGATGCTCTGGTCATCGTCGCCCACGGCAAAGAGACTGGTCTGGGGACCGCACAACAACTTGAGCCAGGCGTATTGCAAGCGGTTGGTGTCCTGAAATTCATCGACGAGCACATGCGAGAAGCGATGCTGGTAGTGCTCGCGCAAGGCGGTGTTGTCGCGCAGCAATTCGTAGGAGCGCAGCATCAATTCGCCAAAGTCCACCACGCCCTCGCGTTGGCATTGGGCCTCGTAGAGCGCATAGATCTCCACGCGCTTGCGCGTGTCGGGGTCGCGGGCATCGACGTCGTTGGGGCGAAGGCCGTCTTCCTTGCAGCCGGCGATGAACCACTGGGTGGGCTTGATGGGCAATCGCTCCTCGTCAATGCCATTGGCCTTGTAGACGCGCTTGAGGGCGGAGAGCTGGTCCTGGGTGTCGAGGATCTGAAAGGCCTGGGGCAAGGCCACCAGCTTCCAGTGCGCGCGCAGCATGCGGTTGCACAAGCCATGGAAGGTGCCCACCCACATGCCCCTCACGTTCAGCGGCAACATGGCCTGCAAGCGAGTGAGCATTTCGCGCGCGGCCTTGTTGGTGAAGGTGACCGCAAGAATGCCCCCTGGCGAACACCGCTGGCTTTGCAGCAGCCAGGCCATGCGGGTGGTGAGGACTCGGGTTTTGCCCGATCCCGCGCCCGCGAGGATCAGCGCATGGGTGTCGGGAAGCAAGACGGCGTGGCGCTGCTCATCGTTGAGGCCGTTCAAAAGGGGGGATGGGTGCATGCGGGCATTCTAGAAAGCCTGGGTTTGTCCTGAGTTCACGTCGTGTAATTGTGTATACAGTTTTGAATGCATTAACCCTTAATTGTTCAAATTCCTTTCAAGGAGCTCGATCCATGACCTCTTCCGTCCACCCTGTCGATGCGCGGCTGCCCTCTGGCCAGCTCGCCGCCCTGGGCTTGCAGCACGTGCTGGTGATGTATGCCGGCGCTGTGGCCGTTCCCCTCATCATTGGCCGCGCGCTCAAGCTCAGCCCAGAAGATGTGGCCTTCCTGATCTCGGCAGACCTGTTTTGCTGCGGCCTGGTGACGCTGATCCAATCCCTGGGCGCAACCCAGTGGTTTGGCATTCGCCTGCCCGTGATGATGGGCGTGACCTTTGCCGCCGTCGCCCCCATGGTGGCCATGGCCAATGCCAATCCGGGCACAGCGGGTGCGCAATTGATCTTTGGCTCCATCATTGGTGCTGGCCTGATCTCCATCCTCATTGCGCCACTGGTGAGCCGCATGCTCAGGTTCTTCCCGCCTGTGGTCACTGGCACCATCATTGCCGTGATTGGCATTAGCCTCATGCGCATTGGCATCAACTGGATTTTTGGTAACCCGGTCGGTCCAACAGCACCTTCGGTGCTCGCGCCTGAACACAAGCAGTGGCTGGATGCCGCCACGGCCGCCGCCAGCGCGCCCGGCTCTGCCCTGCCGCCCATCCCCAAAGATCTGGCGCTCATGCCCAAGATGCCCAACCCAAAGTACGCCGATCTCACCGGTGTGGGCATCGCCGCCCTGGTGCTGTGCGCCATTTTGCTGATTTCGCGCTTTGCCAAAGGCTTTGTGGCCAACATCTCGGTGCTGCTGGGCATCGTCATCGGTGGCGTGGTGGCCACCGCCATGGGGCTCATGACTTTTGAGAAGGTGGGCAAGGCCGCTTGGTTCGATGTGATCATGCCCTTTCACTTTGGCATGCCCATCTTTGATCCCGTGCTCATTTTGACCATGACCCTGGTCATGATCGTGGTCATGATTGAATCGACGGGCATGTTCTTGGCCTTGAGCGAAATGACGGGCAAACCCATCGATCAACCCGCATTGAGCTCAGGCCTGCGCACCGATGGCCTGGGTACCTTGCTCGGCGGCATCTTCAACACCTTTCCCTACACCAGCTTTTCGCAGAACGTGGGGCTGGTGGCCGTGACTGGGGTCAAGAGCCGCTTTGTGTGCGTGGCAGGCGGCCTGATCCTCATCGCCTTGGGGCTGTTGCCCAAAATGGCTGCGCTGGTGGAATCCCTGCCCACCGTGGTGCTGGGTGGCGCTGGCCTGGTGATGTTTGGCATGGTGGCCGCCACCGGCATTCGCATCCTGGCGGGCGTGGATTTCAAGAACAACCGCTTCAATTCGTTGATCGTGGCCATTTCGATTGGCGTTGGCATGATTCCGCTGATCGCGCCCAACTTCAAACAATGGATGCCGCATGGTCTGCATCCGCTGATCGAGTCGGGCATCTTGCTGGCCTCGCTCAGTGCGGTCTTGCTCAACCTGTTTTTCAATGGCAGCCAAAGCGATGCCAGCGAGGCCATTGCCGCAGCCAAGCAAGCTGACGCACACTAAAGACTCGGTTCGCCAGCGCCCTGCACACCGTCAGGGGCTGGTGATAACATCGGTCACCGGGCCCAAGATTCTTGTGCCCGGTTTTTTGTTGGCGTGTACGCCCTTAAGACCGGCCAAGCCAAGCGCTCGCTTTTGTCATTTTTGGAGCTTGGTTCATGGAAATCTTTGATTACGACAACATCCTCCTCTTGCCACGCCGCTGCCGCGTGGAAAGCCGGTCGCAATGCGACACCAGCGTCACCCTGGGCACGCACACGTTCAAGATCCCGGTGGTCCCTGCCAACATGAAAACCGTGGTGGACGCCAACATTTGCGAATGGATGGGTCGCAACGGTTACTTTTATGTGATGCACCGCTTTGACCTCGACAACGTGGCCTTTGTGCGCGACATGAAAAACAAAGGCGTCTATTCGTCCATCTCCCTGGGCGTGAAGCAGCCCGACTACCAGACCGTGGATCAGCTCAAGGCCGAAGGCCTGTGCCCCGACTTCATCACCATCGACATTGCACACGGCCATGCCGAGAGCGTGCAAAAAATGATCGGCTACCTCAAGCAGCACCTGCCCAAGGCCTTTGTGATCGCGGGCAACGTGGGCACGCCCGAGGCGGTGATCGACCTCGAAAACTGGGGCGCTGATGCCACCAAGGTCGGCATTGGCCCTGGCAAGGTGTGCATCACCCGCATGAAGACCGGCTTTGGCACGGGCGGCTGGCAACTCTCGGCGCTCAAATGGTGTTCGCGCGTGGCCACCAAACCCATCATTGCCGATGGCGGCATCCGCGAGCATGGCGACATCGCCAAGAGCATCCGCTTTGGCGCAACCATGGTCATGGTGGGCTCAATGCTGGCAGGTCACGAAGAAAGCCCTGGCCAGACCGTGGAAGTCGACGGCAAGCGCTACAAGGAATACTACGGCTCAGCCTCGGATTTCAACAAGGGCGAATACAAGCACGTGGAAGGCAAGCGCATCCTGGAGCCGGTCAAAGGCCACCTGGCCGATACCCTGCGCGAAATGCAGGAAGACCTGCAAAGTTCAGTCTCTTATGCGGGCGGCACCCAACTGATGGACATTCGCCGCGTGAACTACGTCATTTTGGGTGGCGACAACGCGGGTGAGCATTTGTTGATGTGATCAACAATTGAAAAATCCATCAATCAACTCGTAGTGCGCATCCACATTCAGCGCGGGCGCATGCCCGCAACCCGGCACCTCCACCACCCGCGCTCTTGGGTTGCGCAGGGGCATTTGCTCGGTGGTCTCGCGCAGCAGCAAGTCGGAATGCTCACCACGTAGGCACAGCATGGGCACGTCCACCCCTTCAAAGGCGGCCCACAGGTTGTAGTCCTCGGGGTGGTGGGTGAACTGCATCACCATGCGGGGGTCGTAATGGGGCGTCACACGCCCATCGGGCAAGCGGCGCACCGAGCTTTCGGTGAGCAGCGTCCACTGCGCATCGCTCAACCAGCCATAGGGTTTATAGACGGTGCGAAAGTACGCCTCCAGCTCGCTCACGGTGTCAAAGGCCGAGGGGCTGCCCGCATAGGTGCGGATGCGCTCGACAGCAGCTTTCGCAATCTCTGGCCCCATGTCGTTGAGCACCAGGGCTTGAATGCGCCCGCGCAAGAGGCCATTGGCGGCGTGCAAGCCCACAGCACCGCCCATCGATGTGCCCACCCACAGGCAACGCTGCACGCCCAACTGATCGAGCAAGGACAAAGCAAGCCTCGCATAGAAACTCAGGCAGTACTCGGCCTCGGGGTTGGGGCTCCACTGCGAAAGACCGCGCCCCAGGGTATCGGGGCAAATCACCCGGTGGCCTTGCTGGCTCAGATGTTGAGCCAGGGCATCCATGTCGCGCCCAGTGCGTGCGAGGCCATGCCACGCGACCACCACAGGGCGGGGTGTCGCCGCTGGGTTGGGCGCCCAGTCCATGCAATGGATCTCCCGGTCTTCACAGCGCAGATAACGGGATTGAGCGTGGGGATGGAACATGGCTTTCCTCTTGAGGGATGGGCTTTAGGGCTTGGACGAGTCGACTTTGCCCACCTGCGCATGCACACGCTGCGCCCTTTGGCGCAACACGCCCACGATGCCGGTTGGGAAGTGATAGACCGAGAGCACGAACATCAGCCCCAGCCACAAGAGCCAGCGGTTGGGCGTGAACAGGGCTGACAACCAAGGCCATGCCGAGGTGAGGTTGGCCAAGGCCGCAAGCACGTCTTGCAAATAACTTTGTGCCAGCAGGAACACGCCGCTGCCCACCACCGCGCCGTACAAGGTGCCCATGCCGCCAATGACCACCATGAGCAGCACGTCAAGCATGATCTCGAAGGAGAGCGAGGTGTCGGGGCCGTTGTAGCGCAACCAGATGGCCAGCATGCAGCCCGCCAACGTGGCCATCATGGCCGACAGCATGGTGGCGAGGGTGCGATAAATCACCACGGGGTAGCCCAGAGCCTCGGCGCGGAATTCGTTTTCGCGAATGGCTTGCAGGACACGCCCAAAGGGCGAATTGACCCAGCGCAGCATGATCAAGAACAGCACCACAGCGCTGGTGAACAACAAGTAATAGGCGGCCAGACGTCCATTGAGGTCCACCTCGCCCCAGGGCAAGGCCAGAGGCTCTTCGGACCATTCAAAGGACGGCGACAACCACAGGGGCAAGCTGAAGGTGAGACCATCTTCACCGCCTGTGATCTCGGAGAGTTGCGAGGCCAGGGTCATGAAAGCCGAGGCCACCGCCAGCGTGATCATGGCAAAGAAGATGGCACGCACCCGCAGCGAAAACAAACCGATGAGCAAGGCCAGCACGGTCGAGAGCACCAGCGCGCACAACACGCCCAGCACCAGATTCTGTGCAGTGGGTTGAGCATTCATGGCGATGGCCACGCCATAGGCACCCAGGCCAAAAAACATCGTGTGGGCAAAACTCACGATGCCGGTGTAGCCCAGCAGCAAGTCGTAGCTGGCCACCAGCACGATGAAGATGAGGATCTTGGCGGCCACGTTCACCGCCTTGACGCTGGGAAAGAGCCACGGTGCCAAGCCCAGGCCAAGCAGCATGGCCAACAATGCCACGCCCAGCACACGGCTGCGAGGCCAGTCGCCGGAGAGCCAACGGTTCAGGCGCGCCCTCATCGCTGCACCACAGGGTAAACGCCTTGTGGCCGCCACAACAAAATGGCCACCATGAGGGCGATGTTGGAAAACAGCGCGAGCTTGGGAAAGAGGTAGCCGGTGTAGTTGGCCATGAGGCCAACCAGCACCGCCCCCACCAATGCGCCCAGCGTGGAGCCCAGGCCACCGATGATGATGACGATGAAGATCAGCACGTTGACGTGCGAGCCCATGTTGGCCACCACGGTTTGCTGGTAGAGCCCCCACATCACGCCGCCCAGGCCGGCCAGCGCACTGCCAGCCACAAAGACGCCGACAAACAAACGACGGATGCGGTAACCCAGCGCTTCGACCATCTCGCGATCTTGCACCCCCGCGCGAATGAGCAGACCGATCTTGGTGCGGTTGAGCACCCACACCATGACGGCAAACACCACGGCACCCACCGCCACGGCAAAGATGCGGAACTTCTCGACCACCGAATCAGCGAGGCTGAACGAACCCTTGAAGGCCTCGGGCAAAGGCAAGGGGATCTGATCCGGCCCCCAAATCACCTTGATGAGCTCTTCGCCAATGATCATGCCGCCCATGGTGATGAGGATTTGCTTGAGGTGCTGCCCATAGACCGGGCGGACGATGAAACGCTCGAAGGCCAAGCCCACGGCAGCAGCCACCGCCATGGCCACAGCCATGGCAGCAAGCATGGCCAAGAGGTTGGGCCACCAGTCCGCAACCAGGGTGTAGGCCTGCAAGCCCCCGAGCACAGTGGCGGCGACAAAAGCGCCCAGGGCAATGAACACGCCGTGCCCGAAATTGAGCACGTCCATGAGGCCAAAAACCAGCGTGAGGCCAGAGGCAATGATGAAGATGATGAGCCCCATGGCCAAGCCGGCCACGGTGAGGGTGAGCCAGGTCGAGGGGCTGCCCACCAGGGGCAAGGCCAGTGCGCCCAGCAAAGGCACCAGGGCAACGGGCTTCCAATCCCATTGGGCTGTGGGCAGCGGGCTCATGTGTGCGCCCCCATGGACAAGCCCAGCAGGCGCGTCTGCAAGGCCTCGTCGTTCACAAAGCCCGACATGGGACCGGCATGCACCACCCGGCCGTCGTCCATCACCACCACGTTGTCGCCCAGCTCACGGGCAAAGTGGATGTTTTGCTCGACCAGCAGCACGGTGGTGCGTGCGGCCTTGAGCTCGGCAAAGGCGTCGATGAGGTTGCGAACGATGGCCGGCGCCAGACCCTTGCTGGGTTCGTCCACCAGCAAGAGGCGTCGCGGCTCGATGAGCGCGCGCGAAAGCGCCAGCATCTGCTTTTGCCCACCCGAGAGCTTGCCCGCCGGGTGACGCCAGAAGGTTTTCATGGCGGGGAACATGCGAAAAATCCAATCGAGTCGGTCGGTGTCCACATCGTTGAGGGACCGCGCAGCACGCGCTGCGAGCAAGAGGTTCTCGCGCACGGTGAGGTCGGCAAAGATGCCCATGTTCTCGGGGACGTAGGCAATGCCAAGGCCGGCGATGTCGGGTGTGGGCAGCGCCTGGATGTCCTGGCCGTCAAACACCACGCGCCCAGCACTCGCGCGCCACAAGCCCATGAGCGTGCGCAGCGTGGTCGTCTTGCCCGCACCATTGCGCCCGAGCAGCAGCGTGAGCTGACCCTCGGGCACGTCCATCTCCACGCCATGCAGGATGTGATACGCACCAATGTGCGTGTGCACGCCGTGCAGGCTCAACAACGCATGACTCATGCCGCCCTCGCCTTGCCCATGTAGGCCTCTTGCACCACCTCCGAGGCCATGACCTCGGCGGGTTCGCCGTCGGCCACGCACACGCCGTTGTGCAAAACCACAATGCGGTCGGCCAGCTCGCGCACCACATCCATCTTGTGTTCAACCAGCAAGATCACCTTGGTGGGGTCTTGCTTGAGGCGGCGAATGAGGTTGAGGATGACCGGCACTTCGTCAATGCTCATGCCTGCGGTGGGTTCATCGAACAAATACACCCGGGGATTGAGTGCCATGAGCACCCCCACTTCGAGCTTGCGCTGGTCGCCATGGGGCAAGCCCGATGCCAAGAGATGCGCCTTGTCCTGCAAGGCCACTTGCGCGAGCACGGCCTGCGCTTGCTCGGTGAGCGCGCTCAGGTCGCTCCAGACCTGCCACACATTGAGCCCTGCGCCCTCGCGCGCCTGAATGGCCAGGCGCACGTTTTCAAGCACGGTGAGGTTGGCAAACAAGTGGGTGAGCTGAAACGCACGCCCCAGCCCCGCGCGCGCGCGACGCGCAGCGCCAAAGGGCGTGAGGTCTTGCCCATGCAGCAAGACCTGGCCTGCGCTGGCGGGGATCTGCCCCGAGATCAGGTTGAAGTAAGTGGTCTTGCCCGCTCCATTGGGGCCAACGATGGCGGTGAGCGTGCCGGGTTCAAACCGGCACGACACCTCGTTGACCGCCACATGCCCGCCAAAGCGGACGGTGAGACCGCGTGTTTCAAGCACGTTTGTTACGGATGGGCACGTCCATCTCGCTGGGCTTGATCTCGCGGATCAGCTCCGGCACACCCCAGGGGAAAGCGGGGTCGACCTTGATGCGGAAGTGATACATGCTTTGCATGGCCTGGTGGTCTTCCTTGCGGAAGGTCATGGTGCCCTTGGGTGTGTCAAAGCTCATGCCCTCCATGGCCTTGATGAGCGTGTTGGCTCGCGCGTCGCCGTTGGTCTTTTTGAGGGCGGTCACCACAGCCATGGCGGCACTGAAGCCCCCTGCCGTGAAGAAGTCGGGCGGGCTTTTGAACTTGGTGTAATGCATGGACACCAAGGCTTCGTTCACCGGGTTTTTGGGGATGCCGAAGTAGTAGTAGGTGGCGCCTTCCATGCCGGGGAAGTTTTTGTAGCTGGCCATGGCGGGCAGGATGTTGCCGCCCGTGGCGATTTCAATGCCATAGCGCTTGAGGTCGAGGTCGGCGATCTTGAAGGGGTTGCCCGCGCCCGCCCAGATGATGAAGATGATCTTGCGGCCGGGTTTGTCCTTGAGGTTGTCGATCAGGCGCTGCGCCCCAGCGGTGAAGTCGGTGGTGTTGGTGGGCAGGTATTCCTCGTGAACGATCTTGGCTTTCTTGAGCGCCTCCTTGAAGGCCTTCACCCCATCACGGCCAAAGGCATAGTCTTGCGCCAGGGTGGCGATGACCGTGCCCTCTTTGTCCATGGCCACCGCGTTGGAGATGGCATCTTGTGAGCTGTTGCGCCCCGTGCGGAAGATGTACTTGTTCCACTTGTCGCCGGTGATGGAGTCGGCCACCGCAGGCTCAACGAGCAAGACCTTTTTGTATTCCTCGGCCACAGGCAGCATGGCCAGCGCCACGCCCGAGCTGGTGGGGCCAACGGCCAGGTCAGCCTTGCCGTCACTGAAAGCCGAGGCCAGCAAGCTCTTGCCCAAATCGGGCTTGCCCTGGTCGTCTTTTTCGATGACCACCAGCTTTTTGCCCGCCACCATCATGGTGCCGTTGGTGGCGTATTCCAAACCCATTTGAAAACCATTGCTGGTTTGTTTGCCATAGGCCTCCAGTGGCCCGGTGAGGCTGAGCACATGGGCAATGCGGATCTCGCCTTGCGCAAAGGCCGAGACGGACAAGCAGGCTGCTGCAAGCGAACCCAAAAGACGCGAGCGCCGAATAGACATGGAGACCTCCGATATGTGGCGTGGGATGCCGTGTGTTGAAAACCATTGCAATTTAACTCAGCCAGAACAATGCAAACCTTCAGTGTATTTACTGAATCGGCATGCATTTTTTAGTTTGATAATGCCGCCGTCTGGTTCGTGTTCGTTGTCTCGCCCAGCCCCAGCAGAGACAGCCCTTGAAGACCAGCATCCCCGACATCAAAGCCAAAGCCCTGGCCTTTAGCCACAAGTGGGCAGATGCCACTGACGAAGCCAGCGGCGGCAAGAAGGCCTGGGCCAACGACGCCGAGCGCGTGGCGTTTCTGTTTGGCTTGTATGAGCAGGCCACCAGCTTGCTCAGCACCCTGCAAGCCAAAAAGCCACGGAGGAAACATGGCTGACACCCCAGAGGATCAAACCGTCATCGTGGTGGGCGCTGGGTTTTCAGCGGCGCTGACTGGCGGAAACAACCCCATGATCGGCAATGGCCCCTTACCCACACTCCAAAGCCTGGGAGAAAAGCTATCCCAGTTTGCTCATGACTCAAACAAACGGTGGGATGCCGAAGGCCAATTCAGCGACAAGACCATCTGTCATGGCTTGACGTTGTTGAAGCAGACCTTTGAGGCTGACTCGAACCCAGACACCAACTTTGAGCAATTCATTTCGATGCTGGCGAGTCAGAAGTCATTCCTCGAGCAATTTCCCTCAGCAAATCGGCCTGACCTCCCTCAGAACGATCCTTACGTGTTGGACTTCATCATTTTTCTTTTATGCCAATTGTTTGAAGATCGACTTGGGAAGGGATCCACAACTTTATTCAATAAATTCAATTCCTTATATTTTGAATATCACGTCAGATGCACAGTAAGAAAAGATGCATTCGTTGCAGGATTTTTTGATTTAATGGATTACAACAATAGGGAGCAAGAATCAAACAAAATCAGTTTTATCAGCTTGAATTACGATGGCTTATTAGAGGCCTTTATAGGAAATACTGCGGAGTTTCATGCCATGGGGACTTACAACCCTAATGGGTCGCATGGCATCCCGTTTAGACATCCACTTGATGGCTTTTTTAGAAACGATCAAAATTTTGATCCACCACAAAAACGATACTTAACCAAAATTCTCAAGCCGCATGGTTCGATCCATTTTTACAAGCTCAAAAACAGCTCTTATCGATTAACTGGCGGTGCTTTATTTTCTTCCTTTATACCTATCTTTATGCGATCTGGATGGTATGTTGCATCCCCCATCATGGGAAATCAATTTATAAACTTAGCTGACTATTTTGAACCAACACCTTTCATCATCCCTCCTACATTCAATAAAGACATCCATTTGGGGTCTGATTACTTCAATGAAGCCTTGATCCAATCACATCGCGCCATCACCAAGGCGCGCAACATTGTGGTGATTGGATTCAGCTTGCCACCTTCAGACCTTCACCTGTGGGCCGCCCTTCAATCCATCGATTGGACAGATAAGCAGGTATTCATTTGCGACATTGAAAAAGAAGATGGCGATGCATTTAAAAATTGGAGTCGAGTTGCGCGAGGTGCAAAGGTCGAATTGCTACCCTTCGAAGGCCTGCCCTGCGACACAGAGCCCAACATCAAGAATTTTTTTGATGACCTAAAAAAACGCATCCATTGATGACCATTCATTCACTTTGAGAGGTAAAAATGATGACCATGCAGCCCCCTCGCCTTTGCAGCGTGCAGGCCTTGCCAGGATTAATCTTGCGCTTGAAATTCATCAACGGCGATCACTTTGAACTTGACTTCAAGCGTCTGCTGATTCAATCCAAGGGACTTGCGCCCTTGGCTCAAGAAAAGGTTTTTGCTCAAGCCCAACTCATCAAGGACGAAGGATGGGCAGTGGTTTGGCCCGAGGTTGACATCCAAATCGGTGCTGATACCTTATGGCGCGATGCCCATGATCAACGAGTCCCGCAATGATTGAGCTTGGCTGCTCACCCCCATGAATTGCCCTAGGCTGGCTTGCAACAGCAACAGGCCATTTCTGGTAAGGCTGCCCATCTCCATGCTCGGATAGCTGAATCCCTGCTCAATCAGTTCTTGAGATGAACTGAGTTTTTCTTTAACCAATCCCGCAGCGCATCGTCGATTCGCGATTGCCAGCCTTGACCAGACGCTCGGAATGGGGTCAATACTTCTGGCGATAAACGGATGGTGATGCGCTCTTTGGTTGGCGTCTTTTGTGGCCCACGCGTTCTTAACTTGGTCAGCACAGATTGAGGCAAGGCCTCAGAGGCAGTTCGCATGGATTTGAGATCAGCCAATGAAAGTTCACGGACTTCACCCTTGGCATCAATTAAACGTTTTGAGACTGACATATCGCTTCACCTCACGAAGATTGGCTTTCCGAAAGCTGATGACCCGAATACCTTCATCGACCTCTGAAAAGCAAAGCACATGCAACCGATTTTTCAAAAAACCCAAAGCCACATACCTTGTCTCGGGATAGTTTTTGCGAGCATCAACATGTACCAAGGCAGACTCAAAATCAAAATCGACGGCCGATTCAAAGGACAACCCACGTTCAAGGATGTTCCGAACATTTTTGAATGGATCGAAATGGATTTCCATCTAATTGTATGCACAAATTGAACTTCTCCATGGTTATCGTTCTTTTGTGAATAGATGGGCATCAGTTGAGCTCACCTCCTGAGCTAGAGCGGCTCAATTGATTTGATCGCACCTCACTCCGCCGTGATCTTGCGCTCTGAAATCACCTTCTTCCACTGCTCGCGCTCGCGCCGGTAATGGGTCGCAAAGGCTTGCGGTGTGCCGCCCACGGCCTCGGCACCCAGGCGGTTGAGCTGGGCGCGCAGCTCGGGCTCAGCCAGCGCCTCGTTGATGGCCGTGTTGATCCGCGCTGTGAGTTCGGGGCTCAAATGCTTGGGCGCAAAGAGGCCAAACCAGGTGACGGCCTCATAGCCCTTGAGGGTTTCGGCCACGGTGGGCAAGTCGCCCATGAGCGCGGTGCGCTGGCGGCTCGTCACGGCCAAAGCCCGCACCTTGCCCCCATGGATGTGAGGCAAAGCCGAGGGGATGGAGTCGATCAGCAAATCGATCTTGCCGCTGATCAAGTCGGGAATGGCCAGGGCAGTGCCTCGATAAGGAATGTGGGTGATGAAGGTGCCCGACATGGACTTGAACAACTCGGTTTGCAAATGCACCACGGTGCCGTTGCCGCTGGATGCGTAGTTCAGTGCGCCCGGCTTTGACTTGGCCAGCGCAACGAATTGCTCGATGTTTTTGGCGGGCGAACTCAGCGGTACCAACACCACGTTGGGCGCATTGGCCACATGGGCAATCGGTGTGAAGTCGCCGTCGGGGTCGTAATTGAGTTTGGGGTTGAGCGTGGGTGCAATGCTGTGCGTGCTCGACGTGGCCAGCAACAGCGTGTAGCCATCGGCAACGGCTTTGGCGGCCAAGTCTGAACCGATGGTGCCACCTGCACCGGGCTTGTTGTCCACCACGATGCTGGTGCCCAGCTTCTCGCCCAAGCGAATGGAGATGGCACGCCCCAACACATCGGTGGCTCCCCCTGCCGGGAAGGGAATGATGAGGCGAATGGGTTTGCTGGGGTAAGCCAAAGCCTGGGCTTGAGCATGTCCGACCTGCAATAGCCCCAGCACGCCAAGCAGCGTGGCCATCAGCATGGTGTAGTGAGGGTGGGTTGGGGTCTTCCAAAAACGG
>JACCEA010287729.1_pt1 | contig 26226 bp, 23 predicted proteins | sample 7449851 | NCBI WGS metagenome assembly JACCEA01 (sample SAMN15323453, study PRJNA562643) | freshwater metagenome | isolation source: river surface water | place: USA:Blue River Watershed | collected 2017-08-18
TGCAGCTGTTCCGGCGCGGGCTGGCCTACGTGGACGAGCGGCCGGTGTGGTGGTGCCCGGAACTGCGCACCGTGCTCGCCAACGAGGAAGTCGTCGACGGCAAGAGCGAGGTGGGCGGTTTCCCGGTGGAGCGGCGCAACCTGCGCCAGTGGGTGCTGCGCATCACGGCCTACGCGGACCGGTTGCTCGCCGATCTCAAGGATGTCGACTGGCCCGACTCCACGAAGCGGATGCAGGAAGCGTGGATCGGCCGGAGCGAAGGCGCGGAGCTGTTGTTCGACCTCGAGAACAAGGCGCTCGGGCCGCTGAAGATTTTCACGACACGGCCGGACACGCTGTTCGGGTGCACCTACATGGTGATCGCACCGGAGCACCCGCTGGTGGAGGCGTTGACCACCCCCGAGAACAAGGCCGCGGTCGAGGCGTATCGACGCAAGGCGGCGGCGAAGAGCGACCTCGAGCGCACCGACCTCGCGAAGGACAAGAGCGGCGTGTTCAGCGGATCCTACGCCATCAATCCGGTGAATGGCGCGCGCGTGCCGGTGTGGATCGCGGACTACGTGCTCATGGGCTACGGCACGGGTGCCATCATGGCGGTGCCGGCGCATGACGAGCGCGACTACGAATTCGCGGTGCAGTATGCGCTGCCGATCGTGCAGGTGATCGACAGCGGCGCGGCGGACACGAAGTTGCCCTTCGTCGGCGACGGCAAGGTGATCAACTCGCCGGGTTACGACGGCATGGCGTGGCCCGACGCGAAAAAGAAAATCACGGCGGACCTCGCGGCGCGCGGAGTCGGCAAGGCGACGGTGAACTTCAAGCTGCGCGATTGGCTGTTCTCGCGCCAGCGCTACTGGGGCGAGCCCTTCCCGATCGTGTGGGTGAGGGCCGACGACTATGCGGCGGCGCAACGCGTGCGCCCGGACCTGCCGGCGCAGGCGGTGACCTATCGCAGCGAAGGCACGACCTACTATGCGCTGCCGTTGCCGGAGCAGGCGCTGCCGCTGGCGTTGCCGGACGTGCAATCGTATCTGCCCAGCGGCACGGGCGAAAGCCCGCTCGCGAACGAGACGGCATGGCTCGAAATCTGGTTCGACGCCGCGACGGGTGCGTCGGTGCCGGCGGCGGCGCCGCGTCCGGCCGGCGCCTCGTGGGTGCGCGGCCGGCGCGAGACGAACACGATGCCGCAGTGGGCCGGCTCGTGCTGGTATTACCTGCGCTTTCTCGACCCCACCAATGCGACGGCCTTCGCCTCGCCGGAGGCGCTGCGCTACTGGGGCGTGCCGGACCTCTACGTCGGCGGCGCGGAGCACGCGGTGTTGCACCTGCTCTACGCCCGCTTCTGGCACAAGGTGCTCTTCGACCTCGGCGTGGTGCCGCAGGCGGAGCCGTTCACCAAGCTGTTTCACCAAGGGATCATTCTCGGTGAAGACGGCGAAAAGATGTCCAAGAGCCGCGGCAACGTGGTGAATCCGGACACGATCATCGCGTCGCACGGCACGGACACGTTGCGGCTGTATCTCATGTTCCTCGGACCGCTCGAAGCCATGAAGCCGTGGAATCCCCGCGGCATCGAAGGCGTGCACCGGTTCCTGCAGAAAGTCTGGCGCGAGCTGATCGGGCCGGACGGCAACGTGGCGCCCAAAATTGCGACGGCGGGTGCGGCAGGCGCGGATTCGGCCGAGTTCACCAAGCTCCTGCACGAAACCATCCGGAAAGTCGGCGACGACATCGAGGGACTGCGGTTCAACACCGCGATCTCGCAGATGATGATTTTTGCCAATGCGCTCCAGAAGGCCACGACGGTGAGCCGCGAGGCGGCGCTGGCGTTTGTCCAGGTGTTGGCACCGTTTGCCCCCCATATTGGCGAGGAACTCTGGGCCCGGTTGGGCGGCAGCGGGTCCGTGATGGGCCAGGCGTGGCCGGTGTTCGACGCGAGCAAGCTCGTCGCGGCGGAGGTGAAACTGGTGTTTCAGGTTAACGGGAAGCACCGTGGCGATCAGTTGGTCCCGGTCGGGACCACGCAGGACGATGCACTTGCCTTGGCGCAGGCCAACCCGCGGGTAGCCCCCCATTTGGCGGGGAAGGCGATCAAGCGGGTGATTTTTGTGCCCGTGAAAATTCTAAATATTGTGGTGGAATGAAATAAGAAATAAGTCCGCGCTTGCCATTTCTAGGGGTTATACCCCAGTTTGAGGTATTCCCTCAAGCTTACGGCACCTTTGACCGCCTGAAATGAAATGAACTCGCGCAATTTCGTTCTCCCTCCGTTTACATCGGTGGCCTCGGCCGCCTTGGGTTTGGTGGTCGTCGCTGCGCTTTTGCCCGCTTTGGCGCTGGCGCAGGGCAAGCGAAAGAATCCCTCGAGCAAGGTCTATGTCACGGACGTGAGCGGCGAGGCGGTGATCGACACCGGCGATGCGGTGGAGGACCTTGCCAAGCGGTCGGTTTACACGGCTCAAGGTGCGGTGATTGAAACCAAGCGGCCGGAGCAGGAGTCCGATCGCAGCAAGTATTTTTCGACGATGGTCTACTCGAACGGCACGGGCGCTTTCTTCGACGCGGATACCCGCGTGGAGGTGAAGCGCTTCATGCAGGAGCCGTTCACGCCCAATCGGACGGACATGGACGTGGAGCCCTCGATTTCGCAGACGCAGGCCTTCGTGGCGCGCGGAACCGTGGGGTTGTGCACCAGCAAGCTCGTTTCCGGAAGCAACATGGGCTACCAAACGCCGCACGGTTCGGTGAACATCCGGGGCAAAAAGTCGGTGATCGAGGCGGGCCAGAACCAGACGAAGATCTCGATGCTGGAAGGCGAGAGCACCGTAAAAGCCGGTCCCCAGGACATGGGTGGTCACGTGCTGAAATCCGGTGAGCAGGCGATCATCAGCCGCGACCCGAACGGCGGGCCGAACCGGATCGAGATCAGCCGCATCCCGGCCAACGAGATGGCCGCGCTCGACGACAAGGTGGCGATGGCGTGCATGGCGAAAAAATCCGTCTACTTCGAGGTGCGGGAGCGCAGCGTGACCGAGGGACAAGTTGCCGGCGCCGGCAACAATGTGGGAGAGCAGGGAAATTCGGGCGAGTCCGGCGGGGCCGAGGGCGGAACCACGACCTCGTCGTCGGCGGGAACACCCGTGACGGCGTTCGACGGCACGACGAGCGGCGGCAGCGGTATTGTCATCCGGGAGATCGTGCCGGTCGAGATTCTGCCCATCGAACTGCCGGTGCAGTTTACCGTCAGCCCCGCCCGCCTCGTCACGGTGACGCCGCCGGGCCGCTGATTCCAGAGAGACAAAAGCGATGGCACAAGGGAGGGAGATGACCGTTCGACCGCGATTCCGGAGGCTGCTCGCCGTGGCCTTGGCGGCGACGGTGGCCTGTCCGCCGGCGCAGGCGCTGGTTTCGCTGAACGAAGGGCGGGACCGGATTTTCGTGAACGCGTCCGTCTCGGTGTCCCAGGATTCGAACGTCTTCGCGAACGCGGAGCAGAAGGGCGATTTTCTCTATTCCACGACGGTGAGCGCCGACTACACCCGCCGCAACGGCTGGATCGGTGTGAACGCAAACGTGTCCGTCAGCTCAACGCGATTCGGGAAGATCGACGGACAGGACTTCGACAATCCGGGTTTCAGTTTGGAATTCACCAAGCAGACGGGGCGCACGACCGGATCGCTGACGCTGTCGGCCGCGCGCGAAAGCCGGGCCGATGCCTCGGTGAATGTGCGCAGCACCTCGTGGACGGTCCCGGTCGGGCTCAATTTCAAATATCCGATCGTCGGCACGTGGACCGCGACCGGCTCGCTCGGCTACTCGCAGCGCAAGTATATCGACGAAGTCGCGTTCGCCAGCCTCACCAGCTACTCGGCCGCGCTGGACCTGATCCATATCCTCAACACCGAGCGCGAGGCCATCGGCGGTTACCGTTACCGCTTCAGCGAGACCTCGCGCAACACCTCGACCTCGGACCACAATTTCTCGCTCGGATTGAGCGGCAAGCTGATCGGCGGCGTTTCCGGCAGCGCCCGCGTGGGCTACCAGTTGCGCGCGGCCCACGGTGCAGCCCGCACCGACACCACCTACCAGTCGTGGACGGCCAGCGTCGGCGCCAGCTACGCGATTTCGAAGAAGGCCAATCTTTCGGCCTCGGTCGCCAAGGATTTTTCCATCACGGCGAGCGACCAGATCGTCGACACGACCAACGCCACGCTGGACTTCAAATACGCTTACAGTTCGAAGTGGGCGTTTCTGGGCGGAGCCGGCTTCGGCGACACGCAGTTTCTCGGCGACGGCGGGAGGGTGCTGCTCGATCTGGGACCGCCGGCGGTCTTCGGGCCGAATCGCCACGACAATTACTTCGAGTGGCACGCCACGCTCAGCTACTCGCGCAGCGAGCACCTGAAGATGATGCTCACGTATTCGTGGTTCAAGAACTGGTCGACGTTGTCCTACGCCGACTTCATCCGCTCCTCCTGGACGCTTTCCGCCTCGACCCGCTGGTAATTCCGCCATGAAGACTCCGATCGCTCCTTTTCGTCTGCTGCTGCCGCTGCTGCTGGTGAGCGTCGGACTGCCGCCGCTGCCCGCCGCGGAAATCGCCCAGCCGGCGCAGAAGTCCGAAAAGAAGTTCGTCGCTTACCGCATCACGCGCGGCGACCGGCTCAGCATCGGCGTTCTCGGCGAACGTGATCTGACCGTGGGCGGCAAACGCGTGGAAGCGATCGGCACGATCAACCTCCCGCTGATCCAGGATGTCCGGCTGGTGGGCCTGACCATCGCCGAAGCCCAGGACGCGATCGCCCAGGCCTACCGCGACGGACGCTACCTGCGGAATCCGGTGGTCTCGGTCACGGTCGACGAATACGCGCCGCGCAACGTCATCGTCAGCGGCAAGGTGAACATCCAGGGCCGGCAGGAGATTCCGCCGGACACCGAGTTCACCATCGCGGACATGATCTTCAAGGCCGGCGGATTCAGCGACACGGCGCAGAGCAAGAGCGTGCGCCTGACCCGCACCCTGCCCGACGGCTCGCTCAAAGTTTTCACCCTGGACGTCGACAGCGCGATCAAGGGCAAGGAGAAGGCGACGGCGAAAGATGCCGGGTTCGTGCTCGAACCCGACGACATCATCTACGTGCCGGAAAAAATCATTTAACGAACCACCGCGATGGCCGAAGCCCACGTCAAACCGCCGCTGCCGCCCGCCGCCGCCCAACAGGACGACGATGTCGTCGAGCGGCGCACGCTGCGCGATTACTATATCATCCTGCGGGAGCGCCTGTGGATCGCCCTCCCGTTGGCCCTGATCGTCTCGATCGGCTACGGCTACAAGAAGCTTCAGGTGGAGCCCACCTACGGGGCCCGCGCCACGATGCAGTTCGAGAAGCCCGACACGGTCGTGAACATGCAGGGCGTCAGCGACTCCTCGGTCCGCTCCGACGTCGACCTGAACACCCATATCGAGATCCTGAAAAGCGGCCGGCTGGCCGCGCGGGTGCGCGAATCGTTCACGCCGGAGGAGCAGGCGGTCCTGAAACGCGCGGCGCTCAAGAACGCGCCGCCCGGCACCGATCCCAATTCCGTCCCGATCAACATGGGCTCGATGGTGCCCACCTCGCAGCGCGCGAGTTTCATCATCGGCATCAACGTGACCCACGCCGATCCCGAGGCGGCCGCGATCGTCGCCAACCGCTACGTCGACGGGTTCATGAACTTCCTCTACAGCAAGGGCGCCGACAGCAACAAAGGCGCGATCGTGTTCCTGTCGGAGCAGGTCGAGCGGCTGAAAAAGGAGTCCGAAGCGGCGGACGAGGCGCTGGAAAAATACAAGCGGGAGAAGAACCTCCTGTCCCTCGGCAACTCGATCGACCTCGTGTCGGACCAGTTGAAGCGGGCTTCCGGCACGCGGGACGAAGCGCGGCAGCGCCTGCAGCAGATCGACGACAAGCTGAAGCAGATCGACACTTACCAGGCCGAGAAACGAAACCTCCTGGAGATTCTGGAAATCAGCAACCACACCGGCGTGGTGCCGCTGAAGGCCCAGTTGCTGCGGCTCCAGCAGGAGCTCAGTCTCCTGTCCGAACGCTACCTCGAGCGGCATCCGGAAATGATCCGGGTGACCAACGAGCTGACCGTCACCGAGGCGGACCTCAACCGCGCCATCCAGCACGTCATCGCCGAGCTGCGCACCCGCCAGCAGGAGACCAAGCAGATGTTGGCCAACGCGGAGGAGGAATACGCGCGCGCCGAGAAGGCGCAGTTCGATCTGCGCGAAAGCAGCGTCGCCTTCAACAAGCTGAAGACCGAAGCCGAGCTGAAGGAACAGAACTACCGGGCGATTTTGAACCGCCTGAACGAAGCCAAGACGATCAAGAACATCGAGAATGTCCCGGTGCGTCCGCTTGATCCGGCGACGGTCGACCAGAATCCGATCGCGCCCAACAAGCAGCAGATCACGCGGACCGCGATCGGCATCGGCGTGCTGGTGTTTCTCGGCGTGGCGGTCGGCCTGAGTTTCATCGACGACCGCGTCAAGAGCGCCTGGGACATCGAATCCTTCATCGGCGTCAATTTGCTCGGCATCATCCCCGATCTCACGGCGATGAAGGACGAGGAGAAATATACGCTGCTCGCGGACAACCGGCAGGCGCCCGGGGTGGAGGCGTTTCTCAGCGTCTACAGCTCGATCAAGATCCACTCCAAACTCGATTTCCCGAAGTCGATCCTCGTCACGAGCACGATCCCCGGCGAGGGCAAGACCCTGATCTCGTGCAATATCGCCGGCGCGTTCGCCCGGCACAGCAAGCGCACGCTCCTGATCGATTGCGACCTGCGCCGCCCGATGCTGCACCGCCACTTCAAGCAGCAGAACAACGCGGGCCTCATCCCGTGGTTCGAGGGCGGCGGCGCGATGGAGGGCGATCTCGCCACCAATCCGGCGCTGGGGATCATCAAGATCAGCGAGAACCTTTCGCTCCTGTGTTCCGGCGGCCGCTCGAAGAGCCCGACGGAGCTCCTCGAGAATCCTCTGTTCGGCCAGTTGCTCGAGCGCCTGAAGCGCGAATACGACCTTGTCGTCGTCGACTCCCCGCCGCTCGGCGCGGTGACGGATTCGCTGCTCATCGCCGAGCGCATCGACGAGGTGGTCTACGTCTGCCGTTTCAACCGCGCCTACCGGAAACACATCCGGCTCTACATGCGGGCGCTGCGCAACGGCAAGAACGAGGTCCTCGGCATCGTGCTCAACGGGCTCTCGCCGCGCCGGATCGAGTATTACTCGAACTACCGGTATTACCGGAGCTACAAGAAATACTACGGCGCGCAGACCTGAGCGCGGCCGTGGCCACCGGCAACCGCGCGGGTCCCCGCGCGGTTTTTTTTTGCCGGTATTTTCCGGTTTCAACCGGCGGTGCGACCCGCCAAGGCTTTCCCCGTGGCCCTTCCTTCCGCGTTTTTGCCTTCCGAATTCGACGCCCGGCGCCCGCTGGTGCTGATCGCCGGCCAAGGGCTCTATCCGGTCCTGGTGGCCGAGGCTGTCCGCCGGGCGGGCGTGCCGCTCCGGCTGGTGGCGTTCGAGGAGGAAACCCGGCCCGATCTCGTGGCGACGTTCGCCAAAAACGAGTTCCGCCGGATCAAGGTCGGCCAGGTGGGCCACATGCTCGATGCGCTCCGGGAGTTCGACGCCGGTTACGCGCTGATGGCCGGCCAGATCACGCCGCGGCGCCTGTTCAAGGGCCTGCATCCCGACTTCAAAGCGGTGCGTATCCTCGCGTCCCTCAAGCGGCGCAACGCGGAGACGATCTTCGGGGCGATCGCGCACGAGATCGAGGCGATCGGGGTGACGCTGCTCGACGCACGGGCGTTTTTGGACGACCAGCTCGCCACGGCCGGCTGCATGACGGGGCGATCGTTTCCGATCGAGGAGGACTATCTGGGCCACGGGGTGCAGATCGCGCGCGAGTGCGCGCGGCTCGACATCGGCCAGGGGTGCGTGGTGCGCAAGGGCACGGTGCTCGCCGTGGAGGCTTTCGAGGGCACGGACGAGATGCTGCGGCGCGCCGGCGGCTTCAAGACGGACGAGGCGCTCTTCGTCAAGACCGTGAAGGCGCGGCAGGACTGGCGCTTCGACGTGCCCTGTTTCGGGGCCCGGACGCTCGAGACGATGCGGGAGGCGCACCTGGCCTGCGCGGCCCTCGAGGCCGGCAAGGTGCTGATCCTCGACAAACCCGCGGTGCTGCAGCAGGCGAAGGCGTGGGGCATCGCGCTCTTCGGCTTCGCGTAGTTTCCGCCGCCGGCGGGAGTTGTCGCCGCTTGCGCAGGCGCGGTTGCCCACCCACATTGCCCGCATGCCCAAGGACGTGGTTTCCGTCAGTATCAAGGGGGTCATGCCGACCGCCAACGGCTGCGCCGTTTTCCTCGGCAACGACGAGAAGACGTTCGTGATCTACGTCGACCATTCGGTGGGCAACGCGATCCAGATGACGCTCAACGGCGTGAAGAAGGACCGGCCCCTCACACACGACCTCATCGGGAGCATCTTGCTCGGGCTCGGCGCGAACCTCGACCACATCGTCGTCAACGATGCCCGGGAGGGCACCTTTTTCGCCCGCATTTTGCTCCGGATGGAAAACGAAATCGGCCGGAAGATCGTCGAGCTCGACGCCCGGCCGAGCGATTCGATCGTGCTGGCGCTGCAGGCGAAGCGGCCGATCTTCGTGGCCCGCGCGGTCTTCGAGGGCGTCGAGGACATGACCGAGATCCTCGAGCGCGTGCTCAAACAGCAGGCCGAGGAGCCGGACGACGAGCAGACCTGAGGCCCGCATGGCTGCGACCGATTCCCGCGCCGCGCTCCCGCCCGGCCACCTGACCGGCGGGCCGCTCACGGCGCTCGCGCCGATGCAGGACGTGACCGACCTCGCGTTCATGGGCGTGATCGCGCACTACGGCGCGCCGGACTATTTCTTCACGGAGTTTTTCCGTGTCCACGCCCATTCCCGGCCGGAGAAACACATCCTGCGCTCGATCGACGAGAACGCCACGGGGCGGCCGGTGTTCGCGCAGGTGATCGGCGAGGACCTGGACCACCTGACGCGGACAGTGGAGGAGCTGCTGCAGCACAACGTGGCCGGGATCGACCTCAACCTCGGTTGCCCGGCGCCCAAGGTCTACAAGAAGAACGTCGGCGGGGGGCTGCTGCGGGAACTGGGCAAGGTGGACCGGATTCTCGGCCGATTGCGTTCGGTGGTGCCCGGTTTGTTTACCGTGAAGACGCGCATCGGCTTCGATGATACGGCCGGCTTCGGCCGGTTGCTCGAGCTGGTCGACGGTCATCGGGTGGATCTGCTGAGCGTGCACGGCCGCACGGTGAAGGAAATGTATCGGAGCGAGGTGCACTACGACTTCATCGCGCGGGCGGCGGCCACGGTGCGTTGCCCGGTGCTCGCGAACGGCAACGTGACCTCCGCGGCGCGGGCCGGCGCGGTGCTGGCGGAGACCGGGGCGGCGGGCGTCATGATCGGCCGGCACGCCATCCGCAATCCGTGGATTTTCCGGCAGTGCCGCGAGGCGGCGCAGGGACTGGTTCCCGTGGCCGTGACCTTGGGCGACGTGCGCGAGTATGTCGGTCGCCTCTACCGGGCGACCGCGGTGCCGACGCTTGCGGAGCGTTTCCACGTGAACAAGATGAAGAAGTATCTGAACTTCGTCGGGCAGAGCGTGGACCCGGCCGGGGCTTTCCTGCACGAGATGCGGCGGGTGGAATCGGAGGCGGAGCTGTTTGCGGTCTGCGACCGTCACCTCGTCGACCACGGCGCGGCGGCGCGCGGGTTCGCGGCGGAGCCTTATCCCGGGGTGATCGCGCGGCCGAATTGCGAAACGCCGTCGGCCGGGCCGGCCGAATGTTCGCTCGAGACGATCACGGCCTGATCTTCAGGCGCCGGGTTTTTTCGGCCCGTCATCGGGACACAGATCGTAATCCGGATAGTGTTTCCGCGCGCACTCCGGGCAGATCCCGTGCGAAAACGCGGAGCGGGTGCGCTCCATCACGTAGATTTCCAGCGGCTGCCAAACACCCTGGCTGTTGCGGATCGATTTGCAGTGGCAACAGGTCGGCAGAAGACCTTCCAGGACTTTCACCTCGGCCAGGGCGCGCGCCAATTTTCCCGACGCCAGGCGCAGGTCCATGAGCCGGTTCACCTGCGTCGCGATCACCGCGAGCGAGTCGCGCTGCTCCGCGGTGAGGGTCTTGGGCGCGCTGTCGATGACGCAAACGCTGCCGAGCGCTTCGCCGGTGACGGCGCGCAGCGGGACGCCGGCGTAGAAGCGGATATGGGGGGCTCCCGTCACCAGCGGGTTGGCGGCAAACCGGGCATCCCGGGTGGCGTCGGGCACGACCATCATTTCGTCGGGGGTCAGGATCGTGTGGGCGCAGAACGCGACGCTGCGCGGGGTCTCGCGGGTGGTCGTGCCGACCGCCGCCTTGAACCACTGCCGGTCCCGGTCGATCAGGGCCACCGTGGCGATCGCGGTGCCGCAAATCCGGGCGGCGAGCCGGACCAGATCGTCGTAGTCTTTTTCCGGATCGGTATCGAGCAGCTGGTAGTCGTGCAATGCCTTGAGGCGCTGGGCCTCGTTGCCGGGCAGCGGCGCGTTCATGTTACTCCAAGCCGAGCACTTTGCGGCCGGTTTCCGATATCATCTGCGGGGTCCACTGCGGATCCCACACGATGTGGACTTTGGCGGTTTCGACCGTCGGCAGCGCCGCGATTTTCTGCCGCGCATCCTCGGCGATCACGGGGCCCATGCCGCAGCCGGGCGCGGTGAGCGTCATCTTGACCTCGACGAGGTGGGCGCCGGCCGGCGTGCGCTCGATCGCGAGGTCGTAGACCAAGCCGAGGTCGACGATGTTCACCGGAATCTCCGGGTCGAAGCACGTGCGCATGGCGTCCCAGACCGCCTGTTCGCTGAATTCCGCGACCGTCGCGGGCGTGCCGGCGGCCGCGGGCGTATAGCCGCCGATCGCATCGGCGTGTTCGCGGGCGATGCGGAAGAGACCGCGGTCGGTGCGCACGGTGACGTTGCCGCCCAGCGTCTGCGCGATGAAGACGTCGGTGCCGGCGGCCAAGGTCACCACGTCCCCGGCGGGGATGGCGGTGGCGGGACAGTCGCGGGTGAGCGTGGGAGACGTGGTCATGGATTCGGTGGGTCGGGCGCTCAGCGCACCTGCAGCCCGAGCGGCATGCGGGCGTAGATGCCCTGGGGGTCGTTAAGGGCACGCAGGGCACGCAGCTCGGTCGCGATACGATCGGCGAGGCGGCCGCCGACGGACCGGTTCCCGAGGGAACTGCTCAGGGTGGGCGCCGCGTGTTCGAGGTAGTCCTGGATGGCTTCGAACAGCTCCTTCTGGTGCGGGTATTCGACAAGGCGGTAACGCCCGGCGAGACCGGCTTTCTCGGCCGCCCAGGCGATCGCGCGGTCGAGACCGCCCAGTTCGTCGACGAGGCCGAGCGCGAGCGCGTCGGCGCCGGACCAGACCCGGCCTTGGGCGAGCTGTTCGACCCGCTCGGGACTGAGACCGCGCCCCTCCGCCACCTTGGCGACGAATTCCGCGTAGATCCAGTCGACCATGCGCTGCAGGACGGCGAGTTCATCCGGGGTCTTGGGGCGGGAAACGGTGAGGGCGTCGGCGTAGCGGCCGGTTTTCACGCTGTCGAAGGTCACGCCGAAGTCGTTGGCGAGTTTCTTCACGTCGAACTGGATGCCGAAGACCCCGATGGAGCCGGTGACGGTGGTCGGTTCGGCGAAGATGCGGTCGCCGTAGGCGGAAATCCAATACCCGCCGGAGGCGGCGTAGCTGCCCATCGAGATGACGACGGGTTTCACTTTTTTGAGGAGCCGGACCTCGCGTTGGATGACCTCGGAGGCGGCGGCGCTGCCGCCGGGGCTGTTCACCCGCAGGACGACGGCCTTGACGCTCTCATCCTGCCGCAGTTTGCGCAGCTCGCGGGAAAACGTGGTGCCGCCGATCTCGCCGTCCTCGCCGGCCCCGTCGACGATCTCGCCCTCGGCGTAGACGACCGCGATGCGGCCCGAGCGGCCGCCGTCGGCGGCCTCGGAGTCCTTTTCGGTCTTGGCCGCGGGGAGCGGGGTGTCGGCGGCCTGCTTGGCGTAATCGAAGAGCGGCACTTGCTTGAACGGCTCGCGCGAACCCTTGCGGCCGGTGCGGGCCTTCAGGTCGTCGTAGATCTCGTCGCGATAAGCGACGCGATCGACGAGGCCGTGATCCTTGGCGGCTCCGGCCCGGATGAGTCCCTCGGCGTCGACCGTGGCCTGGATTTTCTCCGCGGTGAGGCCGCGGCTCGGCGCGATGTCGGCAAGGAGCGCGGACCAGATGTCGCCGAGGAGTTTCTGCATCTCCTCGCGGTTTTCCGGGCTCATCTCGCGGCGGGTGAAGGGCTCGACGGCCGATTTGTATTTGCCGACCCGGGTCACCTGGACGTTGACCCCGTATTTTTCGAAGGCACCGGCGAAGAACGCGGGCTCGCTGGCCAAGCCCGGCATCATGACGACGCCGTAGGGATCGATCGAGAGGTCGTTGGCGACGGACGCGAGGTAGTAGGTCTTGGTGGTCGCGTAGGTGAGGTAGGCGGAGACGGGCTTGCCGGAGGCCTTGAATTCCAGGAGTGCGTGGCGGACTTCGCGCAGGGCGGCGAAACCGGAGCCGAAGGCCGCGGGCGAAAGATCGCCGGTGACGAAAATGCCGGCGATGCGGCTATCGGTCGCGGCGGCGCGGATGGCGCGGGTGACGGCGCGCAGCTGGAGGGACTCGGGGCGGCCGCCGAAGGCACTGAGGTCGACCGGCGGCGGCGCGTCGGTGATATTGGTGGAAAGATCGAAGACAAGGTAGGCGCCGCGCTCGAACGCCGGAGCCGCCTTCTCCGCGCCGCTCATCGCGGCCAACGCGATCAGGCCGGCGAGGCCCAGGGCGGCCAGGCCGCCGGTGAAAATCACCAGGGCCACGAAGGAGCCGAGCATCGAGGTGAAGAAATTCTTCATGAAGGTGCGCGGAAGCTAGGCGCTTTCCGCGGATCCACCAGTCGAAAGGTCGGACTGGCACGCGGAGTGCGTGGGGCGCAGCCGCGAGTTGCACCGCGCTCGCAGTCGCCCATACCTACCTGCCATGAGTGAGAACAAGGAACTGCTCACGACCAACCGCAAGGCACTCACGATCAACCTCGACGAGTCCAAATACGGCACGTTTGCCGAGATCGGGGCGGGTCAGGAGGTCGCACGCGTTTTTTTCCAGGCGGGCGGGGCGGCGGGGACGGTCGCGAAGACCATTTCGGCCTACGACATGACGTTCAGCGACGCGATCTACGGCAAGGCGCCCCGCTACGTCTCGCGCGAGCGGCTCGCCCACATGCTGGACCACGAGTTCGCGCTGCTGATCGAGCGGCTCTCGGCCCAACGCGGCGACCGCACGGCGTTTTTCGTGTTTGCCGACACCGTCGCGACCAAGGGATTCAAATCCAACAACGACGCGCACGGCTGGATGGGGGTGCGTTTCCAGTCGGAGCCGGGGGTCCCGCCGAGCGAGATCGTGCTGCACGTGCGCATGTGGGACAAAGATGCGTTGCTGCAGCAGCAGGCGCTCGGCGTGGTCGGGACCAACCTGATTTACGGCGCTTTCTACTACCGCGACGACCCGAAGCGGCTGATCGATTCGCTCGTCGATCATGTCGGCGCGGCCCGGCTCGAGGTGGACATGATCACGTTCAGCGGTCCGGCGTTCCAAGGGGTCGACAACCGGCTGATGTCGCTGCACCTCGTCGAACTCGGGCTGACCAACGCGGTGATGTATGGGCCCAAGGGCGCGGTGCTGCAGCCCTCCGAGGTGCTCTACAAGAAGGCGGTGATCGTGGAGCGCGGCAGTTTCCGGCCGGTCACGCACGTGAACATCGACATGCTCAATTGTGCCACGGCGCAGTTCGTGCAGGAACCCGGCGTGAAGGGGAAGGAGGTCGTGGTGCTGCTGGAGATCACCATGAACAACCTGCTCGCGACCGGCGTGCTCGACGCGCAGGATTTCCTGTCGCGGGTGGATCTGCTCGGGGAACTCGGCTTCACCGTGCTGATCTCGAACTATCCCGAATACTACCGGCTCACCTCCTATTTCCGGCGTTACACGAAGGAGATGATCGGGGTCGCGATGGGCATCGCCAACCTGCTCGAGGTCTTCAACGAGAAATACTACGAGCACCTCGAGGGCGGAATTCTCGAATCGTTCGGCCGGATGTTCCGGCACGCGGTGAAGCTTTACATCTACCCGATGCGCGGCGAGGCGTTCGAGCGCAGCCAGGCGTCGGCGGCCGGGGCGGTGAGCGCCCATGCGTTCGCCTCGAACGTGCTCATCACCGCGAAGAACGTGCACATCACGCCGCACCTGCGGAATCTCTACGACCATCTCCTGGAGAACCACTACATCGACTGCATCGTGGGCTTCGACGCGGGGGTGCTGAGCATCTTCTCGAGCGACGTGCTGGGGCGGATCCGGGAGCGCGATCCGTCCTGGGAAGCGATGGTGCCGGCGAGCGTGGCGCAGACGATCAAGGAAAAGCGTCTGTTCGGCTACGTGGAGCCGGCCGCCTGACCCGGCGGAAGGTGGCGGGCAGGGTGGAACGCTCCCGGCCGGGCGCACTTTTTCCGTGTCTTCGCGACAGCGGGGCGGCAAAACCACCGATTCTCCCATGCGCTTCCACAAATATCACGCCCTCGGCAACGACTACATCGTCATCGACCCGCGCGACGTGCCCGACTGGGGCGCGGCGCCGACCGTCGACCAGATCCGCGTGGTGTGCCACCGCAATTTCGGCGTCGGCTCCGACGGTATTCTTTGGGGACCGCTGCCCTCCAAGCAGAGCGAGTTCGGCCTCCGCATTTTCAATCCGGATGGGTCCGAGGCGGAGAAATCGGGCAACGGCCTGCGCATCTTTTCCCGCTACTTGTGGGATCAGAAGCTCGTGAAGGCGCCGACTTTCACGGTCGAGACGCCCGGCGGGCACGTGAAGTCGGTGATCAAGGAAGAAGGCCGGCTCATTACCGTCGCGATGGGCAATGTGAGTTTCGACAGCGCGAAGATCCCCGTGAACGTCGCCGGCGCGGCCCGCGAGGTGTTGAACGAGAAGATCACGATCCGCGACCGCGAGTTCACCTACTGCGCCGCGACGATCGGCAATCCGCACTGCGTGTTGCCGTTGGCCGAAGTGTCCGCCGAACTGGCGCACAACTACGGACCGCACCTGGAGACGCACCCGAACTTCCCCCGCAAGACCAACGTCCAGTTCCTGCAGGTGCTCGACCGGAAAAACATCCGGATCGAGATCTGGGAACGCGGCGCCGGCTATACGCTGGCGTCCGGCAGCAGCTCGAGCGCGGCCGCGGCGGTGGCGCACCGACTGGGGTTGGTCGACCGCGAACTCACTGTGCACATGCCCGGCGGCCGGATCGGGATCGAGATCGGGGACGGTTACTCGATCATGATGACCGGGACGGTGAACAAGGTCGCCGAGGGCACGATGCACCCGGAGTTGTTCGCGGTGAAGGTCTGAGCCGCGGCACGGCACGGACCAGACCCGCTGCCGGGTTTCAATCCGAGGTGCCGGGCGAATCGCTGGCCTGAACGATCAGCCAGCCGCTCTTCTCGTCGACAAACACCATCGTCGACGCCTTGCCGCCGGGCACCTCGACAAAATCGGCGCGCGCCTCGGCGCGGGACGGCGGACGCTGCCAGACCAGAATCGTGAGGGCGGCGGCGGCGCCCAGCCCGAGCGGCACGGAAAGCCAAGGCCAGAACCGGCGCAGGGGCGCGGCGGCGGTCTCCGCACCCCGGATGCGTCGGCGCACGGCGTGCCACTCGCGCTCGACATCGGGCGTCGGGGTGGCGGCCGCTTCCGTTCGCCACTCGTCGAGCGCGGACCGGAGCCGGGACTGCAGTCGCCGGCATGCCGGACATTGCGCGAGGTGGACCTCGAGCGCGGCCGCGGCCGGCGCGGATGCCGGATCGGCCGAGCGGTCGGCGAAGAGGTGGGTTTCAGCCTCGCGGCAGTTCATGGCAAGGGGCAGTCGGACGGAGGGAGTGTTCAGCGGTGGGCGCGACCGGGACCGGAGTCATAACTGAACGCGACATGGCCGCGCCGGTCGTGCCGGTCGAACCCCGGCCCGCTCGCGACCCAGACGCGGTCGGTGCGGTAGGTGTAATAGCCGGGCTCGCAGACGCGCACCAAACGGCCGAACCGGTCGCGCGAGCTGACCCAGCGTTCCGGGACCCAGGTCTTCACGACCACTTCCTTCCAATATCCGCGGGCGGGCGCATAGACCACGGTGGGCGGCGGGGTGGGCGGGCAGGCGACCGGCGGCGGGGGGGCAAAATGGGAACGGGTGCTGCCGCCGAGGTTGATGCCGATGCTGAGACGGGTGTCGGCGTGGGCGGCGGTCGCGAGCGCGGCGGCGGAAGCGAGGAGGGCGAGGGCGATGCGGTTCATGGGAGTGGCCTTGGTTGAAGGTTCGCTCCTTCCGACGCCCTCCGGCTGCGCGCTATTCAAAAATTCCAAGGTGGAAGGGGCGGCCCGGAGATTTATTTCGCAAACAACAGCACCACGGGAACCTCGGAGTCGTTTCCTCCGCGGCGCACCAGCACGGCGGGGGCCGAGGCGGTGACCTGCAGGGTAGTGTTCATGAGCACGGTCGAGCCGTGCGTCCACTTGATGGAGAGACGGGAGGTTCCGCCGGATTTAGTGCCTTCGATCTCCAGCCGGTGTCCGCGCGGAAGCGACAAGGTCGTGGATTTGCCACCGGCGAGCTGGGCGCTGCCCTCGCCGGCATACCGGAAAGCGCTGAAGACGAGATTGCGCTGCAATTCGGCCTCGTAGGCGGCCAGTTTCGGATCGGATCCGGTCTTGTCGTTGGAGGCGGTGATGAGGACCGCGTGCAAGGCGACCGACTCGGCGGCCAGGGCGGATCGGGCGGACAGGACGGCGGCCAGCAGCAGGACGCCGAGGATGTGGATTATTCGCATGACGGGTCTCCTAATTTTTGCGCCAAGAGCCGGCGCGCATGAAAAAGCCGGGACATGACCGTGCCGCGGGCGATGCCGAGATTTTCGGCGATCTCGTCGTAGGACAGGCCTTGGACTTCGCGCAGGGCAAGCACGGCGCGATGTTTGGGCGGCAGCACGGCGATCGCACGTTCAAAGCGGGCCTTGCTCTCGGCGCGTTCGACATCCTCGCGGGGATTGTCGTCGGAGATCGCGTCCGCGGCGGCCGCGATCCGGTCCGCGTTGCCGCCGTCGGCGGCGTCGTCGGTGTCGGATCGAAACGGAATGAAGCGGCTGAACCAGCGTTTGCGGCTGCGCAGATGGTCGATGGCGCGGCGCGTCGCGATCGGATGCAGCCAGGTCGAGAATTTGGCGTCGCCGCGGAAGGAACCGAGGTTTTTCCAGATCGAAAGCCAGACCTCCTGGCAGACGTCGCGGGCGGCGTGCTCGTCGCGAAGGATCGATTGCACGAGGCGGAACACCGGCTCGTAGTGCGTCCGCATGAGGGTGCCGAAGGCCGTCTCGTCGCCGCCCTGGGCACGGTGCACGAGGTCGCGTTCGGCTTCGGGCGTGTAGTCGGCGGGATCGGGCACGGTGGAGCTGAGCGCGGGGCAGAGTGGTCGGCGGGCATGTAGGCAGGTGGGACGCGGTTTGGCCATACGGTATTCAGGGGACGCCGCCCAAACCGCCGCGCCGGCGGGCGGACAGAGAGGAGCGGGGGCCGACCACGACGGCGGTTTGCGGCTTGGCGGGACGGCGTTTCGGGATTTGCTCCTCGATCCATGTTCACCGGCATTGTCGAGGAAACGGGGCGGGTCACGGTCTTCGAGCCGCGCGCGGAGGCGTGGCGACTGGTCGTGGCCGCGCGGGCGGCGCTCGTCGACCTGACTCTCGGGGACAGCATCGCGGTCAACGGATGCTGCCTGACGGCGGTGCAGGCCGACGGAGAGTCGGTGCAGTTCGACGTGCTCGAGGAATCGCGGCGGGTGACGAGTTTTTCCGCGCTGAAAATCGGGTCGCTCGTGAACCTCGAACGCAGCCTTCGCTTCGGCGGCAAAGTCGGCGGGCATTTCGTGACGGGCCATGTCGACACGATCGGCGCGATCGAGGTCTTCGAGGCGCGGGGAAAAGACTACTACCTTAAGGTGCGCATCCCGCCGGAGGCGGGGCGGTTGATCGTCCACAAGGGCAGCATTGCGATCGACGGCATCTCCCTGACCGTGGCGGAGGTGACAGGGACGGCGTTCGCCGTCTGGATCATCCCGCACACGCTCGAAGTGACGAACCTGCGGCAAAAGCAGGTGGGCGATCCGGTCAATCTGGAGTTCGACCTGCTCGGCAAGCATGTCGAGAAGCTGCTCCAGACCCGTTCCGGCTGATCGCGATGCGCCTCGCTCTCCATGCTCTGACCGAGGAACTGCGCCGGCTGCGCTCGGCCGGACTCAAGACCGTGGCGGTATCGGAGGAAAGCCTTGTCGCGCTGCGGCGCGTCGTGCAGGCGAGGGCGCTGGCCGGGGTCGCATCCGCCGGCGGTGTGGCAGTCGGGGCGGAGCCGGAGCCCGCAAGCGCGCCGGCCGCACCCGGCGGGTCGCGGCCGGTCGCGCCGTCGGTTGCGGTTGCCGCGCCGGCCGCGTTCAAGCCGACGGTGGTGGTGCCGACCCACGAGACGCCGCCGTTGCCGGCGCCGCCGACGGTGGAACTTCCGGCGGGAACCAAGCAGCAGCGATGGGACGCCCTTGTCGGTCTGGTGCAGGCGGATCCGACCTGCCGGGCCAACGTGCGGCCCGGGAAAAAGGTGGTCCTCGGCGTGGGGGCGCTGGAAGCGCGGGTGATGTTTGTCGGCGAGGCGCCGGGCGCGGAGGAGGAGATCCAGGGCGAGCCGTTTGTCGGTCCGGCCGGCCAGTTGTTGACCAAGATGATCCAGGGCATGGGGCTGAAGCGCGGCGACGTTTACATCGGCAATATCATGAACTGGCGGCCGCAAATGCCCACGCCGCCCGGGGCGGAGCAGGTGGGCAACCGGCCGCCGACCGAGGCGGAGATGCGGTATTGCCTGCCCTATCTGCGGGCGCAGGTGGAAATCGTGAATCCGGACGTGCTTGTCGCGCTGGGGAAGACGGCGTTGGAGGGCCTGCTCGGGTTCGGCAAATTCAAGACCTTGGGCGAAGCGCGGGGCCTGTGGCACGATTTCGCGGGGAAGCCCCTCATGGTCACCTACCACCCGAGCTACATCCTGCGCGAGCCGACGAACCGCAAGAAGCGGCTGATCTGGGAGGACCTGCTCAAAGTGATGGAGCGCTCCGCGCTGCCGATCAGCGACAAGCAGCGGGGCTATTTTCTCGAACGATGAAACCGGTCCGCGTGTGGTGTCGGGGCGTCGGTCTGTTGGGCGGCCTGGTGGCCGCGAGCCTTGCCTGGGCCGCCGAGCCGTCGTTCGGATTCGAAACCGTGCGCGCACGGGCGCGCGAGCTGGCGGCACGGCCGTTGCGGCCGGCGGCCGACGACGTGCCGGCGTGGTTGCGCGCGCTGAACTACGACGAGATGCGGCGGATCGAGTTCGACGGGCGCCACTCGTTCTGGCTGCGCGAGAAGCTGCCGTTCCAGCTCCAGTTCCTGCATCCGGGCTTTCTCCACACCCAGACCGTGCACCTCGAGGAAGTGCGGGACGGGCGGGCGGAGCCGATCGCGTTTCGCCGCGAGTATTTCCAATACCGCGGGCTCGAGGTGGGGGACCTGCCGCCGACGTTGGGCTTCGCCGGCTTCCGCCTGATGTATCCGTTGGGCGGACCGGGCGAGGACCTGAGCGAGGCGGGGGCTTTCGTCGGGGCGAGTTACTTCCGGTTCCTGTGCCGGGGCTCGGCCTACGGTTTGTCGGCGCGCGGACTGGCGCTCGATACGGGTGAGCCGACCCCGGAAGAGTTTCCGCGCTTCACGGAGTATTGGTTCGAGCGGCCGCAGCCGGGAGCGCGGGTCCTGGTCGCCTACGCGCTGCTGGAAAGCCAAAGCGTGGCGGGGGCGTATCGGTTCTCCGTCGAGCCGGGTGAGACGACGGTGGTCCACGTGAAGGCGGCGATCTTTGTGCGCAAGGAGAGCAAGGTTTTCGGCGTGGCGCCGCTGACGAGCATGTTCTGGCGCGGGGAAAACACGCCGCGCGGCGCCGAGGACTTCCGGCCGGAGGTGCACGACTCGGACGGGTTGCTGCTGCGCACCGGCGCGGGGGAGTGGATCTGGCGTCCGCTGGCCAATCCGCGGCATGTCCGGGTGTCTTCCTTTGCGGACGAGAATCCGCGCGGGTTCGGACTCTTGCAGCGCGACCGTGACTTCGAGAACTACCAGGACCTCGAGGCGCGCTACCACGCGCGGCCGAGCGCCTGGGTGGAGCCGGTGGGCGACTGGGGGCGCGGGGCGGTGCGGCTGCTGGAAATCCCCACGCGCTCGGAAACCGACGACAACATCGCCGCGCTCTGGGTGCCCGCGCGGTCGCCCGCCGCGGGCGAATCGGTCGAACTCGAATACCGGCTGCACTGGTCGCTCGACCGGATCGCGCCGCCGGCGGGCTTGGTCCGGGCGACGCGGCACGGAAACTCGGCGATCTACGAGCCGGGGTTCGAGCGCTTCGTGGTGGATTTCGACGGGCCGGCCCTGCGGGCGCTTGCCGCCGAGGCCAAGGTGGAGCACGCGCTCACGGTCGGGGCGGGTGCCGCGCTGAAACACGGCGGCGTGCAGCGGAATCCGATCAACGGGACGTGGCGGGTGTCGTTCATGCTCCGGCCCGACGGCTCGGGGCGCCCGGTCGAACTGCGTTGCTTCCTGAAGTCGGGTGGCGACACCCTCACCGAAACTTGGTCGTATCTCTGGCAACCATGACTACGGGCGGCAACGCGTCGGGCGACGGCGCTCCCGACGGTTTGGAACCCACCTCCGGCTTCCGGCCGGCGACGGGGACGATGGAACAATGGAACGCCGCCTACGTGCGCGCGGAGGATTACCTGCGGGCTCACCGGATCCACAATCGCCTCCACCAAAGCCGGCTGATTCTGCGGACGCTGGAGCGCGCGGCCCGCCGGCATGCCGCCGACCCCACGCTGAACCCGACGGCGCTCGCGGCCGAGGAGCTCGAGGCGGAGATGGACCTGTGGTTTGCCGACATGCTGGATTCGCGCGGGCAGCCTCACGAGCGCATCGCGGTCGAGGGGCGGCTGGCGCTGCTGCTGAGCGACGGCGCGCGGAAGTGGCCCTACGCGTTCCTGGACACCCGGCAGGTGCCGGCGGAATTCCAGGCCGCGATGCGGGCGGGTGTGATCGAGGCCGGGCCGGATATGGCGGTGTCGAGCATGGTGCCGCGGCCGATCGACCTCGGACCGATCCCCGAGGTGGCGGGCGAGACGATGGAGACCTTCGAGAAGTGGCCGATTCTGCGCGTGCTGCTGCTGTGGCTTTGTTTCGTCGCCGCGTTGGGCGTGATCTTTCGCATCACCCGCTGATCCGAGCCATGCGCCTGTATCTCACGGAGAAAATGGACCAACGCCGGCTCGACCGCCGGCGGATGCTGTTTTTCTCGGCGATCTTCGCGATCACGGCGGTCGCGACCTGGTTCATGGCGGACCTGCTCTGGCGCGACGGTTTGCCGCCCGTGGAGGTCGGTTTGCTCGTGCTGTTCGTGATCCTGTTCGCGCACGTCGCGGCGGGGTTTTGCACGGCGATGGTGGGGTTCTACGTGATCAACCGCGGCGGCGACAGCTCCCGGATCACGGCGACGATCCGGCCGGACGAGGATCCGCCGCTGGCCTCGACCGCGATCGTGATGCCGGTCTTCAACGAAGACGTGAGCCGCGTGTTCGAGGGGCTGCGCGTGGTGTTCCGGTCGGTGCAGGAGACCCGGAAACTCGAGCACTTCGATTTCTTCGTCCTCAGCGACTCGAACCAGCCGAACCAGTGGATCCAGGAGGAAGTCGCCTGGCTGGAGCTGTGCAAGCAGGTCGGCGGCTTCGGGAAGATCTTTTACCGGAAACGCCGGCAATCGATCAACAAGAAGGCCGGCAACATCGCCGACTTCCTCCGGCGCTGGGGCCGCCGTTACCGTTACATGATCGTGCTCGACGCCGACTCGATCATGACGGGCCGGGCGTTGGTCCAGCTGGTCGCGCTGATGGAACGCAACCCGCAGGTCGGCATCATCCAGACCGCGCCGCGGATCGTGAACGGCGAGACGGTGTTCGCCCGCATGCAGTCCTTCGCCAGCCGGCTCTACAGCCCGTTGTTTTTGGCCGGGCTCAACTACTGGCAGCAGCACGAAGGCAATTTCTGGGGGCACAACGCGGTGATTCGCATCCAGCCCTTCATCGAGCACTGTTCGCTGCCGGAGTTGCCGGGCAGCGAGCCGTTCGGCGGCCGCATCCTGTCGCACGACTTCGTCGAGGCCGCCCTGATGCGCAAGGCGGGTTGGGGCGTGTGGCTCGCCGGCGACATCGAGGGCACCTTCGAGGAGGGCCCGCCGACGCTGATCGATTCGGCGAAGCGGGACCGCCGGTGGTGCCAGGGCAACATGCAGCACGCGTGGCTGCTCACGGCCAAGGGCTTCCGGCCGGCCAACCGCTTCCATCTGCTGATGGGCGTGATGGGCTACGTCTCGTCGCCGCTTTGGCTTCTCTTTCTCGTGCTCGGCACGGTGCACGCGTTTTCCCACGCGATCTCGCCCGGGACGGCGGGGCTGGCCGACGCGTATGCGACCGTCTTCGGCTACCAGCTGACGGTGCCGACGGCGCTCATCCTGTTCACGCTGACGATGGTGCTGCTGTTTGTGCCGAAGCTCGTGAGCGTGGTTGTCACGGCCGGCCGGCCGGAGGAGGCCGAACGCTACGGCGGCCGCGATCGGCTGCTCGTCAGCGCGCTGCTGGAGACCGCGATTTCCGTGCTCCTCGCGCCGATCAACATGATCTTCAATTCGAAGTTCGTGCTGTTCACTTTGCTCGGGCAGGGCGTGTCGTGGGTGACGCAGCGGCGGAACGCGGAGGGTGACGGCACGGATTGGCGCGAGGCGATCATCACCCACGGTTCGCAATCGGCGCTGGGGCTGGTGTGGGGCGTATCGTCCTACATCATTTCACCGGCGTTCTTCCTCTGGCTGAGCCCCGTCGTGGTGCCCCTGGTGTTTTCGATCCCGATCTCCATCGTGCTCAGCAAGGGCTCGCTGGGATGCTGGTTGCGGCGGGTCGGGGTCTTTGTGACGCCCGAGGAGGCGGCGCCGCCCTACGAGCTCAAGCGCCTGCACCAGAATCTGTCCGAGTGCTACCGGCACCTGCCGCCGATCGAGCCGCTGCGCGCCGACTACGGGCTGATGCAGGCGGTGTTGGATCCGTATGTGAACGGCTTGCACGTGGCCCTGCTGCGCCAGCGCCGGCCGACGGAGGAATCGCGCGAGTGGTTCGCCCTGTTGCGCGCGCGTCTGCTGCGCGACGGTCCGGGAAAATTCTCCGGGAAGGAGAAAATGGCGCTGATGATGGACGCGGAGTCGATGATCACCCTGCACCGCGAACTTTGGTCCTGCCCCGCGGAGGAATTGGCCGAGTGGTGGCGGCTCGCGATGCGCCAATACAACGTGCTGACCGCCGTGCCCACCACGGCGCTTTACCGGTAGATCCGGCTCTCGGAAAAGCTATGCCGACCGCTCCCGGTGGCGGGAACTTCGGCGGGGGCCGGGCGGCTGCATCGCGGCGCTACCCGCGGCACGCGTCGGCATTCCGGCGCCCGGGGCGCGGGCCGGCCGCGGAATCTCAACCGAGGACTTTGGCGAGCTCGGCGCGGGCGCGTTCGAACTCGCCCTTGATCTCGAGCACGCTGGGAGCGGTGCCATCGATCCCGCGGGTGCGGGCGTGATGCTCGAGTTTCTCGGCGGCATTGCGCAGGGCGATCGCGCCGAGGTTGGAGGAGCTGCCCTTGATGCTGTGGGCGGCGCGCGTGAACTTCGCGGTATCCCCGGCGGCGGAACTCTGTTCGAGCTCGGCGATCCGGAGCGGCGTGTCTTCGAGAAAGATGCCGGCGATCTCGCGCAGGAATTCGTCGTTGTCGCCGGGGTTGAGGGACCGGAGATTCTCGATCGCCTGGGGATCAATTACGAGGGGATCGGACATGGGGTATGGTCGACGTCGTTTATGGCTTAAGCCGCAGGCGGCGGGGGACAAGCAATCTTCGGTATTTTCTCCGCCGCGGTCGGCCGTTCCCGCTCAACTCGCCCATTCGAACGAGGTGTTCTGTTCGATCTCCTCGATCGTGGTGAGGCCCATGAGCACCTTTTTCAGCCCGTCGTAGCGCAGCGGTTTGTAGCCGACTTTGGCGGCTGCGCGGGAGATCTCCTGCACGCTGCGCCCTTCGCTGATCAACATTCTGACCTCCTCCGTGATGAGCACGAGCTCGTGGAAGGCGACGCGGCCCTTGTAGCCCGAATGGCGGCAGGCGGAGCAGCCGCGGCCGCGGTAGAAGGGGATCTCCTCGGTGACGCCGGTGTCGTCGAAATACTTCTGGATCGTTTCTTTCGACGGGTAGTAGGCCTCTTTGCACGCCTCGCAGATGCGGGCGGCGAGCCGCTGGGCGAGCACGCCGATCACGGCGGGAGCGACCATGTAGGGTTCCACGCCGATTTCGATCAATCGGGTGATGGCCTGCGGGGCGGTATTCGTGTGCAGCGTGGCGAAAACAATGTGGCCGGTGAGAGCGGCTTCGGTGGCGATCTTGGCGGTCTCGAGGTCGCGGATTTCGCCGATCAGAATCGCGTCGGGGTCCTGGCGCATCAGGGCGCGCAGGATGGTGGCGAAGCGGAGGTCGATGTGGGAATTGACCTGGCTCTGCGTGACGCCGTGCAGCTGGATCTCGATCGGATCCTCGATGGTGGAGATGTTGACCTCGGGCGTGTTGATCTCGTGCAGCCCGGCGTAGAGCGTCGTGGTCTTGCCGGAGCCGGTCGGACCAGTGACGAAAATGATGCCGTTGGGATTCTGGATCAGCCGCCTGAAAGGCTGCAGGATCGACTGGGACATCATCATCTTGTCCAGCGTGATCATCGTCTTCTTGCCCGTCATGGCGAGGATGCGCACGACGGCCTTTTCGCCGTAGGCGGACGGGATGGTGGAGACGCGGAAATTCGCGGTCTGGCTGCCGACGGGCATCGAGAAGCGTCCGTCCTGGGGGAAGCGCGATTCGGCGATGTTCAGATTGCAGAGAATCTTGATGCGCGAGAGCAGCGCGCGGTGGAGCTTGCGCGAGTAGGTGAGGATTTCGCGGAGATTGCCGTCGATGCGGAAGCGGATCCGGCAGTGCGTCTCCTGCGCCTCGATGTGGATATCGGTGCAGCGCTCGCGCATCGCGAAGTAGATGATCTCGTCGAGAATCTGGACGAGCGCGTTGTTCTCCGCGAGGGACGCGAGTTTGTCGCCGGCGATCTCCGGTTTGTCGAAGAGGCTGGAGCGCTCGAGCTCGTTGAGGCTCTCCTCCAGGCCCTTTTCGTTGGAATAGTGGACCGCGATGGCGTCCTCGATCTCGCGGGGCAGGGCGAAGACAGCGCTGACGGGCATCTGGGCGATCTGCCCGAGGCGGCGGATCAATTCGCCGTCGGCCGGACTCGCCATCGCGACGGTCAGCACGCCGTTGAGCACGTAGAGGCCGATGGCGCGCACTTTGCGGGCGACTTCCATCGGGATCTTTTCGACGGCCTCCTCGGTGACCACGGAGGCGAACGGGTCGACATAGGCGACGTTCATCGAGTCGGCCCAATACCGGCACGCGTCGTCCTTGGTGAAATACTTCTCGTCGACGATCGCCTGCACGAGCGAGACGTTGTCGCCGTGGCGCGCGTGGAGGTTGGCCACTTCCTGCGCGTAATCGAAATGGGGCAGCGCGCAGATACGCTGGATGAATTCCTTACTTTTGGGATTTTGCACGGGCGGTGCGGGCCTTGAAGAGCTTGCCGATTTCGTTCTGATCCAGCTTCTCCATCGCGAACGTGCTCGCCGCACGCTCGGTCTTCAGTTCGTCGAGCATCTGCCGGAGCGAATACTTCACCTCGGCGATGGCGATTTTGGGGCGGGCCTCTGGATCGGCCGAGTCCGGGGCGGGGTGCATGCGGTTCAGCCCAGGTCGAA
>JACCEA011648217.1_pt1 | contig 26220 bp, 42 predicted proteins | sample 7449851 | NCBI WGS metagenome assembly JACCEA01 (sample SAMN15323453, study PRJNA562643) | freshwater metagenome | isolation source: river surface water | place: USA:Blue River Watershed | collected 2017-08-18
GTGAGTGCGCCGAGCACTTGTATGAAACATACCCCAATGTACCATTTGTCATTGTGTATTATGAACATAATGGGATGTACAAGTTGTCGTTTCGAACGGCAAAAGAACATGTCAATGTGTCTGAAATTGCAGGTAAATTGTACAATGGTGGAGGCCATGCTAAAGCAGCGGGCGCGACTATTCCAAAAAAGCCATTTTATGATTCGTTAATATAGTAAACAACACCGTTCATTTTTGTACACAAGCGTATCATATGTTTTTCTAATTCCAAAGGATCCGGCTGTACTAATACATAGGTGTCATTTTTACGTTCAAATGTACCTTCTTTTGTTGGAAGTCCAAGATCACGTAATTGTTTTTCAGTCAATTCATCTAAACATAATTTCCCATATTTATAATGCTCCAGTGTATACACTTCTTTATATTTCTTTGTCAGTTCTAAATAATCCGGGTCTCGATAATCTGTAATCATGACCATATCAGATCCATATTTAGAAAAATGGACATGTGCTTCAACAAGAATTTTAATCAATACCTGTTCCGGAATAAATGCAATAATCGGATTCGACTCGACAAGCTCTGAATAATTCATTTTATTTGTGAGAGGGTGGACAAAAAAAATCAATCAGTGAATATCACATTGATGACAGAAAGTTGTAAATTCAAATTCTCTAACTTTCGCAACATCCAATCCAGGCATGGCATTTAATACCTCTTCAACTGTCATTTTTTCCGTACACAATCTTGCAAATTTGTAGTATTGAACCAAGTACAACTGTTGTTTTTCCATGGTAAGTTCTTTATACCCACTTGGAATCCATTGAACTGAATCGCAAAATAAAACACCGTCATCAGATAACAAAACATAAACATGTGCTACAAGATCTAGTAAATTCGGAAACCTTTTCAAGATTGGATATTTTTCAAGGAGTTGTTCAAGATTCATTTTAATTTGTGAGAGGATGGACAAGCATACAAATAAAGGTGGACAGGAAATTTACGAGTTAATGTAAATAATACACTACCTTTGGAGCTTGTTTTTGAACTTGGAATGAAAATCCAGAGGTATCAAATCCTTCAACCTCGACATATTTATTTTGTTGGTACTCGTAATTTTTAAATTTCCAGCTATACACACTTGTTACGTCAAATTCTGGCATTGCTTTTAACAATTCCTCTTGAGACATTTCCTCCATACACAATTTGCCAAATTTGTAGTATTGAACCAAGTACGAATGATGTTTTGCTGCGGTAAGATGTTTATATACACTTGGAATCCATTGATCTGAATTGCAAAATAAAACACCACCATCAGATAATAAAACATGAACATGTTCTACAAGATCAGGTAAATTCGGAAACTTTTTCAAGATGGGAAATTTTTCAAGGAGTTGATCAAGATTCATTTTAATTTGTGAGAGGGTGGACAAGTGTACAAATAAAGGTGGACAGGAAATTTACAAACTCACAAAAAATGGACGTGATTATTATGAATGGTGCTGGACGTGAAGTAAAAAGGATACGAAATGTGGACGACATGTACTTGGAATGGATTTTATACGTTTTAGGAGACCGGCGTCGAATCGTGCAAGATTTAGGATGTGATATTATTATTCAATTATTATAAATTGGCCATTTATACACTTTTTTTTCAGATGCAACGAATTCCAAAAGAGCATTTTTATCATCGAGACGCATATTACGATCTTTTAAACGGACGTAATTATATTCAATTTTATAAAGGTGTACGAAAAGTACACGGCGAATTTGGTCACAAATTGTTTGATAAAAAACATGTGCAAGAAGCGGTTAAAATAGTTCACAACAGAGTAGGGAGAAAGTGGAAACATCAAGTGTTTTATCCAAGTCATGTATTATTATCGAAAATTTAATATTTTGTAACATGATATTTCATAATCGGTGGTAATTTTTTAATTTCAATTTCGTCATGATTAATGTTGCCACATTTGGTAATACATTTATAATGTCCATTGTCATAAAACATAAACATGGCTGTATCACCAGGGTTTGGTAAATGATTGTAAATGGAATCCATAGGAGATAATAATTTTTCTATTTTATCACTTTTACATATTTCTGTATCGAGTTCATTTAATTTCCAGTAGGTCATCTCGTATAATTCATCACATGACATTTTAATTGCAATAGGAAATTCTTCAGATGGTATTGGTTTATCTACAAATCTAAAATCTCCTTCTTCACTCACGATCACACACATTTTTGACTTGTATAATTCCGTCAATACCTTTTCAGACAAGATAGATGTCACTACAGGGTACGCTTTAACAAGATCGGAATAATTCATTTGTGAGGGGATGGACTATATGAGCACATGTCCACCTTTTCACACGCACTTGTCCACCTTTTCACAAATTAAAATGCTTACTGAGGAACAACTTGCCAAACTTGATGAATATAAAGGATCTATCACAAATGTGTATGATCTTTATCGATTTTTATCAGGAAAGGAATTTCGTGAAGGACAAGAAGAAATGGCTCGGGTGAAATGGAATAACTTTGAATTAGAAGGTGAAATCAAATTTGTTCGAGATTCATTTCCGTATAATTATGACCAAGCGGTAACCATTTTAGGTTTTGATGATAAAACCTTTTGTCATGTTAAAAAGGTATATCATGAAATCAATAGCGTTGTGTTAGCCAAGTATGATATTAAATTGCATATGAATTCTGATACTTTATACGGAAATGGATTCAATCGTAAAAAAGTCATTCAACATGTGCTAAAAACCGAGTTTCCAAATGTAGATCCAATGATTGATTTGGACCGAGCAAGTAATGTATTTCAAAAGTTTATACACGATCAAAAACCTGAACTTTACAAATATCTTGATGATGTGATTAAAAAAGGTGTATTTGGTGCATTAAAAGAAGAATCCAACAAGCGTGTGAAAGAGACGTTAAGTGAATAATTGTGCTTTTTGGTTTAAATGTTATAATTGTTTTTGCCTTTCTATTTGCATTTTTTTACACAATTACCCACATGTCTTTATCTACATGTTTATATGCTCTTATATACATGCATTTGTCTACACGTAAACACTTTTACACGCTCTTGTCCACCTTTTTTACACGCTCCTGTCCACCTATTCACAAATTAAAATGCTTACTGAGGAACAAATTGCCAAACTTGATGAATATAAAGGATCTATCACAAATGTGTATGATCTTTATCGATTTTTAACAGGTAAACCATTATTTTTTGAACAAGAAGAAATGGCCCAAGTGAAATGGGACAATTCTGAATTGGAAGGTGAAATCAAGCTTTTACGAGAAAAGTTTCCGTATAATTATGACCAAGCCGTAACCATTTTTGGAAATGATGGTCAAACATTCTGGCATGTTGAAAAGGTAATTGATGAAATCAATCGTGATGTAATGACCAAATATGACATGAAATTGAATTTCATTTCTGACAATAAGGGACATGGATTGGATCGTGAAAAGATTATTCTGCACGCATTGAAAACCGAGTTTCCAAATGCAGATCCAACGATTGATTTAGAAAAAGCAAAAGATGTTTTTGAAACGTTTGTTTACATGCAAACGCCCGAACTTTACAAGTATTTAGAAGATGTCATTAAAAAGTGTGAAATGGAAAATGAGAAAATCGAAGAAGAATATGCGCTCGTTATGAAGAAATTAAAGGAAGAATTACAAAATTGTAACAAGCGTGTGATGGAAACATTGAAAGAAGATTCCAAGAAACGTCTTAAGATTTAACAATAAATGCATTTCTTTGATAATCAATTCTTGTTTTGATTGGTTGTAAATTTTCTAGGCGCCTTTTGGATTTTAAAATCATTCGGTATTTACCCTTGGATGTAATTGCAATACTATGGGTTTTTAACCACTTGCGTAGGTTTTTTTCGGACATTTCAGCAAGTGGCGGAAACTGGTTGACAAGTTCGGTATAATTCATTTTAATTATGAAAAGGTGGACAAGTAATCAATTTAAAGTTTTAATTTAAACAACATTTTTCCTTTTGTATAATCTGGTAATGCACTTGATAACACACACTGTTTCATCTCGTTTAAAACACGGTTATATTCATCTACATCCGTATAATGCAATGGCATGTTTTTACTAACAAAAACACGATCATGGCGAGGTATAATTATAGCTTGAGTTTGCATTTCTAAATCACTCTTTAAATCTTTGGTATTGTTTAAATACACATGCAGTGATTTCAAGTTTTCAAAACAGGTAATTCTTTCTGTTATTGTATTTTTAACTAAAAAGCCACCATGAACCAAACAATCATAATACGTCTTTACATAAGAACTGGAGGGTGTTGCACCTGGACAGAAACCTTCATTGTACAAAATATATGCATATGATTCGAGTATAATAAATTGAGGTTGGACTTGAATTACCTTTAATTTATTCTTGTCAAGCACTAGGATAACTTCTGGATTATTTGGATCGGTTTTAACAGTATGCCCAAATTTTCCATTGATAAATTCAACTCTGGTATTTAAATTCATGATAGCTTCATACATGTCAATTGTAAATGTATCATCTAATTGATACATGGATTTGGTTTCGTCAAAGCTCAGATAACTCATTTTTTTTGTGAGAGGATGGACAAGTGCACATAAAAGGTGGACAAGATAATTATAAACGAATAAATGAGAACAAATGCACATGGACCTTTTTAATCATGATACTATCGCCTTTATACATTTCCAAATCATTCTCGGAAAGTATATTGTATTCTTCATACCCGTCGCCATTCACTACAAATCCCTTGTATTCGCTTGTAATACGATCTAAATCAATCTGCTTTACAATATCCAACAGCTCCGCTGGGGTAAGCTGCTCTTCAATCACTTTAGACTTGGCAAAATACTTGACTTGGTATCGAACACCCGTTTGTCCATCATATTGTACCTTGACCATGCTGGTTTTGGTTTTGTACTCGTCTTCAGAAATGTACATTTTAGTAGTCAATTTAAACAAGAGAGATGGCACATCATGTAAAATCTCTACAAGATCAGTCTGAGTAAATTTAGCAATTTCAGGGAGTTGATTGACAAGTTCGGTGTAATCCATTTTGTGAGAGGGTGGACAAAAAATAGAAAAGGGGAGACAAGAAAATTACATTGAATTAAGCATCTGGTAATTCGGTTTGATGGTCTCTTATCCAAGCCCATCTACCAATAATTTCACGATCAATTTCAAGTGGAGTGACAAATTGAGGATTAAACCCTGGCCTGGCACGATGTTGATTAAATTCAATTATATCATCAAATGGATGAATAATAGCATCTATATATTCACGTATAATATTATCACTAATGCCATGAAACAAAATAACTTGCCGCATACATAAATTATACACGGCATCATCTGATACAGCATATGGATATGGAACTACATTATTTCCAATAGGCGAATAAAATGTATGGATTGGCGTATTTGTAGTAAAGGAAAAAATGGTCGATCCAATAAACACATATTCAAGTTCATTTTCTTTAGGTTGAACGAGAATAGAGTTACCATCCCAGTATGGTCCAGCGTCTGTCGCAAATCTATTTATCGTATGTGGACTCGTTCCAATAAATACTTTATGTGGATTTGTATAAGTCATCAAATGATCTTCATAATACGGTACAATTTCATCAGTAACAACGTGCGGTGGAATTTCGCGTCCAATAACCTTGTATATTTGTAAATCTTCAGATGTTACTTTCACATGAAATGGAATTTCGCGATTGTCGTGGATTCGATACATTTGCATTTTGTGAGAAGGTGGACAAAAAAACAAGAACAAGAAAATTATGCTGGTTTAAGTGAAAATACATTTACTAAAACAGTCTTGATATTGGCACATCCACATGGATCTTCCTCTAATTCATCATTAGAAAGCCAAGCCACTTTTTCAAATTTGCCATTTGATTGTACAAATCCGTTATACTCGTTGGTAATACTACCTAGATCAATCTGTTTTACAAATCTCAACAGTTTCTCTTGAGAAAGTACCTTATTTACAATTTCCCACTCATCAAAATACTCGACTTGGTAATGTGTAACTTCAGCACAGGTTAATTGATATTGGGTGTATTCTTTGGATACTTCATCACCATCTTTAAAGAATTCCGTGGTTAATTGGAGCATGAAAACGGACTTTTTCAAGATCTCCACTAACTCCTTTTCCGTGTAATTTGCCAATTGCGGATATTTGGTTACAAGAGTATTATAATCCATTTTGTGAGAGGATGGACAGTTGCAAAAAAAGGGGGATTATAATAATGTTAACATACATACTTGGTTTAAAAGATACTGATTATGGCTGTAATAGTATCAAAACAGGTTAGGTGTTTGCTAATATTCTTGGTACGGAATGTTTCTACAAATTTATGTGTATCTTTATCGACTTTTCTTGAAACTAATATATTTATAGTTTGTAAATAATGCTGAATGGTATCTACTCTTACTGACTACATGGTCTAGCATGTTCAATTTGTGGTTTCAACTTTAATTCAAGTTGCATAAATTTGTGAAATGCATTACAAGGAATAATAATAATACTCTGCGTTTACTGTCCTCTGTATAAGCGATTGGGTTTCATATGGAGGTAATTCGGGCATGAACGTATCACAATCAGGGTATTCTTTAAGCACAACCGTCTCAAAAATTCCATCTACAAAACCTAATCGAAACGCTTCCGAGTAAATGGACGCGCCGCCAATAATGTATATTTCACAGGTGGGCATGTCTTTGAAATGCATCAAGGCACCCTCTAATGTTTTAAAAGTATAATCCGCGCCGTCCTGAGGCGTGCTGGAAATGACAACATTGTTCCGAAGTGCGAGCGGCTTTATAGGCAGCGATTCCCATGTTTTCCGACCCATTATTAATACAGATGTAATTCCAGGGTGGATGGTGATACATTTGAAAAACTGGAGATCTTCTGGTAATCTCCACGGCAATTTACCATTTTTACCAATTGCCCGAGTTTGATGTGATCGAGCAAATACCACAAAAATGTTTGGAAGCATGATTTGTGTGCAGAGGTGGTCTATTTTCACAAAAAAAATGAAGAGATTTATTATTTTTTCAGTGGTTGGTATCTTTATTATTCAAGTGTACAAATGTGGATTGATTTGATAAAATTAATTTCATTTTGTTTGGTTTTGTTTATCATCGTGTCTTTTCGATTTTATATTAGTGGTATAAGATATCATCGTTACTTGATATTTACATCTGGTTGTTATCGATGATATTATTTAAAAGTTGAAAATAACCTGTCCCAAATGTTTAATATATTTCCATAGTTTCTAGTAGCGTTTTTAGCGTGGTGCGATTCATGATTCTGTGGACTTAAAACAAGCCCTGGAAAGAATCTATAAAGGCCAACTGAATGATATCCAGAATGAATACATACTGAATTAATTGTCGCGATAATTGAAAACAACCATAAAATGGCAACATGGGCAAAACAGACAAACGGTAAATAAATTGCAACCATGTTCATTACTACCTCTATTGGATGTGCATGCGACCCAACCCAGCTATATATTGGACCTTCATAAGAATGATGTACCGAATGGACATGTGTTTTAAGAAATTTATTAGAATGAAGAAGCCGATGAGTCCAATAATGTAACAGATCGCTAAAACATAGACAAATCACAAGTTGGTAGATACAAGTTGGCACATCGGGTAATGATTCTGGTAAGGCACGGACAAACGGAACAAGGTTCATTTTCCAAAAGAGGATAAACGGGATAAATCCAATACTAGATTTGAGGGCGTCATACATTAAACGATGTGTTTCAATTCGTTTAAAATAGACATCTGCGAAACTAAACAAGATGCAAGTGACAAATTGCACAGTTTGTAATATAAGAATAAAAAACAGCGGGGATTTAGTAAATGCAACCTCAGATTCTTGGATCGCTTTCCACCACATTATTTTTAAAATATATTGTGAATTACATCATGGCTTTACAAACATCAATTAATAATCTAGTATACCCCGAGGGATGGACAAAATCACCGTGCTCATCAATACTGACATGATGCATTGTCCGCCATGTCAGTATTTCTTGAATTGCTTCTATTAATTGATCCCGAGAAAGTCCAGGTGGTATGTACAAGGTAGGATACTTTTTGGTAATATGCGAGATATAAAACACGGGCTGATCATGGGTGGTGACAGGTGTATATACTGGATAGGTAAGAGACGGGACATAGGAGTGTACTAAACACGGCAAAAAAATTTTAAACGCGTCCATGTTAACAAAAAGTGTAAAGGTATGCAAATTTATCAAGCAATCGTTCCGCAATGAGTGCACCATTTTGTAATTGGTTTATCATCCACTGTCGTAAGATGGACTGTTGCAAATGGCGCCAAGGTAGTTGTAATCCAGTTAAAAGCACCCAGTGATCCACCATGTTCACCAAGTGTCAATTCCAATTTAGAATCTTTATATTGATAACACGGCTTTGAATAATCTTCTCTATCATTTAATGGCAATTCGTTAAGAGTCACGTGTTTGCCAATAAATGATTCTAAATTTAACTGAGTACGCCAGCGAGTCAATGTTTCTTGAATTACAGGCAATTTGTTTTTGGATACTTTGAAATTCATTCGTTCTAACATGTATTGAACTTTATCAGTTGCATGATCATGCTCAACAGTATTATATACAAATCCAGTAACTGAATATACTAATCCATCCGCGCCATAATACACGTCATTGTCAAATGCGGTTCCACGGGTTTGAAGTTTTTCTCGAATCTGGGAAATATATTCTTCGGGTAATTCACTATATTTGCATTCTCTGATACGATCAATTCCACCACTATAAACCGTGTTTGGAACACGAGTTGGTATTTCAGCGTATTCAATTTGAGCAATTTTGAACATTTTATTTGTGAGTGAGTGGATAAATGCACAAAAAAAGGTGGACAAATTTACCAATATTCAAAGATATACTCGGCAGTTTTTTTACGAAGTGCAAATACTCTTGTACCATTTCCATAGACAAAATTTGCCCATTCTTGATCATTAATATCAAGAGCATAGTCAGGTGTAACTTCAAACAAGTACTTGATACTACCATCAGGAAGCTCTGCAAAAACGTACCAGTTGGTTTCAGAATACTCTTTTGGTAAATGGTCCATGGGGTTGAGTGTCACGTTTTCAAATTCGTCTGAATCTACAACCATTAATTGATACACTCCAGCACGTTCGTTATACTCGATAAATTTTACATTGTTAAATGGCGGTCCCATGTTAATATTATTATTCTTTGCATAATCCGACATTAAAAACTCGTGGTACTTTTCCACTGGAACATTTTTAATCTTGTTTTCAATTAAATCTTCCATTGTCATTGCACGTGTACGTTTTTGTTGACCGAATCTAGCAATTTTACTGTCGTTTGAAACACGAGTTAAAAAGGAATTCATTTTGTGATTTTATAATTACTAAATAAACGGTCGAATGACACTTTTAATGTCCGCCCGGCAAGTGTGACAGTTTTTTAATTGTCTCGAGCAAAGAGAACACACGCCGTGGCCGCAGGGGTTTAGAATTTGTAATTGGACATGATCGTCAAAACAAATTGGGCAGGTTGACTCACCAGATATTTTCTCCGCGGGGGTATATAGAGATGCAACGAGTCCCATCAGGGCGTGTTTGGACTGATTATACACTTTTGGATCGTACCCAAGCGATTTCACAAATAATCTCAATCGTTTTACGGTAAATTTATCTAGTGACAGATTGTTTCTAGCGGCATGTTCGATTTCGCTGTTTGGAATTTGTTCAATTAATTTATTTTCTTCTAGTTGAATTTGTTTTTGCCGTTGTTCTCGCTGTCGTTTTCGGCTTGTACTATATTCAACCGGTGACAAATTGTCGAAGCTCCTTCTTAGATTGTAGAAATGTGGTATCATTTCATCATAGGTATCAGGTAACATGGAGTAATAATTCAGGCGCCTCATAAATTTGTGATTTAACTGTCCACCCTTTTTACATCTTTTCACAAAATGGAAGATATTCCTGGATTACATTTTATTACAAATTTCATCACTCTAGAAGAAGAAAAGGAATTGTTAAAACAGATAAATAAACAAGTGTGGAGTTCTGCATTGTCAAGAAGAACCCAACATTATGGTTATATTTATGATTACAAATCAAGGGAAGCTGTTCAAGAAACAAATCCGATTCCAGAATGGTGTCAATTTTTAATAACTAGATTAATGGAAAAAGAATTGTTAAAAAATGTTCCGGATCAATTAATTATAAACGAGTACATGCCAGGACAAGGTATTTTTCCTCATATTGACGATCCTGTTTCATTTGAAGATGGAATTGTATCCTTGTCACTAGAATCGGATATTATCATGGATTTTATTCGCGATACCAAAAAACATGTCATGCTTAAACGTCGATCCGTAATTGTATTACATGGTGATGCAAGATACAAATGGAAACATGGAATTACTGCGCGTAAAAGTGATTTTGGATTAAAACGTTCAAGAAGAGTGTCATTAACATTTAGAAAAATGAAAATCTAGGGAATGTTTTGTACTTTTGGGTGGACAGACTGTTGATGAGATACAATGAACATGAAACAAGTGCTTATAATTAACCAGTAAAATTGTAAAGCAAACACTGCAAATTGTAGCAAATCTTGAGACAATGGGTAAACATAGAGTGGCACAAATGAAAAGATTCCAGCGACTGCTAAAAAGTATACAACGATATGTCTTTTCACGAGTACTTTGGAAATGAATTCTCGGCCGAGCACGAGGAATGTGTATATAAAAATAGAGGACGAAATTACCGCGATCCAAATTTCACCAGAATTTGCCATTATTTTTTGTGAGAGGATGAAAAAATGGTCCGCCTCTGAATCTCGGTTGTTAATCGAGTTGGTCGCGGTTAAAAACATGCCGTGGATTGACATTGCAAAGAAATTTCCTGGAAGAACCATTGAATCATGTAGAAGTAGATATTATATCATTCAGAGAGCGCCTAAAAATGTGTATAGTAGTACAAATGTAACCGATAACTGGACAGCGGAAGATATAAATAGACTAGTAGATATGCGAATACATGACAATTCATGGGAAGATATATCACGCAAGTTAGGTAAGAGTACAAGTGAATGTGTAAACCAGTTAAAAAGCACAATTTGTAGACCTAAAAAGCGCTTGGAAAATGACATTCTAGACCAGTTAATTAATATGGAATAATTTATTTTTTTCTTATGGTTTAATTCACACTTTTTTTACGGATTTAAAATGGCAAAGAAGGTATTATCAAAAGACATGTCAAGTTATTTTCATTCAGAAGAACATCATTTTAAATTGGCGACGAATCCTGTATTTCGAAACGAAATTTGTAAACGATTAGTAGCGTGTAATACAGGAAATGTAAAAAGCCGTTTAGAATGGCTGGAATTGTTCCCAGAGTTTACCTTGTTTATCGATTTAAACAATTTTGCTCATAATCACGGTATTATCATTGCCGAAACACCATTTAGACGATCTACTTGTCGATATGAGAGTTATGAAGAAACGCTCATACGCGACCTTGTTAAAGTGTATGGAATCCGAGCCAAGGAAATCACGGAAAGGTTTGTCTTACAATTTTTCCGAGGGAAAAGCCTTAAGGAAACTAGAGATTACAACTCGGTAATGCCAAAAATCACCAACCGGTTGTGCCAATCTGGTTTGTTAACCATCCAGCCTAAAAAACGTAAACTATCCGAGAGTTTACCGGTGTCACCACCTAAAAAGCAGCAAGAAGCACCTATACAGCAAGTGGATTCAGAACCTATTCCTATATTAGAACATGTTCCTCTAGATGAACTTGAGCTTCAAATTATATGCGAGTGGTGGGGAATGAGCTTGGAGAATCCAATGTTTGATTTTCTCTGTCCGTCTGACGATTAATCAGCTAGAAAATCACAATTTTTTTTCTTGTATTGTTGTAAACATGATACTCTCTGAAGACGAATTTTTGCAAAAATGTAAAGTGGGTATTGGAAAACACTGTCGAATAACCATGCCTTTTCGATTAGGAAAATACCGCGATCAAGTTGTTACCGAACAAGAAATTTTAGAACTCTTTCCTGACATCTGTCAATTAGTAACATTAACGGACGTGTTGAAATCGTATAACATTACTCTAAAATCCTATAATCACCAGGGTTGTTACACTGCATTGGAATTACACAAGATGGAGACAATTGCGCGTTGGGCGGTGAAACATAAACGTCGCGTTTCAGATTTGTACATGATTCAACATTTTCCAGGCCGTAATGTCAGTGCATTATACAAGTATGTCAGTGTTCAAATAAAACGTGTACAGAGTGAAGACGATGTAATGAATATTCGATTTGATTTACCTGAAATTATCATTTAATTGTATTTTTTTAATAAAATATGCAATTTAATAATAAAATATATCTTGGTTGGTGTATATACGTATTGTATATAAACCTTTATTTCCCTTTGCATAGTCTTGCACATTTTTATAATGGACTTGAGCAGCGTGTAAATCCTCGGCGAGATGGTACACGATCATGGACTGGTTTAAATAGGTTATTTTGACGACAACCTTTCCTTGTACAAGGGCATGGTACAATTCTAGTGGACAATTTGGTGCATGTAGTAAAAACTTTTGGTAGGTTTGTTGTTTCTTGTGCATTTTATTGTGAGTGTGGGGGTAAAAAAAGGTGGACAAGTTACGTTAAATTCACAATTTATTCAGATTTTCTTTGCAAAAAATATGAGAAAGAACTTAATCAAGTCGAATAAACTAACTCGATTTATTTTGATAATGTCAAGTTTCTTCGTCATTATTATTATCTACTGTATTTTATTCTTTCCAATCAAAGTAAATACTTGTGCGCATGTACAAGAATATTTAAGCAGTAACGTTCCGAAAATAATCCATCAACAATGGTGGCCTGGAAATTCGGTGACTGGACAATTTCGGAAATTTCAACTTCAAACTCAAGAAATATTTAAAGATTATGAATATATTTTGTGGAATTTAGAATCCATCAGATCATTGATCAAAGATGAATACCCCTGGTTCTTGAAAACATATGATGCTTACCCAACTGATATGCATCGAGGAGATGTAGGCAGGTACTTTATATTGTACCACTATGGTGGTATTTATCTTGATATAGATTATGTGCCACAAGTTGACCCATATAAGTATTTAAATCCGTATTATCCAACAATATTGGAGTCTCCATATTGGATGACAGAACAGTTTGGTACTGCATTGATGGCTAGTCCAACTAAACACGATTTTTGGAAAACTGTGTTTGAGACTCTCGAGTTACATAAAAATTTATATTCGCCGGTTGCAGCTACTGGTCCAATATTAATTGACGTGTCAGTATCGTCTTATAAAGATTCCCAAAGGATTCATATTTTGCCGTGTAAAAATTTTTATCGATTCCCCACCGGGGAATGGAATGATCATACATCAAGTTTTTATCGAATCTCACGGAGAATATTTCAACATTTTCCGATATTTAGAAATTGTGGACGAATAACTGATGATTGTTTATATGGAATACATTACAATACATTAAGTTGGGTTTATAATTAATTATCGAGGATCCACTATTGAACCTTATGCCGAAAAACCCTGCATCCGATTGGCAAATTGTCTAGTGATCTATGCCGAATTCTTGTTTCTCTAATTCTTTAATTTCCTGATAACATTGCACGTGTCACTTTCGTACCAACCTACACGTGCCATCACACTTTTTCTTCACACATGAATTATCCCCGAGACTTTATTGTGCATATTTACCCAGAAGAGTCTAACCTTACTACGGTCACCAAGTATTCCTTGGTAATCTTTGAGTACCCCACGACTGGAAAATTTGTTCACCAAATCTATAATCTTGATCTTGAATCATGTGTAAAAGCGATTCCGATTGGAGTGAGAGTCAACCTCAACCTTCTAAGCTTAAGTGATGTCGAACGATTTAGGGAACTTGCAGTGTCACGGAATTTGCGCCTGAGAGACAAGCTTAGATTTAGGGAGGTGAAAGACAGCAATCCAATTTTTGTGGATCATGAATTAGACTTTGCTCAGGGTTTACTGTCCGTGCTCCATGATTCTGGAGAAAAACTTAAAAATTTATTTGGCGCAGGTACTCTGAAAATGTTAGATCACAAATTTATTTTTTAACATGGGTTTTTTAGATAACAGTACCGAGTAAATTAGTCCATTGCTGTGCTCTATCCACGATCCAAGGTTTTGAGGATTTAACGAATATTACTAGTGGGTATTATTGCATTAGCAAGAGTGTCGCACCAAGGTTACGTTTAAAACAGCTTTATTCCTTTTAAAACTTATACAAGTTCATCAATCGTTTGCCGATCCTCTCTAGTCATGGAGAATTTATAAATAGAATGACACGTTTGAAACCGTTCTTGTAATTGATTCATTTCTTTTGAATTAGCAAGAGGTTCTAATTTTGCCTGTTCAAAGATCCACTTCCACTCATTGTACCCCGTAATAGCATAATCCAGTTTTTTTTTGCTATTGATCATCTCAAAATATCTTATGTATACATGATTTGATAGAACAATAAAATAGAAAACTGTCATAAAAATAAATTCCTTACCGAAGATTATCGTTGTACCTGCGTAAAAATACGCTCTGATTAATAAATACAGATAACTAAAAACAGTTAGAACACACGCGAATTGTATTACTTTAAACATATGCTTTTCATTTTCATATGTTTCAGTATATATCTTGACTATTTGAGCTGATACTAAACATCTATATTCGGCAATGAGTTTCATTCTGCCAATGTCAACAAAAGTATTTTTCTTTAAATTATCACGTTCCATCAACATTTTATTTGTGAGTGGGTGGGTGGAAAATGTAAAAAGGTGGACAAGTTACACTAAAAAGAATGCTCTAAAAAGTCATTGATTAAACCTTTAATGTGAGCTCTTTTTCCAACTGCGCTGGGTTTCTTTACCCGAAATCCAAATTCATTGTACAAGTAATACCCTGGTGTGTCGATAATATCTATAGGTACATCGGTATATTGATAATGGTCCCAATTATAAGATTGAATTTGAAACAGTGCCTCATGAAGGTTCATATACGCAGGGTCATTATAATAATGTTGATTATTACTCAAATATATCGTCCCGGCTTTACGTACAATTCCAAAAACATCGTCACAAATGATATTCTTTTTCTGGGATTCCAATTCCAACTCACGCTTGATTTTCTGAGCAAATTCGCCACTTAACTTGGGTCTTTGATATGTGTACAATGGCATGTTGCTAGTTGCTAGATGCGTTACAACTAATCCAAAACCCAAGGCAGCCAAACCAGATTTCATTTTATTTGTGAGCGTGCGATAAAAGTATACCTGTCCACCTCGTGAGTTGGTGTGTTGGTATTTTCAACGCTCACAAATAAAATGGATTTTGAAACCTTGACTAACAAATTTCCCGAGATTGGTAAATTTCCAATTCTCATGTTTGAGAGTATTATGGAACATTTAGATCTCGAGTTTCCGACTGATCAGGGTGTTTGGGACAATATTGTATTTGTAAATCCAAATATAAAATCTGAGGAAGGTACTACTCGTGTAAGGGCTACTAGTAAAGTCGTGATATTTGTTAATAATGGAAAGGATATTCAAGCATATACACCATCAGATTTAATTTCTACGCTTGGAGAATTTAATTTACAAGTGCTGCATTTTGATGAGGAAATAATTATGGCATATAACAATGCAACAAAACGTCATGAAATGTTGAAGGCAATGCAACCTGATTTTGAAAAGGGTCATATACTTGTTACTAAACAAAGGGTGTTTAGTTACACAGTGGAATAATTTATTCTTTTAAATTTTTAAAGCAATAAAAATCACTTTTTACCCTGCGATTTAAAATATGAGCACCTCTAGTGAGACTAATCATAAATCAGAAAAGACTGATTTCAATGTGAATGTATTAAACATGACACCTGAAGAATTCAATCAGAATACAAGTGGTTTATTACACACTGTATTTTTTAAAAAAGAAGCATTGTTCCCGACACTTCCCGTTGTTGTTCAAGGAAAATCTCATGAAAAGGATTTTGAAACAATGAATTGTATGTTAAGTCGTTTGATGCTTGATCACGATTTTACATTTGAGGATGAACACTTAAAATATTCCATAAATTATCTACTAATTAAATTATGGCAGATTATTGGCATGTCCATGCATAACGCAACGGTGTTAAAACATATTCCTAATACTATTAGGACAAAAAAGACGGATAATACAATTGATGTGGATGAACATGTTGATTTATTCATTAAAATTATCAAAATGGCGGTGATTTACATGGTTCGACTTCAAGGAAAGTTACAGATTAACCGAGATAATTTCATGTATACATTTCTCGTGTTAGTGATACTTGCTTATAAAGTATTAATTGATGATTCTGAACTATTTCAAATTAGCGATTTCAAAGTTTACTTTAAAATTGATTTGAAACATTTTCAAAAGATGGAGAGTGTAATTTTGGGGATATTAGAATTTCGTTTACATATTTCGGAAAATGAATTTGTCCATGTATTTAGACAATTTTAAATTATCTCCTCTGTACATTGCAAAAGAGTAGCTCCATGTTTAAATTACCTTCTTCTTGTAACCGTGTAATATACATTTAAAACAACAATGACTAGTATCGACACACCCCATTGAAACATGGAAATGGATGTATTTACACCTTGAGAAGCAACGGCTACACCTAGAGTCAGAATCGGTTGTATACCGTTTAACCAAATGACAAGAGCAAATGCGAGCGCGATTTGGAAATAGTACATGGCCCATTCTGTGTAATATTCAAATTGCAATTCGTCTGATTGATCTGCAAATTCCACAGGTGGAGATGCCTTTAAAACCGGCGGAATATACACCACTTGGCAATTTTGTTTTGCGAGGTACAAGACGTAGGATTGGATGGCACTAAGACCGCCAGGGACAGGGTAGTAATTGGTGTATCCTAATTGCTCGCGGGCCTTTTCCAAATATGTCCGAGGCGAAAAGAACCGCTCCTTTACTTGCGCAGTAATGTTTTCACAGGATGTAAGTCTTTGTACCAATTTTGTGGCGTCTTGGAATGTGGGCGGGAGAAATAGGATAAATCCAGTGCTGGTGCTCTTGTGTCCGGCCACCAATCTTCTGTAAACATCTTCGCGCTGTAGAAAATGACATCTTGGACTAGACACTAACAACATGGACTGTTCTAATAATCTGGAAATGGTTTCCGGGTTTTCATGAGATAGTAAGTCATACACTTGGGAGGTGAAACAGTTGGTGGTGAGGACAATGGTCGATTTTTTGGTCGAGTAAATGGCGTGGGTTTTCTTGTCTTGGATAAACCCGTCGGTATCATCTAGCATGGTAAGTAGTAAATCTGCAATCAGAGTAGGATGTCCTTTCTCGATTTCGTCGAAAATAATAAGCGGATTCTCAGTCTTGCGGTAGATATCTACCAACGAACCTTCACCGATCACACCAGATGGAGGTGATAAGAACGAGTTTAGATCGGTTTCGGATTTAATAATAGACATGCCGAAAAATCCGACCTTTTTCTGCCACACTAGATCATCGAATGTAAATCCGGGGAATAATTTACTAGCAATAAACTGTTTAGCAACTAGAGTTTTACCTGTTCCAGGTGGACCTAATAACAACATGACACGAGGTGAGGCGGGTGAATTTAAACTGCTGGTGATTTTTTCAAGGACCCATTCTTTTCCAATGAATTCGGATGCATAAACAATAAATAGACAAGATAGAAAAGGCCACATTTTGTGAGACCGAGGTGGACAAGAATCACAATTAAAAAATGTCGGTTGTATTTTCTCTCTTGTGTGTAAACGAATTACAAGTGCCAGCGTCATTAGCAGCAGCATCACAATCGGAATTAGTAAAATCCATGTTAGATGAACATGACGAAGAAACTACAGTTATCCCGTTGTTGGAGATCAAAAACGTGGATCTGTTTCATTTGTTGATTGAGTGGTGTGAGTATCATGTACAAGATCCGTGTCAAGTATACACTGGGGATAATACTCGCGGAAAAAGGTTTCACGAGATTGTATGTACATTCGATCAGTTATTTTTAAACGGATTATCTAAACCCGAGCTGATTGAAATGCTTAAAATGTCCGAGTATATGCAGATTGAAACATTAACTTCCTTGCTCATGTATTTCATTGCAAATTATATTAAAGAAAGTGATATATCGCAATTAAAAGAGTGGTTGGAAATTACTGTGGATATAACCAATGAAGAAGAGTATGAAATTCGTCAGCGATATCCAGGTGTATTTTCGCCTAATAAAATCTAGTTGTAATCACAATTTTTGTAAAATGAAACGTCAACGCTCTAGCGGATTTTCAGATTATGTTTTATCGGAAACAGACACGACATTGAAAATGATTTCTAGGTTTACATTGGATTGGAATATTTTACCTACAGACGAGTATGATATTTGTATAGAGGACAAGAAAATGGTATTTAAGAAAATCGAGTCCGAGCCGATTAATCAGGATACGATACAAATTACATTCACGACCATTCACCCATCTTTAGATACCTGGATGGACGCTGATCAAATTGAAAAGGAAACGTGGAAGCATATTTACATGGATATTGTGAACCGATTTGTGTGTAAAAATGGAACGGTTCGATTTGACATGGATGAATTTGATAGTGTGTATATCAAATTTACCTGTGCGAGCATGTCAACTGAGCCAATGAGATATATGATGTCAAAATACAAGAATATAAAGGCGACAAGTATCGGTTGTGGAAATTATATTAGTACATGTATTTATATATAATAAATCATTTTAACTGGTGTGTTTGAATGGTAAAATTGCAACCAAACTGGATTTGTTGAGATGCAAATGATCATATTCACATCGAGTTTTGAAAGAGATTTAGATAGTTCGCAAACACACACTTGATAATGGCCTTGATCAAATAGGTCGGTTGATTTCACTACTGGAATACCACGGCTTTTTAGTGCCACGTAAATAATATTTACTAACAAGGTGTTTGGCGCGAGGATAAGAATTCTATGATTCACTTCCAAATCTTTAATGAGTTCATAAACATCATCACCTCTTTGAAATGCGTGGTTTGTGACCTTTTTATACTCTCGCTGGATCACTGGCAATTGCATTTGGCCAAAAACATATTCTGAAAATCCGTCGAGTTTGAGTGGAGACGGATTGTACCCAAATACAATCATTCGTTGATCGCTAACAAGTTGAATAAATTCTCCACTGAACTTTTCAATCATGTATAACATGATTGGATCGCCATTAAATAACATGTCTTTAGAATAGTTGGCCATTGTAATGAATTTCAAGTTGGGATAGTCGCGCTTGATTTGTCGCTGGTAATATTCGCTTGGTGAAATGACATATAATTTGGATTTTAAACTAAGAATAGAAAGCATGTCGGTGGGTGAGTGGGAACAAATGAGTATTTTTGGGGCAATATCCTCGGAATTTTTGGGACCAAAAACAAGTCCCTTTTTAGCGCGGGGTTTATTGGAAAATTTCTCAAGTGTTTGGATGATGATTTGGTCCATTTTGTGATTTTTTAAACACAATAAAAAAATATATATAATATTATTATTAGGCAACAGTTGGTAAGCTAGTAGGTGATTTTTTAGTTGGACTCATTGTCGGCCTAGATTTAGTCGGTGATTTTGTAGGAGACGATGATGGAAATCTGGTGGTGGGATGAAACGAAGGAATAGATGTAGTAGGTGATGTAGTTGGTGCAGAGGATGGTTCGGGTGTGTCTATAGGATTTAATAATCCAATACCTAAAAACTGTAAAAAGTTTTCAATGAGATTATACGATCCAACATATTGGCATATTTCAGCAAATGGTTTAGATAGAGTCGCACATGGCCCAGTTGGTTCTTCTAATCTATATGTTCTAGTATTACATCCATTTAACAAGATCCCATTATCTACACCGGCTGCGACAATTTGATAGGAAACAATTTGGTTGTAAATCATCCAACTCAATGTAAATTGGGAATTAAACCTGACACTTGTCGAATTTACAAAAGTAAAATTGGCGTGTAAACTTGTGCTTGAGGCGGTTACATTTAACACTAGTGTTGCGTCCCTAGTTACTAACAAATTGTTGGGTGTGCTAGTCAATTCATAGTCATTTATTGTAAATACCAATCCATAATCCGGACAAGTGTAAATGGACCCATTATACAATTTATAATGTTCCGATCCAATCGACCACATGGTGATATGATTTGCTAAATACCGTCTACATACACAGATAATTGGATATTCGGCGTCGCAATTACTTGCTTGTACAAGATTACCTAATTGATAACTAGAATTTGACGTTGTACAAGATGAATATGTTCCGTTAGGGTATGAATTGACCCAGTATGTTGAATTTGCTAATGATTTGTACAAGGGAATCTCTATTAAATTCGATAAAGAGGTCGACACAATTTCACCCGAGGTGCAATTGGTAATTGCGGGTGTATTTTCACAGGTCAGCGTATCATCGATTAAATTTTCATCTATAAATGACAAGAGCGGAAACGACTCGGTACAATCTGTAAATTGATTACAAAGTGTATTTGCATCTGTACTTGAAATACTAGATGACACTAGTCCTGGGCTTTCGAATATACAAGAAGCAAGTGTATTTGTGATAAACAGGATAACGAAAAGCATGTTTTTGTGTATTTTTTTAAAACAATGTATTTATTATTTTTTCAAAAAAAAACAAGAGGTGATTGCTACTGGCGTATTTCAAAGACCAACAAGTGACTTATTCAAGTCGCTGTCTTTTGTTGTTATCCGCCCCCCCACCAAATAAATTTGTAGCTAGAGTAAATGCTAGACTTTCAAAAATTGGTTTCGTAGGTTTGTACTTTGGCATTGGACGTAATCTTGGACACAATATTAACATTCTATCGAATTCCTCGTCTAATCTTGTATTAAACGCATCAATATTAAGTAATATGTCCAACATATATACCAATGAAGCATATTCGTAATTTGGCTTATGATCTATTTCATAGTCTCCCTCGCGTCTTTTGGAAAGACATTGGAACATTTTATCAATAGTGATACACTCGTCGCGGAATGTCTTTAAATAGACAATAGACTCTGGAGTCAATGTACGCAAAATGTTACAGCAAACATAGTGAATCTCCAACTCTATATAAGGTCCAACCATTGCACGTTCAACGCCTTTGGTAGACACACCATTTTCAGCTCGTTTGGAAAGACATTTACCCTCATTGAATTTTTGCGCTCTCACATCTTCAGGAGTGCTATTCAATAAGAATTCCAATCCAAGACCCGTCAGTCCAGCTCGACGAATTCCAACAAGAGACACAAATGTGAAAATTGAAACTTTTATGGAACCATCCTCTTGTTTCTCGTGTTCGAAAGTGTACTTATGCGGAGAATTAGCATCTCTAATTTCAAGCTCTGTCGCAAAATCTGGAATACCTGTTAATACCAGGTCATTCTTTTCTAAAAAAGAATCACAGTGTTTAACCAATTTGACATAATCGTCCTTGGACAATTTAGCATCTTGATTATCCAATACATACTTTAATGTTTGAATGATATCTTCAGAACTCATTTTTTTAAATCGCAAAAAAAAGTGATATTTCCAACTGGAAAAAAAAATAAAGGAAATAAAACAAATTGACTATTCATACACAATTATGGGATTTGATTTGACTGAAATTGACGATGTGACGAATCTATTGGATTCGAAAATGACATTACAGCGAAAGGCATATATTTACAAGCTGGTAAAGAGTGTGTATTTCCATGTGTCGTTAAAAAAGAACAATTTGGGTTTGTTTATGAATGATATACTAAGAATCCATTGTGGAATGGACAATCATGATCATGAAACCCACTGGAATGATGGTGTGCATGCCGAATTACAGTTTGTAATTGATCCGACAATTGGCCAAGTCATTTGCGATATATTTATTAAACTCCAAGAGTGTATTGAACACAATGTTGAATTAGCTAGTATGAAATTGGCAGTAGTAGATTGTTTTATACATTCTGGAAATTATACCACATTGGAGATGCAAAAATATTACGAGTATTTATTACAATTGGTTGTTTCTAGGACAATTGCATCTAAACGACAAATGCTCTGTGCTTATATAGACGGATTAGATCAGTCTCCGGCGGTTCGTAAATGTGATGTGCATCATCCCGATTGTATTCGAAATATATGTAATTGTTATTATGAAATGGTCCAAATTACTCGACATTATTATGATTGTACAAATGAGACTTGCGCGATTTGCTCCGTGCCGAGATTGTTTGATATGGATATACCAATACATGATCTTGTTTCCGCTGAAATGTACCTAGTAGAAGTGTACAATCATACATCGGAAACCGGTTCAGAACTTGGAAATGAGTATGTTGCAAGGTTGAGACAGGATATTTTAAAACAACGAATGTTTATTTATAAAAACTGGAAAACGGCAATTAAAAAACGGGTATTAGAATCACACTTTTTCGACGACGATCAAGTTGAAACGCCAGAAATACACATTCCTTCATTTATTTAATGTACTCTTTTGCCTGATTTTAAAGATCGAACTGTAATATTTATTCGCGGATTGACTTGCTTTTTGGTTGCGGTAACGGTATGTTCACACTCTTTCTGACAATCTCCCATCATGATGATACACATGTTGTTTTCAGTTGGGTACACGCGCATATTATCATGATTGTCTTTTTCTCGGACTTTAAACAATCGCGATCCGCCAAATGAAAATGACAAGATTGGCGCACCTTCTGCTAAATCGCTTTCATCGTCACTGTGCCAAGAAACATAATCCGATCCACTCATGTACCAATTCACTAATGCCACATCCCAATTGAACTCGGAATAGTTTTCGCGGGCATACTCGATACATTTAGACACTAATGCTGGCACATTGGAATCGGCAACCATGGTCATTCGGGAGTATTTGTACGTCCCTTCGCCGTATAATTTTTGGTACCGCGGCAATTTCACCGTTTTCCCAAAAATTTTAATTTCATCCCGAGTATCTGGTTTATATGAGAATAACTCGTCAACTTGAGGGTCTTCAATCGCCTGTTTAATGACTTTGATAATAGTATTTTTACCTAGTTTATCCATTTTTATTTGTGAGAGAATAAATGTCATTTTACTTGTTGGTAACCCAATGTAAGAATCACGAGAAAAATTACATTGGGATGTTGGTAACCCAATGTAAGAATCACGATAAAAATTACATTTGGATGCTGGTAACCCAATGTAGAAATCACTAGAAAAATTACATTGGGTTGGTATAGTCCACACTGTTTTATTTCACAAATCACAAATTAAATGAATCATAAAGAACTTTTACAAAAACATAAAATTGATGTGCAAAAAGAGAATCCAAAGTCAAATGAGGTTGATAAATTAGAACAATTTATTTTAGAGGCGTTGCAACAAGCGTCAGAAGAAGATGCAGAAGATCCAAAGCCTGATTTTATCGAGCATAAATACATTTACCATATTACACGAGGTGGACCTCCACAACAAGGAATTGCTTTTAAAACAGAGAATATTGGTAAAGAAGATGGTGATATCGATAATGGTGATACAAAAGTTGATGAATCGATGGAAGATGTAGATTAACTGTTCTTATCTTCCTATAAAACACAATTTAATTATGGTTTTTCTAATTACTTCTGAAAATGTTCTAAATGGTTGCATAAACCACATTGACATTGGCACGGAAACAGTAGTAGAGATCATTGATTGTACTGATCTGGTGGAGTTACCATGCTGGCCAAATATCCAAAGAGTATATTGTCGGAATTGTACTGGTTTAATGACATTACCATGCTGGCCAAATGTTACATTTATAGAATGTCGTAATTGTCCAAGGTTATTTCTTACAAACAATTGGCTACAATCTGTAGATATATACTATTCAAACTATCCAAACATTCAAGAAAAGTCGGTTTTTATGGTACTACAAACCGACTATTTACAATCCGCCTTTGTACCTGAATTTATTAACTTGTAAACACAATTTAATTATGGTTTTTCGAATTACACCAGACAAGGTTTTAAATGGTCGCATTGACCACATTGACATTGGCAGGGAAACAGTAGTAGAGATTATTGATTGCAAAGGGTTGATGGAGTTACCATGTTGGCCGAATGTCACTACTATAACTTGTAGTAATTGTCCAGGATTGGTGACATTACCATGCTGGCCGAATGTAAAAGAAGTGCATTGTGTATATTGTCCAGGGTTGGTGGCCTTACCGTGCTGGCCGAATCTATTATATATATTTTGTTATAATTGTCCTAGTTTAGTGTCCTTACCATGCTGGCCAAATGTAACGTATGTAAATATTAGATATTGCAAAAGTTTAACAGAATTGCCAAATTGGCCTAATATACAAAATGTATATTGTGTATATTGCATTAGCATAAAAACCTTTCCAAAATGGCAATATGTATCATATGTATGGTGTTATAATAACCTAGGTTTAGTGAAATTACCGAATTGGGAGACAGTAAAAGACGTAAATTGTCGTTATTGTCCGAATTTATCATCCTTACCGTGCTGGCCGAATGTAACAAAAGTAGATTGTGATAACTGTACAAGATTATGGTTAATTCCAAACTGGCCACAACATGTACAAATAGAATATAAAAATTGTCCAAATGTACAAAAACACATGCTACTAGTAGTGTTGCAAACCGATTATCTACAGTCCGCCTGGGTACCTGAATTTATTAACTTGTAACACAATTTTATCATGGTTTTTCATATTTTACCTGAGATGGTTCTAAATGGCCGCATTGACCACATTGACATTGGAGATGAAACCGATGTGTGTATCGTTGGTTGTATAGGATTGGTGGAATTACCATGTTGGCCAAATGTTCTAGATGTAGATTGTCGTTGGTGCACAGGTTTAGTGGCATTACCAAACTGGCCAAATGTGACAAATGTAGATTGTCGTTATTGCACAAATTTAATGTCATTACCAAATTGGCAGTGTGTTGAATGTGTAAATTGTAGTCATTGCTCAAATTTAGTGTCACTACCAAATTGGCCAAATATTAACAATATATCATGTGAACATTGTTCTAAATTAGTGACATTACCGTGCTGGACAAATGTAACGGGGGTGTATTGTGTACTTTGTCCGAATTTGTTAATTATTCCGAACTGGCCAAATATTAAACATGTATGGTGTGATGGGTGTACAAGATTGATGTATATCCCAACATGGTCACGTCATGTAAGAGTACACTTTGGATTAAAAAATCCGAGTATTCCAAAAAATGCCGCACTAGTAGTGTTACAAACCGACTATTTGCAGTCCGCCTTTGTACCTGAATTTACTAACTTGTAACACAATTTTAGCATGGTTTTACACATTTACTCTCACATGGTTCTAAATGGCCGTATTGATCATATCGATATTGGCACGGAATCAGCAGTTTATATCATGAATTGTCCAGGGTTGGTAGAGTTACCGTGCTGGCCCAATGTAGTTGATGTATTTTGTCATGATTGTCCAGATTTAGTGAGACTACCATGCTGGCCAAATGTGACAATTGTAGATTGTCGTGAATGTCCAGGTTTAACGACACTACCAAACTGGCCGAGTGTAAAACAAGTAATTTTTTTTAATTGTCCGAGTTTGGTTGAGTTACAAAACTGGCCAAATGTTGAAGAAGTAGATTGTACTGGATGCACAAGATTAACTTTACTACCAAATTGGCAAAATGTGACAAGTGTAAATTGTCAAAGTTGTACGGGGTTAGTTGAATTACCAAACTGGCCGAATGTTATTAATGTAAATTGTTGGAATTGTCCAGGTTTAGTGTCATTACCGTGCTGGCCCAAAGTTGAAGAAGTTAAATGTGTAGATTGTCCAAGTTTAGTCTTCTTACCAAATTGGCCAAATATGAAAGGTGTATGTTTAAGATATTACACTAACATAATATCCTTACCAAATTGGCAAAATGTGACAAGTGTAAATTGTCAAAGTTGTACGGGGTTAGTTGAATTACCAAACTGGCCGAATGTTATTAATGTAAATTGTTGGAATTGTCCA
>JACCEA010569541.1_pt1 | contig 26214 bp, 19 predicted proteins | sample 7449851 | NCBI WGS metagenome assembly JACCEA01 (sample SAMN15323453, study PRJNA562643) | freshwater metagenome | isolation source: river surface water | place: USA:Blue River Watershed | collected 2017-08-18
CAACCAACCCTGGCTTGTTATGAATCGGCAACGTTTAATACTACGACTTGTCAATGGGATGTAACAGGCTCACAACCTCAGCAACCAACTCTTGCTTGTTACGAGTCAGCGTCGTTCAATACTACGACTTGTCAATGGGATGTAACAGGCTCACAACCTCAGCAACCAACCCTGGCTTGTTATGAATCAGCAACATTCAACACCACAACTTGTCAATGGGATGTAACCGGCTCACAACCTCAGCAACCAACCCTGGCTTGTTATGAATCAGCAACATTCAACACTACGAGCTGTCAATGGGATGTAACGGGTGTGCCATTAGCTGCAAGTACAACCCAAGTGAATGTATTGTGTTATGGCAATACAACCGGCTCAATTGATTTAACAGTTACAGGTGGTACAGAACCTTATACGTATTCATGGAATACAACACCCGTTCAGACGACCCAAGATTTATCGAACTTAGGAGCGGGAAGTTACACGGCAACTATCACAGATGACAATGGCTGTAGTACAACGGCAAGTGTAACGATAACAGAGCCTACACAACTGAATGCTATATTAGATGGTCAAACAAATATTACTTGTTACGGAGGAAATAATGGATCTGTTGTTATAACTCCTACTGGTGGTGTTGGACCATATACAATTTCTCCAAGTCAAAATAATTTAATAGCGGGAGCATATACATTTACAGTAACAGATGAAAACGGCTGTCAAGTTTCAGTTCCTGCAACAATAACGCAACCTGCTTCAAACTTAAATGTTTCAATTGCCACACAAAATAATGTAAGTTGTAATGGCTTAAACGATGGATCTGTTATATTATCTATATCTGGAGGATCAGGACCATATACTACATCTCCATCAACAACAAATCTTTCTCCAGGAGCGTATACATTTACAGTAACAGATGATAATGGATGTTCTGCCACAGTATCAACAACTATAACTGAACCATTGATATTAGATGCTCAGGCTTCAAATACTCCAATTACTGCAAGTGGAGGAACATCGACTGTTACTGTTACTGCTTCAGGAGGTACAGGACCTTATATAGGAACAGGAACTTACAATGTGCAGGCAGGAACATACACCTATACAGTTACAGATTTTAATGGATGTTCAGATGTTGTTACTATTACAGTAACAGAACCATTACCATTGACGGCAAGTTCAATAGCAACTGCTATTCTTTGTAATGGTGGAACTTCACAAATAACAGTTAGTGGAAATGGAGGAACTGCTCCATATTCTGGAACTGGAACTTTTACAGTTTCAGTTGGAACATATACCTATACAGTAACTGATTTTTACGGAAATACCTCAAATACAACAATTACTGTTTCCGAGCCAGCTCTTTTAACGGCATCATCCTCTTCAACTGCTATTTTGTGTAATGGAAACACTTCAATTGTGACAATTGGGGCGACAGGAGGAACTCAACCATATTCCGGAACAGGAAGTTTCAGTGAACCAGCAGGGTTATATTTATATTTAGTTACAGATGCAAATGGCTGTTCATCCCAAACATCAATAAGCATTACACAGCCAAGCCCAATTGCCGCCAGTGCCACAGTAGTTGATATATATTGCTTGAATGGAACAGGAAGTATTGATTTGACAGTTAGTGGCGGGGTAGGGCCGTATGATGTTTTATGGAATAATACAATTAACTCTGAAGATCTAACCAATATAAATGCTGGAACATACACCGCGGTTGTTACTGATCAAAATAATTGTCAACAAACAGTTAGTTATTCAGTTGTCAATTCTTTTGCACTTACTCCTATTTTAACCAATAATACAGGTACAACGCTATTGACCTGTTCAACATCTTCAATAAGCTACAGTATAACGAATACAAGTTCAATCCTTTGGGATGGTGGATCATATCCAACATCGACCAACAATACATTTTCTACTCCTGGCCAGTATACGTTAAATGTCACGGATGCTAATGCTTGTCCTTTACAATTTGTAGTTAACATTACTCAAAATATAAATCCTCCAAACGCAGGAATTAATTCAACCCCTAATACCACTGTTTTAACTTGTGCCAATCCAATAATTACAGTACAAGCAACAGGAGGCGTATCGTACCAATGGTCAAATGGTCTGGGTACAAATGCTAATCAATCATTATCTCAAGTTGGAACTTATACGGTTACGGTTACAGGATCTAATGGATGTACATCGACAGCATCAATTACGTTAACAAGTAATCAAACTGCCCCAACAGCAGTGATTACTAACAATACTGGATCAACTACTTTGCATTGTAATCAAACACAAATAAATGTCACTGCATCAGGTGGAGTTTCATATCAATGGAGTAATGGTTTAGGAACAAATCCGACAGTGAATCTCACTTCAGCCGGAACATATACCGTAACTGTGACTGATGCAAATGGCTGTACAGATACAGAGACAATTAGTATTACGCAGGCTTCAACACCGACTGTTTCAGTTAATCCGCCAATAAACATCTGTTCAGGTTCTTCAGGAGTGCTTACGGCAGTTGGATCTACAGCAGGAGGAACATACTCTTGGACATGTTCCAATGCTACCACTAGTTCAATTTCTATCTCTCCTTCAACAAATGGGATATGTCAAGTCATTTATTATGACATTTATAATTGCCCAAGTAATACTGCAACAACTACATATACAGTCATACAAACTCCACTTGTAAATGTTAGCGGGACTTCCACTATTTGTTCAGGAAACACAGCCACTGTAACAGCAGTTGCATCTTTACCAGGCGGTACTTATTCTTGGACACCAACTGCACCGCCAAATGCAACAATTTCTGTTACGCCAAGTCAAACAACGACTTATAATGTAACTTACACGTTGAACGGTTGTTCTTCAACCTCGGTTGGTCATACGGTGAATGTGAACCAAACACCAATTGTAACTTCCAATAATGTGGGAATGTGTAGTGGTGAAACAGCTATTTTGACAGCAAGTTCAAATATTCCAGGAGGAACGTATTCGTGGAATACAATACCTGTTCAGTCTACAGCATCTATTTCTGTTCAGCCTATAGTAACTAGCACATATACAGTAACCTATACAGCTCCAAATAATTGTCCTGGAACATCGACATCAGTTGTAACAGTCACCGATATTCCAACTGTTCAACTTGATGATATTACAATTTGTGAAGGACAGAGCGGATTATTAACAGCAGTACCTTCTGTGGCGGGAGGTACATTTACATGGACACCAGGCGGGCAAGGAGGAGCTGAGTTAAGTGTTTCTCCAGATCAATCGACTCAATATAGCGTTATATACACATTAAATAATTGCCCGAGCCCAGCAGACAATGCCATGGTAACCGTAATTAACACACCGAGTGTAGTTGCTTCGGATCAAACAATCTGTTTGGGACAATCAGCCACCTTAACGGCAATTGGTAGTCCATCAGGAGGTACATATCAATGGTCTACTACAGAAACATCAAGTTCAATTCTCGTAGATCCCGCGAGTAATACCGAATACGATGTGACATATTTTTATAATGGTTGTCCGAGTGCGTTGGAAATAGTAAGTGTATTTGTTGAGTCAATTCCTACGGTTACGTTCGATGTAAATGCTACAGAGGGGTGTCTTCCACTAACAGTGAACTTTACAAATACAACGCCTAATTCCGCAAATTGTACATGGAATATAAATGGCGCTTCTTTTGTTAATTGTGGACCAATGAGTTATACTTTCCAAGAGGCAGGGTGTTTTGATATTTCCTTAACTACAGACTCGCCAAATGGATGTACCAATACAATTACAATGGATGAGTTAATTTGTGCATATCCAAATCCGATAGCAGACTTTAATCTTTCAACGAATACAATTTTCGATGGGAACAATACAATAGGAATACAAAACACATCTTCCGGTGGAATTGAATATATTTGGAATTATGGTGATGAAACAAGTGATACACTCTACAGTCCTGAGAGTCATACTTATGGAGGGACACTTCAATCCTCATATTTGATATCTCTTATTGCTATTTCTGAGAAAGGGTGTATAGACTCTACCTCTCAACTTATTACAGTTTCAGATGATGTTGTGATGTTTGCTCCAAATACTTTTATTCCAGATGGAGATGGTTTAAATGATAGTTGGATGCCAGTATTTTCATCTGGATTTAACATTGAAAATTATGAATTAATGATTTTCAATAGATGGGGTCAAGTAGTATTTGAAACAAAAGATTATATGCAAGGTTGGGACGGTAAATTCTCAGGCATATTTGTTCAAGATGGAGTATATAGCTTTAAAATAAAATTCCGTTTATCGTCTGACAAGATTAATCAAATTCATGTTGGACATATAAACCTATTAAGGTAAATGCTTACAAGTGAGGAATAAGTTCCTCTAGGCCAATACCCCTTGAACCTTTTAACAAAATTAGTTTCTCGGAAAGACCTGAATTTTTCAAATAACGTAAAAAGTCTTCTTTTGAACTAAATCCATTTTCGGGATTAATATCTTTGAATTGCTCTCCAATGGTAAAGAAATCTATATTTAAGTCATGACAAAGTTTAAGCACTTGTTGATGTTCAACCTTACTTTCGGTTCCAAGTTCTCTCATGTCGCCTAAAATAGCCACTTTATGGGCGTGTTGGATTAGTGAAAAACTCTCCAATGCCGACTTCATGCTTGAAGGATTGGCATTATAACAATCTACGATTATTGTGTTTTTTTTAGTTTTTTGAATTTCAGACCGGTTGTTTTTTGGTTCATAATTAGCAATAGCGTTGTTTATTTGAATAGGGTCAACCTCGAATAAAATTCCAAATGATATAGCAGCTAAAAAGTTGTAAAAGTTATACTTACCGAGCATGTTTGTTTGAATTTCACCACTTTCATATGACTTATATTTCCATTTTAGTTTGATGAAAGGATTCAATTCAATTAACTCACCTTTTACATCTCCATTTTCGCCGTATGATAAACTTGAAATATTAGTACTTAGTGCATTCATTAAAATGGAGTCATCTGCGTTCACGATTATATTTCCATTCTTTTCATATACTGATTTATAAAGTTCAGTTTTAGTTTTAAAAACACCTTCAAAATTTATAAATCCTTCTAAGTGAGCTTTTCCGATATTGGTGATAATACCATGTGTTGGTTTGGCAATATCACAAAGTTCTTGAATGTCGAGAGGTTTGTTTGCTCCCATTTCAATAATTGCAACCTCATGATTTTCATTAAGCTGTAAAAGTGTTAGAGGAACACCAATGTGGTTATTTAAATTCCCTTTAGTGCAGAGTACCTGATATTTTTTACTTAATACAACATTGATTAATTCTTTCGTACTTGTTTTTCCATTACTTCCCGTAATACCAATAATTGGAATATTAAATTTTGATCTATGATGATTTGCTAATTTTTGAAGAAATATAAGACTATTTTCGACATGAAATATCGTGGTTTCATTTGCATAATGAGCATCATCGACTATTGCATATTTTGATCCTTTATCAATGGCTAGTTGTGCAAATTCATTTGCATTGAAATTATTTCCTTTTAAGGCAACAAATAATGAATTTTCGACAATATTTCTTGTGTCTGTACAAACTCCAGCGGTATTGTAAAACAAATCAAATAACTTTTCCATGGAACAAAGATGCAAAAAAAAAGCCCGGATTTCCGGGCTTTTTTAATTCATTTTAATCTTATCTTTTCTTTTTGTTTGGTCTTGTACTTCCGACGCGATCCATAGCGCAACGGAAACCAATCATGTCAGAGCTTTTATCTTCGTCAAGGAATCTTCGGTTACCTGAAGACATCCAATATGTCTTATCGGCCCAAGAACCTCCTTTGTAAACTCTAGATTTATCAGAAATTAAAGTAGTTGGCCATCCTGCAACTCCAGCATTGATGTCTTTATATTCAAAATCTTTATTCTCATGTTGACTTTGATACATAACTTGTTTAACATCACGTTTACCGTCGTTGATTTCATTTTTGCGCTGTTGATTATTGTAGTATATTGAAGATTCCAAGTCTCCATCCATATAATCTCTATAATCATCTTTACGGTAGTTCAATCTACCTGCATTTTCCTCAACCGTTACATTCCTCCAACGTTGTTTACCTTTTGTATCTGTAATAAACTCAGTAAGACCATTTCTCAACGTCATAATCCAGGTGGTGATTGTAGGATCCATGAAATAAGATTTAAACTTAAATTCAAGGTAATCTTTACTGAACATTGCTACTCCACTATTTCCACCGTCAATTGAAACACCTAAATACGTTGGATCATATTGAAGATTGAATGATGGTCGAATAATATCAACTTTTAAATCTACAGTTTGTCCACCATCTTTGAATTGATCAGGAAGTGCCATATTGAAAAGAACCCTTTCAATGTAGGCCGACGCCGCAATACTTCTGCCTTGATTTGCCAAGGTGATTGCCGTGTCAAGGAGAATGTTTAATGAATCTAAAAACTCAAATTGAAGTTTCTCTTGGTTCGTAAATAACTTATTATTTGATACAAAATTATTCGAAGGAGTGTTAAATCTATATTTCAAGGTATCTTGTCTAGAATTAATTTTCGAATTCATTCTATTGTTGTTGATGATACTGTTAGTTTTGGTTGCTTGACCATTTGGTTGTTGCTTATTTATGTTTGAAGCGTATGTACTGTTAGTGTCTTGTTGGTATTTAACAGTTGCGTGGTTCATATATTTTACGCGTGCAAATTCATTAACAAACTCTTTCATTCCATGAACGTCATAGATGTTTTCATTGGCTTTCACTGGTTTGTCATACAAACCGTTTGGAACTAATAATTGTGTAGTGTAGACATTACCTCTAAAAGGCATAAACTCTTCTAATACTTCACTTGATAAAGGTCTATAGACATCCATTACCCATTCGGATACATTTCCTGCCATATGATATAAACCATAATCATTAGGCCAGAAATCATCAACTCTACAAGTGACATCAGCACCGTCGTTTAATTGACCAGCTACACCCATCATGTCGCCTTTTCCTCTACTGAAATTAGCTTGAATAGCTCCAGCAAACTGGGCTCTGTTATCTCTAACGTAGTGACCATCCCATGGATAAATTCGTCTGTCATTAATGTTTTCAGAATTCGGATCCAAATTTCCAATTAAACCAAGAGCTGCGAATTCCCATTCTGCTTCGGTAGGTAATCTATATGCTGGAAGAAGAATACCATCCTTCATTTCAACAGGTCTCGAACCTAATCTTCCTGTTGCTTGATTATCCTTGTCTACTTCAGCATACACTGGATCATAATTTTGTAATTGATAAGGATCTCTTGGGATTTGTTTCTTGGTTCTTGGATCTACTGGTGTTTTTTTACTTTTAGACACCGTGTAACCTCCTTTAGCTAATTCACCCTTTTCATCAAGTTCACCACTTTCAATCATGTAGTTGCCATTCAAGTAGTTTTCAGTACTGAACATGTTTTCTGGCTTCGATTGAAAATCTTTTTCATATTTTGTATCATTTGCTGCACCAATATCTCCATCTTGAGAATTAGCATTGTCAGCAAAATGCCATTTCAAGATACCCTCGCGAACTAAAATAGCTTCGTTTACACGATCCGTCCTCCATTTACAAAAATCATTAGCTTGTAACCAAGATACTCCTACTACTGGGTAATCTCTGTAAGAAGGGTGACGAAGGTAATAATTGACAAATTTCTCTCTGTAACCTAGTGATTTTCTCCAAGCTAAGGTATCCGGAAGACATTTTTTATAAACGTGAGGATACGTTTTGTAATAAACTCGTTTCATCCAATTCATGTATTCCTGCCAATGTAGATTGGTTACCTCAGTTCGGTCCATGTAGAACGAACCAACTGTGAATCGAGCTGCACGAGCATTCCAATCAAACATTACGTCTTGTTCAGTTCTTCCCATTGTAAACGTACCACCTTGCACAAAAACTAAACCTGGACCAGTTTCTTGTTCTTTGGCATCCACTTTTTCAAAACCACCATTTTTATAGTTGTTGTATTCCCAACCGGTAGAAGTTGACCTGTCTTTTGCACATGAGCCTAATAACAAGGCCCCCGTTAGTGCAAAACCGAAAATTTTAAAGTGTTTTATTTTCATTTGGACAATATTGCTGAGGTATTTAACTTGATTTATTTTATTTAGTTACATTTTAAAAAGAAGGACACGAAATTTTTCTAAAATTCTTGGCCTTTTTTCTACATTTTAAATTCATTCCAAGGGAAACTTCATGAGAACCACCAGAAATTCCATTTCCTAACTTAGAAACGGTTAAGTCATAGCTGTATCCAACTCTGAATTTTTCTGTTGCCACCCCAAAACTTAAGATAAAAGCATCTCTATTTCTATACCAAGCTCCTACAGTGAAATTCCCGTATTTAATATAAGTTCCTATGTTAAGTTCTTGAAAACCATTTTGATATTGGTAAATGATGTTAGGCATTACACTTGTTGTATTGGTGTACCTGCCTCGTTGACCTAATTTTATTTCTGCTCCAGCATGACCAGTAAAACGCATTGGCAATCTTGAATTTCCTAAAATCATAGATTCGTCAGGTCTGTTTAAGTGATGAACAGCTCCACCAAAGAAATAATTTTTTCCAAATCCAACTATACCAAAAGACGCATCAAAAAAACCTCTTCTCCCATTTCCTCTTGGCACATCACCAGTTTGATAAATAAAACCTCTTCTTGGGTCAATCATATCTCCGAAGGTTAACTTATCCCAATCTAAAAACTTCTGAAAATATGCAGCTCTCGCACCGAACATTAAAGAGAACTTGCGATTTACCTTTAGGTTATAAGAATAGATACCTCCAAGCATAGTTGTTTGGATAGTACCTTGTCCTTGCATATCGTGCATGGCAATAATTCCAATTCCTCCTGAAATACTTTTAGCATAGGTATCAAATGCAGCACTTGTAGTCACGTAATTTCCTGTTAGCTGTGGCCACTCGTTTCTGTAATTAATACCAACTCGCGGACAACCAGTAGAACCAGCAAGTGCGGGGTTTAAGTAAACGGGGTTAGAATAAAATTGTGTAAAAGTGGGGTCCTGAGACCAGGAAACGTTATTGAATAAAACGCTGAATCCCAATAGAAATAAGGTGATACGAATAGTTGTCTTCACAAACTCAGTTTTAAGCACGAACAATATTTACGTAGTTTTGGTTTTATAGGTTACAAATATCGGATATTTCTTCAAATAAATAAAATATTATTGCGTTTTTGTTATGTTCATCTAATTTTGAAGTCGTGAAAAAACAAATGTTAATTTTATTTTTCCTGCTATTGTTTTTCGGAACTAATTTCGCTCAAGAAAAAATAGTTGCAATTAATTGGAAAAGTCCTACTGAATTGATAATCAGAGGAAATCAAGTTTATCAGCCGCAATTTGAGCAAATTCATTTAGATAATGGACGTCCCCTTTATTATTTAAAAGAAAAAGCTAGCAGCACAAAACTTTCTAACTTCATAAATTACACAAGTCAATTAGCTGAAAAAAAGGATATTGAGTATTTTAATAGTTTAAATATAAGTGTCCCGGAAGAATTAGATTTACACCATGGTATTCGAAACGAGAGAGGTGAGTCGTATTTCGTGATTTCATTTTTTCCATTTGTGAAAAAGGAAGGAAAGGTACATCGAATTAACTCTTTAAATTTTTCTTTCTCGGACAACATTAATCAAATAAATAAAGATTTTGTGACCGAATCTGTATTAAAACAAGGAAATGGAACCTGGTACAAGATAAGCGTAAGTAAAGACGGACTATATAAAATTGATCGAACTTTCTTAGAAAATTGTGGAATTAATGTTTCATCCGTTTCTCCAAATTCGATTCATATTTTCGGTAACGGAGATGGTCAATTGCCTGAACTTAATAGTATTCCTAGAAAAGACGATTTAATAAATAATGTGATTCAAATTGTAGGTGATCAGGATGGAAGTTTTGACCAAAATGACTACATCCTTTTTTATGCACAGGGCCCTCACAAATGGTATGCAAACGGTACGGCAGAATTTGATCAAAAAAGAAATTTATACAGCGATGAATCTTACTATTTCATAAATATTAATCCTAATTTAACACCTTTGAGAATAACAAACGAAACGCTAATATCGGATGACCCAAGTGTTGAAGTTTCCTCTTATGATTACAGAGATATTTACGAAACTGATTTAGTAAACCTTGTTTCTGGCGGTCAGCGTTGGTATGGGGAATTATTTGATTCTGAGCTTGAAAGAACTTTTAATTTCGCTATTCCAAATATTGATACTTCAGCAGTTCGATTTAAAACGGCGATTGCAACTAACTCACCATCTTCATCAGGAACATCTCAAAAGTATTCTGTCAACGGACTTGTACTATTAGATGCAAATTTACCAGCTGTAGGTGCTGATTATGCACGATCAGCGAAAGTTTTTCAACTTAATTCGCCTGCCAGCACTATTCCGTTAAAAATTTCTATAACCCGCAGTACTCCCAACACCTTTACTTATTTGGATCGCATACTTTTAAATACACGTAGAAAACTTGTTTTTTTTGGGACGCAATTTGGATTTAGGAATTTAACAATTCAACAACCAGGAAATGTTGCGAATTATTCAATTTCTTCATTTCCGAGTTCAGGTTTTGTTTGGGATATTTCGGATGTAAATAACCCAAAAAAGATACAAGGAATTTTTCAGAATGGCACATTTCAATTCAAGACAGATTACAGTTACAAGGAATTCATTGCATCAAATGGAACAAGTTTCTTTACTCCAAATAGAATCGGACCAATCGAGAATCAAAATTTGCATGCTTTAGAAGAACCTCATTTATTAATTGTTTCTCATCCTACTTTTCTTTCTCAAGCAGAAAGATTGGCAAATCTTCACAGAGAGGAAGGATTAATAGTACATGTGGTAACCAATGAACAAGTCTATAATGAATTTAGCTCCGGAGCACCAGATCCAACAGCCATTAAAATGATGGCCAAGATGTTTTACGATAGAGGTATTGCCGCAGGGAATTTAAAATTTAATTCTTTATTATTATTTGGAGATGGCACCTTCGATCCTAAGAATAGAGTGGCAAATAATAATAACATGATGCTCACCTATCAAATGGAAAACAGTGAAAACCATATTGAGGCTTTGGTAACAGATGATTATTACGGAATGCTTGACAATAACGAGTCTATTAGCCCGAATGATTTAATGGATATCGGAGTAGGAAGGATTCTTGCTTCTGATGTGACACAAGCAAAACAGCAAGTAGATAAAATCGAACATTACATCAAAAATGGTTCATCACTTTTTAATAATTCAAACGCATCTTGTTGTTTAGGAACTTCAAATGACAACACTTTCGGTGATTGGCGAACAAAGTTTGTACAAATTGCTGATGATGAAGAAAATGGTTATTTCATAAATATAGATACAGAGCCTCAGTATGAGTTGGTAAAAAATCAGCATTTTGAGATGAATTGCGATAAACTTTACATGGATGCATTCCCGCAAGAAGTCACTGCCGGAGGACAACGTTATCCAGATGTCCTCAACGCAATAACAGATCGTGTTCAACGCGGTGCATTAATCGTTAATTATGTTGGACATGGTGGCGAAGTTGGACTAGCCGAAGAGCGTGTGGTTACCATACCTCAAATTAACTCATGGAGTAATATTAACGCGCTTCATTTATTTGTTTCAGCTACTTGTGAATTTACCAAATACGATGATCCATCGCGTGTTTCGGCCGGCGAATGGTTAGCACTGAATCCTGCGGGTGGAGCAATTGCCCTGATGACTACCACTAGATCCGTATATTTTGGTGTTAATAGCTCTACAGGACAAGCTTTTTATTCGCACGTTTTTGATCGAGATGCAGATGGAAAACCGCTTAGCTTTGGTGAAATTATGCGACGAACAAAAAATAGTGCTGGGTCATCTACAAACAAAAGAAGTTTTACATTAATTGGGGATCCTGCTTTAAAAATTGGATTACCACGTTTTAACATTGTGACCGATAGCATTAATGGTAATGACCCATTGTCCTATGTGGATACTATGAAAGCATTGAGTAAGGTGACCGTAAAGGGTCATTTAGAAGATCAGAATGGAAATTTAATGACAACCTTCAATGGAAAAATATTGCCATCCATCTACGACAAGGTAAAAATTCAAAAAACGCTTGCTCAAGATCCTGAATCACCAGAAATATCATACGAACTCCAACGTAATATTGTATATAAAGGAAAAGCTTCAGTAAAAAATGGTCAATTTGAATTTTCTTACGTGGTACCTAAAGATATTGCACTTTCGTACGGTAAAGGAAAGATAAGTTATTATGCGGAAAATGATTTAGTTGATGCACAAGGATTTGATACAAACTTCAGAATAGGTGGTATTAATCCGAATGGAATAAATGATGAAACAGGTCCTGAGGTTACGTTATTTATAAACGATTATTCGTTTGTTGATGGATCAATTACTGACAATAATCCTGTTTTAATCGTTAAGGCAATCGATGAAAATGGAATAAATACGGTCGGAAATGGCATCGGTCACGACCTAACGGCTATTCTTGATGGAAATACAGCAAAACCAATAATCTTGAACGATTATTACGCCTCTGATTTGGATAGTTATCAGTCTGGTGAAGTTCGTTATCAGTTCGTGAACTTAACGCCAGGGCCACACACCATCCAAGTTAAGGTTTGGGATGTGAACAATAACTCATCAACCATGGAAATAAACTTTGTCGTTCAAAATAAAGAAGAACCTTTTTTAACACGAGTTTTAAATTACCCCAATCCTTTCACAACATCAACCTCTTTCATGTTCGAACATAATCAGTCCTGCAGTAGTTTGGATGTTCAAGTGCAAGTGATGACAGTCTCAGGAAAGTTGGTAAGAACCATTCAACAAACTGTTCCAACTCAAGGTTTTCGCGTGGAAGGTCTTCAATGGGATGGAAGAGATGATTTCGGAGATCAACTCGCTAAAGGGGTTTATATTTACCGAATAAAGGTGCGAACTCCTGATGGTATTACTGCTGAAAAAATGGAAAAATTGGCTATTTTACGCTGATTACACAATAAAAACTCTGTGTTTTCGTATATTTACCAACTCAATTAATTTTAAATGAAAATTTTATCTTTTTGGTTGGTTCTTTTCATTCCCCTTGGATATGTTTTTGCACAACCGACTGGAGGTAGTGGAGCTTCCGACAATGATTTGCAACTCAATACCATTACTACAGCTTTACCATTTATGGCCATTACGCCTGATTCTAGAGCAGGAGGAATGGGGGATGCCGGAACTGCTTTGAGTCCAAGTTCTACCTCAGTTTATTGGAATACGGCAGGACTTAGTTTTGCTGAACAGAAATCGGAGTTTAGTTTATCGTACACGCCATGGCTGCGTCAACTTACCAACGATATTCATCTTAGTTATCTTTCTGGATTTTATAAAATCAATAAAACTCACTCCGTGGGAGGTTCGTTACGTTTTTTTAGTCTGGGAGAAATAACTTTTACGGATGCCCAAGGAAATGTAATTCGCGACGATAAACCAAGCGAGTACGAACTTACAGGAGCTTATGCATTTCGTCTTGCAGATAAATTCAGTATTGGTTTAAACGGAAAATTCGCCTATTCAAATTTAACTGGAGGTTTAACAGTTGGCGGGATTAATACCAAAGCAGGAATTGTCGGTGCAGCTGATTTATCTTTCTGTTACAACAACGATGAAGCAAAAATTGGCAAAGTAAAAGGAACTTATCGCTCAGCTTTAACGTTAAATAACATCGGAAACAAAGTTGCCTACTCTGAACTTTCTCAACGAGATTTCATTCCAATGAACATGAAAATTGGAAATGCTTTTGATGCACAATTCGATCAATACAACAAAGTAACATTTTCTTTAGATCTTCAGCGTTTACTTGTACCGACACCCGCGTATTATGATCTTGTGGATGGGACAGTTACGATGATTTCTGGTAAATCTGACGATGTGGGAGTAATTTCTGGAATGATTCAATCATTCTACGATGCACCTGGAGCTCCAGTTACGGATGAAAATGGAGATTATATCCAAAATACAGATGGGAAATATGAAGTTGCTAAATGGTCTAAGTTAAAAGAAGAATTAACTGAAATCAATATCGCTACCGGAGTTGAATGGTGGTACAACAATGTCTTTGCTATTCGCGGGGGTTTATTTTACGAAGCTAGAAATAAAGGTAATCGTCAGTTTATTAATTTAGGTGCAAGTTTAAAGTACAACGCTTTCGCCATAGATTTTTCGTATTTGGCTTCAATCAGCGGTCGCAACAGTCCTCTGGCAAATACGCTCCGTTTTACTCTACGTTTCAATTTAGGAGAAAACTTCTCTAGCCAATCATCTGCTGGGCAAGAATAATGAAAATTCGCATTGGTTACGGCATTGATGTTCATCGATTAGGATCAGGATATGACCTTGTTGTTGGAGGCGTTAACATTCCCTCTGAATTTGGTGCGATTGGACATTCAGATGCGGATGTTTTGCTCCACGCCATTTGTGATGCCTTACTCGGTGCGGCAAATTTGAGAGATATAGGTTTTCATTTTTCCGATACAGATCCAAAATACAAGGGAATCGACTCGAAAATTCTATTGAAAGAGGTTGTTTCTTTGGTGAAAGCAAAAGGATATAGCACCAACAACATTGACGCAACAGTTATTCTAGAAACTCCTAAATTAAATCCACACATTCCCCAAATGCAAAAAATAATTGCAGAAATTTTAGAGGTCGACATCGAGGATATTTCAATCAAAGCCACAACACATGAAAAAGTGGATTCTTTTGGAGAAAAGCGCGCCATAAAAGCCTACGCCGCATGCCTATTAACGACAAACTAAAGGTAGAAATTCCTTTTTTTTGAAATTAGTGCTTTTAGCTTTATCCTAGTATATTTGTATTATGAAAGTAAATCCGGACTATCAAACCAAGCAAGATTTATTGGCCTTGTACAATAAACCATTGTTAGAATTAGTATTTGAAGCTGCTACAATTCATCGCAACTATCACAATCCGCGAGAAGTTCAAATGTCTTCCTTATTAAGTATAAAAACTGGTGGATGTCCAGAAGATTGTGGGTATTGTCCGCAAGCGGCGCGATACCACACGGAAGTAAACGCACATAAATTAATGAGTGTTGAATCCGTTATAGAGCAAGCAAAAAATGCAAAGGCAAATGGCTCGTCAAGATTGTGTATGGGAGCAGCCTGGCGAGAAGTTCGTGACAACAAAGATTTTGACAATGTAGTCGAAATGGTTCAGGAAGTAAATAATCTTGGAATGGAAGTGTGTTGTACGCTAGGCATGCTGAACGAAGATCAGGCAGTACGATTAAAAAAGGCTGGACTATTTGCGTATAACCACAATTTAGACTCTTCTCCAGAATTTTATGGAGATATAATTTCAACAAGAGAATACGAAGACCGTTTAAATACAATTGAAAATGCCAGAAAAGCAGGAATTACAGTTTGTTCTGGTGGAATTATTGGAATGGGAGAAGCAGTCGAAGATCGAATAGGATTATTGATGAGCTACATGAAAATGGAAAATCCACCGGAAAGTATTCCAATTAATGCCTTGGTTGCTGTGGAAGGTACACCCTTAGAAGATCAAAAACCAATTGAACAATGGGAAATGATTCGAATGGTTGCCACAACACGTATTGTTTTTCCTCAATCAATTGTTAGGTTATCTGCAGGACGAACAAAGATGAGTATGGAAGGACAAGCCTTGTGTTTTCTAGCCGGTGCGGGATCAATTTTTGCGGGAGATAAGCTTTTAACCACCCCTAATCCTGAGTTCAACGAAGACAAAGAGATGTTTGATATTTTAGGGTTGATTCCTAAAACAGCTTTTCAAGATGCACCTCAACCAATTTCTCAACCTGATGAAATTTTGCTTAAGAAGAAAGAAGAGGAAAAAGTTAAAGAGGCAGCGCTTAAATCGGCTAGAGAGGAAGCCTTGAAGAACGGTTTTGAACCGAGAAAAGTTACTACTTTAAATTAGTGGATTCGTCTTTTGATAAAAAAATAGAAGATAGAATAGCGAATAATCAACTTCGTTCAATTAATGTTTTTTCAAGTTCCATCGATTTTTTTTCAAACGATTATTTAGGCCTATCTAATGTTCCTATTAAAATTCTGAGTCGCAAAGGATCAACTGGTTCGAGGTTGTTATCAGGAACCACTGAACTATCACTCGAAGTTGAAATTTCACTTGCTAATTTTTTCGATGCGGACGAGGCCCTGTTATTTAATTCAGGATATACAGCAAATCTTGGTGTGTTTTCTTGTATTCCGCAACGTGGAGATACAATTGTTTACGATGAATACGTACATGCAAGTATTCGTGATGGTATTCGACTTTCGCACGCCGACGCCATGACTTTCAAACACAATGACCTTGAAGATTTAGAAAAGAAATTAAAAAAAACTAAAGGCGCAAGCTACATTGCTGTTGAATCGCTTTATTCCATGGAGGGTGATATGGCCCCGCTGCGTGGAATTCTTGAGTTAGCGGATAAATTTGGTGCTCGAGTGATCGTGGATGAAGCCCATGCCGTTGGTGTTTTTGGAGAAAATGGAAAAGGAATCGTTCACGGTAGAGCAATGCAAGAGAGAGTTTTTATACGCGTTGTTACATTTGGAAAAGCATATGGATACCACGGAGCTGCGGTATTGTGCTCAGATAAAACAAAACAATATTTGGTAAATTTTTCAAGACCATTTATTTATACAACAGCTCCTTCGGAAGATTTTTATCAGCGCGTTCAATCGTTGGTAAAGAGAAAGGACATCTATTCCAGGCAAAAATCTTTACATGAAAACCTTACTTATTTTCGAGAAAATACTTCTCCTTTATTGATTTCTGAGCCAAACTCACCAATTCAGGTGTATCGAGGCGTAAGTGTTGAACAATTGCGTCATTTGGCAACAAGATGCACAGAACAGGGGATATTTACGAAACCAATATTCACTCCGACGGTGCCTGCAGGTAAAGAATGTTTAAGGTTTTGTTTTCATTCCTTTAATTCAAAGGAAGAAATTGATACTTTGAAGAACATCCTGTTTTCTTGATTGTTCCATGATAATTAGTTAATTTCGAATTAATGTCAGCAGAAACCTTACATAAAATCCAGATTTCCGTTAAATCATGGTTTAGAGAAGATTTGTCAAATCTGGACGAAGGCTCTTTTTTCTTTAACTATGAAATAACCATACATAATGCTGGAGATGTTGAGGTTCAGTTGTTGAGACGCTATTGGCGAGTGGATCATTTAACACTTGGTTCGAATGTAGTTACAGGTGAAGGTGTTGTTGGTGAACAACCAATTATAGACTCAAAAGAATCGTACTCCTACACCAGTGGATGTGAGTTGTATTCGTCTATGGGGAGAATGGTAGGCTATTATCAATTTAAAGAAGTCCAATCAGGAACGACATTTACGGTTCCCATTCCAAGTTTTACCTTAATTTTCCCAGTTTTATTGAATTGATTATTTTGTCATAGAAACATGAACCAAATGTTTGGTTTCAAAAAATGTTTCTTTGAAGTAATCTGCTAACGGATAGATTTTAAATTCTTGTTTTACGGGTTTCATTTCTTCTGTCAAATCTCCACCTTTCAAATATAAAATCCCATTTTTTAGTGAATGAAGGTTTTCTTTTTTTACTTTTCCATTGACCCACGGAATGAATTCTGGCATCTGCGTAACGGCTCTACTTACAATAAAGTCGAATTTCCCAGCAACCTGCTCTGCTCTGCTGTGGATCCCAATAACATTGGATAGAGCAAGCGTTTTAGAGACTTCGTTGACCACTTTTATTTTTTTACCAATGGAATCAACCAAGGTAAAATGTGTATTAGGAAATAAAATTGCTAAGGGAATCCCTGGAAATCCTCCACCTGTTCCAACGTCTAATACTGAGGCTTTATCATTAAACTGAATAAGCTTCGCGATACCAAGAGAATGGAGTACATGTCTTTCGTAGAAGTGATCCGTATCTTTTCGGGAAATCACATTGATTTGACTGTTCCAGTGATCGTAAAGTTCCTTTAACTGTTTGAACTGAGAAATTTGCACTGAACTCAGCTTAGGAAAATAAGCTGTAATTAATTCCACTAAATGGTATCTTTTGTTTTTTCCATCATGGCGGCCAAAAAGTCGCGCGCTCTAAATAATTGTGCTTTTACTGTTCCAAGCGGCAGGTTCATTTGCTCGGCTATTTCTTCGTAACTCAGCTCTTCGAAATATCTTTTTTCAACTAAATCGCGGTATTTTGGTTTTAGTTTACTTACTAAAAGACGCATATGGACCACACGTTGTCCTTGCATAATCGTCTCCTCAGGATTTAGTGTTGCGGATTTTGCATCGATACGCATTTTTTCTCCATCCTCCATAACAATTCCAGAATCCATTGAAGTAAGTTGAATTCGTTTCTTTCGAATAAAATCTATACAATTATTGGAGGCAATCTTAAACAACCATGTACTAAAAGCAAAGCTCGGCGAATATTGGTCTAATCTACTGAATGCTTTACCAAATGCTTCAATAGTAAGATCGTCGGCATCATCCGGATTTTTCACCATTTTCACCATCATAAAGTAGATGGAGTCACGGTACCTTTCCATTAAGGTAGCATACGCCAATTGATTTCCGGCCAAGGCATCCTCAACAAGGGTTAAATCATGTTTTGCTTTTTCGGATAAATGTTCATTTTCTACCATCTATATAATTTTTGACGTTCGGTGACATAGTAGATTATCGGCATGATCAAGGCATAAAATAAATCCCACAATAAAAAATAAGGGATAAAGCTTTTTTCCTTCAATTTTGATAAACAACGACCTTGTATCCACCATTTTAGCATTAGTATTACAAAGAAAATACTGGCGGAAAATAACCTGTATTCTCCATTGAACATCAAAGTAACGAAAGATGCCCACATGAGAATTAAGGATAAGGGATATATTCCTAACAACCATTTCTTGATAAGCTTATAACGGCTTGAAGTAGAATAGTGACGAGATTTCTGTCGAATCCATCTTCCCCAACTCGGTGCAGCGGCCGAATAACAATAAGATGTTGGATCCAAATTAACGGTGTAATTCGATTTTTTCGCTGCCTCTTGGATGAATAGATCATCATCCCCTGAAGGCAGGGCGTAGTGCGATTTAAACCCATTTACTGAATTGAAAACTGGTTTCGTGTAGGCCAAATTCCTACCAACACCCATGTAGGGAAGCTTGGCAAGAGCCATGGAGAAATAACTAACCCCAATCCATGCTGTATCGAATCGAATTAAACGATTTAAAAATCCTTTACTTTTAGAATATGGGCCATAACCTATTACAATTTGCTTCGACGAAGAGAAGTGGGAAGCCATTTGCTTTATCCATTGGTTAGAGGACGGACGGCAATCCGCGTCGGTTAATAAAAAGTGTTCGTATTTTGCCGCTTTTATGGCCAAGGTAATGGGTAATTTTTTTCCTGGTCTTAGGTGACGATTTCTACCAAGTTCTACCACCCTCAAGTTTGGAAATTGGCGACTAAATGCGGTTAAAAGCCAACTGCTGTCGTCTATTGATTGATTGTTCACCACAATTACTTCAAATTCCGGATAATCTTGACTTAAAATAATGGGTAAATTCTCGTACAAATTGTCCGATTCATTTCGCGCTGCAATAATGATGCTCACCGGCATATAGGATGGAGTTGACTTTGGAGCAGGTGAATAATAGGCCAATCGCACTTGAATGAAGAAAAGGTAGAAGAGCTGTATCAAAACAAAAAGACCAAATGCGATGAAGGCAAAAAGGTAAATGTCTAGCTGAAAACTTGGTAAATAGGTCATTTTCTTATTCTCGTTACAAATATGATGTCCTAATTTAAATCGCCGTATCTTTGTTCTATCTATTTTTCAACAGATTTATGCACTTTGAAGTATTTCATCAAGATAAACAGTCAAAAGCACGAACAGGTAAAGTGTTTACCGATCATGGAGAGATTGAAACACCCATATTTATGCCTGTTGGTACAGCTGGTACAGTTAAAGGGGTGCATCAACACGAACTTTCAGATGCAATTAAAGCTCAAATTATTTTAGGGAATACATACCACCTGTTTTTGCGACCTGGAATGACTACAATGGAGGCAGCTGGAGGCTTGCATAAATTTATAGGTTGGAATAAGCCCATGTTGACAGATAGTGGTGGTTACCAAGTTTATTCATTGGCTTCATCTCGAAAAATTACCGAAGAAGGAGTTAAATTTCAATCACATTTAGACGGAAGTTATCATTTTTTTACCCCAGAGCGCGCCATTCAAATTCAACGTAGCATTGGGGCTGATATTATTATGGCATTCGATGAATGCACGCCCTACCCGTGTGATTACCAATATGCTAAAAAATCATTGAAAATTACGCATGATTGGTTGGATCGGTGTATCATCGAAATGAATGCAAGCGAACCTAAATACGGTCACTCTCAGGCCTTGTTCCCTATTGTTCAAGGAAGTGTTTACAAGGATTTACGTGTAGCTTCTGCAGAAAAAATTGCAAGTTGCAATGCTGAAGGAAATGCAATTGGAGGTCTATCTGTAGGCGAACCTGAAGATGAATTATATGAAATGACAGATTTAGTATGTTCGATTCTACCGAAAGACAAACCACGCTATTTAATGGGGGTTGGAACTCCAGCAAATTTATTAGAATGTATTGCTTTAGGGGTTGATATGTTTGATTGTGTGATGCCAAGTCGAAATGCACGTCACGGTTTACTTTTTACGTGGAGCGGAACGCTGAACATCAAAAATGAAAAATGGGCAAATGACTTTAGTCCGATTGAGGAAAAAAGTGAGCTGTTTTCAGATAGAGTATATACTAAAGCTTATTTACGACACCTGATAAAAGCAGGCGAATACTTAGGAGTTCAAGTAGCAACGCTTCATAATTTGAATTTTTACCTCGAGTTAATGCAAGAAGCGCGCAATCAAATCAATGCAGGAACGTTTACTCCTTGGAAAGATAAATTAATTCCAATCTTGAAGCAAAGACGTTGATGTCTATCATTGATCGCTATATTGTAAAAAAGTTTTTGGGCACGTATTTTTTTATGCTCGGCATCATCATGATGTTTGCGACAGTCTTTGATATTTCTGAAAAGTTAAGTGAATTTATAAGTAATAAAGCGCCAATTTCAGGAATTATTTTCGAGTATTATGTGAACTTTATCTTGTATTATGGAAATTTGTTCTCTTCCATGATTATCTTTTTATCCGTCATTTGGTTCACTGCGAAAATGGCCAAAGACACGGAAATCGTACCTATTTTGTTTAGTGGAAAACCTGTATTTCGTTTATATCGGCCTTTTCTTATGGCTGCAACTGTTTTGATGGTATTATCTCTCGTGTTGAATCATTTGATTGTTCCTTCGGCTAATAAAAAACGCTTAGATTTTGAAAATCAATACTACCGAAATGCGCTTGTGGTGGAAGACTATAATGCAGAATACCCAGGAAATTTACACGTTTATTTCTCCAACTTCGTTGAGTTTGAAGATCGTGCGCACAATTTTATAATTCAACAGTTTGATGAGCAACACAGAATAAAGTACTTTCTGAAGGCTCGCTATGCGAAGAATATACCAGGTACTTTTAAATGGACACTTGAAGATTATTATGAAAAATCCTTTGAATTTCCAATCGGAAAGATAAAGTATGGGCATAGAAAGGATACGACGTTTGCCTTCCAAATGGAAGAAATGGCACAACGACAGAATATTGCTGAAACCATGTCCTATAATGAACTCACTAAGATGATTGAACGAGAAAGCCAAAAAGGTTCCGATTTAGTACCGTTTTATGAAATCGAATTACACCAACGTACTTCTTATCCTTTTGCAGCTTATGTTCTCACGATAATTGGGGTAGCAGTTTCCTCAGAAAAACGAAGAGGTGGAATAGGTGTAAATATTGCCATTGGTTTACTTTTCGTATTCATTTATATTTTTTCAATGAAAATGATGACGGTGGCTTCCGTTAACTTGGGAGTTCCGGTGCTTCTTTCGGTGTGGGTTCCGAACATACTATTCTTAGGGATTTCAATCGTATTGTTTTTCAAATCACAAAAGTAATTCCGTAGAATTACGTATGCGTAGCAATAAAACACCTAGAATGTACCCCGTACTACAACTGAATTTCTTTCTAGACTGAATGTTAATTCTATTTTTCTCTTAACAAAACCTGCAATTTTGAAGAAAAAACAAAAGGACATGAAAAAAATAGGCACATTAGGAAGAAAAGTTAATAGAGCGCTTTTACCATTATTTTTATTTCAGCATAACGCTTATCACCAAGCAAGTTTCCACGAAAAAGAAAATTACCTTTCCGAAGCACATTTACGTCAAAGTGATTTTTATTTGTTTATCACCTTATTTGGTTTATTCCTAGGTGTGAGTTTAATCTTAAGGATGATTTTATTGAGCTAAGTCATAAACAGCACCGTCCTCGGCACCGTCTGTCGCAGGAAATATCTGCTTTGCCTCCTCTAATAATTCATCCACTTCCGCATAACGCGAGGAGAAATGTCCTAAAATAAGTTTTTTTACTCCCGATTTATGTGCAATCGTAGCGGCCTGTTGTGCTGTAGAATGGAAAGTCTTTTTTGCTCTTTCTTTGTGTTTTGATGAAAAAGTTGCCTCGTGATAAAGTAGGTCAGAAGATTCTATAAATGGAATCAATGTTTCGTCATAAGAAGTATCTGAACAATAGCTATACGCAAAGGAGTGTTTTGGTTTCAAAGTAAACTTTCTAAAATCATGTTCTATACTATCAATTAGTATATTTTTCCCCGCTAGAAGATTTGGCATGTGATGCAATTCCACTCCCGCTTCTTCACATTTTTTTGCGTCAATTCGGTAGGGCTTTGTTTTCTCTTTTACTTGAAAACCACAAGTTGGAATGCGGTGTTTTAGCGGAAAGCTCCAAATTTCTATTTTATCGTCTTCGAAAATACAGTTTTTTGAATCAAAGGAAAGCACTATAAATTCCACATTAAATGTCAATTTATTTCCGCCAACAGATAATAATTGTTGCAATATTGAAGGCAATTCAGGAGGACAGTATACAGTAATTCCCTTGTCTCTTCCGAGTAAGTTCATGGTGCTTAACAGTCCGGGTAAACCAAAAAAATGATCACCGTGCAAGTGCGAAATCAATATATGTGAAATTCGTTGCATGTGAACCCCATATTTACGCAATTGCATTTGTGTTCCTTCACCACAATCGATAAGGATATGACGGTTATTACAGCAAATATATTGGGAACTCGGTGCTCTTCTAGAGGTGGGCATGGCGGCCCCGCTGCCTAATATGCGGACAAAAAAATTCAAGAATTCATATGACTTAGCGCATCTTCAACGCTACTTTCTATACTGAGAACTCTATCCAATTGAGCAATTTCAACCATTTTACGCACAGCGGACTGCAGACCACAAAGTACAAAAGTTCCATTGGTATCTTTACACAATCGATTGGCTACTAATATGGCAGACAAGCCAGAGGAGTCGCAGTAAAGCGTCTCGGCCATTTCAAAAACGATTTGATTCACACCGTTTTTATTGTGAAGCAGAAATATTCCTTTTAAATCAGGCGCATTACTAGAGTCGAGTTTGGCAACGTGAGAGTGCACAACGATAGCATTTCCGTGGGTTGATATTGAAAAGTTCATGGCCTATTTTTTCAAAGTTAAATAAAAAATCATCGCTCAATCTTTGCCGCGAGTAAATAAATTACCGCCATCCGAATAGCAACCCCATTTTCAACCTGCTGAAGAATAATTGATTGCTTAGAATCGGCGACATCACTGGTGATTTCAACTCCGCGATTTATTGGGCCAGGATGCATGACAACTATTTCTTTGGATAAGCTGTTTAGGATTTCTTTGTTCAGTCCGAAAAGCATAGAATATTCTCTCAAGGAAGGAAAAAATTTAATGTCTTGCCTTTCCAATTGTATACGTAACATATTAGCGACATCGCACCATTCAAGGGCTTCCACCAAGTTGTGAGAAACGTGAACTCCTAATTCATGTATGTATTTTGGAATTAGCGTTGTAGGTCCGCAAACCATAACTTCTGCTCCTAATTTCTGTAGACAATAAATGTTAGATAAAGCTACTCGCGAATGCAAGATATCGCCCACAATCACAACCTTTTTTCCTGCTACCTCTCCTAGTTTTTCTCGAATAGAATAGGCATCTAAGAGCGCTTGTGTTGGGTGTTCGTGTGTACCATCACCGGCATTTATAATACGTGCATTGACTTTTTTCGAAAGAAATTCTGCAGCGCCAGGACTAGCGTGACGCATCACAACCATATCCACTTTCATGGACAAAATATTGTTTACGGTATCGACTAAAGTTTCTCCTTTTTTTACAGAACTTCCCGATGCTGAAAAATTAACTACATCCGCTGAAAGACGTTTTTCTGCAAGCTCGAAGGATAATCTGGTTCGTGTAGAATTCTCAAAAAAAATGTTTGCTATGGTAATATCGCGCAGGGAAGGCACTTTTTTTATCGGACGGTTAATCACTTCTTTGAAACTATCCGCAGTTTTGAAAATCAACTCGATATCTTGTTTCGTTAAGTCTTTTATACCTGTAAGGTGATCAACACTTATATTCGTCATGCTATTCCTTTGTAAATAATACTACTTTATCTGCTCCTTCGGTTTCTTTCCATTCAACGGATACACGCTCGGAAATAAGCGTATCAACAGCTTTTCCTACGTAATCTGCCTGAATCGGTAAATCCCTGCGAAATCTCCGATCAACCAATACTAAGAGTTCAACTTTTGAAGGTCGTCCAAAGGTCATTAAGGCATCTAATCCGGATCTAATCGTTCTTCCCGTATACAAAACATCATCAACAAGCACCACTTTTTTATTTTCAATACTGAAATCAAGGTTTGTAATACTCGGTATGAGTGGACGTTCTCTCCTTCTGAAATCATCACGAAAGAAGGTAATATCCAAATTTCCGCACAAAACAGGTTGTCCAAGAATTTGCTCCAATACTTTTTTTAAGCGGCTAACCACGTGAATTCCCCTTGGTTGCAAGCCAACAAGTACAGTTTGTGAAAAATCAAGGTGGGATTCGATTAATTCATGGGAAAGTCTTTTCAATGTCAGTTCGAGGTGCTTTTCATTGAGAATGACTTGTTTTTCCATCTCAACAAAGATAATTCTTTTACCAAATAAGCGAATGCCTATGAAGAAAAATTACAAACATCTTGATCAACATCCGAAATCAAGAAGAAACTACCGGTTACCAAAAGAATATCGTGTTCTTCAAGTGTTTCTTTCGTTTCTTTTAAGGCGAGGTTCACGTTTTGATGTAGGGCAACGATGCGTGCGTCTGACTGCTGAATAATTTTTAATTCCTCAAGAGTTTTACTTCGAGAATTTGAAAAGGTGCATAAATGAAGAGAGCAATTTTGAGGAAAGAGTGACAAGATTTCTAGTATGTCTTTATCTTGTGCACATCCGTAAATGATATGCAACTTTCCTTTTGGTTTTATGTGCCGAAGCGTCTCTTTAATACCATCACTGTTGTGCGAGACATCAAGGTAAACTGACGGTTTCTCTTGAATTTTAGTGAGTCGACCAAAAATCCCGGTATGCTGATGAAGGTTCATCAGAAGTGAGTCAACTTTAGTTTGCTGGACATTAAAACCCAAGATTTTTAGACTTGTCAAAGCAGTACGTAAATTGCTAACTTGATATTGTGGCAAGTCATGTTTATCTATTTCCCAGCTTGTTGATCTTTCATCTTCAGCGAAATAAATCGGAGCGTTATTATTTTTTGCAATTTGTTCAAATACCTTAAAAGTTTCTTTCTGACGTTTACCTATTACCACCGGTACGTTCGGTTTAATGATTCCTGCTTTTTCAACGGCAATTTCCTCGAGTGTATGACCTAAGAATTGGGTATGGTCTATCCCAATGTTTGTAATAATACTAATTTCTGGTCGCACCACATTTGTAGCATCTAATCTACCACCCATGCCTGTTTCCAAGACAACCCAAGTGCATTGTTGTTGTGAAAAGTGCAAAATTGCCATTGCAAAAGTAATCTCAAAGAATGA
>JACCEA011604157.1_pt1 | contig 26200 bp, 7 predicted proteins | sample 7449851 | NCBI WGS metagenome assembly JACCEA01 (sample SAMN15323453, study PRJNA562643) | freshwater metagenome | isolation source: river surface water | place: USA:Blue River Watershed | collected 2017-08-18
AAATTCCATCTTCTCGCTGGGATTGGCAAGAATACTGGGGAGACCCGAAACAACAAGCCCAAAAAAGCAATAGTAAGTGGGGCGGCTTCGTTGCTGATGTCAATGCGTTTGACGCAAATTTTTTTGGAATATTACCCAAAGTAGTAGAGACCATGGACCCTCAACAGCGACTCATGATGGAGTTGGTGTGGAGCTGTCTTGAAGACGCTGGTATCGCACCTTCGTCCCTGCGTGGGAAAAAAGTTGGCGTCATGTTGGGCGTATTCAATCATGACTACAAAGAAACGCAGGACTCTACCAATATAGCCATTGAGGCGCATTACTCAACGGGAACCGCTGCGTCCATTATCGCCAACCGCGTATCGCACTATTTTGATTTGAAAGGCCCCAGTTTCCCAATAGATACGGCGTGCTCCAGTTCGCTAAATGCTATCCATAGCGCAATTCAAGCGTTGAAATTTGGCGATTGTGAAATGGCGTTAGCGGGTGGGGTAAATCTTCTGCTAACACCAACTCGCCATATATCTTTTTCCAAAATGGGAATGCTGTCCCCTACGGGGCAATGCATGACGTTTGACGCGAGTGCAAATGGTTATGTACGAGGAGAAGGTGCGGGTGTTGTCCTTCTGAAACCCCTGGAAAAAGCGATCGCAGATGGGGATGCAATTTACGGTGTGGTTAAAGGTACCGCAGTAAATCATTGTGGTGAAACTTACACGTTGACCTATCCCAGCTCAGTGGCACAAGCGAACGTCATTCAAGAAGCACATGAGCGCGCTGATGTACCCGTTAATACCGTGAACTATGTTGAGGCTCATGGTACTGGAACCCCGAAAGGTGACCCAATTGAATTTGACGGATTAATGCGTGCGTTTGAGGCATTGGCCGCTCGACAAGGTGTTAGTTTGAAACCAGGTTATTGTGCGTTGGGGTCTGTTAAAACCAACATCGGTCACTTGGAAGCCGCGGCAGGAATTGCTGGTGTGATTAAGGTTTTGCTTTCTTTTCGCAATAAACAATTACCCGCCCTGCAAAACTTTTCGGGTGTCAATCCAAAAATTTCCATTGAAAATACTCCATTCTCTATCCTCAGTGAACATAAACAGTGGTTACCTGAGTTGGCTTCAGGTGATGACCAAAGCATACGCAGCCCATTGCGCGCGGGTGTATCTTCGTTTGGTTTTGGCGGTACAAATTCTCACATAGTGTTAGAAGAATTTGTGCGTGGGGATAATCCAAAGGCGATAAGCAAGCCTGCTTATCTGCTTGTGTTATCTGCAAAATCGCCCGCAGCATTGCAAAGACTGAAGTCCAATTTGTTACTTTGGTTAGATAAAAATCAGAATACCGGTTTGCCAGATTTGAGTGCAGGATTACTAGTTGGGCGTGATCATCATGCGGTCAGATTTGCGTGTGTTGTGAAAGATTTGAAGGGAGCAATGACGGCGTTACGAGACAGTGCGAATGGCAACGCACAATACTCAATTGTAAACAGGGACAATCTTGAGTTGCTCGCAGAAGTAACGCAATCAGCAAAAAAAATAATTGAAAAGTCAGCAAAAAGTGATAGCAAAAAGAGTTACCTGGAGAGCCTGAGTCGGCTTGCTGAGCTGTACGTGAAAGGCGCCGATCCAATTTGGCGCGAACTATTTACTAGCGGGCAAATTTTGCGCCTCAACTTGCCTACCTATCCCTTTGAGAAAGACGCATTCTGGATTGCGAAGGACGAGAAAGAAAATACTCACAATAATTCTCATCCATTGTTGCATGCCGTATTGTCTGGTGGAAATAAGAAAAGCTTTTATAGTTTGTTTGACGGTCAGGAATTCTTCCTGAAAGATCATCAAGTGAAAAACCAGCGGGTGCTGCCGGCCGTTGCGTATTTGGAAGTAATGTATCAATCCATGATGCGAGCCGCGCATGCGCAATTGAGTGACGCGGATTCCACGGTTGAGCTTCGTGACGTAATTTGGTTGCGGCCATTCACCATGTCGGATGGCGTCAAGGAGCTACGTGCTACTCTCAATGTGGCAAATATTGAAAAAGCCGGCTCACCGCTAAGGTTTGAATTTATTAGTGGTGTTGAAGATCTGTCACTGGTAAAGAATTGCCAGGCGAAGGCATTTGTTGTTGAGCGCAACGAGCCTGTTCCTCTGCCAAACTTCAACTATCCCGGGAGCAATTGGAGCACCTACTCTTCGTCTGATTGCTACGAGCGTTTTTCTGCTTTGGGTTTTGGTTATGGCAAATCTCATCAGAGTATTGAACTTCTGGCCCAGAATGCAGATCAAGTATTGGTGAAGCTGGTTATGCCTACTGAGTTACAGGATTCAGTAGGTGAATATACGCTGCACCCATCTATTGCGGATGGGGCTTTGCAAGCTGCTGTTGCATTGGTATCGGGATTGGCTACTGGTACGAATGGCGCCGTACAATCCCTATCTCCCTACCTCCCTTTTTCGTTGGACAGTCTCAGAGTTTACCGGCCAACCCAGCTAGCACAGTGGGCTTGGGTACGTCCCGTTGGAGGGAATAACCCGTCGCAAGCGAAAAAAATTGACATCGATATTTTTAGCGAAATTCCAGATGCAGATGGAAGGTCGCAGCTAATTGCGCAATTCAAAGGCCTTGGGCTGCGTCAGTTTGAAAAGGATGCATTACCCTCAAATGAGCTGGCCAACCACCCCTTTAAGGACAAGATAATGAATATTCAAGACCACTTCTACATACCAAACTGGTTCAAGCAACCTTCAAATTCCACGCTAGAAATCCTGGACTCCTTGTTAATTATTGGTGATCCGAAAGATGTAAGTTTGTGCGTGTCGAGATTGAAACGAAACTCTACATTTAGTAGTACAACTATTATTTCAGCGGAGTTCTCTAGCTCCTATGCGAAAAAAAGCTCCAGTGAATATGCGCTCAGAGCGGGATCTGATGTTGATTTTCTTGCGCTGGTAAATGATATATCTGCTGAGCAGTCAGTCCCTCGAAATGTATTAATTCTCTCTAAAGAACTTTCAAAGGAAGCTGGGATAGAAATAGGTGAAGATCTCTCCAGGGGCGCGGAAAGTTCGTTTTGTTTAGTGAAGGCGTATTTGAAAGTTGCAAAAAGCGCAAGGTTTATAAACGTTGTTCAAGGCTCAGGGGTAGATTTTATTCCCGTCTATCAGGCGCTCGGTGCATTCTATAAAACAGTGAAAGTAGAACGCCCAGCGTATAGCGGTCGTGTTGTTATTTGCGATATTGAAAATGGCAGCGATGCGAGTTTAGCAGGTTTGATCGCCAGCGAGTTCACTGATAACTCGGTTTATACCGATATACGTTATCTGGACGGGGCTCGCTTCGTACGTGACTTTGTCGCGACCGATGAGATAAAAACGTTCTTCAATCTAACTTCAGAGCAAGCTGCTTTTAAAACGGGCGGCGTATATTTAATTACTGGTGGATTAGGTGCGCTGGGTTTGTTAGTTGCAGGGTACCTGCTTAAACACTATGACGCGCGTATCTATCTAACAGGTCGGTCCTCTCTTACTGCGGAGAAGAAAAAGCTTTTAGATGCGATTGACACTCGCGGCAATCGCATTGTCTATATGCCTTGCGACATTACTAATGCAAATTCTGTTAGCACTATGGTTAGCTCGATTAATGACCAGGGATTCAAATTAAATGGTGTCATTCATTCAGCTGGAGTGATCGAAGACAGCTTTATCCTCAAAAAGGAATTTGCATCGTTTTCCAGAGTGATCGCGCCGAAGGTGATGGGTACGATTAATTTAGATGAGGCAACAAAAGGGCAGCCGTTGGATGTATTTGTATTGTTCTCGTCGGTAACGGGTGTGCTAGGTAACCTTGGTCAGTGTGATTATGCATTCGCGAATTCATATGAAGATTATTTTAGTCATTATCGCAATGATTTAGTGCGTCTGGGCGAACGATATGGGAAGACAATGTCCATAAATTGGCCCTATTGGAAAGAGGGCGGTATGGTCTTAACTGACAAGGAAGAGGCTATTTTAAGGAAAAATTTCGGTATCGTTCCATTGGAAAATGCTAATGGCCTACAAGCTTTGGAATACGCAGTTGCGGCCCCCGTTTCCCAGCTCGCTGTATTAGAGGGTGACAAGGAGAAAGTTCGTCAGGTACTTGGGGTGAGAGCTAACGTCAACGAAGCAGATTTTACCGAAGCTGAACGTGAAATTGCGTTAAGAAAAAGCGGGAGCAATTCCAGCAAAGCGACCGATGTTTCGATTTTAAAAGAACACGCGGTCAAATATTTGATTAGTCAGTTCGCAAAAGAAGTTTCGCTTTCTGAAGATAAATTTGAACTGTATGCGCCATTTCAGCAATACGGATTCGATTCGGTGGTTATGGTTGATTTAGTCATATTGCTGGAAGAGGAATTTGAAAATCTTCCAGCCACTTTATTCTTCGAATACAAAAATATTAATGATTTGGCCGACTTCTTTGTCGCTAATTACCCTGAAAAATTTGTTGCCTCTAAGGATGGCGCGGGGGGCGATGAGGTCGCTTTGGAGCGCCCTTCTGAAAGCAAGAACGATATCAGCCAGGTTAAGAATGTAGTGGTTTCTTACCTTATCGAGCTGTTTGCAAAAGAGGTTGAACTGCCTGCAGAGCGCTTTGAGCTGTATGCGCCTTTCCAGCAGTATGGCTTTGACTCAGTAGTCATGGTGAATTTGGTAATAGCTCTTGAAGAGAAATTTGAAAATCTTCCTGCAACCTTGTTCTTTGAATATAAAAATATCAACGACTTGGCTGATTTTTTTGCGAGCCACTATGCCGCACATTTTGAAAGCATGGTGCCACCTGCCGCACCATCAGTTACCGCCTCAAGCAATCAGAATGCTGCGGATAATTCAGCGCCTGTCGAGCTTCCAATTGCGGCTATGCCCACCGCAGAGCAGACGCGCTCATCAATGCATGGTAATGCGCAGACGCCAGCAAAAGAAGACATTGTTATCATTGGCGTTTCAGGACGTTATCCAGAAGCTGAAACACTTACTGAGTTTTGGAATAACCTGAAAGATGGTGTCGACTGCATCAGAGAAATACCTGAGGACAGAAACTGGGGGGTAGAAAACCTGTTTCAACCGGGCCCAGCGGTATTGGGGAAAAGCTATTCTAAATGGGGCGGTTTTTTAAAGAGTATTGACCATTTTGATCCATTGTTTTTTGGTATTTCTCCGGCGGAAGCCGAGGTCATGGATCCTCATGAGCGTCTATTCCTCGAAACAGTTGCCTTGGCCATGGAAGATGCAGGCTATTGCCCTGACAAATTAGCCCAGCCTGTGGGTGTACATGAGAGCCCGGTCGGTGTCTATGTTGGAACTATGTGGGGAGATTATCAATTATTTGGTGTTGAAGGTGATAAGCCAAAAAATATGATTGCTCCTCGTTCGTGGTATTGGGCTGTCGCGAACAGAATTTCATATCAATTTAATTTCTCTGGACCCAGTATTACGCTTGATACAGCGTGCTCTTCATCGCTCACTGCAATCCATTTAGCGTGTGAAGCGTTAAAGCAAGGCGACATCAGTGTCGGTATCGCCGGGGGGGTCAACCTGTCCTTACACCCGCAGAAATACAACACTCTATCTGACCTGCATTTTTTGTCATCAGACGGTCGTTGTCGCAGCTTTGGTGTAGGTGGCGATGGTTATGTTCCTGCGGAGGCCGTAGGGGCAATTATTTTAAAGCGCAAGTCAGATGCTTTGCGTGATGGTGACCATATTTATGCGGTCATTAAGAGTTCGTCGATAAATCACGGTGGAAAAACCTCTGGGTTTACGGTACCGAACCCTAACCGTCAAGGGGCGTTAATCAAGGATGCTATCGCCCGTTCTGGAATTAATCCTCGCCACATTAGTTACGTTGAAGCACATGGCACAGGCACTAGCCTTGGTGACCCGATTGAAATATCGGGGCTTACTAAAGCATATGAACAAGCTGATACCCAATATTGTGCCGTTGGGTCTGTGAAATCCAATATCGGACATGCAGAAGCTGCGGCTGGTGTTGCTGGCGTGACAAAAATTTTATTGCAGCTAAAACACAAAACGTTAGCTCCGTCGTTGCATTCGAACACGCTCAACCCCTATGCAAAAATTGATCAAAGCCCGTTCTATGTCTTACAGAAATTAGAAGAATGGCAGCGCCCAACGCAAACCGATCCCGCCACTGGAAAAAAGATCGAGTTACCACGTGTTGCGGGATTAAGCTCATTCGGTGCTGGCGGAGCCAATGCACACTTTATTTTTGAGGAATATCCGGCTGAATCTGACCCACGCAATTATTCCGCTCGAACTTCTGATCCGGTATTGGTTGTGCTTTCCGCGAAGCGGGAGGAATCGCTGGAAAAGATGGTTGTGCAATTGCGCGATTTTATTGTGAGTGAACCTCAAACTCACTTAGCTGATATCGCATATACCTTGCAGATTGGTCGTGTCCATATGGATTTTGGCATCGCTGTGATTGCCGCGTCGCTTGCGGAGCTGCAAACGAAATTAAACGACTATCTTGCTGTGAAAGGGCGGAGTGATACTTCGTACGGGATTTACTCTGGTAAGCGCCCGCGCAATAGAAATGCAAAAAATTATTTCTCTGATCAACAAGTTGATGAATGGTTGTTGCGTAAAGATCTCAATAGTCTTGCTGATGCCTGGCTAAAGGGTCAAGAGAATATTACCTGGGAGAAGCTCTATAACTCCGGTTCGGCATTTCGGATTTCAGTCCCTGGTTATGTGTACTCACGGCAACGCTACTGGGTAACCGCTCCAAATAATGCTACGCAATTTGACGCACTTAGCTCACTGATTGATAAAAATGTTTCCACGTTCGAAGAGCAGCTGTTTGTAAAAACATTCAATCAAAACGCGTTTTATCTAAAAGACCATAAATTGGGTAAAAAATGTGTGTTGCCTGGGGTCGCGTATCTGGAACTTGCTCGTCAGGCAGCACAACTGGCGGCTAATGGTGAACCCGTTTTAGGTTTGACAGATATAAAGTGGCTGAAGCCAATTGTTGTTAACGGCGCGCAAGAGTCTATTCAGATAAGCTTACGGCCCAGTGCAGGCAATGTTGAATTTGAAATTTTTAAGAGCGCAAGTGGCGGTGGTCGTATCCTATTCTGTAGTGGCTCAGCGGTGGTGTCTCGCTATTCGTCAGCTTCATCGGTACAGGGAATGAGACTTCCATTACCAGTTGTTGATCCTCATACGATAAAAGCAAGATCAACACATCTAAATGAGCACCAAATTAACAGTGGATTTGAAAGCTTTGGATTCGGTTTCGGTCCAAGTTTTCAAGTTATGAAAGGGTTGTTTGTCAATCAATCAGAGGCGATGGCGGATCTTGCGTTGTCTACTGAACTAGTAAACTCTACTGATGACTATGTACTACACCCGGCGTTATTGGATGGTGCTCTGCGTACGGCAGTTGGTATAGGTGGTTTTGGTGCTGCTAATGCTGGCATGCCACTTCCTATTTCCCTTGGTCGTATCGTCATTCACAAACCGCTAACTGAAAATTGTATTAGCTATGCTGTTTATTCCACGAGCCAGCCTACTCAAGCAGGCCAACGATCTTATGATATTTACATTCTCAATACTCGTGGGGAAATGTTGGTAACCTTGTTAGGATTTACAACACAATATGTTTCCCACTTTGCTGATACGAAAAAATCTACTGACCAATTGATATCTGTAGGCGAGCCGCAGCGGCCGCAAGTTACTGCTGCGAAGGCACCGGCTAGCTACGTGGCGCCTGCAGCACTCTACTCGGTACCTTCTCCTGCTACAAAAACAGTTTATTCCCCGGTAAATGTGGCTAAAAAATATTTAGCTGAGCTGGTTTCACAGGTAACCAAAATACCTCCGGGGCAAATCGATACTGCAACGGCGTTGGAAAACTACGGTATTGATTCAGTAATGATCATGGCGATGAATGAGAAATTGGAGGCAATTTTTGGGCTAAGTGTGCCAAAAACGTTGTTTTTCGAGTACCAAGACATTGATAGTTTGGCGGAATATTTTTCTGAAAATCATGCAGAAGATATTCATAAAATCCAATTCGATGAAACTGCTGTTCCCGTTGAAAGTCCGGTTCCAGTTGCACCAAGTCAGATTGCGTTGGACGGCATTGCACGGGACTATTTGAGTGTATTGCTCGCTCGATTCACAAAACTTGATCAAGCCCAAATTGATTGCGATGCTGCCATTGAAGACTACGGCATCGATTCAGTGATGATCATGGGAATGAATGAAGATTTGGAAAAATCCTTTGGTCAGGAGATTCCCAAGACACTTTTCTTTGAGTATCAAACCATTAATGAGCTGGTGGATTTTCTGGTGGAGAATCACGCCACTGAGCTACGAGCTTTGAGTCCTGCAGTTGAGACTAAAGCGAGCGACACGGTGCCAACACGGGCTGCTTCCGGTGCGATTACGATGAGTGACACTCTGGCAGAAGTATCGGCTGGCAATATCAAATCTCGCTTCGGCAATTCTTCTACAGAAATTACATTCGCCAGTGGCGAGGCTGCACATCACGAGCATCGATTAGCTGAGCCGCGAGTGGACTATTTAAGCTCCGCTACGCAATCGGCAAATCAGTTTTCACAATCCAATGCTGTCCCACTATCTGCCGCTGATCAATTGAAACGAACTATTAGCGCGTTGAGTGATGTGGAAGTAGAGAACTTACTGCGTGAGCTGTTGGCTGCAGACGAATTGGAAACGGAGTTTTGAAATGAGCCTCAACGAAAAAAACAAACGCGAATTGTTAGCCAAGCTTTTGCAAAAAAAGATTAGTGCAAAGGCAAACAATCAAGCCGATAGAAAAATCCCCGACGATGTTATTGCCATTGTGGGTTTGGGTGGTCGTTATCCTATGGCGGATAACATAGAAACTTTTTGGGACAATTTGGTCACTGGGCGAGACTGTGTTACTGATATTCCCGACGGCCGCTGGCGGCCCGAGGAATTCAAGCGTGGTACCGATGTTGACTCGGCAAGAACCCGAGGTGGCTTTATCGCAGATGTCGATAAGTTTGATCCGCAATTTTTTGGTATTGCTCCGCGAGAAGCTATCTCAATGGATCCTCAGGAGCGCTTGTTCCTGCAAACCGCGTGGCACACGATAGAAGACGCGGGTTATACACCAAGGACCTTGGCTAACAGTAGTGGAAAGGTAGGTGTTTTTGTAGGCGTGATGAATTCCAACTACTCAATTCTGGGCGCGTCCCTGTGGAATGAGACACACAAAACTGATCAAAACTACATGTGCAATGCGATGTTTTGGTCATTAGCAAATCGTGTGTCATATACATTGAATTTTAACGGGCCTAGTCTTGCCGTAGATACTGCTTGCTCATCTTCCCTTACAGCGATTCATCTTGCCTGTGAGAGCATTCGCCGCAATGAGTGTGAAGTTGCTCTGGCGGGTGGTGTGAATTTAATTCTCCATCCCGCGCAGATGGAAGTGCTCGCCAAGCGTGGCATGCTGTCTCCCACGGGAAAGTGCCATAGCTTTGGTCAAGGAGCAGATGGTTTTGCCGATGGAGAGGGAGTAGGTGCTGTGTTGTTGAAGCCTCTGAATCATGCCTTGAGAGATGGAGACAACATCTACGGAGTTATTCGGGGCAGCTCGTTAAATTCAGGCGGAAAAACCAGCGGCTATACGGTACCTAATCCGGTGGCACAGGCAAACTTGATTGCCACCGTTGTTAAAAAATCCCGAATCGATCCACGTTCAATCAGCTATATCGAAGCTCATGGTACTGGTACCGCGCTGGGCGATCCGATTGAGATCCGAGGCTTGGCCAAGGCGTTTGGTTCGGAAACTACAGACAAGCAGTTTTGTGCGTTAGGCTCGGTGAAAGCGAATATTGGACATCTCGAGGCGGCGGCGGGTATATCAGGAATTACTAAAATTCTTTTACAAATGAAGCACGAAACATTGGTGCCAACGATTAATTCAAATAAGGAAAGCGAATACATTGATTTAAAAAGCACTCCGTTCTTTCTGCAAAGGGAAATCAGCTCATGGGCGGTGGGCAAGAAAAAGTTAGCTGGGATAAGTTCATTCGGTGCAGGCGGTTCTAATACTCATATGATCCTTCAATCATTTGATGTTCCTGAGCAAGCTCATGCCGATATGCCTTGCCTAATCCCGTTATCCGTCGCGCATAAACAACAATTGGCCACCTATGTGCAGTCTTTAGTTGTGTGGATTGAAAGGAATAAAACGACCAAACACTTTAGCCTTGTCAATGTCTCCCACACGCTGCTTGAAGGTCGTCAGGATATGGCGGTACGTCTTGCAATAGTTGCCAATAATATTGAAGAACTGTTGGAAAAATTACGCGATTTCATGCGAGGGGAGCGCAATATTGAAAACCTTTTTGAAGGAGCAACAGACGCGCCAGATTCTAAGCAGGAGTTCGCTTTCACTTCCCTTAAAATTGAGGAGCTAATTAGCTTTGCTAAAAAATGGGTGATTGGCGAAGTCAAGAAGCCTAGCTCTCTGTTAAAAGATTTCCATCCTAGGCGCGTATCTTTACCGGGTTATCCTTTCTTGAAAGAGAGTTACTGGGTTCCTCGTTCGCCGGCTGAGGTAATTGCAAACGAAACAACGCATGTGGCGAAGGAAAGCGCTGGGGTAGCTCCGTTACAGACAGCGCTGGCTCCAGCATCCCAACTGGTAGGCGATATGTATTTAACTCAAACTTGGGTTGAAAAATCAATTCCAACTGGTGATACCGGGAATTCCCAATCCAACCTATTGGTCTTCAGCAATGAAACTGGTGATTACCCGTTGATTGCACGTCATTTTAATCATGCCAATTTTGTTGCCCTTGGGGATATGTATAGTTACGACTCAGACAATAGTTATACGGTTCGTCAAGATCACATGGAAGACATGGAATTGCTTTTAAGGGCTGCTTCCAAAACGAAACCATTAGATGCCATTATCTATGCGTGGAAAAATGCTGCTATAGAAGCCAACGAAAAAAGCGGTACCGCAGAGTCTTTATATGCTGGAATTCAACCTCTCCTAAATTTGGTAAAGCGAATTTCCAACGACAGTAAAACGTCCCTGCCCAAAATAATTGTCTGGTCCGTAGATAATGGATGTCTGTCGGATTTATCAAGTTTGGCCTATTCCGGATTTGTTAAGTCCGTCAAAGCTGAGCTGAAGAATCTCAATGTTAAGCATGTAATCTTCGAAACCAGTCAAGAGCATTCCCTGGAGTATCAGGTAACTGCTTTGGCGGCCGAACTTATGGAAGTTGCGTCAAGTTCCGTTGTTGTTAAGTATCGAGCGAGACGACGTGCTGTTGAGAAGATTCAGTCCATAGAACTTACTTCAACAGTTGGGTCGAATGAGTGGATTAAACATAAAGGAACTTACTTGATCACCGGTGGCTTGGGCGGATTGGGAAAGGTATTTGCCAAGCGGATAGCCTCAGTAGGTGGGGTGAAATTGGCGCTAACGGGACGGTCAGCGCTGACCGAGTCGAATAAGGAGTTTCTAGAAACTTTACGGGAAAACAACAATGAGGTTGTATATTACTCCTGTGATATTACGTCGGAAGCAGACGTTCATGTCCTCTTTGAAAAAATATCAAATCGCTTTGTCAAACTTAATGGCATTATCCACAGCGCTGGTGTAATTAGAGATTGCCTGATTAATCGAAAAAGCTGGCCAGATTTCAAGTCGGTTATCGATACAAAAATTAAAGGTGTTTTTAACCTGGATCAGGAAAGTGCGGCGATGCCGTTGGACTTTTTTGTTACATTTTCCTCAGTGAGTTCAGTACTAGGAAACATGGGGCAAACAGATTATGCCTATGGCAACGCTTATCTGGATGAGCTCTGCCGTTGGCGAAACAATCTAAAAGATAAAAAATTGCGATCAGGGAAAAGTATTTCTATCAATTGGCCAATCTGGGAAGAGGGCGGAATGACGATAGAAAAAAGTATTTTAAATGCGATGAAAGAATCCGTGGGAATTGTTCCCTTGTCGGACCGACAAGGACTCTCAATTTTTAACGATATTATGGGGTCTTCATTCGCTCAAGTAATGCCATTACATGGTGTGCTGGCGCGCTTAGAGCATACTTTGCAGCGATACAATGCTCATGATCAATCCGTGCAAATTGAGAACGCAATCGTCAATACGGATGTTGCTCAGAAAGCTCCTAATGTGATTCCTGGTCCCGCAAGTCAATTGACGCAGCAGCTCGATGAAAAACTGCGTGAGATGATCAGTAAGGCGATTCAATTGCCGAAAGATCGCATAGACCCGAATAAGGTGTTTGGGGATATGGGCTTTGATTCAATTGTGTTGCGTGAATTTGCAGCCAATTTCAAAACGCTGCTGGATGTTGAAATTTCGCCTGCCGTATTTTTCTCCTCCAATACATTGAACAAGATGAAGCAATATTTAATGACTGAGCATCTTTCCAGTCTGCAAAAAGCTTTTGCCTCCACTATTGGTAATCTTGGCGATCAAGAGAAAACGTTTGCCAAACCGGTGGATCAATTGGTGAAAAATCAATTTTCGGATCAAACATCGGTGCCGCATACCTACGGCGAACCTGTTGCCATTATTGGTATGGACGGCATGTTTCCAGGTGCGGAAAATTTGGATGTGTTCTGGAAAAATTTAAGTGAAGGTGTAGATCCCATCAGTGAAATACCGCCATTGCGTTGGCGTTGGCAGGATCACTATGGCAGCACCTTCGGTACAGCAAATAAATCCAATTCAAAGTGGGGTGGTTTTATGCCCCATATCGAATATTTTGATCATCAATTCTTTGACCTGTCTGTCGGCGAAGCGGTTTATATGGATCCGCAACAACGACTGTTTCTCCAAACAGTTTGGAAAACAATCGAGTCTGCCGGCTACAACGCAACGGAATTGAAAGGCAATAATGTGGGTGTCTTTGTTGGTGTTGAATTTAGCGATTATAAGGATTACCTCGATCGAAATGGGGTGCGTTATAACGCTGAAATGGCGATTGGTAATTCGCTCAACATGATCCCCAACCGGATTTCCTATTATTTTGATTTTGATGGCCCGAGTGAAGCAGTAGATACAGCCTGTTCAGGTAGCCTGGTAGCAATTAACAGAGCGATTAGATCGATTCAGTCGGGTGAGTCGCGTATGGCGATAGCGGGAGGGGTTAGCGTTATTCTTTCGCCCAAGACAATGATCGGAACCAGCCAACTCAATATCTATTCTCCCGACGGCCGCTGTAAGACGTTTGATAAGGATGCCAATGGTTATGTAAAAGGTGAGGGTGTTGCGGCGGTATTATTAAAGCCATTAAAAGCCGCCATTGAAGATGGCGATAATATATTAGCCGTTATAAAAGGCGCTGCAGTAAACCATGGTGGTCGTAGTAATTCGATCACTGCTCCTAATCCTGCTGCACAGGCGCGATTACTGTTTAAGGCTTATTCTGAAGCCGGTATTGGCGCCGAACGTGTCTCCTATATTGAATTGCATGGTACGGGCACTAACCTTGGCGATCCGGTGGAGGTAGAAGGTATCAAGTCAGCATTTTCAATGTTGGCAGCAGAGTCAGGTGCTCCGGTTTCCAAATATAACTATTGCGGTATTGGGTCGGTGAAATCCAACATTGGTCATCTGGAACCCGCCGCTGGTATTGCCGGTGTTATCAAAGTAATTCTTTCAATGAGGGCGCGTGAGCTGCCGTCTAACCTTCATTTCACCGATTTAAATCCCCTGATTAAACTGGAGAATTCTCCGTTTTATATCGTCGATAAAAAACGTGATTGGGTAAGAATGCTGGATGGCGATGGACGCGAATTGCCACTGGTTGCTGGTGTAAGTTCGTTTGGATTTGGCGGTACCAATGCCCACCTGGTATTGGAAGAGTATGTGGCCCCTCGCCAACACTCCGTTGAGCAGAGCTCATATCTCTTCGTGCTGTCTGCAAAATCCGCTGCGCAACTGGATGAGTCGGTACACAATTTAATTGCCTATGTGGATTCTTCCGCGCGCGCCACTACCTCATTGCGCGATTTCATTTATACCTTGCAAGTTGGTCGCGTGCCGATGGAAGAGCGCCTGGCTTTTACGGTAAGTAATTGGCGAGACTTGCGCGAAAAATTAGCTGGATATTTGGCCGGCACGCTGGATCACATTGATTGTCGAGGCAGCAAGGCCAGTAATCATATTCCGGTTCAAGATTTACTGGACGACAGTTTGCAAGGGTACATCTTGCAAAGTGGTAACAACAGGCAATTAGCAAAATGGTGGCTACTGGGAGTTAACTTCAATTGGCAGTTGCTATATACCAATGTAGCTGCACAAAAGATCCAGCTACCGACCTATCCTTTCGCTAAAACGCGTTGCTGGATTGATGCAAAGGTCAGCGAAACATTAGTAGTCGAGCCGGTAAGTGTGCCTGTAGCCGTTGCAATGCCCGAGCGAGTTCTAGTAACAGAATCCGTTGTAACCAAACCGGCAGTATCCGCTATTCCTGCGCTGGTAAGAGAGAAAGTGGCTCAGCTTGTTGATGTCAAAGTAGCTGACCTTACAGACAACGCCCATCTGGCAGCAGATGTTGGATTGGACTCGATAAAAATGATGAGCTTGATTAATGAGCTTATCTCATCGAGGCCGGAAGCCGAGCTGGAATATTTTAATAACCTTGGAATGAATAGCATCGTTGGGCAAGCGCAAACCATCTCAGGTTTGATCGACATTTTTACCAAAGCGGAAGCGAGCGTGTCGTCCGTTGCGGTTGCTGCCGAGGCGTTACCACCGGTAGCCGTGCAACACGAAATTGCGCCACACAACGGTGTTCCCTTGCTTGATTCGCAATACCTATTTTTGCCAACGTATTTTATTACCAACTCGAGCTCTTTGTGTTCATATGTGGAGCTAAAAGGCCCGCTCAACCTGGATGTTGCCAACGCTGTCTGGAAGAAGCTAATTGAGCGTCATCCAGTCTTGCAGCTTGGTTTCCAATGGCCCGGGAAAAAATCAGCAACTTTTTCCGATGTGAAGGTCGATTTTGTTCGTGATTACACCGCGCCCCACATTCAATGTACGGATATTCGTGCTGTACCTGATAAGGATGCGGTAATTCTGCAAGCGTTTAATGCGCAACTAAATCGCCAGTGGAACATGGAGCAGTGGCCCTTGCATGAGTTTTCGCTCTACCAAAAAGGCGATGAAGAATATGTTCTGTTTTGGAGTAACGAACACATTATCTCCGATGGTCTAAGTAACCAGCAGGCGCTGCGAGAGTTTTTGCAGCTTTACACCGCAGAACTAACTGGCGCGGTAATTCCAGTGGCTGAATATGGTTCAACGGAAAAATACGTCGACCTAATCAATCGAATTAATAGCTACACCGAAAGCGAAACACCTACAGAGACTCCTACTGCGTTAGCGGGTAGTTATACCTTTAATCCCGAGGGTAATCTTCGCGATCGTAGTAGCGTAAAATTTGAATGCGCCAAGCGTGTACTGGATTCGACGTTAACCGAGAAATTATTTGCGTTAACGAAACGCTCGCGATATTCAATGAATACGCTGTTGGTAAATGCATTTATCCGGGTTGTTGCACAATACGATAAGAGCAGCCAGGACATAACCTTGCAAATCCCCACTGGGGGACGGAATTATCCGGATTTATCGTTAACGAATACCATGGGGTGTTTTGCACAGAACCTATCAATTAGCTTCTCACGTAACAATATTGAAGATCGCCTGCATGGACTTGAGTCTGTGCAAAACACCATTAATGACTCGATTTTATATGGTGTTGACATAAAGCAAGCTCGGGATTTGACCGCACTTGTTAAGCAATTGCCATTAACCGAGCAGAACCTGTTGCCGAAGCATGCAGTTGACTTAATGCTGGCGGCCGTTAAATCGAATTTGTATTTTCCTTACACCGGACAGACGGGTATTGAATGCTGTTACGGCGACCTTCGCGTAGTGCAATACACCGCGGGGACCTCTAATTCTCCGGGCAGTATTGATTTACTTCAGGAAATTTTCGATGGGCAGCTACATATCTTTGTAAACTATGATACGAGTTTTTTCTCGTCTGCCTTAATCAATAGTTTAGTTGACGACTACATCGCAAGTCTGGAGTCATTTATCGCACAAGATTTTGTGGCTGATTCCGAGGCGGCTTTGGCTCGCGTGGATGGGTTTCCGGAAACGGCCATTGTGCTTGAACATGCGAATAAGGTACTTAATGCTTCTCTTACGCTAAGCGACGCCGAGAAAGATCTTGAGGCAGATCTCGGTTTTGATTCCATCGATAAAATCAAACTGGTTACACAGCTGTATACCTGGAATAAAACTATCAATCGCTCTGCATTAATCAAGTGTCGTAGTTTAAGCGAAATGATTGCGGCCATCCAACGCAGCGCGTCAATCATTAGTGCACAAGCAACGCCCGCTACTGTGTTGAGCAAGTCGGTGGCAGTCGCAGAAACGAGAGTGAGCTGTGACGAATCATTTCTCACCCCGATTGAACGCATCGTGCATCAGGCTCAAGTAACACCGGATGCGGTAGCCGTTACTAATCAGCAGGGGCAATCCATCTCGTATCGAGAGTTGGACACTCAATCCAATAAGATCGCTCGCGTGCTAAAAGAACAGGGGATTAGCACCGGCGATTTTGTAGGCGTTATTTCCAACCGCGGACCTTTAATGCTGGTGGGGATACTGGCGATTTTAAAATCCGGTGCAGCCTATGTGCCTATCGATCCAACCTATCCTGCAGGAAGAATGAGCTACATTTTAAAGCACGCGCGGATTAAAACGTTGGTGACAGATCCTGCGCTGCTTGACGTACTCGATGATTTGTTTCCAGCGGATAGAGCAAATAGAACCGAAGGCACGGTACTTGAATCGATTGTATTGTTGGGCGATGCGAATCAGGTGCAATGCGAAAGTTTTGGAAAAATTGTCAAAAATGTTGTACCTGCATCCACTTGGATCACTCAACCCGGCGAGCGACTAGAACAATCCATAGATCCACGGGATAACATGGTAGTCCTATTTACCTCTGGCTCTACCGGTAATCCAAAAGGCGTAGTGTTGAATCATGAAGGTTACAACAATCGTCTTGAATGGCATCAGAAACTATTCCAATTGCGTCCGGGCGAAAAAGTTGCCCAGAAGACATCTTGCTGTTTTGATGTTTCTTTGTGGGAATTGTTTTGGCCGCTGATGTTCGGCGGCATCGTAAGCGCGGTGGAGAAAGACACTGTATCGAACCCTTGGGAATTTGCGGATTGGCTTGAAGCGGAGTCAATTAATATTGCTCATTTTGTCCCGTCGATGTTTGGTGCTTTTATTTCCAATATTGATACGGATAAACACCAATTTAAATCCTTGCGTTGGCTGGCATTCTCTGGTGAAGCTCTGGCTACCAATACCGTTCAGCAATGGATAGATGCCTATCAATTAAATGTAGGGTTGTGCAATTTATATGGTCCTACCGAAGCGTCTATCGATGTTACTTATCACGTTATTAGTGAGCGTCCCGGGGATGCAGTTCCTATCCCGATTGGAAAGGCGATTGACAACGTTTCTCTGGTAATTATCGATCAAGATGGTAATCAAGTTAAGCCGGGTGAAATGGGCGAGTTATGCATTGGTGGTATCCAGGTTGCCAAAGAATATCTGTATGAACCGCAATTGACCGCTAAGGCATTTATTGCCAACAAGTTTGCCTCAGTTCCCGGAGCTACTCTGTACAGAACGGGAGACCTTGCAACGGAAAACGAAGATGGTTCGTTTAACTATCATGGCCGTATTGATAGTCAGGTAAAAATTCGCGGTTTCCGGGTTGAGCTGGGTGAGATAGAAAATATCGCGTCCAGCCACAAAAACATTAATGAAGCGGCGGTGTTGCTTGTTAATCAGGGCGGTACTGATAAGTTGATCATGTGGTACGCGGGAGCGCAAACCGCCGAAGCAGAGATTAAGTCGTTTATCAACGAGCGCTGTCCGGATTACATGGTGCCCCATTTTATCTTCTGGTCAGACAGTGCGTTGCCGAAAATAGCAACGGAAAACTCGATCGGAAAGTGCTTCTGAACCAATTGACGGCTAATTCAGAAAAGAAATCTGAATCGACAGCAGTGCCTGTGATTGAGAAAGTGCTTCCGGTTGGGCCTGCACAAAATTGGATTTTCTCTTATTTCGATGCGCCTTTTAAATGGTTCGGCATCAGTCAGCTTCATTATCGTAAGGTCCTGCATATCGACAGTTTCCAAGCGGCTGTGAACGTATTAGTGGAAAAACATGCGGAATTGCGAACCGTGTTCGGTCAGGAAAACGGAGCCTGGGTTCAGAAAATTCATTCACATTGTCCGGGGCTTGAAGTGATTCACCATCAAACCACATTAAGTGGCGACGAATTGGCTGAATCCATTCAGGAGCTCGCCTATGCAATGGCGGAAAGTCTGCGAGTTGATCAATGGCCGTTGTGTAAATTTGCGGTAGTTAGCTTGGCAGATGGGTCGAGCAAGATATTGTGGGTTGCCCATCACTTAGTGTCCGACCTGGTCTCTGGGCAGTTGCTGAGCCGGCAGCTATGGTCTGTGTACGCGAGCCTGATTAATAAATCCGCCTATGATCAGTCTATATTTGCCTCGTCGGCTTCCTATCCCGGTTATGTAGAGGAGCTTCAATCGGCATTCGCAGCAGATTCATCTGAGTACACAAACCTCCTGAGCTACTGGAAGAAGCAGCTAGGTGGAATCAAGAAATGTGTGGAAATTCCCTATGATTATCGTGGTGGAGAAAACATAGAGAGTTCTGATGCGCGATTGGTTGTGCCTTTAGAAAAAAATGCCGTGGATTTCCTGCAGCGAAATGCATGCGAACACTATGAGTGTAATTTCTATTCGTTGTTGTGCGCACCCGTTTACAAATTGATGGCGAACATACTCAAACGTCCGCAGATAGCTATCAGCCACAAGCTAAATGCTCGAAATGTTGGCGGCCCAACCAAAAACTACTTTAGTTGTGTTGGAAATTTCGCTGTTAATGCCCCGCTCACTATCAGCATTAAAAAGCAGGATCGGCTTGGTGTTGCGATCAATGCAATTAAGAACGGTCTGGCTGATATGCCGATGAGTGGTGCCAGTTATGACTGGGTGTCCGCTGCGCTTCCCAAAGATATGTATCCTGATCATAAGCTGACAAACATTCGAATAAATTATTTGGGTGATGTGACCGCTGTGGGAAGTGAAGACTTCTACGCAAATGAAAAGGAATTAAATCAACGGTTATCGTTTGCTGATCAAAAGCGAACCAGTTTGGTGGAGTTCTTCTTCTATACCAAAAATAAAGTAACTTATCTTGAAATATCCTACTCCAACAATTTCTATACATCACAAACAATAGAGGAAGTTGGCGTGCAATATCAGTCTATTTTGAGAGACTTGGTCGCCGAAGTTAAAGCGACTACAACCACCTCCGTAGACTAACAAATGAATGAAATTGGCTTTCACAATTAACAAATTAAGGTCTCTATCGTGGAAATGAAAAAGTTATTCAAAGGCGGAATGCTGGGTTTTATGTGTTTTTTTGCGGTGCAGCAAGCCGCTACTGCGGAACAAATGTCTGGCAATGATATCGTTGCTACGTCCGAGGATCGGTATATAGGTAAAACGCAAAAGTCTGACTCAACGATGATTATGATTAACTCAGATGGAAAAGAACGAGTTAGACGAATGAGTATGATTAGGAAAAATTTCGGGGAAAATCTGAAGGATCAGAAAGCAATATATTTCTTTAATTATCCTGAAGATATTAAAGATACGAGTTACTTGAGTTTTGACTGGATTGAGGAGGGGAAAGATGATGATTCTTGGCTGTACTTGCCGGCGCTTAAAAAAGTAAAGCGACTAGCGGCGGCAGACCAATCGGATCCATTTCTGGGAAGCGATTTTACCTATGCTGATATAAAGACTTCGCGCAATAACTATTGGGATTATTCAATCATTAAAACAAGTGAAGTGATTGATGGACATGATTGCTGGGTCCTTGAGGGACTGCCAAAAAATGGAGATGACGATAAGGTCATTAAGGAAACAGGGTATAACAAAATCCACCTCTGGGTTAGAAAGGATAACTTTATTAAGGTAAAAGGTACTTTCTGGGTCGTGAAAGGGAAAAGGGTAAAATATTTCGAAGCGAAGGAAGTTGAGAAGATTAATGACATTTGGACGGCCAAGGTAAATAAAATTACCACCACTAAAGGGGGGGCTACTGAACACTCGACCGTAATAAAAATTGAGAATGTGCGCTACGAGGAAGATGTTGATGATGCCAATTTCACGCCATTAAAAATGTCGCGAGGCATTGCTAAATGATCTTTCGAAGTAAAAATTTTTCTGTCGGCGCCCTGCTTTTTGTAATTGCGCCTCTTGTTAGCGCGGATGACACCGCACTTTCCTACAGTGGATTTTTAGTAGAAGAGGTAGGTAATAGCTATCAGCACGAGGAGTTTAAGTGGTCAAAAATAAGCTCCACAGCAAATTTAAATGTAGATGCATATTTTTCATCGTCCTGGAGTGCGAAGTTAAATTTCCAAGGAACCTATGATGCGGCGTACAAATTAGAAGGGCGCGGCGAGTTCTCGCAAGACACTCTGGATATCTATGAGAAAGACTTTCGTATTAATGAGGCTTATACCGATATAGATATCAACTCCTGGTTGAACGTTCGCTTTGGACGTCAGTTTTTTGGGTGGGGCGAAAGTAATAGCGAGCAAATAAGTGATATCGGCAATCCCCGCGATCTGCGCGAACTGGGCTTACAGAATGTTAAGGATATTCGACTCCCTGTCGGGGCGACTAAGTTAACTGTGTACAACGCGTCATGGGAATACAACCTTATTGCAGTTCACGAGGCTCGAGTGGATGAACTGGGTGCGGAAGGTTCAGAGTTTGATCCGTTTTTGGCCTTTCGCGAACGCGTTATGATTTTGTCGGCCGATGAGCCTGACTCAGATCTTGATAACACGGGAGTGCTGAGCAGGTTGTATATGTCAAATGATTGGGGAGACATCAGCTTTTTTGCCGCCCGCCAATTTGAAGGCTTTCCGCTATTGGTCTTTAAAGGGGTGAATGCAAGTACCCAACAGTTGGTGTTCCAGCCAGAGTATAACCAGCTTAATTCCTACGGTTTTTTTGGCAACTTAATCGAAGGCTCGTGGCAGTTGAAATATGATTTTGCGCGTACGTTAAACATGCCTCACGATGTAAAAGTTGTTGAGTATGTGGTGCCGCAGTTACAAACAGAGCCAATAGACTCTGTCATATCCTTTCAAGAAAAAAACTTGGATAAAGGTATGCTCGGTATTGAATACAGTGGCTTTTCCGATACTCAGGTTTCATTAGAGTACATTGCAAGCTACATAGAAGATCACACTGAAATGTTAAGGGAGGGCAAGTATGAAAGAAAAATATCAACCTACATATCTCGCACATTTTCAAATGGAAATATTTCCGCCTCGCTTTGGATGAATCATCTAATTAGCGATAACGCCAATATTTTCAGGGTTGATGTCTCCTATAGCTACGATGATGACGTAAAGTTCTTTATCGCGCTAAGTGGGATCGAGGGGGCAAAGAAGGGGGCCTATTATTACGATTACGACGAGGTAGATAGATTCTCCGTTGGCGTGAAAGTGTCATTTTAGGGAAATGATGATTATGGCTACGAATATTATGAGGGATACAGAAAAAACGTTTTCTAGCCCGTTGTTTGCGTTGTATTTCATCTCGTTATTGTCAGGTTTTTCAATGGGAATTTTTAATCCATTGATATCCATATTGATGAAGCAGCACGGCGTTAGTGAAGTGATGATTGGCGCGAATGCAAGTGTTTATTACTTGTCTATTGCACTATTTTCACCATTTGCAGGCGCTTTGATTCGTCGTTTCGGTATTCATTGGGTAATTTTTGCGGGGATTTTTATCACCGCCATTGCTACTGCCATGTTCCCTCGAACGGATAGTGTTGCAACCTGGTTTATTTTGCGGATCTTAATGGGCGTTGGTATTTGCTTGTACATGGTTGCAGGACAAACTGGCTTGAACCTATATGCAAACTCAAAGAAGCGAGGAGTAATTGTTGCTATGCACGGCGCCGCGTTTGGCGTTGGGTTTATTGTCAGCCCGCTGATTGGATCATTCCTATATGCACATTATCCGCAGTACGCCTTTGTATTTGGTAGCTGCGTTATTTCTTTTGGTGTTTTTGTTGTGTTTGCGCTCAATAAAACCATACCGGTTGAAAAATACATTAATTTTTTTACTGTATTTAAAAAGGTGCAGATAGCTTTATTTGGGGTGTTTATATACGGCGCACTTGAAGGCATTGTGGTTACCTTGTTGCCCGTATATTTAATCAATCAATCCCTGCCAGTAGAAATATCTTCTTTGCCCTTGCCGTTATTTATGATCGCATCTGGGGTGGGAATGATTCCTGTTTCCTATTTTGGGGATAGGTATGGGCATTGGAAAATATTGCTGATATCGGCGCTAGTTGGAATTGCCACATTATTCCTCATGCTCACAATTGATTACGATCACGTGATTGCAGTGGGTGCAGTTTTATTGGGATTAAGCGTAGGAACGTTTTTTCCGATAACGCTTGCGATGATTGGGAATCAATTGTCGAAACCAGAAATGCCGACAGGTAGCGCTCTGTTCACTGCGTCGTTCAGTTACGGCTGCGCTGCCGGACCTTTTATTGCCTCCCTGTTTATGTCTGTATTGGGTGACAAACATATCTTCAGTCTAATCATCATTCTGCTGTTGTGTCAGGCAATCAACATGATGGTCACATCTTCAAACCGTTTTCAGCTCCCGGTAAATAAATAGGTTAAAAACATGAACGCGCCTAAAGGAAATATCATAACACGCAGAAATTTTTTAAAGTTGACCCTTGCTGGAGTAGGTACATCAGCTGTGGGTTTGTATCTATTTTGTGAAGAGGGCGGTGCTGTTAATTACTCTGATCCCGCCTATTTGTACTGGAATAAATTTACACAGGGTAGTTTAAATCTCGAAAACTATCTGATTCTGTGTGGGTCATTGGCTCCCAGTGCACACAATACCCAGCCGTGGAAGTTTTCGATCAAGGAAAAGGAAATTAGTGTGTTTGCGGATTCCAATCGAAGTCTTGGCAGTGCCGATGCGGAGCATAGATTGATACAGATGTCGGTTGGTTGCGCGTTGGAAAATATTAGGGTGGCGGCCAATCAATTGGGATATCGTGCGGATATTTCGTTAACCCCCAATGCTGAATATGAAAAAACCGGGATGTGCGCCAAAGTAAGTTTGGTGTCGGAAGATCAGCCTCAGGGAAACCCCCTCTTCGATTCAATCTTCAAGCGACAAACGACCCGTTCACCTTATCTTGCAGAGCCTACACCTGAGATTATCAAGTCATCGATGATGGGACTTAATGATTTTTCAAATATATCTCTGCGCTGGTTTGACGATTCAGCGGATCTCGCTGCAATGGCTGAAATTAACGACGCCGCGTGTGTGGCCTTTACGAAAGATGATTCAGCCTATCTCGATAGTTTGAAATGGTGGCGTTACTCGCGGGAAGAAATTCTTAAAAAGCGGGATGGCATTTCGATTTTCACATCGGCCGCTCCTTCTGCAATCAAACAATATTTTCAATACGGCGTGTCACCGGAAGATATGGCGGGAGATTTTGGTAGGCAGGGTGAAATAGATTTGATGAAAAATCTTTTCGCAGCTACTCCGTTGTGGGGTGTAATCACAGCGAGCGACGTTAGCAATGCTTCAAGGTTGCAATCCGGGCAGTTGTTTGAGCGCATCTTCCTGGATGCGACGCGACAAAATTATCGAATGCAGGCAATTAACTACGTTTCCGAGCAACAAGAATACGCGAATAAATTTAAAGAACAGTTTCGGATTCCCAAGACAGATGAGCTGTTGATGGTTTTTAGGATGGGCAAGGCGGAATTGTGTGAAAAATCAGTAAGATTACCCTTAAGCGATATCATCGTTTAATTTTTTTAGTTGAAGGATTATTAATGTTATGAGCAGCAAGATTACGTTTTTGTTTTCTGGTCAAGGATCGCAATACTATCAAATGGGCCGTGAGCTCTATATGAAATTGCCAGTTTTTAAAGCAAACGTTGATTTGCTTGATCGGGTGTTTAAGTCCAGGACAGGCTATTCGCTTATAGAAGTATTGTATGACACAAATATGTCTCCGGCCGATAGGTTTGATGAGCTACGTTATTCGCATCCCGCGCTGTTTGTAATTCAGTACGCTCTTGCTCAATCGTTGATGGAGGATGGTGTCCGTCCGTCGCGTTTAATAGGGTTGAGCCTGGGTGAGTGCGTGTCCATGGCAGTTGGAGGTGTCGTTTCGCCAGAGGATATGTTAGATACTTTAATCAAACAGGCAAATTTAATTGAGCGCGAGTGTTCTGATGGAGGGATGATAGCTGTATTAAAAGGAGTTGATTACTTTTATTCACATCCTGACGTGTTTTCTGGTTGTGAGTTGGCGGCAGTAAATATGCCGCAGTTGATTTGTATATCTGCAAAGCAGGCGGCGCTCGATATTGCTGAGAAAAAGCTGAAGGATGGTAATGTTGTATATGAACGGCTTCCTTTACGTCAGCCATTTCATAGCGCACATCTTGAGCCTCTGCGCGAAAGATTTATTAGTATATTTTCTGGCTTAAAATTTAAGGAGAGTACAACTGAGATAGTGTCGGCCATGTCGGCTACAAATAATGATAATTATAATGCGTTGCACATGTGGCGTGTTAAGCGAAATCCCATATTGTTTTATCAAACGATGCAAGGCTTGATTCCGGACCGCGATATGACTTATGTGGACGTTGGCCCCTCTGGGTCGCTCGCAAATTTTGTTAAGTACAGCCTGCCACGAGAAGCATACCACAGCATCTTTTCAATTATGTCCCCCATGGGGCGAAGTGTTAGTAATTACGAAACATGTATAAATAGTTTAAATCCATCAATGACGTTTAAAGGAGTTGCTAAATGTTAACTTATGTTTTTCCAGGACAAGGATCGCAATTTAAAGGTATGGGAAAAGAGTTGTTTGACGATTTTAAAACGCTCAGTGATGTCGCTGATAGTGTTTTAGGTTATTCGTTAAGAGAATTGTGCGTAGATGATCCTCAGAATCAACTCAATAAGACACAATTTACCCAGCCTGCTATTTATGTTGTTTCAGCGCTGAGTTATCTCAAGTGTTATGAAGACTCTAGTCGTAAAGCAGACTATTTGGCCGGACACAGCTTGGGGGAATACAACGCGCTTTTTGCGGCAGGTGCATTTGACTTTGAGACTGGTTTGAAACTAGTTAAAAAAAGAGGCGAGCTCATGGGAAGGGCAAATAGTGGTGGCATGGCAGCTGTATTGGGGATATCCGTTCAGGAAATTAATAACATTCTGCGCGACAATAATTTTATTAATATTGATGTCGCCAATTTTAATTCAGGTACTCAAACGGTGTTGTCGGGAGACTTGGCAGAAATTAACGCGGCAGCTAAAGTGTTTGAACGCAACAAGGCTCGTTATATTGTGTTACCAGTTAGTGCTGCGTTTCACTCACGGTATATGAACGATGCCAAGAAAGAGTTTGAGGCTTTTTTGGATAATTTCACCTTTTGTCCAATGGGTGCGCCTGTAATTTCTAATGTGACTGCACGCCCACATACCAGCGATAGCCTTAAATTTTACCTTGGCGATCAAATTACAAACTCTGTCCGGTGGTTGGATACTGTTTACTATTTGTTGGATCAAGGTGCGTTTGAATTCAAAGAAGTCGGCCCTGGCAACGTACTAACGAAGTTGATTGATTCGATTAAATTGACACACTTGAGTTTGGATTCTGAATTAAATCGACAAGTTGCCTAGCTAAATGAAATTTCTGGCGACTATTTTTATGCGGAAATGGGATCTTTAATTGAGCTGCAACTTGCCTTATGTATACTGCCTCGGTTTTCTCGTGCTAACCATTGCCGTATTCTCAAAAGGTCTAATAAGGAGGGTGTATGATTTGTCCTAAAGTATTAAAAGTTATTCCGATGATAGTTTTAATGGGGCTTGCTTCATGTGCAACTCGTCCGGATAAAATC
>JACCEA011463267.1_pt1 | contig 26173 bp, 30 predicted proteins | sample 7449851 | NCBI WGS metagenome assembly JACCEA01 (sample SAMN15323453, study PRJNA562643) | freshwater metagenome | isolation source: river surface water | place: USA:Blue River Watershed | collected 2017-08-18
GAACCATAATATCCGAACCATCAATGTTTGTGCTCATACCCCAAGGATAGAAAACACCAGTATATGGATCGGAAGTCAATAAGCCATCTTCACCATTTGTTGATGCTCCATACCTATTATTCGCCCATGCATCAATGCTATCAGATAGCGGAGATAATCTAGCTGGTGAATCGGCTACTACAAATGATGTCATACCTTGATCAGTATTCAATGATACCATTTCATCAATAAGCTCTGGATAACCCGGTGCGGCAATTAGATCAAATGAGACAATCTCTGATCTTGCTGAATCAGACTCATTTAATGCTTTAGCCATAGCTTTCACTATAACTGAACGTTGAGCTTTTCTACCCATCAATGGATATCCATTATTCTTATTACCAGATACTGTTACCCAACGACCCTTAGATGCAAGCGGAGCAAATGTATATTGAGGATTACCAACAGTAAAATTAACTAAACTGTAATCGGTGTTGTTATCATATCCATCGTATCCAAAATATTCTGGAGTCCATGATTTAACATTATTAGTTGAAAATCTTGTATTCAACAACAATGTTCCTGCTGGAACCGTTCTTGGGTCTGGTGCATCTGGATCGATATAATCTGATACAAGTAAATCTTCAATTCTTTCACTATTATAAGAATAGCCAGTAACAACTTGACCTGAGAATGCTGTTCCGCTATTTTCTCTAGCATCAGCAGATATTATACCAAGAGGAGATGTCTGATCTGTTAAATCAACTGCTCTCCAACGCTGAAGAGTAGCATCAAATCTATATAATGCTGGATAATTTTCAAGATCGGATGAGTCAATCCAAAGATCATTATTAACTAATGCTGTTCCATCACTTTGTGTAACTGGTTTACTACCAGCAATGAAAACACCATCTGGGTTAGTATCTGGATATACATTCTTATATCCTCTCCAATTTGAACCATTTGATACCATGATATCAACTTTGTAATCATTTGATAACCACAAGGTTCCTTCTACTGGATCGGATGCGGGTGCTGTTGATCCAGCTTCATATATTAGAGGCTCAAAATTAGCTCCATTATAACGTCTTATTTGGGTGATACCAGTTTCTTCATGATATCCAATATATATCACACCAGTTGCAATAGAATCACCAAATGCATTAATAGCAGCAGTATCTTTATTAGCGGCTCCATCAGCTAAAGAAGAATTAAATGGATAAAAAGTAGCATCTATACTCTGCCAAGATGAGGTTAAGCCATTATAAACTTTAATACTCCATTTTGCTCCTTTGTTAGTTGGGCTTGCTTTAATCCATACATCTCCTGCATCTGAACCAGAAGGGTAACTTATGGAGTTACTATAATATAAATCATTTCCATCGGTAGTTCCTACAATCATCCCCAAGGTTGCTAATGGAGTTCCTGTTCCATTATCCAATATGATTGATTCACCAGTTGTGTTAGTTATTCTAAGGGCATTATTAACATTAGAAGCGACAATACCATTAATAGTAGCATTATTAATTGCTGAAATAACACCACTTAATGTTGTGCTGGTGAAAGTAACAACTTCTGAGTTAATCGTGATAGAAGAACCTAATTGGACAGATGGATTACTCGCTGTTCCTGTTACTATGGTGGGAGCCGCTGCTTTCCACTCACTTGATCCAACTTTATACCAAGTTCCTGCTATCTTTTCGAATAAAAAGTTTTCGTTGGTGCTTACTACAACACCAAAATCACCGTTATTTCCTAAATTAGATAATGGAGTGGTGGTTCCACTAACGATTGAGGTTTGTCCTTGGCCATATACCGTAACTGGTTGGTTTACCCAAGCTTCTCCCGCAACTGCTTTACCATTACTTTTAAATACTCCAAATACGGTATTGTATGTATCCAACCAGTATGTTCCTGAATTTGGTGCTCCTGAAGGAGCAGTATCACTTGGTATTAATTGGTTTAAATCTATGTCGGCACGTAAAACATATGCTAAGTCTGATACTCCTAAAAATTGATAGAGGGCATGAAGACCATATTCATTTAATTCATACCCATGTAAACTTGTTCCACCTGATGAATAAAAAGTGGGATTTCCGTATACCTGAATGAGTTCTCTTTGTGAAGTTGCTGCATAAAGCTTTCCTGCATGCTGGTTTGCAGTAAATGGAGCAATTCCTGCCCCAGATGGTGAAAGTTTATTTGATGCAGTAGCAATAACTACGAGAGGAACAGTTCCGGGAGCCGCACTGGAATAGAATCCTTCATCAGTTACACTAATTGATACACCGGGTGAATTAAGTTGCATATTATATTACTCCAAAAAATTAAATAAGGTCAAGGTATTTAGCATTAACCTCCAGAATAGGAGCAGAAATGACTATAAGTGATAAATATTATAAAAGCTTTATTGGAGAATATTGAATGCCTGAACTTGGAAACACTAGATATAACACAGGAAATGGAAAACCAGATTTTTCATATGTTAAAAAGTCAACAACAGTTGATATAAATTCATCAATTTCTCAGGTTAGTGAGATATCAGATGGTAACAATCAACGAATATGTAAATTGGAAGCTGAAGTTACCGTTTTATCAGCAAAGCTTAATGCTGTAATCGATCAACTAACTTTATTAACAAGCAATAATAATGAAGCTCAGTGATTTATTTTTAACCGAAGCCTCTATTCCCATTAGAGGTGATATGGTTACTATTAATAGAAATTTATCATATAGTAATTTAATTCCATTTCTTAGTAACAGTGTTAACAAAGAAATTAGTGGATTAATTGTAGGTAATGATATTTTATGGTGGGATAGTTATTATGCCATACACTCTGATATCGCCAATATATATGACCCTGATTTCCACGATTTTACTAAATTATTTGACTACAAAAAACGAAGACTTGGATTAAAGTATATCAATAACAAGCTTACTTTATTTTCTGGTGATGATATGGGAAACCTCCAGCATATATCAACTTTGCGACGAATATTATCTACCTCTGAGTTCAAAAAAACAATGAAGGGTTTCTCATAATAATATTGCAAAAAATAAAATACCTTTATATTGATGTCTTTATAAAGGAGAGCAAATATGGAAATGGCAGTTTTAATTGTAATATGTTTCGTTATTTTGGGGTGGATTTTAACAACAACTCCAAAAACGAATAATAAGGTATATTCGCGGAGATCACAGGATTTTGTTTATAAATCCACTGCAAAACCTACTTTAAAATCCACTACTAAACCCGCATCAAAATCATCGCCTAATGTGGATGATATATATGATGGATCATCTTCTTATGATAGTGGATCATCTTCTTATGATGGTGGATCATCTTCTTATGATAGTGGATCATCATCATGTGATAGCGGTGGTGGTGGCTGCGACTAAAAAAGTTGTTGACATGAAATATAATTGTTCCTAATGGGGGAAACACACTCAATACGGAACAGTTATGTTTATATCTTTTGATTTTTGGAATACCATTGGATTACCTAATCCTCTATACCGCAAATATCTTAATAATTTCCTAATCGATAATTTTGGCGAAGAGTCAGTTGATACCTATACCGATTTGAAAAGAAAATTGAATAAAATCGCTGAACAAACGGGTGAATGCACTACCGCATATAATAACTGCCAGAACTTAATTAAAATTCTTGATTCTGATATGGATACTGATTATCTTCTTAGTTTCTTTCAACATGCTGCGTTATTACACCCCCCAATAATTGATGATTCATTATTTGATGTTTTAAATAAGATGAATCAAATATATGGAATAACATCAAATACTGATTTTATATGTGGAGATACCTTACTCCAAATCATCAACAATAGAATTAACCTTAAGTCGGTTGTTTTTTCGGATCAGTTTGGAAAAGCAAAACCGCACAATGATATATTTCACCAGACCTATGTGAATTTTTCAACTATATCAACTATTAATAAATCCGATGTAATTCATATCGGAGATAGTATTCCTTGTGACATAGAAGGAAGCCAAAAATATGGATTTAAATCTATATTTGTTAACAATCCATCCGAAACTTTACTTAAACTAAAGGAGCTAATATGAAACATTCCACACATATATTTACTGATATCCACAATGCACCATTCGACGTTTTAAAATATTCCAAGATGAAATTCGGATCAGATAATGTAGCAAAAGAATTTGCTTACGAAATGGCAAACAGATTCTACGTCGAATACTATAATATACTAATTACTAATAAGATTGTAATTATACCTGCACCAAGCACAACTGTTCCTGTTGCAGCTACTCTATTATCACTTCACTTCATGAATCGAATAAATTCACTCCTCATACGAAAAAAACATCAACCAGTTGAATGGACACTCATTCACAGAAATATGACTTATAACAATAACTACGCCGACCTACCAAAAGAAGAACGTCAAAAGCTTTTGGCTAATGATTCAATATATCTTAATAAAGATTTTGTCAAGGATAAATTTTTGGTATTCATTGATGACTGCACTATCACTGGAACCCATGAAGAAAAAGTTGAATCATATCTCAAAGAAGAAAATCTTGATAATAAATTCATATTCGTTTCATATGCAAAATATAATGGGGATGATCCATCAGTTGAGATGAGACTTAATCATACTTTGATTAAAGATGCTATGGATTTGGCTATATTATCAAATGAAGATAATCATACGGTAACAACTAGATCATTGCGTTTGTTCTTAGAATATCCAGAAGATAAATTCCAGTCTATGATGGATATTTGTCATCCAAGATTTTTAGAGGAAACTTATTATGGGTGTATTATCAAAGGATATCATGATCACAAACCATATAGTAAAAATTTCTCTCAACTTCAAAAAAGAGTTATGCCTGATGTATTTTTACTTAGTGATGATACTATGTCTACACAATTAATGGCATTAAGTTAAAAATTAATTGACACGAATCAGTAAATGATTCTATATTGTGTTCATATATTGATACAGGGATTTAATTAAGACTTAATCCATCTTAAAACTGCTGCTGCTGTGCTTGACAGGTAATTACTACCGTGCACCAGACAGAAACGGAGTATCACCGACCCATTTAGTAAGTGTGGGGATATAAATTAGCTTACAAAAGATGGTGGCACTGTTTTGTCTAACAACCACCAGCTTACATTAGGTTTAGTTATTTGCTTAATGTAAGTGCTTCAAATATGATAACCATCGGAGATTAATTTCTCGGAGATAGCTGCTCAAATAGGGTCTCGGGCGATCCCCTATTAAATCGTAAAGATTGAACGTGGCTTGATAACTATCCATGATGATGAATGATTACGGATATTCTCCCCCTGTATTAGGTGTGATTCTCGTTTCAACAGAGTTATGTCTAATACAGGGGGATAAAAGATATATCCAATCCAATGAATGATATTAAAAAGATATGTTATGAGAGTTTTACTCGAAATAACATGGAAGGACGTTAGTCCGACCTGATAGACTTTATCTTATCTATTTCTTCCATAGTATATACTCGATTATTCTGAGATAAATTTATAATTAAATTTCCTCTTGAATTGTTATTGTATATTTTCAATCCATTATCAGGAATTATTATATATGGATTTACATGTGAATTTGGTAATATATCAAAATATATTTCTGTATTATCTATCCCAATAATCTTATTATTACTTTTTCCACATATTAGATTATGAAAATCAACTTCATAATTATAAAATAAATCAGAATTTCTAAATTGAAATACAGGATGAGGATTTAAAATTATAATAACATCCAAATTTATTGAATTTTCAGCTTGTAATCTTATAACAGAATTATTTTGAACACCAGCAGGAATATTAAGAGAGATATTATTCCCATTAAGATTTATCTCTCGTTGTGTTCCATTAAAAGCTTCTTCTAATGATATTCCCAAATGGATGGAATAATTCATATTGAATGATCTGAATATATCAGAAGAGTTATCATTAAAAGATGATCTCATATCAAATACATTATCATCAACTGGTTTATCTTTTAGTAATTCATATGCAGTTGAAATTTCTTTAAATTTTTCTATAGCATCAACTGAATTATTAATATCAGGATGATATTTTTTTGCTAACTTTCGATAAGCACTTTTTATATCATCCTGAGAAGCAGTTCGTGGAATGTTTAATATGTCATATGGATTCATTTTTTACAATCTGAATATGGCTTATTGGTATTATGTGAAATTCTGATACAATTATATAAATCCTGTAGCGAATTTAAACGAATAGCAACATCATTATACAAAGCATCAGTGGTCGCTCCATCCAATATAACATCTTCTAATTTACCACTTTTAATAGGAGGTAATTTAGATGCTCTTGTTGCTAAATCATCTGGTAAAGCTGGAATCTCAGGCGGTGTTGCAATTCCAACATTGATAACTTTCTCCTGTCCACATGCGGACAACAATAACATACTCAATATGATTAATCTTTTCATCGATTTTCCTCCTTCGGTCCTTCTTCTCTGATCTTGTTACGAGTCTTAATGATATCATCTGGAATGATGCATTCAGAATTCTTGAATACAGGCTTTTCTATAATCTTCGTTTTAATATCTGTTACATATTTTGTTTCAGTTATCACTCGCTTATCATTTAGAATTGAACGTTCTTTAGTCCAGTTAGAAACCTGATCTCTGTTTTGCTTCTCAAGATTTCTATATTGATCATTCTGTTTAACAATCAAATCTTTATATTGCTTTTCAGCTTGCTCAAATCCAGAATTATATATATCTCTCTTATATTCTTTCCATCTAGAATTAAGGAACATTAAAACCGAAAATATAGCAATCCCACCTAATATATAAGGCCAATACTTTTTACCTAAACCTAAAATTGATAATATTATACCCATGTCCGTCTCCCTTTTTGATTATTTATCGGAATTAACAATGGGTATTATATTTTTACACTCCGGTTGATCCAAACCCGTTATAGCCTCTTATAGTATCATCTAAATCATCTACTAATTCTAGATTAATTTTTGGCACTTCTGATAAGACCATTTGTGCTATACGATCACCACGTTTTATTTCGAAATCAGTATCACCAAAGTTTGCAATAATGATTTTGACTTCACCTCGGTAATCACAATCGATTGTTCCGGGAGAATTTAAAACTGATATACCATGTTTAAGTGCTAACCCTGAACGTGGCCTAATTTGAATTTCAAAACCTTCTGGAATACTAAGAGCAAACCCGGTAGAAACCGCATGTCTCATTCCTTTTTTTATTGCAATATTCTCTGCTGACACTATATCCATACCAGCCGCACCAGATGAGGAATATGATGGTAATTCAAGATCAATACCGTTTTCAAGTCTTTTTATTTTTAATATCAAAATATTTTCCCTTCATTTTTTATGAATGATGATTATATACCTTATAAATATTTCTATCAATTTCTAATTGCAATTGTATAAAAAACAAACTATGGTAAAACATAACTTAAAGGGTCATAAAAATAATGAACAATAAATCCCACGATGTCATTAAAGTTGTTAACAAGGCTATGGATATAGCCAAATCTCATAATCATGAAATATTAACACTTGAACATTTACTTGCCTCTATTTTAGACGATAGTCTGGTATTATCTGCACTTACAGAAACATCAGTAAATGTTGATCAGGTAAAAAAATCACTGGATCAATTTTTTAATAGCGGAATTATATCAAAAGGTAATACACAACCACAACCAAGTCAATTATTCGCAGACGTTATGCTGGTTATTGCAGGCAAGTCATTAATGATGACAAATACCCCACAAACAATCGAAGCACTTCTAACAATACTTGAACTTGTTCCAGATGATGCAGAATCAATGGCAAAATACATTTTACTTAAGGCTGGTGCCTCTTCTCAATCAATTAAACGATTTATACTTCATAAAAGCCTAGATCAATCTACCGATAACATGACTGATGCCGCTGTTGATGTTGATCAACGATCAGCCGCTGAAGAGTTTCTTACGAAATATGCATTAAATCTTAATAAGAAAGCGATTGAAGGAAAAATCGATCCTGTTATTGGCCGACAATCTGAAATAGACCAAGCTATTCAAATTTTTTGTCGGAAAAAGAAAAATAATCCTATTCTCGTAGGCGAACCCGGTGTCGGTAAAACTTCTATTGCAGAAGGAATCGCATATAAAATCGTCAAAGGAGAAGTTCCTAAAGTTATGTCTACAACAACACTATGGTCCCTTAATATAGGCGCATTAGTTGCCGGAACTAAGTATAGAGGTGATTTTGAAGAAAGAATGAACAATGTAATCAAGGCAATGAGTCATATTCCTCATGGTGTATTGTTTATTGATGAAATTCATATGATCATTGGAGCAGGACAAGTAAGCCAAGGTGCTACTGATGCCGCTAATCTTCTTAAGCCAGCCCTTTCAGATGGATCATTACGAGTTATTGGTTCAACTACATTTGATGAATTTAGACAGCATTTTGAAAAAGACCGTGCACTTATTCGTCGATTTGGTAAAATAGTTGTTGACGAGCCATCAATTGAAGATACAAAAAAAATAATTGAGGGTATTATACCTAATTATGAAGAATTCCACAAAGTCAAATATTCAAAAGAATCAATCGATGAAGTTGTTGAATTGTCATCTAGGTTCTTAAGTGGTAAACTCCCAGATAAAGCCATTGATATAATTGATATGGCTGGTGCTCGAAAATCTTTATTTGGTATAATCGATGCTACTATTTCGGTGGACGATATTGAATTTGAAATATCGAAGATAACCAAAATACCAATCAGAAATATTGATAATACTAATCATGATAAATTGAATACTTTAAGAGACAACATCGTATCTGTGGTATTTGGACAAGATAAAGCAATAGACACTATTGTTGATTCGGTTTATGTAGCATCCGCTGGTCTACGTGAAGATAACAAAACCCAAGGTAGTTATCTATTTACTGGTCCTACTGGGGTTGGTAAAACTGAATTAGCAAGACAATTAGCTTCATCATTAGGTCTCGTATTCAAGAAATTTGATATGTCTGAATATATGGAAAAACATTCAGTCAGTAAATTGATCGGTGCTCCTCCGGGATATGTAGGGTTTGATAATAGCTCTGGAATGCTCACAAATGCTATCGAAGAGAATCCAAATTGTGTGTTACTCCTTGATGAAATTGAAAAAGCCCATCCTGATATCTTTAACATCCTTCTACAAGTTATGGATGATGGGAGACTAACAAACTCATCTGGTAAAACCGTTGATTTCAGAAATGTTATTCTGATAATGACTACCAATGCAGGTGCGGTTGAAATGGAGAGATCATCAATCGGTTTTGGTGAAAACAGTAGCAACAAGGATCATATGGATTCTATTAAAAAACTTTTCACACCAGAATTCAGAAATAGAATTGATGCAATCATACCATTCGGGAAACTTCCTGTGAGTGAGATCAAAAAGATTGTCGTTAAATTCCTTGATAATATCAATACTATGTTGATTGATAAGAATATAAAATTGGAATATAATCAAGAGGTAATAGATTGGTTAATTAACAAAGGATATGACGAAACAATGGGAGCAAGACCTATGGCAAGAGTTATTAATGATAATATCAAGACGCCATTATCAAAACTCATCATTTTCAATCAGATCGTAAACAATAAAGTTGTTGTCTATGTAAAGGATCATGAACTGATAGTAGAAAGTCCAAAATGACGCATCATGATGATCCAATAATTACGGAAAATTTTTATGAATTTACATATAAGCTTAAATTCGTCAAAGGTTCTGTAATTCTTATAGATGACAAATATTTCAAATATAATGGAAATTTATATGACGATGGAAATGGAGACACCAAACCGAAATACAATACAGGGAAACTTGTTGAGTTTCCGAAATGTTTTCTTACTAAAAAACATGATGTTTTTATGACAAAAAAAGGCGTTCTATCTCATAATATCAGAAATGGATACCTCCATTATCTTGAAGTATCAAAAGAACGAGATAAGGATATTTTTTATAAAGAACATACTATAGATCAATTGGTAATTGATGTTTATCGTAAATACAAAACTAGTAAATATGGACATCATGATAATGTTAGATTATCTAACAAGATAGCCTATTCATTATTAAATGATATACCACTCTATGGGATATTTCCTAATAAAACATCTTTTCACTCATTGTTCTACCATTCATATGAACAGGCTGTTTTTGATAGTATGACAATAGGAGTTGATATACAAAAAATATATTGAATAATCAAAAAATAATATCTAAACCATAATCAATAATAAAAAAGAGAAAATATGATACTAGATATATACCCAGAAATATCATCACTAATAAAAGATAACCATATCACATTAAATCATTCAACAAACTTATTCTATCAAACATATGTATATTCTGTTCGTATGCGCTTCAGGGACTATAAAGATATAAAGGTAACTCATAACTTAAGTGCTAAAGACAGAAAAGATATTAATTCTAAAAAATTCAAGAAAATAGAATCATATCTCAAAGAGCTTTCTTACATTGATGAAAACTACGATATTAAATTATATGGCTCATGGTTTTCGATATTCACATCAGATAAGAAATTTGTTAAAACGTTGGTGGAAAATCTCTATGATATAATATCAAGTATATCAATGCCCAAGGATAATATCCATTTAGAGGCAATGAAAAATTTAGAAATAGATACGATAGTTAGACCTCTATGGTATTCACAATATAATTACAAGATCAGTTTTGTGAATGATTATACACGACAACGCTATGACGATATTTCCCGAATAAAACAGTATGTTAACGGATGTTTCAAAGAACGTGGTTCTAGTAAACATATAACGTTTTATACCAATAGTGAAGATGACATTATATATACTAAATTGTCTATCCCCAATTACATAAAAAAAATAACAAAATGTATTCAGACAGAACAGGGAGAACAATAATGGATAATAAGCTGTTACAGATATTGATAGAAAAAGGTCATATTATAATAGGAACCGAGATCGATGCAAATCATGATTCACATGGATTGGGTGGAAGTAGAACAAGAGTAATAGGAAATTTCACCATTACTTCTATAGGCATCAATAGAAAAGATGAAATAGTATTAAAGTGTATGAATTCATATAGTGGTGAATATTTTAATATAAAAGCACTTGATATTATTAATATAGATGGCATGACGCCAGAACGACTTGCTGAAAATTTCATGATCAGTGTTGATGGTAGTAACATAAAATTAGCAGGAAAACGTAGAGGAAGACGCCCAAAGAACTATATTGAAGAAGAGTATGAGATGTGATGATAAATACACCATAATAAGGAGTATTTATGGCTAAAATCGCACAAAACATCATTGCAGTTACTTTCTCTAAGGCAGTTAAAGACAATGAAGAAAATGTTAATATAATTGATGATAATAAGATTTCTGAACTAGAAGAGATATTCAATTCTATGTATTCAGATTCTGGATTCATTGTTGAGGTTCAACGACTAGATGCATAATCTTGTTGAGAATAATGTTATTCTGGAACCATTAAGAATTGATAGATTCCCATATAAATCAAAATCAATTATCACTATAGGAATAAGACCAATAAACTTCACTGGTAATTTAAAAATCCAAGGAAGTTTGTATCTTGATAACCCAAAATGGTTCGATCTATTGGATATAGACTTTGTATCCGAAAAATCATATAAAATATATAATATAGTTTCATGCCCGATACTAATCAAAGCTCAATATGATACACAACAAGGTCATGTTGATTGTATAACAGTAATTTAAGATATCCGATAAATACTATAAAATGAGGTTTATGGATGTCTAAAATTGTAGATTTAAGAAATGATGACGGTTATTTTGTAGTATTGGGTAAGGCTGTTGTTCTGCCATCGTCCAATGATGATGGCTCACTGTCTCCTATGAATGGTTCAATACGATTTAATCCTGTTTCATCATCTTTACAATTATTTTTTGATGGAGATTGGATTGATGTAGGAACAACAGGATCGGGTGGTATTTCAGGAGTTTCTATCACTCAATTTAATACGGCACTGGCTTTAAAAGCTAATTCAATACATAATCATGACATTAACGAGATCACAGGGTTGCAAACCTTGGTAAATTCTAAAGCTCCATTATCTCATGGACATAACATAAATGAAATACCAACATTAGATACTACACTAGCAACTATTCAGACTACATTAGCAGGGAAAGCTCCCACAGCCCATACACACACTATGGCTAACATTGATGGGCTTATAGTGGCCCTAACAGCTAAGGCTGGCCTTACACACACTCATACAACAGCCCATATCACTGGCCTTGATGCATTGTTAAATCAACTGAAAACCAAACCAATTAGTTTTAATATTCCGGGTAATCCTGCAAGTGATTATATGTTCTCATGGACATGTGGAGAAACCATGATGTTTTTGGATAATTTTAGCGGATCAGTTGGTAATGTGATAAATCCTCCAACTTCACCTTATGCTATAACCATTTACCAAGGTGGTATTAATATAGGATCAATCGCAATCTCTACAACAGGTGTTTTCACTTTTAGCACGCTGTTTAACGAAGTTTATATTAATAAAGGAGAAGTGTTGATCTTCGAATGCCCAACCAACACATATGCCGTTAATGGTATATCATTTACATTAGTAGGACAATAATCATGGCATATATATCAATAACTACAAAAGATAATATCTCGAAATTATGGTATTCCTTATTAAAGAAAAGACTACCAGCAGGAACGATTCTTCCTAAGGATGGACATATCATGAAGAAGACAAACGATACTCTAACTGTTTTTCTCACTCGTGATTTGAATCAAACCGAAATAACAGATATATCAAATTCTTTTACCTATGATGGAGACTATGATATAAAAGCATCATCACCAGCTATTCAATCATCTGATAAAGTAGTGAAAATTGAAAAATCTAATCTTGATAATCTTTTATCTAAATGGAGCAAGAGAAAACATGACAATTGGATGAATGATAAATTAGAAAAGGGGTGGAAATATTCTCCTTCTTATTCTGAGAAAAATAAAACTCATCCTCTTTTGAGACAATGGAGTGATCTTCCTGCTGATTATAAAAAAATAGATATAACTGAGTTTGAAGAAATGATAGAATTTATTAACGATAATGGATATACTATCGTCCCATCGGTCTAATATCAACTATTTTTATTTTATCAGGGTCTTCTAGCTTTCTCATGATTGCTTCTTCATAATCAACTATTAAAATAATACCTTCATCAGAATATTTACTTTCTATTACCAACAATACATCATTCTCGCCTCTTTCTAAAAGCTTCTTATATGATACAATATAGTCTATATTCGGGAATACGAATTTGGCCCAACTATATTTAGTTTTTAAAACTTGTTGATTTGTTCTTATACTACTGATGATTTCCTTTAGTTCTACAGTATCCAATATTACAGAATATTTTTTTCGAGGATATATTTTCCTGTCCATATAATATCGATCAAATACTTTAAATGCTATTCGATCATCATATGTAATTTTATCAAATGGTATTACCTTTAGATAGCCATTAACTTGTTTATAGAAAGTAATCATATCTTTGGTCTTACGTCAATAATCACTAATTCTGGGTCTTTCATCTTATAAAATACTGCATCATTATAATCCTCTAGTTTATACGTTATAATATCGTTAGCTTTTAGATAAAATGGTATAATGATGCTTCTACAACCAACTAATACATCATTTGGCTTACGGTATAATAACTGATCATTACAAAACCAAGGATTTTTACCTAATTGTATGGTAATTTCAGTATATAAATAATTAATCCAATCATACTGACATAACATAAACTTCTTATACAAAACATCAGTATCATCAGATGTTAATGTCTCCACAACAAATTTCATTTCATTAGTTGCCAATCGAATAAATTTGGAATTATGGTGATTATTATTATCTCGTCTATAGACTTTTCCCATAATAGCGAAAGATGAAATTTTAGAAGGTTTGGTTACTTTTTTTACCAAAATATCAACAGGTTTTCCGTCTCGAAATTTAGTCGTAAAAAAATTAATCATATTGAAATCCTCTTTCATATTCTATATATTAAACATGATAAAAAATCAAGAGGTAACAATGGACTTTAATTACATCGTTTCATTAATAGATGAGGCAAATAAAACACGAAATGAAACAAGTATAACCAGAAGATTGTTAAAAGTAAAAGAAGAAATAGGTGAAATATCTGAGGCATATCTTGGTATTTCAGGTAATAATAATTATAAAAACAAGACTATTGATGACCTTTACGAAGAATGTGTAGACACCATTATCGTTCTCATAGATACAGCTATTACTCCATGTCCAGATTGTTCATATACTGCATCAGCATTAATACCCATATTCTTTAATGATGCTTATTATAATAAAGAACCTATTAATACTGAGGAATCTATATTTAATATGTCCAAGAATGTCATAGGAGCCTATGAATATATTAGTAAAAAGAATTATATGAGCTTCCATGGATCAATGTCAAGAGCAATACAAATTGCTACCAAATTAGCATATTCCCTAAAACCCCACGAAAAGTTTGATGAAGTATTAAAAATGAAACTACAAAAATGGTATAATACAAAACCTGTTGAACATAAAACCTTCAAAGAGATAAAAGAACAATATGAAGACCGTTGATCTAATATTAAAATTACAAAATACATCATCTACCCTAGATAAAAAAAAGATTTTAAAAGAACAATTCGAAGATGGTGATTGGGAATTTTTTAGAGGTGCCCAACTAGCATTAAATAAACTCACCAGCTATGGTATAAAAAAAGTTCCATATATTGATTCAGAAGATGATGGCATCGATGATTTACCATTCTCTGATTTTATCAAATTATTACATCGGTTGGAAACAAGAGAATTAACTGGTAATAATGCAATTAATGCAGTTAGAGTAGCATCAGAAAGATCATCAATAGACAAATGGAATTTATTCTACAGACAGATTTTATTACGTGATCTTAAATGTGGAGTGGCAACAAGTCTCATCAATGATGTATTATCAGAATTTAATAATGAGGATTCAAAAAATCTAAGAATACCAGTTTTTCAATGCCAATTAGCAGAAGACTCAAAAAAACATAAAAACAAACTAAGAGGTAATAAACTACTAGATGTTAAACTCGATGGTGTTAGAATATTATCAATTATCAATGTTCAAAATAATTCAGTGACTCAGTATACCAGATCAGGTATAGAAACAAATAAATTCCCACATATAGTAAACATGTTAACTGATATGATTCCTTACCTTAATAAAAGTATTGTTTTAGATGGTGAGATATTATCTGGATCATTTCAAGAATTGATGGAAGAGTTTAATAAAAAAGATGCAAATACATCATCAACTAAATTAGGATTATTTGATATTATCCCATATGATGATTTTATTATTGGTAAATGTGATATATCTCAAATAGATAGACACTCTATATTATCAAATATGTCAGGAATTATTCAATCTGTATCAGATGGAGGAGTTTACGTAATACCCAAGACAGAAGTTGATCTTGATACTGATGAAGGTATTAATGAAATGACAGAATTTTTCAATAATGCTGTGAAAGCAGGTTTTGAAGGAATAATGATTAAAAATCCAGATTCGCCATACGAAGGTCGAAAAACATCACATTGGTTAAAATGGAAACCTTCTATATCAGTGACCCTTAGAGTAGTTGATATTGAAAAAGGTGGCGACGATAGTGAATTCAAAAACACCCTTGGTTCATTACTTCTAGAAGGATATGATATAGTTGATGGTTCTCCTTATAATATAAAAACATCATGTGGTAGTGGTTTTGATTTATTAACTCGTCAACAATGGTGGGATAATCCTGATGATATCATCAATTGGATGGTTGAGATAGAAGCTGATTCAATAACTCCATTGAAAGATGATGGAACAGTATCATTGCGGTTTCCAAGATTTAAAGGGAAAAGAGGAACTAAACCTCTTGAAAAAATTTGATCACCAGCTTCATGATCATCTGATACTTATCTCTTATAGAATGGCCTCAGAAGGCGCTGCGCTGACCCACTAATATAAGTTTCATATTTAAAGACCTTGGGGTGAATTCAAGGTCTGAGCGATTATTCTACCATCACCATATTCATCTACTTTATAATTTTTCCGTAATTTTGTCCATATATTTTGTGATAATGAACTTTGTTTAAAATCGCTAACTAGGTTAAATCCCAAATCTAAAATCCATGAATACATAATATAACCATATCCACTTCCTCGATATTGTCCTTTGATGAATGACATTGATATACAGAAATCATAACCTTCCATATAACCAGATATATAACCTATCGGCTCATCATCTATGGTTAAATAAAACACTCGTATGTCATTAATATTAGTCCACAATGATAAACTACCATTTGACCATCTTTCGAATATATCTTTATTCTTCTTACTAGAAAATCTTTGATCAATCATATTATCTAAATTAGTCAGTTGTTCTGGTGTAAAGTCAGAAGTTATTTCAAATATTCTCATATTTTATTTATTGATAAAGTAAAGCATTATGTAGTATTACTAGTAAATCATAAAGAAAGGAATTCAAAATGTCACTAGAACATAATATTGGAGATAATGAAAAACTACGTATTAAAGATTTCATTACTCAAGGTATACGTATGAAGCAAGAAGTAAAGGATATTAATGAGGCTCTTAAGGACTTATCTGCTACTATAGGTGAGGAAATAAATGTTAAGCCTAATATTCTTATGAAGGCTCTCGGTATAGCTTTTAAAGGCCAAGAAAAGGCACAAGAAGAACAAGAAGCATTTACCTCTGTTGAGGAAATTCTTGCCATCGTTGGAATAATTTAATTATTTCAATTTATCTTGGATCAAAGAAGAAACAACTTTTTTTGTTTCGGGAGACATGTTCTTAATGTGTCTCCATTCTTTGGTTTCTTGTAAAACACTTCCATATCTACTAACAATATTCAAAACCCCAATAACCTCATCTTCTGATAAATCATTATTAAATGATGAATGAAAACTTTCAGTAATCATTGTATTTTCTTTTGATATAAATGCATTCAAACCATCTAAGACAGCTTCTGTGTTCAACGTATTATTTTCCAAAAAGGTAGTTACTAATCCTTCAACAGTAGTGATAGGTTGACCAGAAAGTTGTTTCATATTTGTTATTCTGACAAAAACATCCTTCTTATCTGACTTTTTACTTTCTGAAATAGTAACAGTTGGTTTTATTTCCTTGATGAATGAAACTGTTTCAGTCAATGGAACAAAATGTTGACCAGCTATAAGTATTTCAACCTCTCCTTGATATTTTCCTTCGTTAATCTTGCCTTCCATAGCAGGAAAATTGATTTCATAATCATTATTACCTATATGATTTCCATTAAAACTATACCGAATTCCTTCTGATATAATACTAAATCTCAACTCAGCAGGTGAATCAACATCTCCATTTAAATCCATAGCTAAACGGATGGTCGAGTTTTCTTCAAGTTTCAATTCAATCATTCTTAATCCTCACAATTGGTTTTATAATCGGCTTATCTAAAATAGATGCATTCACACTTATTTTCATCTTACTTAATATATTTATGCTTATCTTCAAAACTCGATCACTTATCTTATACTTCTTTCTAACGATTTGGTCATTTAGTCTTATAGATATCGTTATATAATTCTCATGCTCAATCTTAGGTTTGATTAAGGTTCCATGAGAACCACCGCCGCCTCCTAATGATCGATTTTTTACCCATGCTTTAAAATCAGAATATATAGAAACTTGATTATTGATAACACCAGTTATTCCGTCTGGATGTGTTGTTTCAAGATCGATAGTAGCAAAAGATAAACTATACTGTGCTAAAATTGGATTTCCTAACAAGCCTCCTGTAAGTATTCCTCCATACTCATCTATCATGGTATTGGATTTCTTTCCGCTACCTTAGTAATTGAAGGTGCTCCTGTTAAATCTTTAAGATCAAATACTCTAATAGGAGTTACCCCATCATCATCGAATACAGTCATTGTTTTTTGAACATCATCTATCTTAGTTCTATTTTTGGAATATTTTAATAAAATGTTTATTAAGTCAGTGGCTGCGCCGAGATTGCTGAGAACATTAGTAACATCTACTCCTATATCATTAACAGAATTATTAACTGATGATAAAATATAACCAAGAGAACCTTCATCTGAATTTTCTATCGATGCCGTTTTTAAGGTTTGGGTAACAGCATCGGTAACTTGTTGACCAACCGAACTTAAATCACCAGTGACTACGGGAACTTGAACTTCAACATTTTGCGTCAATGCGGAAACTGATGATATTACCGATCCTCCGGGAAGAATTTGATAAGGATATAAACCATCATCATGGTATAAGTTTCCTTCGATTAAAAGTGGCTGATCAACTATTATTCTCCAACCATTCATCAAGAAATAGAAATCACCAGCGTATTTACCGGGACCAACAGGGTCTCCTCCAATACTTCTAAAGGCAGGTAAATATTTTGCGTTATCTGACATAATAACCCAATTTTTCCAAGCACTATATAAGTCATCTTTAACGCTTATATTCGTGTTATTTGGTAATATTGTTATTTGTTTGGTCATACCATCAAAAACAACTTTCACATCATGCTCCAACCTAATTTTATATATTTAGCATAATTAAATGAGGAGATAAAAATCCCCTCATTATTAGATGTTGGTAAAGTTACGTTCAAGAGAAGCAGTAAGAGATATAGTCTGACCAATAGAACGTGTTATGGTAGCTGTTGTGCTAACATACTGACCTGTAGTCAAACCAATAGCAACAACAGTAACTTGAGCATCCGTTCCTGCGGTTCTTCCACCTTGAACATTGGAGTCATATGAAAATGAAAATGGAATAGATGATGCTGATACTGTTCCTGAAATAGGGGTTGCTGTAGAATCCTGAACTAAAACGGCGTTAGTAGTTCCAAAGTTTCCACCGGGATTTGTCGTGAAATACATTCGGTAAACTGCACTTGGGTCATTGACTAGGTTAGCATTAAACTGTAAAGTTCCAGACGCAACATATGGGAAAGTTCTAGCAACACTGTTTTTATCAGTGAATGTGATTCTGTTGGTATCAGATGGGTTAAAGTTATCAATATAAACGCCTGCTGATGTGATCAAATTATCGCCAACAAATCTCAAAAGAGAATCAGCAGTTTTACCAGAAACAGTTCCTGCTCCAGTATCAATATCACTATTTTGTCTTAGTAAATATTGAACCTTAGTATAAATTTCTTCTGCTGTTTTGTTAGCACCGTCGATTATAATTCTATATGGATAACTTGAACCACCAATACTACGATTCTGATCAGCCCCATAATAAGTAATGTCAATATCACCATATGTGGCTGTATTAGCTACAACATTAACGTCAGTCGCAAGAGCCTTAAGATCACTTGCGTTAGAAAGTGGGAAACGATAAACAATTGTTGATAGATCAGTAACACCGATATCACTTAATTGTGCCGAAGCATATTGCTTTTGTTCTTCACGAGCAAAAAGCTTAAGATAATTTCTTTTATCAAATCCATCTACATAGGATGCATCACCGTTAGGATCATCTAAAATTTGAACAGCTTCATTAACTGGCCCTGTGAAACTAAAATTAGTGGATGCTTCTGATGAAGATTGTATATAATATGGTTGGTCTGTCCCTGCCAATGAACCCAGAGAAATAACACCAGCATACATTGCCGTTATTTGACCAGATGAATTTCTTTCAGACCAGCCTGCTGTTCTAATAGCTTTTCGAGTAGATGTGTCTAAAAATGACCAACCATTAATAACTTCATATTGCTCTGGTGTAATAGCTTCGAAGGGGAAAGGGTATTTGATATACTCTGATGAGTTTTTCCATAAAAGTTTCATTGCTGAATATAAGGCCTGAAAAGTTACACCATCAGCCGCATCAGGAATATCTGATCCAACTGTTCCGGGATTTATTTTTATAGTCTTTGTTGTAGTATTAATAGTCAACTCTGTGCCCGCCGTGGTAGCAGCATCAGCATTTCCTGCAAGAAGTAAAGTGGGATCAGTAACAATAACAGCCATTAAATAAAACCTCCGAATTTATAGTTATTTATTCATAAATATGTTTATGGCAACGTTTACAATAACAACATCACAAAACATTGATCAACTCGCGTCTAAAGCTGGTAATGATATTTATAACATCAATGGTGGATATTTGACAGTTGATCAAGATTCTCGGTATGGAACTAATAACAATACTTCTGCTTCCATGGGTAATATAACTATGTCTGCTACTCTTGGTGGAACAGTTGAGTTTAATGCTACTCAAGTTAGACTTATAGCATTTACTGGAGGATCAGGTAACGTTCCTGCTTCAAATACAGTTATTTCCAATAATGGAGCCTCTGGTAAACTAATAGGAGTGTATTCTGCATTAACTGCTGCTCCAACGGCTGCTGCTGCTGCTATGCCTGCTTCTGGATTTATAAAAGTAAAACAAGTTACGGGATCATATGCAGCAGGTGCACTAACAGGAATAACTGCAACAGCATCAGGTGTTGATACTCCGGGATGGATAGAAATTGTTGGGACAGAAGCAGGAACAGCAACAGTCAATCGTCTCAATACATTTAAAATAAGAGGAGATTGGTATTATTTCCAAGGAACTACTACATCAGGAGTAAACACAACAACATATCAAATTCCTTCTAATGGTAGTGCTGTATATTGCCCCGGAGTATGGGTTGAAAGTGCAACATCAGATGTTTATGATTTCTATCCATGTGCAGGAACATCAACCGCATTAGCAGCTACTGTATCTACTGATTATGATAGGGGAAGACGATGTTGGATATCGTCTGCTGGATTAGTTAGATTTCAACACGATGGAACCAACTCCACAGGCGGTTATTTACCACCATCTGGAAGAAAGATTAGAATACCGAATATAATTTTTACTAATGCAACATCTGCTGCACCAACTACTAATGCTTTACCTAATGCTACTCTGGCAACTCGATACGATTTTACTACAACTGGTGGCGGCACTATTGATATTGATAAATGTTTAATGAATTGGTATCCATCATTTACACAGGCTTACTCTGTTAATATGAGTAACATTGCAGTGGCAACAGCTATTACGGTGGCTGAAATAGCATCACCTATGACTTGGGATAATGTTAATGTAGGACATGAAGCGGCCAATGCCCAAATAGCATTAACAAAAACTTTATGCCTTGCGGGTGGAACTTTTACTAATTGCGTATTTAAATCAGCATCATTAGCTGCATCAGGTAGAGTGGTTTGCTCTATGGCTGATATTGATGGATTTGATTATACTAATTGTGAATTTTCAAGTTTGATATATAAATCAATCGCTACCACGTCAGCTTTAACTATAACTCGTGGGAATAATTGTGACTTTATTAACACAAGGCTAGGTGCAGGAAAAATAGCATTATTAACGTGTAACAATATCAATTTCAATAATACATTCTATTATGCCCATCCTGCTACTATTGCCACATCTGCTATGACTGAATTTTTTATGGATATTGGTTCAGCATCATCCAATATCACAATTGATGGATATGATAATAAGTCAGAGTCTAACTATTCACCTTATTCTGGTTTGTTTAACATTTCAGCAGCAGGATGTAAAAACGTTCTTATTAAAAATATAGGAACAGCATCATCTCCTTTAAATTTAGGTAAAATAAAATCAAGTGCAACATGGACAAGATCAACTACTACCGCAACAGTAACAACACCTTCTCCGCATGGTCTTGTAACAGGTGCACTAGTTTATGTTGATATATCAAGTGATATTGCAGCTATAGTGATCGGCTCAAAAACAATTACTGTTACCTCTACTACTACTTTTACTTTCACTTGTTTAAACGCAGGTGCTGCATCGGGAACATTGACATTCTTTGGAACAATTTCATCAAATGCTTTGGTAATTGCCTCTGGTTCATCTGCTAATAACATAAGAATGAAAAGATGTTATATACGAGGATTAAGAACCTCATTTTTCTCTGGTGATAACTCTTCAAAAAATGTGGCCTTAGAAAACTGTCAAGGTGATTTTTTGTATAATGAAGCTACATCTGTTATCAATTGTGATTTTAAAGCAGTTGGTATGACACACGCACTCGGCGCACAAACAGCTTGTTATGGAACAGATTGGATTGATTATTACCTAAATGATTATACCACTAATAATTCCAATGTTTCATGGACTAGAGCCACCACTACCATCACAATAACGAGTGCGAATCATAATCTCAGAACTGGTTCTACTATTCAAGTTAATGCTACTTCAAGTGCCACTGCTATTCCTACAGGGACATATTCAATAACTGCCCTTACTATTGATACATTTAATATAACAGGATTAAATGCTGGTGCAACATCTGGAACATTATCGTTTTCTCCATTAACAGCAAGATTAGCATTATTATTCAACGAGCCTACTTCTTCTGGTGTTGTAACTATCAATTCTGGAACACCTGCTTTCACTTCTGCTGGTTCATTTTACATGCCAACTATAGGAATGCAGGCTACGTTTGAGGCTGGTATAAAAAGACTTGGTTACTCATCGTTTTTACCAACTGAAGCAGTAATGGCTGGTGGCACACTTACTAACTATAACATTGAATATTCTATAGATAATGGAACTGGCTTTGGTAGTTTTAAAAACCTATCCTATGTGAGAACAGGTGCATCAGGAACATCAGGACAATCAACCTTTACTGTAACATCTGCTACAGGAATTAATGTTGATGATTATGTGTTTGGAACAGGCATTTCACCACTTGCCAAAGTAGTATCAATTAATGCTAACACAGTCACAGTCAATTTGGCAAATACTGCAACAGTATCAGGAACAGTTAGATTTAATCAATTACCTAATGAAACAATCCCAGTTGATGGTTTTAAACTTAAATATCGCATAACGACAATAACAACAAATACGACTGCTATGACATCGTTATATGTTAATATGGGAACAGATTCTAATTCAAGATCAGTTCAATATCCTCTTGATCCTATAATAGCAACGCTTTCTTTTACTGGTATAAAATCTGGTTCCGAAATTAGAATATTTACAAGAGATGGTTCAGGTAATAGTGACGTTGAACTCACAGGTAATGAAAATGTAACGAACGGAACATTCTCATATATATATAACTATGAAGCCCCAACATCAGTTAATATCGTAATTGTTAATAATGATTATCAATATTGGTCATTGAACGATTATCCATTAACAGCATCTAACGCATCTATTCCCGTTCAACAAATCATTGATAGACCATTTAAGAATTCATAAATCTTGTTCAGAGGTTATAGTATTACTATCAGTAGTATCTTTGTATCTATAGCCTCTACCACCCATGGTATCACCAAAATCTGGTGACCACCATAGTTTTACTGCACTATTTCCTTCTTTGCGACATGCTATATGTATTACCCTACTCCTTTCCTCTATCATTTGTGTATATGGTATTTTAAGAGTTTCGTTTATTTCTTTAACTAGTCTGGACAGATCAGGACCAGTCACCATTTTTCCTTTAGCATAAAATTGAAGATCAGCAGCAGCCCCTTTATTATGATCTGATCCACCTGTATTATTTCTATAACCACTTGTTATAACTACTTTATAACCTTTTCCTCTATAATAAGATAAAACTGGTTCAAGAGCATTTGATGCAAGATATAACATATTACATAATATAGTTGATCGGGATAAACCTAATTTAGATTTTGTGGGTATAGCATGTGGGAAAACCGCTTTTGATGACAAATCACCAATCGACACATTTTTTGTTAATTGATAACTCTCACCTGCATTTTTTGGAATATACTGACAAAACACTTCTTCAGGTGGGGTATTGGTTGCATTAGCATCAACTGGATCAGACCCACCATTATCTGACCCAAAACCAGTTCCGTTTCCTTCACCATCGGTTCCTGTTGCGTCGTCATTTGTGAGTCCATATTTAGCAAAGCATCCTGATCCCCCTTCACCAGCACCCCCAGCCGAACCTTCTTCTGATGCTAAACCTCCAGCCCCTTCTTCTATTGGAGCATTATCTTCTCCAAAATCAAAATCTCCACTTCCATATTCAGAACTTACATTAAATGAGGGACATGCCTTATTAACATTTGGCCAATCTCGATGGCCTTTTATAACCAAATCTGGATATTGGTCTTTATATTGGTTTACTAGAGTGGCTAATGCTGCCTTTTGTTCCGAAGTTCTTGTATCTTTTGGTGTTTTCCCATCGGTTTCCACTCCACCAACATAGCATATTCCAATATTTCCTGTATTATTTCCACCAACATGTGCTCCCTTTTGGGTATCAGACAAGGTTCTGACCTTTTTTCCATCAAGCTCTACAACCCAGTGATATGAAATTTGATTAAATTTTTGTATATCCCATTGTGATATAGTAGATGCCTTGACATCTTGACCTTCGGGCGTTGCTGCACAATGTATAGTCAAATATTTTATTGTTCCTAGTGATGCCATTTTTTCCTTGATTTTTTAGAGTATATGTATATTTATAATTCGTATGGATGAAAAAACATCTTGCGTAATATATAAAAAGTGATATAATCAAGTTCTAATTTAAAGGAGTTAATATGAATAAGTCAGCCGTTGAAAACTTTCGTGAAATTATTTTCTCATCGATTATCGATGCGATCACGGCTTCCCGTAAAGCATCAGGTGGAGTCCCGAACAATATGCTCCGAGAACTTAATTCTCTACATGATAACACTGCTTTTGATACTCTTCCTCCGCATCTAACTAATGCTATTAATGAGAGTGCTGCGAATGCTCTACAAAAGCTTCGGTCGCAGGGTTATGTCGTTGCACCAAAGGACTCGGTGTTTAACGGCCCCAAGCCATCCCCCAAGCGCGCCCCCAACCGCTTTTAAGCAATACTGAAATACTATTCTTTTTGGATTCTATTCCAGATCGAACAGAATAAACTTGAAACTCAACAAATGATGGACTCCCATCTATGATTTGTTGAGTTTCATCATATTTGTAATTGTTACTAGTTAAATTGGTAATAGTTCTAATTAATGTGCCTGCTTCAAATATTTTGATAGTAAAAGTCACATTTTTCTCATCATTATCCCAACTTAATGTTGGTGAAGTGTATTTTTGTGCAGGCGTGGAATTACCGTTTATCTGCAAATTATAGGGAGATAATGGAACCAATGATATAACTTGTATATCATCGTTAATTGTTGAAAAAAAATAATCGATACTTGATATATCAGATTCTATTTTCAATCGATCAAAATCGAGTAGTTTACCTGTTAATGAATGAGTGATAGTATTTTTTATTGTTTTTCCCATGCCTTTGTTAACAAAGGCTATAATCATTTTTGGTGAATATGTTGAATCATGTCTCAACAACTCGTATTTTGAATTATTAGTATCTGTTTCAATATTCAAGCCAACTTCGCTTAATAATTCTTTTCTTATGTTGTTGATTGATCCTTGGTAAATCCTCTTTTCACCAGAATATACTGGGCTTTCAAGAGAGTCTATTGAATCCCTATAACCACCAGCCTTTTCATACAAGTCAATTATATCAAAATAAATATAATCATAATACGGAGTCTCTTTATATTTTAACTCACCCAGTAATAAATATAGTTCAGATGCATATGACAAATCAAAAGTATTAACCGCCTTCAATCCATCGATTATAGATATTTGATCCATTTCTTTTATGAAATTATGATCAGTTGGTCTAAATCTATGTTCTATTGCTATACTATCTCGTATAGTAGTAATTTGTTTCTTAAGGTATCCACTTAGCTTTAAACTTACTGTAAGGAAATTATCATCTTTGAATTTATTATTAATTATAAAACTAAATTCTTTAGTAGTGAATAATATTCCTTGTCGCGCCTTAACTCTAATAGTATATTTTTTCTCTGAGTTCACATATGGAAATGTCCCTGTTATTTCTCCATTGTCAAGTAATACTAAACCAGTCGGTAATGGTAAACTACCTGAATC
>JACCEA011978197.1_pt1 | contig 26171 bp, 25 predicted proteins | sample 7449851 | NCBI WGS metagenome assembly JACCEA01 (sample SAMN15323453, study PRJNA562643) | freshwater metagenome | isolation source: river surface water | place: USA:Blue River Watershed | collected 2017-08-18
AGTGGTAGAAATGGTGATATAAACTTTTGTAATATCGGTAACGATGTTAAATGGTATCCCGGCACAACTCAAGGACTTCATAGAACATATCATTATTATTGTGGTGATAGCACAACAAGATTACAATGGTTTGACCCAAGAGTTGATGTCTGTGATGGAACAGAACCATCTATATCAGACTTATTATCGGGTAATAGAAATAGAATAATATCGACTTCTGTAACTGCTGAAGGTGCGTCACTCAAACATCAAAAAATAGTAGCATCGGGAGGAGTGATAACACAAGTGGGTGAATATAGAGTACATAGATTTAATAGTAGTGGTACGTTTACACTAACATCATTAAACGGAACATCTTTACCTGTTGAATATTTAATCGTTGCCGGTGGAGGAGGTGGTGGTATGGATATGGGAGGTGGAGGAGGTGGAGGAGGAGTACTCAACGGTAAATCTATTTTAACACCTGGTTCATACACCATAACGGTGGGTGCGGGAGGTACAGGTGCACCAGCCGCAGGAACCAACGGACAACCTGGCGGTCACCAATATACCATTCCCGCAACCGCAGGAGGTAACTCATCATTTAATGGGTTAACATCTATTGGTGGTGGTTTTGGTGGTAGTTCGTACCGAGGATATACTCCCGGTATTGCCGGTGGTAATGGTGGTTCAGGAGGAGGTGCCAGTGGATATAATGATAATGCAGGTACATTTAATGGAGGTTCAGGAACTTCTGGTCAAGGATTTAGAGGAGGAAATTCCACAGCGGCTTATTATTCAGGCGGTGGGGGTGGTGCAAGTGCTCAAGGAACAGATTCAACTGCAAGAGCAAACGGTGGTGCGGGTAGATTGGTTACAATATTAGGAAGACCATTTTATTGGGGTGGTGGCGGTGGTGGTGCAGGATATTCTACATACGGTGGTTCGGGTGGTAAAGGAGGAGGTGGAGCCGGTGCACCTAACGAATATAATAATAATTATGCAACCGGAGGGAGGGAATCAATTGAATGGGGTAGAGACACACTTAATGGGTGTACGGGATGTTGGACAAACTTACCCGGTGGAGATGGAGGTACTAATACCGGAGGTGGAGGTGGTGGAGGAGCACATTATAACTCAAATAATAAAGGAGGTAATGGCGGTTCAGGAATTGTCATTATTCGTTATAAATTTAAATAATATGGCACATTTTGCACAAATTGATGATAATAATATCGTTGTCAATGTATTGTCAGTACCTGACGAACAACAACACAGAGGAAATGAATACCTTTCAAATGATTTAGGACTTGGAGGTAGATGGATACAAACATCGTACAATAATAATATTAGAAAAGTTTTTGCAGGCATCGGTTATTCATATAATGAAGAGTTAGATGTATTCTTAGCACCAAAACCATACCCATCTTGGGTAATCGACCCCATTGAACAAGTATGGGTTTCCCCTATTGTAAGACCTGAAGTTGAAAACGATAAAGTTGCAATTTGGGACGAAGAGAATCAAGAATGGAGAATTGAAGATTTACCACCAATTATTCAATAATCCGAATAATTTTTTTATATTTTACCTATGAACAACATAGGTTTTGGAATATTTTGTTTTGGTGAAGAATATTATTTCAACGGAGCGTTTGAAAAAATAAACAATATTCTTAATGAGGGGTATCATTGTTATGTTCTAACAGATACCCCTGAAATTTTTACTGCAAAATATACCGATACTTTCGTTCACATTATTCCATATTTTAGAACATTCAAATCATATTCAGATAAGATGTTACTACCCAAATACATCTTAAAGAAACACGACATTAGTATTCTAATTGATGCTGACACACACATCACAGATTATAGTTTCTTAAAAGAATTTAAAAACTATAATTTCAAATACGGAATCACTTACATTAACACATTAAAAAATCACGCTTCTCATAGAGAATTTGTTAAAGATTTAATTACGATAGATAACCCTGAGTGGAATTCATATCACACATATGCAAGTAAATTATATCCTCCATATGGTGAATATGAAACTATATGGGAATACTTTTTAATAGTTAATAAGATTGGTTTTAATGTTGATGCGTTTTATAATTGGTATGAAAAATTACAAATAGCGAAAGAGTTTTCTGATTTAAATCACAATAAAGAGGTGAACGGTGCAGGAGAAGGTGTATCAGTTAGAATAAGTGCTAGATTATCGGCAACAATGATACAAAGAGATTTATATCTTTATGATTTACTAAAAGATAAAATGATAAGTGTCAGTAAAAGATACACACCAAAACATCTTTGGCCGGATTGGATGAAATGATAAGTAACGAAGATTATATTAAGAAATTTATCACTAATAATGATGATGTTCCCGTTCCATATAGATGGACACACGGAGCAACTGATTTACATATGGGTGATGGTATACTCGTGTATTCGATTATCCAACATATGAGAGCAAAGAATTGCGTTTGTATTGGTTCTGGTGGAGGGTTTATACCACGTATTATGACACAAGCGAGAATAGATTTACATAAACAAAAAATATTTGATGGAAACAATGATTATAATTGGGGGGATATTGGGTGCACTTATCTTGTCGACGCTTGTAATGGTGTTGGTGGCCCTAACGACCTTGAAGACGAATCCTCATTCTTCAGGAGCACGTTTTACCCGCGTCTTATTAAAGCGACTTCAGTCGATGCCTACTATGACTTTTTTATTAGACAAGATATTAAAATAGATGTTCTTTTTATTGATGGAGACCATTCATACGAAGGGGTAAAAAAAGACTTTGAACTTTACTCACAAATACTATCGGATAATGGTATTATTTTTATACACGACACAGATGCCGACTATGAAGAAACATTAATAGTTTCTGAAGATTCTAAAAAAGACCATTATAGATTTGATGGTCCGGCAAAATTTATAAAAGAATTACAAGAAGACTCCGAGTGGAACTTGATTAATCTCTTTAATTTTCGTATATTATCAACAAAGCCATCATCTAGTGGCATTACGTTGATAAACAGAAGAAAATGATAAGATTGTTATCAGTTATTGGACACGGAACGGAATTAATTCCACACTTTGTTAATCACTACTCAAAATATGTAGATGAAATACAATTCGTGGTATATCAATCTGCCATTCATCCTTCATTAATCAATGATGTCAAAGAAAAAATAAAAGACTATAGTAATGTTAAAGTTGTAAAAACAGTTGAGGATAGAATTTTCGATTGGAACAAGGTAACCGCTTTATATAATTTAATTAAATCAAAGAAACCAAATGATTGGTGGGTTATTGCTGATATTGATGAGTTTCATTTATACCCAAATGATGATTTATATGATTTAATTCAAGATTGTGAAAAAAATGGGTGGGATATTGTTAGAGGTGGATTTATTGATAGAATCGGACCCGATGGAGAGTTTTCTGAACTAAATGATGACGTGGAAATTTTTAAACAATTTCCAAATATGGGATTTTTCAGATATCCTATGAGCCAAGCTTGTCCAAATAAAGTTTGTGTGATAAGAGGTGCGATTGAAATAACATCAGGACAACACTACGCAAAGATTAATGGACAGACAACTTGGAGATGGCAAGGTTGGGGTCACCCTTTGATTAACTCAGATTCATATGTTCAAGTACACCATTTTAAATGGGATAGTACATCCATAGATAGAATCAAAGCAGTTGCGTCTATTAAACAAGAGTACGCATATTCTGATGAATATGGTAAAATGTACGATGCATTAAGAAAAACAAAATTTAAAATAGATTTAAATAATCCTGAATTTATGGTTGAAACGAGTGACGGGCAACCTGAATTTAGTAGATATAGACAATGGAATAAATTAATCAAAAAAATAATATCAATATGAGTGAAAAAACAAAAGACCCTCAAGTAGAATTGTTAGAACTTGAGAAAAGAAAAGTAAAAGCAATTGAGAAAATTGCAAATTCCTTGGACGCACTTACAGTATGGTTTGAAGAAATCGACAAACAAGAATGGAGTGACAGAATCCAATATTATTTAGCGGAATGGCATAGTTCAACGCAAGACCCTAATAGTCCCACTAATAAAAAATTAAAGGGTTAAGTATTGAATGGCAAAAAAGTTAGGATTAATAGTACCATATAGAAATAGACCTAAACATTTAGAACTATTTCAAAAAAGAGTTACAAGATATCTTGATAGACATAAGATACCGTATGAAATTATCATTGTCGAACAAGATGAAGCTAAACTTTTTAATAGAGGTATGCTCCTTAACATTGGTTTTGCTTATGCTAAAAAAATGAATTGTGATTATGTGGTTTTTCACGATGTGGATATGGTTCCACTTCACGTGGATTACTCATATTCAAAATTTCCGGTACATTTAGCAACAGGGTTTAAACAAGAAGATTGGGAGACGCCAAGAATGTTATTTGACACATATTTTGGAGGTGTTACAATGTTCACAGTTGATGACTTTCAAAAGATAGACGGGTACTCAAACAAATATTGGGGGTGGGGTTATGAAGATGATGATTTGTTATTGAGATGTGTTAAGAAAAAATTAAAGCTAGATACAAAAGTTGTTAAAAACGTTGGTATTGACGGGCAGAAGTTAAAATTTAATGGATATAACGCATATGTAATTGGTGAAAACAAATTAAACTATAGTAAAGAAAATACAATCTTTATTTCTTTTTTTCCTGATGAGTTAACTTGTAATCACGAAAAACATAACGACGACTTTTCAATATTTTCAATACCTGGTTTTGATTTTGCAATTTCATATAACTCATTTTCAAGATATAACTTTTGTGCATTTGATTCAACTAAGAAACCTATCTATGTTAATTCATTAATCAAAACCAATTACCAAACAAACATAACGATTACAATTAATCCCGAGTATAAAAAAATTAGAGTGTTCCAAGATGGACAATTTATAGGAGAAACCGAAGATTTTGATACACTCTATTACTATAAGAAAGAAAAAAATTTTTATATCGGAGTTGGTAATCCTGAACGAGAAGAAAATCCAAATTATTTCAGAGGATACTTTGATAAATTTATCATATTCAACGATGTACTAACTGATGATGAGATTGAACATTTATCAAATAATCACGATGAGGGTGTAATGAAAATGTTTGGTAAAGAAAAACACATTCAACTATACTATAATTCTAAGTTTGTTGACAATTATCATTTAACAGACTTAACGGGTAATGGTAAACACGGAAAAATAGTTAATTGTGAAATTGTGAATTTGTCATTAGATAATAAAAGGAAAATTAATATACCATTTAGAAGAGATTCTGTTTTTATTACCCAACATCACGAAGATAATGGTTTTAGTGGGAACAGATGGAAAACACAAGCAACAAGGTGGAATCAATTAAGATACTATAACGAGGTTTCTAAAAATGATGATTTGTTAGATAATGATGGACTATCTACTTTAGAATTTGTGGAGCACGGAAAAACAAAAAATAATAATATAACACATATTAATGTAGGAATATGAGTCACAAATTAGGAATCTGTATACCTTACAGAAATAGAAAACATCACATAGATAAATTAATACCGAACCTATCAAAATATTTAACAAAACATAAGATTGACCATAAATTTTATGTTGGACATCAAGTTGATGACAAATTATTTAATAGAGGTGCAATGAAAAACATCGCAGCTCATTATGCATTTCAAGAGGGTTGCGACTACATAGCTTGGCACGATGTTGATATGTTACCATATGATGAACAAGGTGTGATTCCTGATTATACATATCCTGCCGAACATCCGAGACACATAGCAACAAGACTTTCCAAATACAATTACGGAATATTATATGACCAATACTTCGGAGGAGTGGTCCTTTTCACAAAAGAACAAGCACTTCAAACAAATGGGTATTCAAATGATTATTGGGATTGGGGTCAGGAAGATGATGATTTATTTTGGAGAGCACATTTTGAAGGGATGACAACTGGTAGAGTTATCAAAACTTACCAAAATAAAAAAGTAGCAAACTTTAATGGTGACGATTCTTATTTAGTCATTCCCACAAATAGAGAATTAAGTTCTTGTTTACATAATGACCACACAATTACAATAACCTTCAATGCGGAACAACAGGACCACAAAGTTCCAATTTGGTTGGTGGGAGATACTCAAAAGAGATTTGTAGAATATCCATTACTAAGAAAAGATGGTTCATTTACTTGGGGGATTTCATTCAATAATTCAAGAGCAGTAACAATGTCTCTTTTAGATAGAGAATCAAGAAATCACTACAATTGGGCAAAACGTTTTGAGGGAATGTGGACACAAGTAACTTTATCATATAATAGTGAGGAAAAGAATGCGTATTTTTACGTAAATGATGAATTGATTTCACAGATGAACGGAATAAAACAAGGTATACCGTTCCCTATAGGTAGAGACCTTAAAACACACGATGGTATAAAACCATTTTTATTAGGTTTTTGTAATCATATGAAAACTTTTTACAAAGGAAAAATTTCTGATGTAAAAATATATGACACATATTTTAGCGACATCAATGAAATGGAATCTAACACTGAAAATTTAGTAATGGATTTCAATGATGTTAATGAAAAACTGATTAATAACAATGTTACATTCACAAATGAAGACATTGAAATTATAGAGAACATCGTTCCTTATAGAAAACAAGGAATGTTTTATTGTTTACCACATCAAGACGAAGGTTTTATTAATGGTAAATGGGCAAAGGGTGAAACAACCGCAAGAAATGAAAAACGTTTCGTAACTGAAATGCAACAAAAGAAAATAAATTATAAAGAGGAAGGTTTAAATAAAATTACTGAAGTAACTGAAATTGTTGAACTAGATGAAAAATTGTATCCAAATACAATGTTCATAAATTGTAAAATGAAATGATAGATTTTAATATAACTAAAGATAAACTTAATGGTGTTGGTTGTGGATTTTGCCTCGCAAAGTGGACACAAGTAACAATGCATTTACACAATGGGACAACCCATTCTTGTCACCACCCGTCACCACATAAAGTACCTTTAGACGAAATCGAGAGGAACTACACAGCACTTCACAATAGCAATACAAAAAAGTATGCTCGTAAAGAAATGTTAACGGGTAAGAGACCGAAAGAATGTGGATATTGTTGGAATGTTGAAGATAATTCTAATTCATTTTCAGACAGAATATTTAAAAGTGCGGAACCTTGGAGTGAACCATATTTCGATGAAGTATCCAATTTACATTGGAGAGCAGATTACAATCCAAAATATGTAGAGGTAAACTTTTCAAATACGTGTAATTTTAAATGTGCCTATTGTGGACCTGAGTACTCCACAAAATGGATGGAGGAAATAAATGAGTTTGGTGAATATAAATTGGGTTTCGACTATAATGGTATGAAACAAATGGATGACAATAAAACCAGACCATATAAACAAACTGAGTTTAATCCTTATGTTGAAGCATTTTGGAAATGGTGGCCTGAGTTATATCAGACATTAGATACTTTCAGAATTACAGGTGGAGAACCTTTATTGTCTAAAGATACTTGGAAGGTGTTAGATAAGATAATTGAAACTGAGGAACCTAATAGAGAATTAAAATTATCCATTAACAGTAATTTAGGGGTTAATGATGAATTGATAGATAGATTAATCTTAAAATTGGATAAAATAATTAGTGAGGACCGAGTTAAGGAAGTTGTCATCTTTACATCTTGTGATGCCTACGGCAAGCAATCCGAATATGTTAGATATGGATTAAACTTTGAACAACTTTTTAGTAACATAGATAAAATTCTAACAGTACTCCCTAAAGTAACTGTCGTCATAATGTCGACGTTTAACATCTTCAGTATATTCTCATACGAAATGTTGATAAAGAAGGTGTTAGACCTAAAACTTAAACATTTCAACACCGAAAGGTATTGGAATTCGGCACTCATTTTAGATACTTCTTATCTTAGGTTCCCTGAGTTCCTAAGTTTCAGAATACTAAAAGGTTTCTTAGATGTTGAGTATTTCAATAGGTGGGAGAAGTTTATGAAATTCAATTCAACCTACAGAAGTTTAAATTTCTACGAGCAACAAACAATTGACGATGTTGGATTTTCAACCAAAGAGATAGAAAAAATTACGAGAATAAAAGACCTATTCATTAGTGACTCTAAATCGGATATTTCATTTGATGACAATAAAAGAGATTTTGTAATGTTTATCGATGAATATGAAAAAAGAAGAGGATTGAATTGCGAAGAATATTATCCTGAATTAACTGACTTTATAAAAAATATAAGAAATGAGAATAAGATTTAAAGAACCGTATTGGGTAAAATATAAGTGGGATTTAGATACTCACCACGAGAATCAATATGTTACAAAATTTAATAAAACAGATATTGAAGAAATAAAGACATTATTTCACCAAGAAAAATTTGTTGTAACCATAGAGGCAAGAGTTTTAGATGTCTATAGTCGAGACAGTGTTTTCGCGTTGTACGGAAAACCTGGAAAGAATATGGGGTTAACATATAATAATGAAAGTAAGATAATGGCATTTGAATTTTGGACAAAATCAGATAAGGAAGGATGGGATGATTTTAACTTTGTTTCTTTTGATAATGTTAGACCTGAAGATATTAAAAATGGTGTTACATTATCTGTTGCAAGAAACAAAGATTCATTCACTCTATATAAAAATTTCGAACCTGTAAATAAAATTAGATTTAAGAATAATCTAATTGATGATTACAAATACACTGGTTTGTTTTTAGGTTGTGGTAATCCTGGTTCTCCCGTTCCTGAACATCGACAACACGGAGAATATGATATCCACCATTTCTCCATTTTACAAAACAGTTCTGACATAAAATATGCTAGAGAAATATACGAATCAAAACCGGAGGTTTTATTAAAGAAACCATTTTATTCTGATATTTTATGTCTTTATAATTTTAAAACAATCAACAACATCGGAATCATATTCGATGAATCTAAAAACAATAATTTTTTAGAAAGAGTACCTAACGATTTCGTATTGTAAGGATTTTTTTTTATATTTTAATTAAATTGAAAATATTATGTCTAATGAACTAAGAGAATGGCGAAATAAAAACCTTAATTGTGTAAGTAAAAGTTTCTGTGCCGCTAAATGGTATAACGCAAGTTTACATTTGGGACACGGATACACCAATTCTTGCCATTTACCACTCCCACATCCAATTGATTTAGAGGAGATTAAAACAAATCCATCGGCATTACATAACACCAAACATAAGAAAGAAGCACGAAGAATGATGTTGACAGGTATTAGACCTGCTGAATGTTCTTATTGTTGGAAAATTGAAGATATTGGTAGAGACAACATATCTGACCGAGTTTATAAGAGTCAGATTTATAGTGAAGAGGATATTGCACTATTGAAGGATATCCCATATGATGAAGATATACTACTTAAAACCGTAGAAGTAAGCTTTGACAGAATTTGTAATTTTGCTTGTAGTTATTGTAACTCTGGTTATAGCACTACTTGGGCAAAAGACATTAAGAATAACGGAGCATACCAAAAGTTTCAAACAAGTAGTGCGGGTGCTTATTATGCTGACGGGTCTTGGTCTGAAAAGTGGGGTAAATTTAATGAAAAGAACCCATACGTACAGGCATTTTTAGAATGGTGGCCTGAACTTTCAAAGACACTACAGGAGATTAGAATTACGGGTGGAGAACCATCACAGAGTCACAATTTTTGGGAGTTTATTGAAGTAATGAAACAATACCCATCTGAAAATTTAAGACTCGCAGTGAACTCTAATTTGGGTTTAAACGAAGCAACACTTTTCAAACTAGTTAGTATCTCTCACGAGTTACAAATTAAAGAGTTTGACCTATATACAAGTAATGAATCATTCGGAGCTCACGCTGAATATATCAGAGATGGTTTGAAATATGATGTTTGGAGAAGTAATATGATTAAGTTCATTGAGAACGCTAAATTCCGTTCATTAACCATTATGATGACGATTAATAGTTTATGTTTATTCAGTATCACTGAGTTCTTGGATGATATGATTATACTGAAAGAGAAATATGGACCTAACAGACCTAATGTTGATTTTAACATATTGAGATGGCCATCATTTATGTCTCCATTATCACTACCTGATAATGTTAAATCAAAATTACATCTTAAATTAAAAACTTGGTACGATAAACATAAAGATAGTCCACTTTTCAGCATTCACGAGAAAGCTCAAATCGAAAGATTAATTGATTATATCGAAGTTGTTAGAAGAGGCCATAACCAAACTGAGTTGGATTTTGATAAACAGGCTCACGACTTCAAAAGTTTTTATGAACAATATGATGTTAGAAGAAATAAAGATTTCAGGGCAACATTTACAGACCCTGAATTACTTGAGTGGTATGATAGTATCAAAGTAGATTATTCAATCCCTGATGTTGAAGTAACAAACGGAGCAATAACACATTATGAACCTGGTGAGTATGTGTCAGATGTTAAAACAAATATCATTTAATGAAATTAGTATTCGAAGATATTGGAAATCTACATAACTTTAAAAGTTGTCCTGATGTAAATCCATCAGGGATTAAAAGATTTACATATGCTCCTTTAATCAATGCAACTAATATGTTCTTCAGTTTCAGTAGAACTGAATCTTTTTTAAAGTTTATTGAATTCAATCCCGAAGTTGAAAACTATATTATACCGGCAGCGGTAAATCATAGTCCTGATGATTGGACAGGGTACAATGATAAAGTTAAAAGTTTATTTGAATACCTAAATCCGAAGTATATCAAAGACTTAAGAAATAAGAAAGCTTTGTTATTATTGGACCAAAGTTTTGAAGGATATCAGACAAGTTGGTTATGGGACTTTTTTCACACACATTGCAAACAATACGATGTACCACCATCAAGCATCATTTACGTGACAGGTAATATGATTGCAGATGAGACATATGAAAAGTTTTGTTATGAAAATGATATCCAAGATAAAATGAAAGTCATTCCATATGCTCATTTTGAATTGGACGTTGGAATGACTTGTTATCATATGGACCAAACGGGATTGTTACCCAATTTCAACACACATTTAAATTACAAGAAAAAAAATAAGAAAAATATAAAAACGTTTTCTTGTTTAAATAAGAGAATTAGACCTCATAGGGTATGGTTCTATAAGTATATGTTTGAAAATGACATTATTAAAGATGGGTTAGTGAGTATGAACGAATTCTCAAAACACCAATACCCATTTGAAAATAATCTTATTGATTTAGAAGTGATTGATAAGATAAGTGAAAACTTACCGTTACTAATTTATGATAAACGCAACAATGAACTTGACGATAACTATTACATTAGAAGATTAAACGAACAGATTTGTTTAGATAGTTTTATTAGTGTTGTTAGTGAAGCACATTGTGGAGATAGTGATGAGACAATGTTTTTAAGTGAAAAACTTTTTAAACCGATTGCGTGTCGTCACCCTTGGATGGTTATGGGTAATAAGGATAGTTTATCGATGATGAAGAAAATGGGATATAAAACATTTTCCAATTTTGTTAACGAAGACTACGATAGTTTACCAACACACGAAAGAATGTTATCGATTATTGAAAGTATAAAAAAAGTAATCGATGTTAAAGATAAAATTGAGTGGTACGAATCAACAAGAGAAATTGTTGAACATAACCACAAAAACTTAATTGATAAATTATATAAACTTCCTGAATCATTTGTTGAGGTATTGAAATATTACAATGAATATTTTACAGGAGAAAAAAACAAACTAATATGAGCGAAAGAAAATATTTACCAACACTATCGGAGTTAATAGATAGATTGAGCATCGTACAATTAAAAGAAGTTTTTATTTCAGAACACAAAGATGAATATAGTCAAGAAATTGGAGACATATTACACGACATTCAATTACTCCTTAATCAAAATGATGACAAAATTACCTCCGAGACTATTAGAGCTATTGTTGTTTTATCTCAGATGAATCTTCATATTTGGCACAACGAGTCAAATTATAGGAAAGGAATTAGAGATGGTAATAACTTAGAACTAACTCACGGTTTGAATGGTATTAGAAATACTGCTAAGAATAAAATACAAGAGATTGTGGGTGGAAGAAAGGATTATAAAATTGACTGTTTAGCTGCAGAGTTTAAAGACTGGGAAATAAGTTGGTAGGATTTACTTAACCAACAAAAAATAATAAATTTATTAAAAAGAAAATTATGTTTAAACACTTATCAGATTTGGAAATCCAGCAAATGACATTTGATTGGAGATACAGAGGTTTCACAGTATTAGAATTGTTAACAGAAGACGAATGTGATGCAATTAATGAAGAGTTAGACCGTTTAAGAATGGAAAGAAAGAACACACCTACTGAAGACGGTAAAGAGTGGGGTGATTGGGACCCTTTTGCATACCCACATAAATTATCACCAATGATTGAGAAGATGTTCTGTCACCCTAAAGTGATTGAGGCTTGTGAATTTTTGATGGGTGGTGATATTGTAGGAATGCAAACTTGGTGTTACTTTAAACCACCGGGACAATTAGGTAGAGATATGCACCAAAATGCATTTTATACCGGTTGTAAACACAATGAAATCATCAACACCGCATTGGCATTGGATAATCACGACCCTGAGAATGGTGCGGTATGGAACTACGAAGGTTCTCACAGATTACCAACGTTGGAAATTGAAGTAGATGAAGAAAGAACAAAAACCAATCCATCATTTTGGAGAAACGAGAGAGGTAAACCTTGTGTAATGCCGGAAGGTCACGATTTCAAAAAAGTAGAAGGTTATTTGAGAAAAGGTCAAATTGTTCTTTTACACTCACACGTTGTTCACGGTTCAGAACCTAACAACTCAAACCGTATGAGAAGAAACTTGTTAGGTGGTTATCTCAAGAAGGGAGCTCACTTTAATCAAGGTGGTCATATGAAAAGAGAACCAATTGATGTTCACGAATTGAGAGTAAAACATTGGGGGAGATAAAAATAAAAAGGGACTTAATAGTCCCTTTTTTTATGCTTCGTAATATAACTCGGGGTATTCCACAATTACATTGATACCACCATTTTCATAACAGTATTCATAGAGGTCCTCAATCGAATCCCATTTTTTTAAATCAAAGAATCCAATATTTGGACAAAGTTTTCTATATTCTTCTATGTAATTTCCTCTATGTTGATGACCTGGGTCCAAAGGTTTATCTGAACCCTTACCTAATCTTATAATCATATTTGGTTTCCAATCACCCTTACTCATTAAACCTATTTTGTCTACGTGATTAACCAATTGGTTTGTTGCACAAATAATAAAATCCCATCGAGGATAGAATGTAATTACAAATTTACCTGCCATTGCCATTCCTAAACTCATACCCATTTGAGATTCTTCCATAACAGGAAGTTCAATCATTTTAGACTTAGGTACTTCTCCTAATGTTGTACTCATCGGATTACCCGGAAATAATATTTGTTGACCAATGAATATTGTATCGTCTTTTTTTCCTAAAACTGACATCGCATTTGTTAATGCGTCTTTATATCTTGTGTATTGTGGTGAACTCATAATGACTCAATTTTTTTAATTATTGCATCCGCAATTAATTTATGACACTCCTTAGATGGGTGAGAATCTACGGGTGGATTTGGACCTAAACCTTCGGTATCGTATCTAACCAATAAATGTGGATACAATCTTTGTATATAATCTAAATTTGTATATTGTTTTCCATCATAATCAAAGTATATCATTCTTTCGTGAAGATATGGGTCCTCAACTACATATTTCACATAATCATCTTGCCAATTCCATATTAAACATTTAATACCTAACGCTTCATATTTTTCAAACAATTGTTTAATGCGACTAACTTGTTGTTTACAATGTTCAACATACCATTCAGGAAATCCACCGATATTATTTTCTTCCATCCATTCAAAAAATAATTTTTGTGTTCCTTTATCAGAACCAATCCAATTCATTTTGTGGTTGTAACCTTTGTGTGTAAAGTTAAATGAAGACCTACCTGGTTGAGTAGTTTGAAATATAATATACCCAATTTCTTCAGGTTGGAATGTCTCTTGAATTAAATGGGTATAATGATGTTTTGTTTCAAAACATATATCAACGAACTTTAAAGATTCATCTTCACTACCACCATTCTCCTTTTTTACCAGTTCAAATGTTTCAAAGTGATTTGCAACTAACCTCGGATATCGAATTGTCGACATATATCTTCTATGTGCGTCATTCACTAAAGTATTATCAAATTGTTCAGGTGCAGGTTGTTTTAATGTACTCAGATTGGAGTAATAGTATAACCCTTGACCCCAAGTGAAAGAACAACCGGCAAATATCATTCCTTTTTTCATTTAAATTCTTCTTTGTTTTTTAGATACCAATCATAGGCCATTTTTAGACCTGATTCTAATGATGTTTTAGCTTCCCAACCCAATTGGTTTTTAATTTTATTTGAGTCAATTTTTCTTGTTGGAATCATTGATGGTTTACCTGAAATAAATTCAGTAGGTGCGTCGTATTGTGCAACACGTTTCATAATATCTAACACTTCTAAAACTGAATACACTTTATTTGAACCAATGTTGTATACCTCAAACATAACTTCTTCTTTTTCCATCACAACTTGTAACGCCTCAACAAAGTCTTCTATGTATAGTAAATCTCTTAGTTCAGTACCATCACCCCAAACAGGTATCGGATTCATTTTATCTGCAACTTTACGAATTGTTGCAGGTGTTACGTGACACTTATTGAAATCGTACTTATCGTGAGGGCCAAACAAATTCGCTGGTCTAATAACTGTACACTTCATTGTTCGTGGTAAGTATTTTGCATAGAGTTCACATTGAACTTCAGCGTAACGTTTCATCCAACCAACCGGAAAATAAACGGGATAAGGTTCGTCAAATAAGAAATCCGTTTCAACAACCGGTTCATCACCTTTTGGTGGATACACAGTGTTCGATGATATAAATATGTAATGTTTCACACCATTTCTCCAAGCAGTATCAATAAGGAAGTTATTCATCGCTACGTTAGGTGTAACGTGGGCTAATGGGTCAACAACAGTATCCACAGCGTTTGAAGTTGATGCCGCTGCGTGAAAAACAACGTCCACATCTTTTGTTGCCAACATACAACCTTCGTATGTTTGTAAATCACAATGAGTATATTCAACGTTATCGTATTTTTGCCTAACACCTCTATTGTGTAGGTTTACTCTTAAATTAGTGTAACCTTCTTTAATAAGTCTTGCAGTTAAATTCTGACCCACTAAACCAGAACCACCCGTAATTAAAATTTTTGCGTTTTTATTTATCATATAAATTTAGATTTTCCATCGAAATTATTTTCCAATTCTTTACCATATGTCGTATCAACATCAGGTTCCCATACCTTCTCAACTTTTTTATTTCCCACGTATCTTGGAATTATTTTAAAGGGTCCAACACTAATGAAATTTATGTATGTAAACCTTTTAAAATCATTTTTAACGGCCTCAACTGCATGATTCACATTATTTTTAGAAAAATCAAGAATTGCAAAATTCACGTCAACAGGAACAACTTCGTCATAGTTACCTTTATCTTGCAATATTAACTTTCCACCACCATCAATATATTCTTTTTCAGGTGTTAAGTAAATCAATACCACACAATATCTTGTAGGATTTTGCCCATCGATGTGTGACTCAATAAAATCACCATTTTCATATATTGTGATACCATCATCATTGTGTGTGTTCCATTCTTTCAAATCAGGATAAAGTTTATATAGGAATCTTTGAATTTTTTCCCTAAAGTATTCTAAAAATTCCAACCACTCCCCACTTTTATAATTCAATTCCCACCAATGCTGTATAGTTTCCCAACCATTATCCGATATGAATTGTCTTCTCTCCTCAATTTCTTCCTGAGTCTCTAAACTTCTTTTAAAGTTTAAAATTTTTTCATCTGTAATGGTATTAGGAACTCTATATTCATATCTGTATGAGTAATATTTTTTATCTTCAGATAATTTAAAAATTTTATCACAAATTTCTTTGTGTTTTTCCCATTCGTCTTTTCTTATAAACTCACTAACTTTTCCAACATAGTATCCCTTTTCAAAAAATTCATTCAAATCAACATTCAATGGGTTCTCACCATAATGTCTTGTATAAAATTCATAGGTTAACCTCAATCCTTCTTTAAAACTGTGTTTTGGTAATAATGCATAACCAGTTTGTCTATGTACAGACATTTTTCTATGCATATCACCATTTGGTTTCGTTTTATCCCATTCAATTGATAATTTCTTACCACTCACCTCGATTATATTTTTAATCATTGATTCTATAGTGATAGACTCACCAGAACCAACGTTAACAACATCGGCGATTTGTCTTCTATAAGATTCTAACACCGCGGTTGCAACATCTTTAGCATACACAAAATCTCTTTGAGGTGTTCCATCACCCCAAGCAATTATAGTGTCACCATCTTTCGCCTCACATACCTTTTTTATGGTACTCGCAATTACAGTACCGTTACCACTAAAATCATCGTACTCACCAAAAATATTAGCCGGTCTAATTATAGTGAATTTTCTATAATTGTATTGTTTTTTATACGCACCTAACAAAAGTTCACCCATTCTTTTCGACCAAGAAGGAAACCAATCGTTTTCAGATGGTAATGTTTTCCAAACATCATCTTCGTAAAATGTTTCCGCAGGGGCATATACACCAACAGAACTTAAAAACACTAACCAAACATTATTTTTTGCACACTGATGAATAATTTCAGTATTAATTTTAAATGAAGGATATAAGAAATCAACAGGTTGTTGTTTCGCTTTGAGTGGCGAACCTTTTATACCAAAACAATTGAATACTGCATCTGGTCTCTCCTCCTCAAATATCTCTTTAATTGATGATTCAACCGTTAAGTCTACATTTAAAAACTTAAAGTATTCAGATTCAGGTAAATCATCTGATTTTTTTATATCTACGCCGATAACATAGTCGCCTCTTTCCAAAGTTTCTTTAACAAGATGTACTCCGACTAAACCTGAACATCCGGTAATTAATATTTTTTTCATTTTATCTTTTTATAAGTGATGCAAAGAACTGAGCATCGTCAGTGTTATTTAGTAAGCTAATTAATCTATTTTCATTCTCTAAAAATCTATCTTCTAATTCAGGATAGATTTTCATAATACTCTGTTTATTTTTATATAATCTTTTTATTTCTTCGAATAACTTAAAGAGTCGTTTTCTATCATCACTTTCACTATCGTAAGAATGGTCAATGACATCTTCAAATAAATCAAAACCATATACGTCTTTGGTTATTTTTGCGTGATTTGCACTGGCAACATATAATGGAAATTGATGAAAAAAGAATGGTTTGAATGTCTTTTCACTCAAGTGGACAACATCTCTTCTACTAAAACAAGATTCGGTTGTTATGTTGATATAACTATTTTGATACGTCTGTTTATCATAAACCTGATTCCATTCAATGTGCATAGGTTCTTGATTCACGTGACACTTCCAATCCCTATCAAACCAATCTAACCATTCTTCATATCTACTTTTTTTAATGTCAATCTCCTCAAAAAAATCAATATCAGATTTCATTTTTTTAATTTCACTTTCAGTAAAAATGAATCTATAAAAATTATTAATGTTTGAATATTTCATCTCATCTTTATGGTTCCACCCCATAACCAAAGACCAATCAACCTCTTGAAGTAATTTATTTTTTCGTAACAAAACCAATAATGCGTACCTATGTAGTTTTGGTGTTCTATTATGGCACATAAAGAAATTCGATTCCTTTTCTGGTTTGAAATCAATTGAATGTAAATCTAATTCTCTAGCAACTTTTATCGGTAAAAATTTTACAGTATGGAAATTTAAAGATAATTTGTTTCTTTTCTTGTATTCAGATAAATTGTAATTGTTATTAATTACATAAAACCTGTCGGGTTCTAAACCTAAAGAAATTATTTTTTTATTTAATAATATTATAGTTTCTTCAGTTTCTATTTCGTGTTCATTAATGAATATAACAAATAGGTTTTTGTTATCTTTCATTGATTTAATTACAGTTTCAGGTAGAGGTATTTCATTTCTCGCCTTTAATGCCCACCCTAATTCGTGAATATGTCCAATAACATAATAGAAATTCTCATCGGGGTGTTTACCAACGTCAGTAAGTCTAAACTTTTTGAAATTTTTAAAATTAAAAAATTGTAAAAGTCCATCAAACCTCCTAAATGAGTTTTGCCCAAATTGTTTTTCACAATTTATATTTGGCTCTAAATCTTTATCGGGCCAATTATCATAAACTAAATTTAAAAAATTACCCATTTCCCTGTTCCGTAGTGCGGCCACTGCTTATTATAATTATACCAAATCACATCCTGAGGTGGTTCGGATTTTACTCCCCAAGTCTCAACTGTCGGTGTGTTTGTAGATACCCCATTATCTTCAACAACAAATACAATCGGTAAATCAAAATTCTTTGCATACTTATAATTTTCCATAAAAGTACCGGTCTCAAACGCCATATCACCAACAAAACACCACACCTTGTCTTTACTACCTTCTTGTTTTAATGCCATAGCAACTCCAACAGCAATTGGAATCGAACCACCAACTATTGCAGTTGAATAAAACTTTTCTTTTTTATTGACAATAGTGATTGACCTACCTGCTAAAATTTCATCTTCTAACCATTCAGACGGTACCCCTTTAAGTAACGCGTGATAGTGAGACCTCCAAGTGGAAAAAACCCAATCACTCTTTTTAACTCGTTTAAAAATTTCTATTAGTTGTTCTTCATTTCCTCCACTTAAATGTATTGGACCCCTTACTCTTCCCGCTTCCCAATGGTCAGCCATTTTTCTCTCAAATCCAATTAATCCGTGTTTATCCCATAATGGTTTACTTATCATAGGATATTGTTCTAAATTTTTTATCATTTATCTCTTTTTTGTAATATTGGGTTATTTGTTGGCCATTCCATTTGATATTCTGGGTCATTCCATTTAACAACTCCTTGTTCATTTGCATCGACATAACCATCTTTATAAAATAAGTTATAATGGAATATACAATCAGTTAATGCGAAATGTCCATTTGCAAATCCTGGCGGAACCAACACTTGATTTCTATCTTTTTCAGTTATCATAAATGATTCCCACTCACCAAATGTTGGTGATTTTTCTCTCATATCTAAAACAACTAAATAAATGTCACCAACAGCAGCTTGAACCAATTTCCAAGTTTTGTTATCATAATGTAATCCTCTTAATACTCCCTTATATGATTTTGAAAATCTACCGTGAATACTAATTTCAGATTTTTCATAATGAATGTGTCTCATCACTGGATGTTCTTCACTATGAAAAGTTGTGAATATTTCACCCCTATATTCTCTATAAATTGAAGGTGTGAAAATAGGTACTTGATACCCGAATTTTTTTGATGGAGTTTCTTTGAACTCATCCCATTTATTACTCATACTATGTCTGATTTGCATAACCTAATGGAAAACCGTTTCTAAACTCTGAAGTCATTTTAGGTATCAACACCTGATATGTTTTCATTAATTCTTTAATTCCATCATCTAATGACCAATTTGGTCTCCAACCCGTATTCTCAATCTTTTCGTTTGATACGATATAGTCTCGTTTATCGGGGTCTTCATAATAATCTGAATATGTAATTGCAAAATCAGGTACATACAATTGTATTTTTTCTAACAATTCTTGTTTACTTAAATTTGCATCGCTTAATCCGACATTATATACATTCTCTTTCATTCTATCATAGTTATCCAACGCAAAGGTGAATACATCACCAACATCTTGAATATGAATAAAATTTCTTTTAAAATGTTTCTCAAATACAACAATATATTTGTCCGTCATTGCTTTATAAACAAATTCATTAACTAATAAATCGGTTCTCATCCTCGGTGATGAACCAAATACTGTTGCTAATCTGAAGCAAATGGCGTTAGTATAATTAAGAAGTTTCTTTTCAGCCGCACACTTTGTTTCACCATATACCGATATCGGATTTAATGGTGATTCCTCGGTACAGAACTTATCATCCTTACCAATACCATAACCACTATTAGTGTTAGGGTATATAATGTATTGATTAGGACTAAGATAATCCATCAAGTTAGTTATTTGAACATAGTTAATCTGATTTGCTAATTCAGGGTCTTTCTTACAAGCAGGAAACCCTACAATTGCCGCCAATGGAATTATCACATCGTGAGATTTCACTTCCCTCTCTAATAATTTTGTGTTTCTAACATCACCATAGATGAAATTATAATTTGGGTTATAGGTAAATTGTAACGGGGATATTTGGTTAAAAACCAAATTATCAATGACAGTTACCTTATGACCTAAATCTAAAAATTTTTTGGTTATAACGGAACCTAAATAACCCGCACCACCTGTTATCAATATCTTCATATAAACGTTGTAATTCACTTTAAATTTAAATAAAAATTTTCTATATTTAAACAGTGAACGAAAAAATTATTTGTAGTTTAGAAGATTGGGATAGTATTCTAAATTATTGGAGACCGAACGGTTCTTCAAAGACTTGGTACATCAAAGAAATGAAAAAACTTTCCATACCACATATGTGGGGGGAGTGGAATGTTTACACCGAACAAGGAGAAATGTTCGAAGAGGGTCATTTGCGTAACGCAATAACTCCGATGCATAGTAGTTTAGTAAAATACACACCAAAAGACGAGATAGGGGATTCTAAACACATATACATCATAAACGTTTATACTCACGATTTTTTCACACATAATTCACATATTGGATTAAAGTGTATATCTCCAGAATATGTCGAAGACATTAGATGCGGTAAGGCAAAGATTTTAATGTTCTTTATATATGAAGGTTATTCAGGTATTTGGGGTAATAGTGATTTTGAGATGATTGAGAGATGGAGAAATGAAATGGAATTTCCAGTTAACTCCATTTATTATGTTTGTGGTAATCTCTTATCTGAAAAAATTGTAAAGGAGAGAGGTTTTGGATATAAGGCAAGAGGTATTCACTATTTTGAACCTTGGAACCAATACAAAGGACCAATGGTGGGATTTACCCCACAACCCGAAAAGTATTTGTTCTTGTCATATAACAGACAACCAAGACACCATAGAATTAGATTTATGATTGATTTGTATGAAAGAAATTTAATTAATGATGGTTTAATTAGTTTAAATAAAATTGATAGGATTCCATATAGAGTGGGTCCCAATACTGAACTTTTTTTCCAAGAGAACACACCGCTAATTATTGATAGTCTACCCGAATTGAGGTATAATTTAGCTTGTAACATTACCACAGAAGACTTTGAAAGGACATTTGTTTCCGTTGTAACTGAAACATTGGTTGATGATGGAACACTATTCTTTTCTGAAAAAATTTGGAAACCGATTATGGTTGGGCATCCATTTATGATATATGGTAATAAGGGTTCATTAAGTTATTTAAAATCAATTGGTTATAAAACATTTGATAGATGGTGGGATGAATCATATGATGATGAACCTGATAAAGACAGAAGAAGTATTATGATTGCAAATGAGTTGTTGAAACTGAAAACAAAGTCAATTGATGAATTAAAAGTAATTAGAAATGAAATGTTGGAAGTTATAAATCACAATAAAGAAAACTATAACAAAGTCTACCAAGAAAAATATAGTGAAGGAGACCAGTCATCTACAATAAGGGAGGTATTGTTAGAAATGTGGCAGGAATTAAAGAACGATTAATATGAAGATTATACACACATATCAAAATACAGATAATGGTGGACCTTTAACAAGAAGTACTTTCTATTATATGACTCTTTCTGCATTACTGGCAAAAAGACACTACGGATACGTTGTTCTTTATACCAATAATGAGATAGCTGAGATGGTTAGAAAAATAGGTATTCCGTATGATGAGATTAACACTGATTTATTAAATGAAGTTAGGGTTAAAACATTTTCGATTCCTAAAATGATGGTGTATACGGTACAAGAAGAACCTTTCATCCATATTGATTTGGATTCCTTTATTTTTAAATCTATTGATTTTCCTAAGACAGATTTAATCTATTCAACATACGCTGAAGGGGATGGAGATGTTTTAAATTTTGACACAAGTAATTCCGCGTTTTATAACACATACATCAAACGAACTTTTGAAATTCAAAATAAACTACCAAAAGAGTTTTTAAAATTTGTTAAGTTTAACAAAATACCTAATATGTCAATTTTTGGTGGTAGCAATTATAAATTGATTAAAGAGGCGACCGATTATTGTTTAAACATATATAAGGAAACTCCGAGTTTATTTGATAACAATTATTATAATGCTTGTGTAATCGAACAGTTATTCATTCCGTCCGCAATTAGAATGATATTGAACAATGTGAATCACGAATCGTTTAGATTTTTATTTAAAGGAAATCCGTCATTTGTTGATTTTGTACCTGGCAATGATTGGGAATATCCATTTACCATAAGGTCCCAAAATGACAAGATTAAAATTGAAGACAATGAGATTCTTTTTAAACACGTTATGTACGATTTTAATGGTTTTCTCCATTTGAATGGGTATAAAACGATGGAAGAACTTGTATTCTTGTTGAGACAAAGGATAATTGAAGATTTTGATGGTACAAAATATATAAAAGTTATTGATGAATATTTCCCTAAAAAGACTAAAGCGGATAAACTAATGATACTTTATCAAAGAAGGTTAAAATACTTTTCGGATAACATAACAACACTGATAACTAATAACAAAAGCGACACTAACTAATACTTATTGTAGATGTATACAATTGGAATTTCTGCATATTATCACGATTCGTCCGCCTGTCTCTTCAAAGACGATAAATTACTTTTCGCCTGTGAAGAAGAGAAGTTCACAGGTATAAAACACGACAGTTCTTTTCCTAAGAAAACAATTGAGTATATATTCAATCATTACAATTTAACTAAAGACGATATTGAGGCGGTTTGTTATTACGAGAACCCGAAACTTAGATTTAAACGAAAAAAATCTTTCCTCACCTCACTCCAAACAAATTTAAAAGTTTGGTGGAACCTAAGAAAAATATCAAATAATATCCATTATACACCACACCATATGTCACATATGGCGTATTCATATCTGTCATCAAATTTTGATAAATCAGTTATAGTTTCAATTGATGGGGTAGGTGAAACCACCACGATTTCATTTGGTAAGGGTGTAGGAGGTTCGTATTTTAAGATTAAAGATATTGATTATCCACATTCATTAGGTTTATTTTATTCCGCAATGACTGCGTTTTTAGGATTTAAACCAAATGAAGGAGAGTATAAGGTTATGGGTTTAGCAGCATACGGTAACCCTGAAAAGTATAGACAAAAAGTAAAACAACTAATAAACTTCAATAACCTTACATTGACTTGTAATTTAGAATGTTTCAATTGGAATCGTTCTAAAGATATGATGTTCACTCATAATCTGGTTGAACATTTGGGTATTGATAACAGACTACCTAACGAACCAATTACCGAAGACCACAAAGACTTAGCGGCGTCGATACAAGAAAGATATGAGGAATTATTTTTTGAAATCATAAAAGACGCTCAAGCGTTTTTCTATTCTGAGAATTTAAGTTTAGGTGGAGGTTGTGCGTACAATGGTTGTGCAAATGGTAAAGTAATTGAAAAAGGATTATTTAAAAAATTATGGGTACCTCCCGCACCTTCGGATGCTGGTTCCTGTATTGGTAGTTGTCTTGATTATTTGGTTAATGTTAAAAAATTAAAAGTTAGAATACCACCAAATCCATTTTTGGGTCCATCATTTACCGATAATGAAATCCAATCTACCCTAAACAAATATGGTAATAAAGTTTTTTATAGAAAACAGACCAAAGATAAATTAGTTAGCAGAACCGCACACTACCTAAACTTGGGTTTGGTTGTAGGTTGGTTTCAAGATAATATTGAATTTGGTGCAAGGGCATTAGGTAATAGGTCAATACTTGCTAATCCGACCTTCCCTAAAATGCAAGAGAAAATTAACAAGGTGATAAAAAAACGAGAAGGGTTTAGACCATTTGCACCAATGGTTATTTTTGAACAACAAGATAAGTTTTTTGAGTCGAGAGAATTTATTCCATATATGAATCAGGTAGTTAAAGTTAGAGCAGAACATAGGGATAAATTACCGGCAGTTACTCACGTAGATGGAACTGCTAGGGTACAGTCAGTACTTCCAAATAGTTTGATTTATCAGTTGTTAAAAGAATTTGAACAACGAAGCGGATACCCGATTTTATTAAACACTTCTTTTAATGTTAAAGACAAAACAATGGTATTAACACCAGAGGATGCAATTCTTACATACTTAGATACCGCAATGGATATTTTAGTTATGGGAGATTATATAATTTATAAAAATGATAAAAATAGCACAAGATGAAAATTTTTAATTGGATAAAGAACAAGATAGTTCAATGGAAAAAGAAAAGGGAATTTAAAAAGAAATTAGCGGAACTGAAAAAAAGAGACCCATTTGTTTACAAGCATTAATATGGTTGATGATATCATAGCATTAGTCGCTGTTGGTGAATTTTATATCCAAGAAATTAAAGACTATTACTGGAATTTAAAAGAAGGTGGTTTCACAATTAAAGTGCTAACCGACGATTCCTCACATTTTGATGTTAATGATGTTACCATATACAAAAGACCTGTTTTCAATTACTTCGATAAATTACATTTTTCACTTAGTCTCGTTGAGAGGTATGGTAAAAATGTAATCTATATGGACGGTACGTCCGCACTACCAAAACACATTGTTGCGAATATATCGTCTCGTTCAGATTCTGATTTCATATACACATCAAATTGGCCAAAAGGTAATTTTTATGGTTACGAAGATGACCCCTGTTTTAGATATTTGTTTGAATATTTCCATTATAAAAATATACCAATAATTGACTATCCAACAATATTAGAACAAGTTATGGTTTTTAAAAAAACCATCAATTATGAACTAATCAATAAAGAACTTCAAATAATACAAACGGTATTTGATTACATATCTGTAATGAATAACAACACATATATAAGACCATTTGTATTGGGTTCGGCGGAAGGATTAGCACTTTCTATAGTACTAACAAATAATAACATTCCATTTACTAAAATTAACATAGAATGAAGATAATTTTTGTAAATTGGACTAAACCCTTCTTTCATAGGGATAAATTCGATGGGTATAAGAAAGATATAACAATTGTTGATGAAGGGGGAGAATATCAATTACAACCATATGAGTTGTATATGCAACTGGCTGCAATAACCAGTGCAAAGAAATTTGGTGGAGTACCTATAAAGTTATATACCGATACTGTTGGTTATGACTACTACACAAAAATTGGATTTATTGATTTATTTGATGAGATTGATATTGATGTACTAAATAAGTTAGATAGTACATTGGTTAATCCCGCACAGTTTTGGACTAGCGGTAAGATATTCTCAATATGTCACGAGAAACCCCCATTTATTTTTTTAGACTTAGATTTAATTATCAAGTCACCATTACCCAAGTGGTTATTTAATTACGACGTAGTCCATACCCATTGGGAGATGTTAAGGGGTCATATGTTTATACACGACTACCAATTACGAGAGATTAAATTACATATGCCTGAATTCGAGGAGAGGATGGCAATACCGAATACTTCATTTTTATTCATTAACAACAATTTACTACTCAAGAAATATCGAGAGCTTCATATGAGAATTGTTAATAAAACCTATGAAAGAGTCTCTGATTGGTTATGGTTAATGTCGGACCAAAACATATTAGGGTACACCATTAGAAATTTAGATTTAAAGGTTGGGGACATTGAGAATCGTATCTTCATCCAATTCGCAGACCCATATGACAAAAGACATATGCAAGGTTATATTTCAGATTGGATGGAATATGATGGATGTGAAAAAAACATCCCAAAAATAG
>JACCEA011861156.1_pt1 | contig 26133 bp, 21 predicted proteins | sample 7449851 | NCBI WGS metagenome assembly JACCEA01 (sample SAMN15323453, study PRJNA562643) | freshwater metagenome | isolation source: river surface water | place: USA:Blue River Watershed | collected 2017-08-18
CCGCCCCCGCCGCCCCCGCCGCCCCCGCCGCCAGACCCGACGGCAGGGAACGTCAGCCGCCACCGCGGGCCAGGCTGCCCGTTGTTCGTCGATTCGGCTGGACGGAAGAACGCCAGCGGCATTCCGGCCGGAGCAACGACGATGATCCCGTCGGCTGCGGCATCGATGTTCGGAGCGAGGTCGGTACTCTGCTTCACGCCTACCGCGCCGCCGACGCTGATCGTGCCGATCACCGGCCCGAGGTCGCCGCCCGGCGTGGCCCAGGCCGTCCCGGTGGCGCGGCTGTTCCATGTCGCTTGCGCGATCGTGGGTGGCGTGCCGCTCACACGATGGATGTTGCAGGTGAACGCCTGAGCGCTCGCCGCGTACTGGTAAAGCTCGAGCACGTACCCTGACGCCGTGCCGCCCACCGTACCTGTGTTGGCTGCCGCGTAGGCTGCCGCTGCGGCTTCGACATCGCCACGCAACAGGTAGTGTGCGATCTCCCCGTCGTTCTGCAGGCGCACGTAGCCGAGGCCGTCCTGTGGTGTGGTTGGCGCGCCGTCATACAGGTTCGTGTCCGCGATAGCGAGCGCGATGTCGCTGTCGTTCCCCCCGGCTGTCAGGATGACCGGCGTCGTGCTGATCGTGATCTGTTGCGACGCCGGGCCGTAGACGACGCCGTCGCGCGTGATGCGAAGCAACGCCGTGCGCACGCCGCCGGCCGTGTACGTGTGCTGGCCGGGCGCCGCCGATGTGCTCGTGTCCCCGTCGCCGAAGATCCACGAGTAGATGTCGCCCGCAATCACGTTCAGGCTTTCGTTCGTGAACGTGACGACGAGGGGAACCGCCCCCACGGTCGGTGTAGCACTGAACGCTGGCACCGGCTGCGGAATCACGACGATCGTCGCCGTGCTGCTCATGATGTTGCCGAAACCATTCGTCACGACCACGGTGTAGTCGCCGGCAAGCGTGGCGTCGTACGCGGCCGTGGTCGCCCCGGCAATCTCGGCGCCGTTGCGGGACCACTGGTACAGCAGCGGTGCAGTACCGGCGGCGGTGACCGACAACGTGCGCGTGCGGCCTTGCGTGATCGTGCCGCCGTTCGGCTGCACCGTGATCGAGGGTGCGACACCGGCCGTCGACGCGAAGACTGCGATGTCTTCGCTGTAGACCTGCGACCACCCGGCCGAATTACGTACGCGCAGCGACGCGCGGAACAAACCCTCGAGCACGTTCGACGTGAACGAGGGGTTCGTCAGCGTCGTCACGATCGGACCGCCGTTGTTGATCGTGAACGTCCACTCCCACTGGAACGCGCCGCCACCGGTGTAGACCGGGCTCAGGGCGATAACGGTGCCGAGAGGCACCGTCGACGCTGGCGCGTTGTGCACGATGTCGGTCACGACCGGCGTGACGACACCGACCGGCACGTTTCGGCCGAGCGCCACCCCCCAGCCCGCGGCGTTGCGCGCACGAACTTGCACTTGGTCGACGTTCTGGCGCGTCGGAAGAGGATCGCTCGACGTCCCGACGAATTGACCAAGACGCCAGAACGTCCAATCCCACTCGAGAATCGGCTGCGCGCTGGTCGTCACTGCCGTGTAGCTGACGGGAGTCGCCTCGGTGATGTTCGTTGCCGGGTCGATCAGGATCGTCGTGACGACAGGGACCCCGGTCAGCGCCGCGACCGCGTTCGCCAAGCCGGCAATCTGCGAGTCCTGCGCGCTTTGTGACGCGACAAGGCCGTTGATGCTGGCCGCTTGCTGCGCAAGCGCGCCGGTGTTGGCTGTCGTCGCCGTCTGCAGCCCGGTCAGCGCCGCGCCGTGCGCACTGAGCGTGTTCCCTTGGTTGCCGATGGCGACGGTGTGACCGTCGACCGTTGACGCCAGACCCGTCGTGTACGTACTGAGGTCCGACAGCACCTGGTTCACGACGGTCAGCGACGCCTGCGCCGCGCGCACGTCGCTGAGGGCTTGCGCCGCCTGCGCCGCCGCTTCGGCAGATTCGACGCCGATCTGCTTAATCTGCATCGTCGCGCGGTCGAGCGCGTCCTCGACGACCTTCGGGTAGAACCCGCCGCGGTTCTGCCAGACGGTCGGCTGCGACAGCGGGACCCTTGTCGACAGCGTGATCGTCGCGCCGGCGGGCAGCGCCTGCGTCAGCGTCACGGTGCCGCCCGGGGCGTTGTTCTGGTTCGCATTCAGGGCGACCGCATAGTGCGTGCCGAGTGTCAGGTCGATAGTCGCGCCGCCGACGGTGCGCCGCACGCGCACGTCGCCCGCGACGAAGACCTTGAACCCGAACGGGAGCGACAGCCCGTTCGCGCTTGTGAATGGCCCCGCGATGGGGGCGGATGTGCCGACCGTCATACCCCCGAGAATCCCCCGAAGAAGGGCGGTTTATGCGTCGGTCAGTGCTTCTTCATGTCGCCGTGGGCGATGCCCCGCCACCACTCGACGGCTGTTTCGGGGTGCAGGTCCCCTTGGGCGACGTCCCACAGGAACTGAACCGTGCTCGACGGCTGTCCGAGAGGCAGGTTCAGCACGTACCCGGCCGTCTGCACGGAGTGCTTCAGCCACTTGTCGCTGACCTCTTCCCCGGTCAGCGCGTTCATGGCGTCGACACCAGTGCGTCCAACCGACTCGACCATTGCGACAGCAGGCGTGCCTTGGTAATCCTTCCCGTGCAGCGCCCACGCTGAAATGTCGCGCGCGATCGGGATGCCGGCGAACATAGCTGCGGCGAACTCTTTGCCAAGGTAGGCAAGCCAGTGGTCGGGCTCGTGGTCGTCGGACGGGAGCTTGAACGCGGTGTGGATCACCTGGGCGCCGATCGTGTACGCGAGCGTGCGCAGGATCACTGTCGACGCAAGTTCAGCGTTGGTCCAGTGGTTGCGCTGCCGCATGAGTTCGCGGTGCTTGGCGCTGGTCACGAGCTTCGCCGTGTCGGTGATCCGGTTGAAGTTGTGGTTCCAGAAGGTATAGAACATGGTGAACAACTTCTGAAACTCGCTACCACGTTGCACGCGCGCCATGTCCTTGATGCCGGTCCCGCCGTGCGCGTTGCGCACGGTCTTGTCGGCAAAGTGAACCGCGTCGACTTCGCCCATGCCGAGACCGCCGCGAGCAAGTGGCGTCATGGCCTTGTGGTACGCACCCATCCACGTCGGTACCGCCGAGACGAAGTCGAGGCCGGCGATCAGGGAGTAGGCGTGCGCGCGCATCAGGTCAGCGCCACGCGCAACCGCGCCGGTTGTCGGCGACATCAGGTGCAGGTCAATCTCGCGCAGGTGCTCGCGCACGTCGCGGTCGACTTCGTTCATGCGATTGCGCATTTCCGAACTGCGCTCGAAGATGAAGTCTTTGTTCTTCGACCACTGCCGTGGGTCGGCGAAGTCGCGTATGCCGACCGCCATCCACTTCACGCCGAGTTCAGACACCGATTCGAGCGCGGCTGTCGTGCCGTGCACGAGGGCCGTTGACAGGCGGAAGCCGAGACCGACCATCGTTGCGCGCAACCGGGCCTCGCGTGCGACCTTGTTGAAGAACTCCATGCCGCGCACGCCGTCGCTTGACAACTTGCCGTCGGCGGCGATGGCCTGCAACCACGGGCGGAATTGGTCGTGATATTCCTGCCCAAGGGCGTTGATGACCGCTTCGCGCACCTTGGGGTGGTGAAGGAACCGATCGGCGTCGATGATCGCTTCGCGGTGCGTGATGTCGTGAATCTCTTCACGGATCATGCGCGGTAACGCATCAAGGTCCAGCAAGAGCGGGCGCGCGTAGGCCTCATTGCGCGTGTTCATCCGCCCCGTGTCGCTCGATGCCTTCGTGAAGATGTTCTCGAACAACGCCTCACCACTGCGCGCGTTGCGCTCGGCCACGTCTTGCGAGCGCGCAGGGTCGTACATCATCGGCCAGTACCACCCGTCATAGCGCCCGTGCGGCGTGTCGAACGGTCGCGGCTCGATCTTCTCCGGCGACGTGTTGCCCAAACGCCGATCCATCGCGAGTTTCTCGGGCCACATGGACTCGAGCACTCGCCCGATACCAGCGATGAAGTCCCAATGCTCTTTGCGCATGTTCTGGTGCAGGAAGCGCCAGACTTCGGCCTGGTCCCACCCTTCGCCCTTCGCCATCTTCGCGGCGTTCGACTCATTACCCATGTTGCCGGCCAACATAAGCATTTCCTTCAACGTGAAACGCTGCGGTTGACCTGTCTTCTTGTCGATCAACCCTTCGGCGGCGTAGACACGCCCCTTCTCTTTCGTGATGTCCTTGATCTTGCCTTCGGCCAGCAGCGCGTCGATGTCGTGCTTCACCTTCCGCAGCATGTCGTTCTCGCGCCCACCGGCGTCGGCGATGCGCCGGAACACGACACGATTCAACGTGCCGTTAGGGTCACGGCCGTCGAGCCAGTCGAGCATCTGCTCCATCTTCAGCATGGCCGCTGTTGCGCTGCGCCCCGCCGACTTCGCGTTGACCCAGGCGCCGTGCAGGCGCGACAACCCGCGATTCGACTCGCGCTTGCGCTGCGGCAAGCGCGCCGCTGACGCTGCGACCTCATCGGCGAGCACGTTGATGTCGCGCGTCTCTTTGCCGTCGTGCAAGGTCTGCTTCAGCCGGCCGAGGTGCTCGATCGCTTTGACAGAGTCCACGAGGCCTTTGAACGCGACGAGCGGCATGTCCTTGTAGTGCCACCGCTCGGCCTCGGCGAGCACGTGCTCGGGGATGTCGGGCTTGTACCCCTGCGCCGCCATCCGTTCGACGAACATTACAAGCGCCTCGCGCTTGTCGAGCGCCTTGTTCGTGACGCTACGGCGCAAGTCCGCACGCTCGAGCAAGGCGTCGATCTGGTCACGATACTCGAGGTCGATCTTTTCGCGCACCGAATCGCGGTCGAACCTGCTGAGGTAGTCGAGCGCCGACTTGACGTAGGCGGCGGCCTCACGCGCCGCCCGGGCAAGTTCGAGGTTCAGGATCTGGTCGCGCTTGGCGATGGCTGCCCCACCCGTGTCACCCTTCTTGAGCGCCTTCTCGGCGTCGATCGCCGACCGTGCCTCGGCGGCACGATGCTGCGCCTCGCTGATGTCGCGGATGCGTTGCGTGTCGATGTAGTTCTCGGCGGCCTCTTTCGCCGCACGCAGCACCTCGCCGATCCGCCACTTACCGGACGTCGGGTCCCGCTCCCGCATCGGCCCGACTGCGCGCTTCAGCGCAGTTAGCTCGGACGCCAGGAAGCGCGCTCGCACTTCGTTCTGCACCGCCGCGTCGGCGGCGCGCTTCATCGCCTCGGGTGTGGCAATCTCGCCGTGGCGTTCGAGCATGCGCGTGTCGCTCATGCCATCGATGACGACCTCGGGGGGATCGACTTCGGCCAGCATGCGCAACATTTCGGCAGGCGTGAACTCCGCGCGGAAGCCGAACATGTCGGCCACGACGCCTGGGTCGAGACCGCCCTTCTTGCGGGTCATGTTCAGGGCCTTCAGCGCGTTCGCGGTGTCGACGCCGGCAAGCTCGACAACGGCGTCGAAGTCCAGTTTGCCGGCGCCGCGTGTCGTGTCGTTCGAGTTTTCCGCGCCCTTGGACCGCAGGAACGTCCACAGCCTGTAGACCGGCATTTCGGCGACCTGTCCGCGCACCTCCGCGCGAATCGCACGCAGTGCCTCTTCGGCTTCCTTCTGAACCCCTTTCAGTGCGCTCACGCGTAGACGGTCGATCGAGGCCATGTCACGCAAGGTCGTCGTCAGCAACTGTCGAATCGCTGTCTCGGTTGCTTCGGCGTTTACGTCTTGGTACGCGGTCCACTCTTCAGGCGACATGCCTGCGCGTTCGGGAGTGTCGAACAGCGGCATGTACTTGCGCGCCTGTTCAGCCTGCGCAATAGCCTCGTCGCTCGCGATCATGCGGTCGAAGACGCCACGCACCTCCGGCGTGAACTCGCCGGGCGCGTCCGACAACTTGCGGTAGACGCTGACCATCCACGCACGGAAGCGCGAGAACAACCGACGCAAGTCGAACGACGGCGCCTCGCCCTTCATGAGGTAGGTTTCCCAACCCGTCGCGAACTTCTCGTGATGCGCACGCTGTTGATCGAGCGTCATTTCGCGCCACTCGGACACGTCGGCAACGCCGAACCACTTCATGAGTGTCTGCACGTCACCCTTGACTGACGCCGGCGCGTCAGTGAACGTGGCGATCGTTGTCAGCGTATCGAGGAAGTAATGTCCTAGCTCGTGCTGGAAGGTCGACAGGTCGGCCGACTTGAGCACGCTGATTGTGTGCGTCGCTGGGCTGAACGCCCCGCGCTGGTCACTCTTCGCCTGCGCAAGCCCATCGAGCGCCTTGTTCGTGAAGCGCACCGGGTACTTCGCAGCGAACTCGTGCGGCAGCATACCGGCGCGGTCGGCCTGCACTTCGTAGAACGCCGACAGCAAGGCGCCGTTCGTCTCGGCGATGTCGGGCCGCATGCCGATCGCCTCGAGACGCGATTGCACATCGGACTTCACCGCGGCCAAGGACTCGGCATGCTTCGTGTCAGCTTCGCGCGCCTTGCCGATTTCCTCGGCCCGCTTCGTCAGTGCGTCGGCCTGTTCCTTCACGCGCGTCTGCGCCTCGGTCACGGTCGGTGCCTCGGGCGATGTGTGCGCGCGATCGAGGAACGGCTTCTCGAGTTCGCTGCCTGCGATGTGCGTGGCGAAGTCCTCGATCGGCACACGGACCATGACGTTCGTCGGCGCGCTTTGATCGAGCGCGGCGTCGAGTTGCCGCGCGACGTCCGGCATCGTGGCCCGGATGTCCTCGGGCGTCACACCGGCTTGGTTGAACACCTCGGCCAGATCACGCGCGCCGACGAACACGCCGGCCATGTCCGATCCCTCGGCCTGTTGCTTCACGAACTCGCGGAACGCCGCGGGGTCGCGTTCGCGCAGCTTGCTCGTGTTCGCGGCTTGGGCGAGTTGCGTGAGCGCCTGCGCTTGCGCGCCGTCGACCTGCGCCTGGTGCGCCTCTTCGATCGCACGACGAACTTCCGGCGTCAGTTGCCGGGCCTCGGGGCGCGGCCCCATGACGCCACCCATCAACCCGCCGGCAAGCAACGACAGGTGAACCTGCTCCCAATCGAACGGGGCCTGCATGCTGTCGGGCAGCGCGAGATTCACACCCATGCGAGTTGCCTCGCCGGTCACGGCCCCCGAGATACCGCCCGACACGACGCGCGCCGTCGCGGTGCCGGGCATCGACAGCGGCACGACACCCATTGCGCTCGTGCCGGTCCACTGCGCGATGGCGGCGTTCAGCGCTGCCGTACCGTCGCCGGTGGCTTCGTAGACCTTGCGCCCCATGTTCACCGACTCGGACAGCGCAGGGAACGCCATTGCCTTGATGCCGTGTTCGGCGCCCACACGCGCCGCCGTGGCGACGCTGTCGGTGGCCGCCACCACCCCCGGCGTGCCGCCCCCGCCGGTCAGCGTGATCTGCGACAGCATGCCGAGCAACCCGCCGGCCATGTGCATCGCCTTGATGCCGAACGACGCATCACGGTCGACCTCGAACGTCTTCTCTTGGGCCACGAGGGGGTCGACCTGGTTGCGGAACCACCAGTCCTGCGCGGCAGTCCCGCCGGTAACCTTGTCAGCCAGCACGAGCGGCGCAGCGCCGATGATGTTGACAAACTGCGCGGCCTTGTTGAACGCACCGCCGAGGCCCTGAAGCGCAGCGTAACCCCCACGCGCCACGGCGCCGAACGGGCCGTCCATGACGATGTCGCTGAGGGTCAGCGGGGTTTGCGTTGTCTGTTGGTCTTGCGGCCCCTGCAACGCAACGCGAGGGGGTAGCGCCGGTGTCGCGGGCGCCGGGAGTGTCGGCGGCGTACGTGTCAGGGCGCGGGCTGCGGTCTCGACCTGTTGCAGGGCCTGAACATCATCATGTGCAATGCGCGCGTTGTCAGGCGACATCGCAAGCCACCGCCCCGTGTTCGGGAACCGCGCCAGAAGATCGGCGCTGTCGAACTGCACGAGCCGGGCTTGCGCCGCGGTCTCGTCGGGGCGATTGCGCGCAGTGTCGAGCGGCACGCGCGCGACACGCGCGTCCAGACGCAGCTTTGCTTCGGCGTCAGGGTTCGTGCTGACTGCCTGCGCGATCGAACTGCGCAGACGCTCTTTCTGCTCACGCTGCAGCGCCTCGGCGCCGGCTGCGGCCCACTGATCGGCCTCACTTAGGTTGGGCGGCATGGAGCTTCCGGTACAGGTTCAGGATGTCGGCTTCGGTCGGCGCCTTGTTGCCGTTGTCCACGAGCGCCTTCTTCAACCCCTCGGCCGCGCTGCGTGGGATGTCCTTGAACTGCATTTCGACCAAGTTGCGTGTCGTCGTACCGGTGTCGAACCCAAGGAACGACGTGCGGAACTCGACGCTCTTTGCGAAGAGTCCGTCGATGTGGTCCTCGATTTCAGCGGGCGTCATCTTCTTGCCGCTGGTGCGCTGGGCTTCGAACACGGAGTCGCGAATGAACTTCGTGATGCTCCCCAAGCGCTCGCGCGCAGCGTTGTCCTTCGGCCCGGGGCGCGTCTTGATTTCGAGCGCCTCGAGACGCGGGTACATGGCGTCGCGCAGCGCCGCGGTGTTGATGTTCTCGGCTGACTCGTCGGGCTTGCCGGTCAGCAGACTCGAGCGCTCGGCCGCGAACCGTTTGAAGTCGGTCGGCGACAGGTACGCGCGCAGGCTTTCGAACTGCGGGTTGGTCATGCGGCGTAGTTCATCAGGCGAACTCGCAAGCCGGTTGAACAAGACGAGGTCGGTTTTGACCTCTTCCGGCTTGTCGGGCGCGAACACCTTGCCGTAGGCCACGAGGTTGTCGACCTGATCCGGTGCGAAGCGTGTCACTGCGTCACGCATGTTAGGCGGCAGGCGCCGGAAGTCGCCGTCGTTCTGCGCGAGCCACCGCTGCGCCTCGGCCACCGCGTTCTGGCCGGTGTCCTTCATCGAGCGGTCGATGAGGTTGAACTGTTGCGTTGCCTGTTGGCGCGTGAGTTCGACCGCGCGCGGCGGTGCGCCAGGCGGCAGGCGCGCAAGCGCGCTGTTCACGAACTCGGCTTCGGTGACGCGCGGGGGCTGGGCGCCCCCCGTGAGCGCCGACATGTTCTTGCCGACGTAGACCTGCGTCTTCGGCCCCAGCTTCATCAACCACGCGTCCGGTGGCTGCCCGGCGTCGCCGCGGTATGCGCCGGTCTTGGCGTCACGCTCGGCCTCCTTGATGGCGGCATCCACGGCGCCGTGGCCGGCGTGATAGGCAGCCCACGCCTTCGCAGGGTCGCCGTAGCGCTGCAACAGCACCTGTAGGTAGTCGCGGCCGACGCGCGCCCGCTCATCGGGGGTGTCGTTCTGCGCAGGCTTGACGCCGAGGCCGGGGGCCTTCGCGGTGCTGTCGAGCACCTGCATTTCACCCTTTGCGGTGCCGAACTTGGTCATCGGCCCTTCGAGGATCTTTCCGTCAGGGCCGTAGCGCCGACCGCCCGACTCGGTCTGTTGCGTGATGTAGAGCAACCGGTCGAAGTTCGTCGGGGCGAGCGAAGGCATCGCGCGTGATGCCGCGGCCTGCGTTGCCGACTGCGCCATGCCCTGCCACACCTGCTCGTGCACGTGCCCGGTCACACGCAGGATGTCGTCTGCGGTCATTTCGCCGCGACGGCCGTTCAGGTACTGCAGCGCGTAGTCGGGGTTGTTGTTCGCGAGCGCGGACAACACGACCTGCGTGTGCACCTTGCTCGTGGTCGTCAGCAGCGCGGCGTCGGTCTGCGCGGCCGACCACCCGCTGATACGGCCCTTCGTGACGACGGCCGCCCGCGCCGCGCCCAGCGCCGGCGCGATGGCGTCAGGGTGCGACCATTGGCGCTTTGCGTCGTCCGCGGCAAGGTCGATCGTGCCGTCCTGCACCGACAGCGCGTGCGACCGGAACTCGGACAGCATGTGCTGCTCGACCTGCCCGTGAAAGCTCGTCGCGAGCGCTTCGGCGTTCGCGCGGAACTGTTGGCGCTGGGCGTCGTTCGTGAGCGTTGACGCAATGTTGTCGAACGCCCCGCGCAGCTTGCCGCCGTACTCCGTGACGATGTCTTCGCCGCTGGGGCGTGTCAGCGCGGAGTCGCCTTTCAGGCTCAGGTAGCCGACCTCTGGGTGGTAGGCCAGGTCCTGCGCCGCCCTGCGCGCCTGGTTCACCGCGTCGTTGACGCGAACCTGATTCACCTCGTCGAGCATCGCGCCGGCAATGCTCGTTGCCGCCGATCCCGCCTGCCGCACGGCGCCGCCGAAGTCCTGTAGCTGCCGTCCAGTGACCTCGCCCGCCGACGGCGTGCCAGAACGGACGATGCCCGGCGTCGCGGGTGCGGCACCAACGCGCAGGTTGTTGTACGTCGACGGCATCAGTAGCCCCGAGCGCCGCGCACCCCGGCGCGAACGTCGCTGGTGCCCTGCGACGGGGTCAGACCGCCGCCGCGTTGCCCCAGCGCGTACCACTCGCGGGCAACACCAGACGCACTCGTGAGCATGGACGTCGCAGCGGCGAGGGTTGGGCTGATCGCGCGGCGTTGGTCGGCGTCGTTGCGGAAGCCAACAGCCTGCGTCCGGTACCCCCAGGCCTCACGCAGCGCGTTCGCTGCGACCTGGTTCCGGTCGATTTCACCCATCACATCGGTGTCGGTCAGCACGCGCGCGGCGCTGCCTTCGCCAAGGTCGACGCCGCTAGCGCCGAGGCTGACGCGTTGCTGCGACTTCAGCCCGGCGGTCGCGAGCATGACCTGTTGCTGCTCGTGCTGCCCGGCGCGCACCGCAGCCTGCGCCGCGAGTCCGGACGCTTCAGCGTTGATGTCGTCGAGGCGCGCACCGGCGCGCCTCGCGCGGGCGTCGGAGTAGGCGCCGATCAGCGCGAGGATGCCGCCGATCCCCTGCATGCTCAGGCCGGCCGCGCCGAGGGTCTGTCCATCCATGTCGGTGAGTCCCTTTCTACAGCGTGAGACTACGCACGGCGCTCCGGTTTACGCGTCGGCCGTCACCTCACGCACCGCTCATGCCGGCGCGAAGTCGTCTCATTCGGCGGCAAACTCAATGGTCATCGACACGATGGTCATGGGTAGCGGGTCCGTCTGGCGGAACAGCACCTGCCCGTCGTCGGTCCAGTCGCCGCGGTTGACGATCGGCACCCGACCTGTGACCAAGTTGGGCGGCGCGCCGTAGACCTCGGTCGTTCGGGTCTTCATTTCGATCAGCGCGTCGGCTGTGGGGCCGGTCGCCACGCCGGACGTGTCCTTGACGTCGAGGTAGACCGTACCGACGTTCTTCGTCACGCCCGCGCCGTATCCCTGCGTCTCGACGACGAGAGGCAGGGTCTGCCCCTCGGCGACGATCGGCAGACCGATGTGCACGACCTGTGCGTCCGCCACCTCGAGCGCAACTTGCCCTCCCGCCACAACCCGCTGCGGGTGCACCGCGCCGTCGACGAGGATGGACACCGTCTTACCTTCGAGGTGGCCGAGGCCGGCGACGACCCCACCGGGAGCAAGGCGCGTCACGCCGCAGTCGACGAAGAACGCGTCGACGATGGTGCGGAAGTTGCGCGGCCGCAGGCGCTCGACGTAACGCCGCGACTGGCCGGCAATCGTGCGTCTCACGATCGCGTAGAGCACGTCGTAATCGCCCTCGGTCACGACCGCCACCGACTCGAACGCTCCGTCGGTCTCATGCCGATGCCAGGCGACGACGTTCTGACCGGGGACGTAGGTCAGGCCCAGCAGGACGCCGCTGCTACTGACGCACCACACGACGGGCACCGGTGCGCGCGAGAACGCCACGTCGACGATGGTCATGTGGTCGAAGAGGTGTGGCGCACGCAGGCTCAGGTCTGTCGAGACGTACCCGCCGCCCTGCAGCGAATAGGCCACCTCATAGACGTGCCCGCCGGTAGCGCCGGCGTAGACAACATTGCTGTCGACGACGGCCGGCGCGGCGTCGCCGGCGCCGACATGCACGACCGCTTTGGCGTCGACGTTCGACGGGGTCAGCGCGTCGGCGTTGCGCGACGTGATCCGGAACACCGCGGACGTCGTCAGCGCGAGAAGGTCGGCCAGCGGCACCAGGTGCTGCACCGTGCTCGCCTTGCGCGCGGCGATGCGAAACGCGACCGAGTCGTCATCCCGTCCTGGGATGGAATAGGTCATGTTCGACTCGGTACCGGTACGCGTCAGCCACACGTTCTGTGGGGCGACGGGTGCCCCCGCGAACGCGCGTCGTTGTTCGTAGTAGGTCACGGCGCCGGGGTACGACGCCACAAAGGGGTTGCCGCCTGTCGGCGGCGACCGCCCAAGGTCGGGAGCGATGTTGTCGTCCCGGAACGTGACACCAATGGCTTGGCCGATGAACCCCCACAGGCCGTTCGAGCGCTTGTAGACGTTGTATCGGGTCGCCCCCGCCGCCGCGACCCACGCGACCTGGTTCCACGCATCGTTGGCGAAGATCGCGTTCGTGATGTTGACCGACGACGACAACGGCGACTCGTCGGTCTTGTCGTTGACCGACGTCACCGCGTAGACCTCGGTCACCTGAGTGCCGGCCGACCCTGACGACGACCCGACAAGGCCTGTCGGCGCCACGAGCGCCGACGCGAAGGTGATCGGCGTCCACGTCCAGTTGGTCGTGCCGTACCGGCGTAGCTCACCAGGTACCCACGACCGCGATGTCAGCGTCACGATGTCGGCCGACTGCACGTAGCGCAGCCCGAACAGCGTGTCGGCCGTGTAAGGGGTCGCGACCTCATAGGGCGCGGCGCCGGACAGCAGGGTCACCCCGTTGCTGTGGAAGCGCGCATAGTTGCCGCCGAGTTCGATGACGGCCGTCTGGGCGCGCGAGAACTCGAACGGGATCAGGCGCGCCGGGAAAGCCGAGTTCTTGACCTCTCGCACGAACTCGAACCCCGGGCGGTTCTGAACCGGCCCGTGGGGCAGCACGATGCAGTTACGGCACAGGGCGAGGCCGGTCTGGTACTTGATGTCGGCGACCTGCCCTCGGAACTCGGGCGTGAGTTCGCCACCATTGAACGAGCGAAGGAACGTCTTCACGCCGAGACCCAGGACGGGACGTGCGCCGCGCGCGCCGCGCTGTAGGTCTGATTGGCGTCGAGGCGCACGGCACGACCGAAGGCGCCGGACTTGCCGTCACGCCCGAACGCCTTCTCCTCCCACAGGGCGGCAACACGCATGCCGGCCGCGCCCTTGATGATCGGCCCCGCCAGACGCGCGGAAAGCGCCATCGTCAGACACGCGATGAACCCCGGCGAGTAGCGGGTCGTGTCCTCGAGCCGCGCCGTGTAGCGCAACGACACCCCAGGGGTGTTGGTGTAGATCAACGGTGCGTTGTCCGGGCCGCCCGTCTCGGCCGAGTACGGCACCCGCGCGTGCGGGTCATCGGCACCGCAGTAGACGGCCTGGACCTTCAGCAGGTCAGCGGGCGCGACGAAGCAATACGCCCACGCACCCACGGCTGGGTTCGTGGCGTGCTCAGCCAGCAACGCGCGGCGCGTGGCGAACGTCCAGTCGTGCGCCTCGAGCAACGAGTCGCGCACGTTCGGGTAGGACGCGGCGCACCGCTCGGCCTGCGCACTCCCTTCCGGCGGGTACAACGACACCACGGTGCCCGGGTCACCGATCGCGCCGAGCGCGTCGTTGCAGATCGTCACTTCGTTGCTCATGTCGTGCCCTCAAGCAGAAACGGGCGCCCGCAGGCGCCCGTCGTGTGGTGCGCCGCTGGCGGGCGCTCAGGCCAGCGTGCCGGTGGCGGGCTTGGCCTTCGTCTTGCCGGCCGCGACAGCAAGGTCCGCGACAGCGGCCTTCGCCGCCTCGGCGGCCTCACCCTCGCCCTGCGCCACCGGCTGAAGCGCCGCGATGGCGGACTCCATGCGCGTCATGAACTCGGCGTTGGCCTCGGCGACCGCCTTCGCGACCGCGGCGGCGAACATCTGCGGGTCGATCGCGCCAGCGGTCGGGGACGCTGGGGTGTCGGCGATCATGCGCTTGACGCGCTCGGCGTTCGTCGCGGCGTACTCGGCCGCGCGAGCCTTGCCCACGTCGCACGTCGGCGTGAGGTTCTCGGACGGCAGACCGTCGTACATCACTTCGGCGCCGGCCTCGAGGATCGTGTGGCCGATCAGCGAGCGCTCGTTGACGATGTACTTGACCGGGTCGCGCCCGGACGGGTTGATCTGCTTCGCGCCGGCGGGGTTGTCTTTGCTCATAGCATTCTCGGTTGGGGTGGTCGTTGGCTGTCAGCGGGGCGCGCGATCAGAGGATCGCGTAGCCCGACTTGAAGGTCATGTTGCGCGTCGCCTGCATGCCCTTGCTGAGGGACGCGAAGTAGGTCGCGGTCGCGATGGCGCCGGTGTTGTTCACGCGCATGCCGAAGTAGCGCTTCGGCGCGAACGGTTGCGCCGGGTCGAGACGGACCGCCACCAACGTGCCCGCGGGAAGCGACGCGATCGGAATGGCGTCCGTCTGGCCCAGCACCTGCACGCCGGCCGTCAAGCCGACGTCATCGGCCTGCACGACTTGGAACTGCACGTTCGTGCCGACCGTCGGCGCGGTGATCACCGACACGTTGGCGAACAGGCTCTCGCCGTGGCCGAGGTCCACAGGCTGATTGCCGCCGAGGGTGGCCGGGCCGGTGTCGATGGTGCCGTTGCCGACGATCGTGCCGGCGCCGTTGGCGGCCTGCCCCACGATCGCGTTCTGCGCGTTGATGGAACCGAACAGAGTGGTGAAGTTGTCGAGGATCATGAGGTGTCTTCCGGTTGGTTGTGCGGCCGACGCAGGGGCAGCGCCCCTACGGTCAGATGACGCGCGCCTCGGTGTTCAGGATCTGATCGCACTTCCGCAGCGGCACGCCCAGGAAGGTCGTCAGGTTCGTCGGCGTGCCGAACTGCGTCATCGCCTTCTCGATCGCGAGGGCGTTGTTCGACTTGTTCAGCGCGATGATCCGCAGCATCGAGTACACCGTGCGGTTCGCGTAGAAGGCCGGGCGGCCCATCGCGAGTTGCGGAACGCGGTCCAGCGCGCGGGACATCAAGTTGATGATCACCGTCGCCGCGGCGATGGCTTGCGTACCGGTCTGCGCGATCAGGTCGGCCACGTTGATGTTGCAGATCCGAACGGCGTAGCGCCAGTCCTTCACCGCGAGGCCGTTCTTCCAGTGGTACAGCGTGCGCAGCGCCTGGTACATGTTGCCGTTCGCGTCGGCGACCGACTCTTCGCCCAGGTCCTTGTGCTCGAGGCCCGCCTTCTGACCCTTCGGGAAGGGGCAGAAGACCGTCGATTCACCCCACACCACGAGCCAGATGGACGTGTTGTTCGTGCCGACGCCACCAGCGTCGAGGATGTTCTGCGCGTTGCCGGCGCCGGTGATCGCCGAGTAGCGCGACTGCAGCCCGAGGAACTGCCGCGGGTCGACGCCCGGGTTGCCGTAGAACAGCGCGCCGGCCATCGTCTGATTCATGGCCTCGAGGAACGCGGCGTCCTCGGACAGGCGGAACTCGGCCGTGTTGCCGTTCAGCTTCGCGAGTTCGACGTCGATGTGCGAGCGCGCCTCGAGCATGCCGCACGCCTCGTCGATCGTCGCGGTCGTGCTCTTCGAGGTCGGCACGCCCTGGTTGATCATGCGGTAGTAGACCGCGGGCAGACCAGTGCGGATCGTGACCCGATGCCCGGTCGGCAGGTTGCCCTCGACGAACACCGCATCGTCGAGGATCTCGTTCGTCTGCGACAGAAGTTCGGCGATGACCGGCGTTTTGCCGTTCGGGTCGAGACGCTTGGCCCAATCGGCGAGGGTCAGTTGGTTGGCGTTCAGCAAAGGCATGATGCGGTCCTTCGGGTCGTAGTTGTCGGTTGGTCAGTTAGGCGGCTTGGCCGTACAGCCGTTGCGCGAGGGTCTGTTGCCCGCCGCTGGGCGGCGCTCCGCCGGGGGCGAAGGTGTCGGGGAGGACACTCGGCGCGATCGTCAGGAAGTGCTTGACGACGTCGGGGTGGTTGCCCAGCCCGCTTCGTTCCAACAGCGTCCGCATCTGCGGCGTGCAGGTCTTCTCCATCGCGGCCTTCGCCTTCGCCAGGTTCGCGTCGAGGTTGCCGCCGGCGGCGAGGTCGGGGTCGGTCTTCATCTGCTCGGCCCAGCCCGCGTGGATGCTCGCGACCTCGGCGGCCTGTGCCTCGGCGAACTTCTGCGTGATGCCGACCGACGCATCGAACAGCTTCTGCGCCTCGGCCTGCGGCAGGTCGAGCGACTTGGCAAGCTCGACGACGGCACCGGCCACGAACGGCTTCACCTCGGCGTCCTTCGGTGGGGTGAACGCTTCGTAGCTCGTCGGGGCGCGCGGCGCTGCGGTCGTCGGCGCTGCGGTCGTCGGCGCTGCGGTCGTCGGCGCTGCGGTCTGGTCGCTCATTTCGTCATGCCTTCGGTGAGTAGCGGCGCAATCTGTTCGGGCGCGTGTTGGCGTAGGTCGTCGAGCAACATCAACCCGACGTTGCGCATGCCCTCACGAAACTCGGTCGCGCCGTCGGTGCCGAAGCTGGTTCGGAAAACCCCGACGCGCTCGAGCAATCGGTAAAGCACTCGGCGGCCTTGCTCCGACGACGCCAACCACCGCGTGTCCGCGGCGACGACCTCAGCGCGAAGTCTTGCGGCTTCGTGCTCCGGCCCTTCGTTGTCGTCATCGTCAAATTCGCCCATACGCAGGTTCGCAATGTCCACACGTTCGTGCGGTTTATGCGTCTATCAGGTGTACCCGGTCAGGTTGCGGGTGATGTCGGCGAGCGCGTTGTTCCCGCCGGTGTTCGCTGCGCCGAGCTTCTGCGCGGTGTCGGCCGCGGTGTTCGTGAGTTCGGCTTCCTGTTGCTGTTGCGCCGCTTTCGCGCGCTCGGCGCGGATCAGCGCGACTTTGTCGCTTGGCACGATGAGCGAAGGCGCAAGCCCCAGCTTGTCCGCGTACTCGTCGGCCCAGGCGTCTTCGTCGAACTTGTCCAGCACGCCGGGCTTCACCGCGGCGAGCGTCCCCAGCGACGCCACGTAGCGGTCGATGCTGTTCAGGCCAACCGCGCGCTGCGCCTGCGCGAGCACGCTGACGAAGTTGATCGTGAGTTCGACACCGTCGAGGTCGGGCGGGGGCGCCGACAGGATGCCGGCGCGCAGCGCACGGGCGAACGTCGTCGCAACCAACGGCGCGAGTTTCTCCGTGTGCAGACGTTCGGCCGTCGGCCCGAGCATCAGCAGCTTCTCTTCCTTGCGTTCAGCCACTTCGTAGGCCGTCATGCGGCCTTGCGTGACCTGCTCGAGCGCAAGCCACAGGTCGGCGTAGAACGACGCCTTGACCTGCTCCCGCGCGTCTTGGATGTCGGCCAGCAGGTGATCGAGGCGCAGGTTCACGTCGAACGCTGTGCGCACCCCTGCACCTGGTGTCGTGCCGTCGTAATAGGTCACGCCGCCAGGCAGGAACTGCGACTCCGAATCGCGCATCGACGTCGGGGCCTGCAACGGTGGGCGGGTCTGGTAGTCGATGGCCTGAGCCTTGCGCAGGTGCTCTTGCTGCAGCCCGCGCGCAAGGCCAAGCGCAGCCATGGCCGGGCTGTTGCTGCCGTAGGGATCGGCTCCGAGCACGTCCCACCGCGAGCACAACGCCGGGAACGAGTCGAACCCGCTTTCACGCAGCGTGTGGTCGGCCGGCGCGCCCGGTTCGAAATACACCGACCGCCACGGCATGTCGCGAGCGAACCGACTGCCTGGGATGCCCTTGTCGCGGGGCTCGATCAGGTGCACGACGCGCACCGGTTCGCTCAGGCTGCGGCGTTCGTACAGTTGCCGTACGACGTGGCTCGTGTTCTCGAGACCGAACCACCGCACGACCTGAGCCACGGTCATGTCGAACTCGCGCGCGAGCGTATCGACGTTCCCGAGGTAGTCGGTCGCGAGGAAATACTCACCGACCGTCAAGGTGTGGTGGTGCACCACGTTGCGGAAGTCGTCCATCAGCACCGATGCCTCGGTGCCGAACACCCCTGATTCCTTGTAGCCCTGATGCAACGCACGGTAGGTGTTCGCGCGCGAGAAGATCGACAGCAGGATGTCGGTCACCTCGCGCAGCCACACCTTGACGGGCTGCCGGCGGTTCAAGTCCTTGTGCGGGGTCTCGATCGCGAACCACGGGCGGGCCGGGCTCGTGGCGCTCGACATCATGCCGGCTGACAGCACGTTCTGCGAGCGTAGCCCGGTCGTGTCGAGCAACTTCCCGATGGCGGCGTCGCCCTCTTCGCGGGTGCCGCCGGTGCGCTTGCCGCGCGTCAGGAAACGCCCGGCCTCGGGCATGAAGTAGCGGGCAAGCTGCAGGTACTGCGCGTCCCACTCCGTGCGGACGCGACGCAGATCCTCGAGCCGACGCACGTCATGCTCGCGCTGCCGGATGGCGCTGGTGTCCACGCGGTCTTACCCCCCGAGCATGGACGTGCCCGACAGGGTCGAGCGCGTGCCCTGCGGGCCGGTCAGGATGGTCGACGACTGCCCGGCGCGCCCTGCGGCGACGTTGGCCGCCATCAGCGCGGTGACGTCAGGGGCCTTGCGGTTCGCCTTGTTCACAGCCTCTTGCTGCCGGCCGAGGTTTTCCTTCGCGCGGTCAGCCGCGGTGTTCGTGGCGCGCCGCGAGTTCTCGGCGTTGTCCACGGCGACCGCCGTCGTTGCGACAGCGCTGATTGCGAGCCATGTGGCAGCGGACCACCCGAAACTCATAGAGCACCCCCGTAGGCCAGGCCGGCGCGGCGCGTCATGAGCGTCGAGGCCCCGGACACAAGCGCATCCTCGATCGTGTCGAGTTCGGCGGCCGTGTACCCGTCCGGGATGCGATGCACGTTGACCCACACCACACCGGTGTGTGCGTAGCCGATGCGGGTCGCGCCAGCGCCGGCCGGCACGATGACGGGCGCGCCGTCGGCGGTCGTGAACCGCTGGCGCGCCCCAGGCGTCCACACCGTGATGTCGCCCACGCACATGCACAGGTGGTCGGTCTTGTGCGGCAGCCCGACAAGGAACGCCCCGGCCGCGATGCGCGCCGTGCGCACGTACAGGCCGCCGTGCGCCATCCGTTGCACCTGCACGAGGTCTTCACCCAGCGCGCCGGAGTCCTCGGCGTCGCGCACGAGAGACGCGAACGCCAACAGGTCGCGGGGTGTCGGCGCCTCGGGCAGAAACGCCTCGGGCGACGGCACCGGGCCGTCGAGCGCACGCGTGATGCGCTCGGCCGCGACGAGGCGTGCCGTCGTGAGGTCGAGCGCAAGGTCGTGCTCGGGGTTGGCCGCGAGCATCGGCATGACGCAAGGGGCGTGGCTGGTCAACATAGGTCACATGTGCGCGAAGGGGTCATAGTCGCGACCCGCCCCCGGTTTATGCGTCGCCCCCGCGCCGGCGCCGGCATGCCCCCTGCGCCGCGGGCGCTTCGGCATGTCAGGCCACGCCAAGATGACCGCGGTCGCGCGGTCGGGCGAACGCCCGATGCGCTCGACGATGTCGTCCCGGGACTCGACCTTGACGGTGAAGCCCGACAACGTCCACCGCGGTGCGCAAAGTTCTTTTGCAAGCTCGGGGTCCGGCGGCAGCGCCAGGCCGACGTCGTTGGCGGGGTCGAGAGCCTCACGAAACTGCCACCACAGTTGCGACCGCAGGTTGAAAAACCGAAGGCGCCCGCTGCGGTCCGTCGTGGTCGCGGCCTCGGCGACGTTCACGCCGATCACGTGGACTTGCGCCGCTTGCAGGAAGTCGAACGGTGATGCGCCGACGCCGATCACGTCGACCGCTACGGGCGCGTCGTCACGCCGCTCGGCGATCACAAGGCTCGCTGTGCGCGGCCCGTCGGGGGTCTCGGAGCCAGGATGCAGGCGCAGCGTGTCGTACCACGGCCCCCCACCGTCAGGGGGTCTGTACCGTGCGGCGATCACCGTGCGGTCCTTGCCGCCGCGGGCCACGTCGACACCAAGTGCCATCTGCTCGCCGCGGGGTGACAGCGGGCGCCATCGCGCTTGCGCCGCATCGACCCATGCCGTCGGGATCACCTGCCACGGGTCATCTTGCATGCCGGCCTGAAAGTCGCCGTACAACATCTGCGACCGCAGCGGTTCGGGGAACGCCTGAAGCTGGGTCAAGTAGCCCGAATTCAGCAGGAACGGGTTGTCGCTGATCCGCGAAGGGATGAACGTGCGCGACTGCGGGTGCAGGATGTCCTCGGGGGCGAAGCGGTCGGGGTCGAACTCATACACGAGTTCGCCGTTCACGATCACGCAAGGATCTGCACGCTCGACCCACATGTCGCGCGAAACGCCGCTGTCGGTCGGCACCATCACCACGTAGCGCAGCGCGCCGGGCGGGGTTGGGTACAGGGGGTGTTTGCGGTCGAGCCACGGCGCGAAGAAGTCAACGACCCATCGACCCTCGCTGTCGGTCGGCGGGTTGAACATCATGAGGGTCTGTGAATGCGCCCCGTCGCGCGTCGAGCGGTTCCAGCCCAGCAGAAAGCGAACCTGCGCCTCGAGGAAGTTGGTCGCCTCGTCGAATACCAGCAGGTCGTGGGGGCGCCCCTGTTGGCGCTTCTCGTCACCCAGGTTCGGGCACGAACCGAACTCCACGAGCACGCCGCGCGGCCCGCAGCGCCGCCATATCTTGTCCTGCCCGTTGTATCCGGCGTCCGACCCCAACAAGGCGCGCAGGCGTTGCAAGATGCCCTGTAGCTGCGTCGCCTCGCGGCGCATGATCATCACCTCGTGCGCCTGCGTCAGTGCCTTGCCGATGGCTAGATCGGTTTTGCCCCCGCCGGCCGCGCCCCCGAAGCCGATCACGTCTGCTTGCGATTCGTAGGCCATCGTCTGCGGCCCGGGCAGGGGGCGCCAGATCACTTTCGCCGCGTCCTCGGCGATGAGGCGTTCAAGTTCGGCGCGCTCGTCAGCCGTGAGGTGCGCCATTGCGCGGCGCGCTTCGAGCGGGGTCATGGCCGGAAGAAAGCCGCAGCGGCGATGATGGCAACCGCTGTCGCCACAGCGAGCAACGCGCGCAGCACGGCGCATCGCAGGGCGTCGAGCGTGCGTCGGATCACCACGGCACCCCGACCATGATGTGCGCGGTCGTCGACCCGTTGCGCCCGACCTTCGGCGCGACCAACAGGCGCACCGTGCATCCGTCAATCGGTACGGCCAGCGACAGCGCGCCGAACGCAGGCACCGTGTACCCGGTCGCAAGGGCGCCCATGACGCCGACGCGCGCGGGGCCGACGGTCGTCTCGACGATGCGCCCGACGTACGCCGACGGGCGCCTGTAGCTGTTGAGGTAGACCCCCGCTGCCCAGCCCTCGGCCGTGATCAGCCCGAAGCCCGGGTTGTGGTTGTTGTACCCCGGGCGCGAGTGGTACGACGCGCCGTGCATGACGACCTCGAGCGCGTGGGCGCAGGGTGCGGCCATCAGCACGCACAGCACGAGCGCGGCGCGCGTCACGCCAGGTCGCCCCCGTCGCGGCGCGCCGTGGCGATTGCCATCAACTGCGCGATGCGCGCGGCGCGTGCGGCGTCGTCCATCACGACTGCGCCACCATCGGCGCCCGTGAGTTCGGTACGGTCCGCGAACACCCGCTTGCGGCGACCCTTCAGCAACAGCGCCAGCAACGAATCGCTGTACTCCGTCACGGTGAGCCACACGGGGCGCCCGTGGTCGTCGACTGCCTGCACAGGGCGCCGTGCGGTTGTGCCGTCGGGGAGTTCGTAGGCCTCTTCGACGACCTTGCCTTCATCGTCGCGCGCCCACACCGGGGTAAGTTGCCCTTGGTACACGACAGGCTTCGCGACGCCCTGCACGGCGCGCCGGCGCGCCTCGTGCTCCAACAGGTCCGCGGCGTCCTCGAACGCGTTGTCAACTGCGGCAGCAAAGTCCGCGTCGGTCTTCTGCGCGTTGTAGACCGCGCTCGACGACACCCCAGCCACGCGCGCCGACGCGCTGACGTTGCCCGTCTGCGCGAGGTGTTCGAGGAAGGGGCGATGCCAGGTGCTCACGCCCGCGAATGTGCGGGCAGGTGGCGCGGTTTATGCGTCGATCAGGTCGAACTCTTCGGCGCGTGCCGGGCGCGCGCCGCGATACCGGGGAGGGCGCGTGAAGACCTTGACGCCGATCGCCGTCTGTGCGCGCCTTCTTGCGAGTTCGTAATCCCGCACCGCTTGGCGCGAGATCTCGAGTTTTCTTGCTATTTCCGCTTTCGACATGCCTTCGGCCAGCAATTCAAGGCACAAATCGATTTCGTGATCGCTAAGTTTTGCGCGATGGTGCTTTTCGCCGATGACGCGCCCGAATTCGTTGACTTTTGCGGTTTTCAAGTAGCCCATTTCTGCGGTTCCCTGCAAATGTGCTAATTGCTACGTGTTTCGCGATGAGTTTCGCAACCCTTCGCAACCCTACTACCCTTCTAACCCTTCTTTTCTAGAACTTTCCCCGCGCTTTCTCTTCCTTTTTCTGTTACGTAACAGGATGTAACAGAATACCCCTTTTCTCCCGTTTCACCGAATCAAGGGTAAGAAGGGTAGTAGGGTAGGAAGCTAATCGCGTCAAGCACTTACCAAGCAACCCTTCCCGCAACCCTTCCTGACAAGGGTTGCTCAGGCGAGGTCAGACGCGCTGTTTCCTGCAAACAGTACCCAACACCTCGCCCCGTCCAACACCCTCTTCCTGTACCCGAGTTCGCGCAAAATCTTGCCCATTCGCAATTCGTGCTTGCGATCTGCCTTGTCCGCGCCGATCCCGACCGCGCCCTGCAACACGTCGCACATGCGAAGTTGCCGCCGCGACCTTGGGCCGTCCATGTCCTCGCGCCCAAGCCAGTCGACAACCCGATCGCGCCACGAGTCGTCGACCTTGAACGCGGCGTGTTCCGTGACGGCAAGTCGCTGCGCGTCCTGCCACATGACACCGTTCGCCGAGAACAGCGCCACGCCCTCGGCCCATAGCTGTTCACGCACGGCGCGGATGCCGGGCACGTCGAGCGCCCGCGCGTCGGTCGACACCGGCAGCCATCGCCGCTCACCGGTGTCGTCGTCGAGGAACTCTTCACGGTTGCCGGTGCCGAAGCAGACCATCCGACGGGGGAACACGGTCTCGAATTCCTTGTACTTCGGGGTCCAGCGTTCGACGCGCCGCGATAGCCAGGCCTTGATCGACTCGGCGTCGCGCGACTGAAGGCCCTTGAGTTCGGCGAGTTCGCCTACCAACTTTCCGCGCATCGCCCGCGATAGGTCGTCGTCCTTCTTGTGCAGGTCGACCTCGGTGAACATGCGCGGGTGCGGGGCCATCGCTTCGATTGCCGATGTCTTGCTGGCGCCCTGCATGCCGATCAGGGCGGGGGTCATGTCGGCTTTCAGGCCGTCGGCGGGGTCGGGCATGAGGGCGCGGCCAGCGAGCGCGGTCCACGTGTAGAGGCCGACGGCGCGGGTGTAGGGGCTGTCCACCGTGCCGAGGTACGCTGGGAAGAACGTCTCGACGCGCGGGGTGCCGTCCCACACCAGGCCGCGCGCCCACGTGCTCGCGCTGTCGAAACGCCCTTCTTCAGCCACCTTGTGTACGGCGTCGCGGATGCACTCACCTCCGATTGGCTCGAACCCCTTGAGCGCTAGCGTCTCGCGTAGCGCCGTGTAGTCGCTGTCCTTGAACGGGCGCCACTCACCCCCATCGGCGCCGTCGACGATCATGATCGCGGTAAGGAAGTCGTCCCAGGCGATGCGACACCCGCACTCATCGGGCCGGCGCAGGGCACGCAGCACGTTCGTGAGCGTCGCAAGCGGGGCGCCCCGCCGGTTGCGTTCGTAGGGCGGCAGCGGCGCCCGCGGCGTGCCGTCGGCAGCTTGACCGATTGCTAAAGCATCGGTCGGGTCGATGACCTCGAACCCGTGCGCTTGGTACCCCACGGCGCCGAGGAAGCCCCCGTCGGTGCGCCCTGCGCACGACGCGTGCAGGCAGCGAAAGTGCCCCTGCTCGAACCCGCCGACGCCAGCGGGGAAGTAGACCGTTGCCGACGGCCCGCTGTCCATGCTGTGCCCGGACTCCCACGGGCAACGCACGAACACCCGCCCGTCACGCTCGTGGGAGGTGACCCATCCGTTTTCGTCGAGGTACGCGACGGCCGGATCCTTGGTGTCAGCAATCGCGCGCGGGCGCGCCGGCACGATGCCCGTGCGCTCGACGATTGACTTCCCCTCGCCGAAGACCGCGGCGAGGCCATCCCAGCACGCCAGCAACGACGCCAGATCGACCGGCGGCACGTGCGCAGGCACCCCCGGCACTTCGGGCGTGCCGTCATCCCACGCGATGCGCGCGCCGCTCGCGTGGGTGCCGAGGCAGACCCACTGCTGTCGGTCGCCGAGTAGCTCGATCGCGCCCCAACGAGTGCGGATGACGCGCTTCGGTAGAGGGCCGGGGCACGCCACCATCATCAGGCACTTGCCCGTGCCCTCACGTCGGCGGGTAGGCAGGTCGCCCAACGCGAGCCGAACCATCGCTTCGACCTGCGCCGCAGCGTCGGGGTCGGGGATGTCGATGTCGATTGCTTTGACCTGCCGGCCGATGACGCACATCCCCAGGCGCGGATCGCGCGCCCAACGCCCCACGTCGCGGTCGGTCGCAATGTGGGATGTCCACTCCGGAATGCCTACGGCCTCGCCCGCGCGGTTGAAGACCGAGGGGGTCTTGCCAAGGTCTTTGAGCTTCGACCGCTCGCTGATCTTGGCGTCGAACGCCATGACCACGGGCAGTAGATCGGACTCGAGGCCCAGCACGCGTGCGAAGTGATCCCATTGCCCAGGCGTCGCCCCTGGGCCTGCATGTGTTCCTGCCACGTTGACCCCTCAGTCGATCGTCCGTCCGTTCCATCCCAACGCGCGGCTTGTCGCCGCGACGTTGACCGCTACCACGGTGAACCACCATTCGCGCGCTGCGACGGGCAGCGCGAATGCGGCCAGCACCGCGCCGTAGACCTCGCGTTCAGCGAGCGACAACACCCGCCCATCGGGCGCGTGCGTCGGCCCCTCGTCGACCCGGCCCTGCGCCGGGGTCATGCTGCGCCCTCGCTCGTGCCCAGCACGGGGAAGTCCGCGCGTGCGACCACGTCTGCCCCGAGGCATCGCGCGGCGAACTCGCACCCTCGGCAGCCCTCGTGCAGGTCGGTTCGGTAGAGCTTCGGCAAGCGCCCGCGCGACGCGCGGTGCATCGTCGCCGTGTGGCGCTCGATGTCGCGTGCCCGATCGGCACCGACCCCGCGGTTTTCGTTGCTGATCTGGTAGAGGTACGCGCGCGACGTGCCGATAGCGTCAGCAAGCTGTTGTTGCTCCGTCGCGGTCGCGGCGTTCATCCATGTCTTGAAGATGTTCATGTCAAGTCCTGAAAGTCATGGCGGGCGTTAGGCGCCCTGAAGGTGCGGGGGGCGTATTTAAGCACGTGATAAGGTTTTTGTACCCGCACCTTCAGCGTATGACCTACGATCCAGCGTCGCCCTTCCCCCGACCCCATGCCGCCCCCGATCTATCAACATCGCCGCGCCAACTTGGCACGGTTGCTCAAGCCGCGTGGCGCGAAAACGCAACTGCGCGCCCTGCGCTGACCTGTAGCTTTCACGCCGCGTAGGTGTAAGCCCTAGGGGCGATTCCTTTACCCCTTCGCTTCCGTCGGACTTTATCACCTGCTATAGTTTGCTCACTCGATCAACAGCCGGAGTGACGACGATGAGCTACATCCCTAAAGCGCCCGACACCCGCACCTACGCGGGCGGCACGGTCTACGCCCTCGCAACCCGCGCCGTCGGCGCTGAGACCACGAAGAGCGGTCCGCTTTACCGCGTCGTCGCGCACTTCGCCTACACGCCCGAAGGTCGCACGCTCGCGGACCTGCTGGGTACCGTACGCCACGAAACACGAGTCCTTCGCGGCGTCGGCGCTGACCTCTTCTGCACGTGACCTGCGACGCATGTCAGGTCGTCGTTGTCAACGGCCACGCAACGCACGAGACCGGTTGCCCTAACGCGATGAAAGAGTGCCGCGGGTGCAACAACCTGATCCTCGCCCGTTCGTGGGCG
>JACCEA011969036.1_pt1 | contig 26128 bp, 24 predicted proteins | sample 7449851 | NCBI WGS metagenome assembly JACCEA01 (sample SAMN15323453, study PRJNA562643) | freshwater metagenome | isolation source: river surface water | place: USA:Blue River Watershed | collected 2017-08-18
GCTAAGGAATTACAAAAAGCATTATACGCTGCCATAGATTCATTACCAGAGAAGAGAAGAGAAGTCTTTGTTCTTAGTAGATTTGAAGGTAAAAGTTATAAAGAGATAGCTGAACTTTTAAATATTTCTGTCAAAACTGTAGAGGCTCAAATGGGTAAAGCCCTATCTACATTGAGAGAGTTCATCGCTAAATATCACGATAATCCGATATTGATAGCATTATTTTTACTTTGGTTAGGTGAATAGGGGTAATGCCCTTTTTGATTGTCATTAGTACATGATTCGATTTTACAAATTGTATATTATTGTATTTATAACAGTATTCGTATTAAGTAATACATACTCTTATAATGCCTTTGCTCAAGTGAAGTCGACTGACAATATAAGTATTAAACAAGCCATCAATAAAATATCAAAAATATACAATGTTAAGTTCTCATATAGTAGTGATAAAATAGACCTTAAGAAAAAAGTAATCATTCAATTAAATGGAAATAATTTAGAAGAAGATCTAAATAAATTATCATCGCTTACAGAACTCAAATTCACAAAACTTAACAATTCTATTATTATAAGTCCGCAAGTTCTCAAACACGATAAAATCACTATCAGCGGATTCATCAGAGAGAGTAGTACCAAGGAGCACCTTCCGGAGATAATCATACAAAATTTAAAAGATCAGCAATTCACCTACTCAAATAATTTCGGCTATTATTCATTAACGGTTCCATATACGAGCGACACCTTAATAATACAGGCGCAAATGTTGGGATATAAGTCTGAAAAAAAATATGTGAGTGCGAAAGAATATATTCGACTTGATTGGGAGCTAGAGTCAATGCTAAAATTGGAAGATATAGAAATTCAAGATACACGTATCGATGATAAAGCATTTCATAAATCAATCATCATGGATCAGATTGATGATGATACTAGAGAGAGAACACCACGCTTATTAGGTGAGAAAGACGTATTAGCTGCCACTCGTTATTATTCTGGTGTTAATAGAGAGACGGATGTGAGCTCTGGTTATACAGTACGTGGAGGTAGTATTGATCAAAACTTAGTCATTATTGATGATGCTCCTATCTATCATGCTTTTCATTCATTCGGATTGTATTCGGTAATGAATGAAGATGCACTAAAACAAATGAATTTAATTAAGAGTGGTTTCCCAGCTCGTTATGGTGGCCGTCTATCTTCGGTTGTTGAGTTGATTACGAAAGATGGTGATATGCAAAATTACCAAACTGAAATTGGCACCGGATTAATTGCAACTAAGTTAAGCACTCAAGGTCCGATCGTTAAAGATCGTTTAACATTTTTACTGTCGGGTCGTATGAGTCATATAAATAGATTACTATCAATCTTTAGTATAGATAGTCAGAATGTGAAATATCGTTTTGATGATTTTAATGCGAAGTTGGTATGGAAAATAAATAATAAGAATAGATTGTTTTTTAGTGCATATAGTGGGAGTGATAGGTTTATAGGTACAGAGAGTACTCAAGGATTAGGCTTTAGTAGTAAAATTGGTTGGGGAAATACTACTGCTACTCTTAGATGGAATCATATTTTTCACCCAAAGTGGTTTGCCAATACCTCATTAATTTATACCGATTATAATGCTTTTAGTTTCCAGGGTGATCAAATGGTGAAGGTGAGTTTTGAATCAGGTGTTAGAGATTATATATTCAAGCATGATCTCGATTACTTTAAAGACGATAAGCAGCACATAAAGGCAGGTGTACAATTTATATTTCATCAATACACACCATCAAATTCTTTAAGTTACGATACACTTTCAAATTACACCAGTAAATATAGATATTACAATGAAGAGTTTGCTCTATACATCGAAGATGAAGTAAAGTACAATACTAAATTATCTTTTAATATAGGTAGTAGGTTTAGCGGTTATCATTTTAAAAATAAAATTAGATTTTATTGGGAACCAAGATTGATGACTACTTATTTACTCTCTAATAAATTCTCATTGAAATCTTCGTATGGTCGCATGATTCAATATGCACATTTTTTAAATTCTACCATTGGTATTGGCTTACCTACAGATTTATGGATACCAAGTACGAATAGAATAAAGCCGCAAATTTCAGATCAATTTACGACTGGAGTATTTTATAATGATAAAAAACATTGGAAAATCGGATTAGAGGCTTATTACAAAATGCAACATCAGGTAATTACTAATGGTCCGAATGCAAACATACTTAGCTCTATATTTAATTTTGAAAGCCCAAATGATACGCTAACATGGGATGATAAAGTAATTTCAGGTGAGACAAAATCATATGGTATAGAAGCTCAAATTGAGTATAAGCAGGCAAAATTTGGAACAATGACCGCTTATACTTTATCATATACTAAGGCTAGGTTTGATAGAATCAACGATGGTAATTGGTTTTGGGCAAATACCGACAGGAGACATAATTTCAGCACGAGTACTTGGATGAAGTTGAGTAAAAACTGGACGTTCAATGCTGCATGGGTATTTACTACGGGCATACCTTTTACCTTGCCAGAATCGAGTTATTTGGGCATTGGGCATGAGCCAGGCAATGTAAACGAATCGTTCGGTATGAGTCAGAATACTGTAATTTATTTTTTCAATGAGTTTAGGGGTAAGAACATCTATCGGATGTCTAATTATCACAGACTTGATATAAATTTCAGTTATGAAAGAAAATACAAAGGTTCTGAATTAGATTTTCAAATCGGAATTGTAAATGTGTACAATAGAAAAAATCCAATCTATTATACTATCAACCAAAATCCGGTTACCTATAAAAATGAATTAAGAAAAATAGCATTTATGGGCATCATGCCTTCAATGTCTATAAGTTATAAGTTTTGATGAGAAGAATATTTTACATATTGTTTTTTTTAAGTACGGTAATTAGTGCATGTGATGAATATGATTCAGATATTGATATTCAACCTGCTGAATCAAAACTTGTTTTAAGTTCCTTCCTATCTCCTCGAGATACTGAAACATACATATTTTTGTACAGGTCTATACCAACCATTGGTGGTTCAGAGCAAGATCCTGTGGTTAAAAATGCTATTGTAATTTTAAGTGATGGTAGCTTTACAGATACTATTCTGTTTGACCCTATAGTTGAAAATTATACTACAAAAAGAAAAATTGAATCGAACAAAACATACACTGTTAAGGCAATATTAGGTGAAAAGGTAGCTGAAGCAACATGTACTATTTTACCTGAGGTGCCTATTGATTTTACATATACATTAGATTCAGTGATCAATAAAGATCAAGTGAAATTTATAGTAAAAATGCAATGGAAAGATAGTACACTGCTCATTCCACAAACCTATTATAGAACTGATGTAGAGCTACAATATTTTATTGTAGATACAATGTTTGTATTTAATTCACAGAACTTAAAAGCTAAATCTCCTAAAACTGTAAAAGGAACTGGCTATAATACTACCATGACTATTGAATACGAATCAACTTATATTCCTAGAAATTCAATAAAGTTTATAGATCTGCATTTATTCATGGTTGATCAAGATTATTATAAATTTGAATTATCAGATAAAAATTCATTAGGTATATTTAATTATAACCCAGTTACCGTATATTCTAATGTGCGAGGGGGATTAGGTATAGTAGCCTCGTACAATAATTACGCATTAAAAAACATATTTTTGTAAAACATGGAAATGGAAACAATAGATAATTTGATTGCTTTAAAACTAAGTAATCAAATAACTGAAGAACAAAATATATTACTTACTGAATGGTTAAATCAATCAGATAAGAATGTACAGTATTTCCATGATCTTGAAAAAATATGGAAACTTTCAGATGATTCTGATTCAAAATTCAATCCGGATGTTAACGCAGCATGGAACAAAGTGCAATCAGAATTAAAGCTCAAACAAGAAGCAAAAGTTGTTAGCATAAATAAACCTCGTTTTAAATTATATAGAATAGCAGCTGCGATTGTAGTATTATTAGGCTTAGGTGTATTTATTTATAACTCGGTTAAATCGCCTGAAATGGTACAATTTGCTACTAATGCAAATGAAACAAAAGAAATAATATTACCTGATAATAGTAAAGTGATTTTAAATGCTAATTCAAGTATTTCTTACCCAGAAAATTTTGAAGGCAATACAAGAAATGTAGAATTAAAAGGTGAAGCATTTTTCGAAGTCACTAAAAATAAAGAGAAGCCTTTCATCATTCAAACTTTCAATACTTATACAAAAGTTCTAGGTACATCTTTTAATGTTAGGGCATTATCTGAAAACGAAAATGTAAGGGTAAGTGTAGCTACTGGTAAAGTTGAAGTCGGATTTTTATCTAATGATTTAAAAGTTCAGTTGCTGCCAGGTAATACCGCAATTATAGATGTGAAAAATATCGGAATTCAAAAATTAGAAAATAGTATTGAAAATATCACAGCTTGGAAAACTGGTGTTTTAGTTTTTGATGATCAGCTTTTATCTGTTTTGATTAATGACATTGAATTATATTATAATGTTAATATTGAAGTAGATTCAAAATTACTAGATTGCCATTTTACAGGTACATTCAATAACCCTCAATTATCAGAAATTCTTAATGTCTTAGAACTTTCAAATGGTATTACACATACAGAAAATGAGGGTACAATTTACTTAAGTGGTAAGGGTTGTCTATAAAAATTAAAAAAAATATTTATCGATGTAAGGGTAGCTGATAATGGTATTTGTCATAAGTTAAAATAAATAATTTATGAAAAAGATATTTACCATTTTAAGCTTATCGACAATATTGTTGAGTTCAGCATTTGCACAACAAAATAAATTTTTGAAGAGTACAACTACCTCTGCAAAGATTCAAAATGCAAAAACTATTTTATCAAAATCTGTAAATTCATATGTAAGTAATTCAGATTTTTCGTTGTGGGAGAATGACTCTTTATTGACATCTACAGATTCAACTATTCATTTTGTTAGACCTACTGATTGGGCTCCAGTAACCGGATACTTAGTTTCATTTTTCATGAATACACCAATTCCATTATCTATGAGAGTTGATGCTAATAATGATACTGCTGCAGTAATAACAATTGATACGAACCAAGTTGGTACTGATATTGCAACAATAGTAGCTACACAGCAAAAAGCATATTCATTCAGCGCTAATTACAAGTTTAATGGTTCACCATCTGTTGCTGGAGTAGAAGTTTATGCAACCAAATACGATACACAACTAGATTCAACGATAATTGTGGGTGTAGGTATGGCATCAATTACTGAAAACACAGGTAATGCTTTTCAATCTATTACTGCTGATATTTATTACATGGATGAATTCACTGTACCAGATACATTCATTGTATTTGCTAGTTATTTCGAAGGCGCAACGGGTTCAGAATTCATAGTTGATGATGTGCAATTATCATATACTGCAACCGGAATCAATAATGAGCTTTCTAATAAAGTTAATGCATACCCAAATCCTGCGAACGATTTTATTAAGTTCAATTTTGATCAATTAAATATTAGTTCTGCTAGATTAGAAATTATGTCTATTGATGGTAGAATTGTTCAATCAATTGATGATGTAAAATCAAATCAAAATATTGATATAAATGAATTGTACTCGGGTATATATATGTTTAAATTATATACTTACGATGGTGTTATTATAAAGAAAATTTTAGTAGAATAGTTGTTTGTTGTTAAGTAGAAAAGAGGAGCTAAGGCTCCTCTTTTATTTTGTATGCAGTTTTCCTTCTTGAATAAGTCTGTAAATCGTTGACTTCCCTATAGATAATTTCTTAGCTACTTGAATTACATTATGCTGATATTTATCTAAATAAAATTGAATGATTTTATTGGTATAATCATCTAAGGTCATTTCAGTTTTTAAAATATCATCTGCACTTGTGATATTATTAAATCTAATATCTTCAGCATTTATAGTTTCTTCTTCTGACATCACAATAGCAAGCTCTATAATTGCTTTTAACTCCCTCACGTTACCTGGGTAACTATGTTTTATTAATTTTTCTTTTGCCTCTTTGCTAAAAGATTTTAATTTAATTCTATTTTCTCTGCAAAATGCTGCTATGAAATGTTTAGCAATTAATAGTATATCGTTTTCACGATCTCTTAATGGTGGTAATATTATCGGCAATCCGATTAAACGATAGTATAAGTCTTCCCTAAAATTCCCTTTCCTTACTTCGTCTGTTAAATTTTTATGGGTCGCTGTAATAACTCTTACATTAACTGGTATGACTTGGTTGCTACCGATTCTTGTGATTTCTCTCTCTTGTAATACTCTTAAAAGTTTTGATTGTAAATTCAAATTGAATTCTGCTATCTCATCTAAGAAAATTGTACCACCATTAGCTTCTTCAAATTTCCCAATTCGACTAGTGTGTGCACCTGTAAAAGCTCCCTTCTCATGTCCGAAAAGCTCTGACTCTATCAAATCTTGTGGTATTGCCGAAACGTTTACTGCAACGAATGGATTTTTATTTCTATCTGAATTATAATGAATAGATTTTGCTACTAACTCTTTACCTGTTCCGGTCTCGCCTGAAATGGAAACATTGATTTTAGAGTTTGCAGCTTTTGTCATCAATGAAAAAATACCTTTGATAGAGGCACTATTCCCAATGATGTTTTTTTCGAAATCGTATTTATCTTTTACTTCTGCTCTTAAAATATCTAGCTCTTGTTCTAGAGATAAGTTCTCCTTGATATGCTGAACAATATTAATAATACGATTCTTAGTGTCTTCGTTTTTAACAATGTAGTCATAAGCACCTTCCTTAATTAAATTAATAGCTGTTTCTACATCATCTTGTCCAGAAATCATTATCACTCTACATTTTCTGCAAAGCTTTTTAATTTCTTTTAAAAGGGTTGAACCATTTGAGTCGGGTAGATTGTAATCTAATGTGATTACATCTGGTTGATTATTCTTTAGAGCATTCAGTAATGATTTTGAATCATTAAAAATACTTACAATATGATCGGGGTTTAATGATAGTTGGTGTTCCAAAAATTTAGAGTACCAATTATCATCTTCTACTACGTAGATTTTTAATTGTTCGTTTGTGGGCATATTGCTATCAAATTTATAATAAAATTTAATTTGATGGCAATATTTAACTCAATATGTTATTTATTTTTAATAATAGATCTTCTTGTGAAATGGGTTTAGTGATATAATCTCTAAGGCCTTGACTAAAGTATAACTCTTTATCATCATCAAAAGGGTTGGCAGATATGCCTATTACAGGAGTATTTTTTGCAGTCTGATGTAGGCTACCATTCTGAATTCTGCGCACAGTCTCAAAACCAGAAATTACTGGCATCTCTATATCCATTAATATGATATCAAAGTTATTATCCTTAAGAATTTCGATTGCTTCAAGACCATTAGATGCAATAGTTACATCAAATGATAAATTCTCTAACATCTTTCTTATCAAAAATTGGCTGATATCATCGTCTTCAACGACTAAGATTCTGTTGTTTTTCAATGGCATTTAGTTGAGCTTAGTATTTCCGATACGGAAAAGCTCAAAAAAGGTTACAATTAATTATTAATTGCGTTCCAGAGCATGTCTTTAAGTTCAGTGATGCCTTGTTGGGCTACAGATGAAATAAATACAGTTTTTACTGATTTAGGCAGCTCTTTGCTAATTTCTGATTTCAACTCTTCATCGAGCATATCAGACTTAGTAATGGCTAATACTCTTGGTTTATCCATTAACTCTGAATTGTATTGCTCAATTTCATTGAGTAATATATCGTATTCTTTCTGTATGTCTCTACTATCAGCAGGTATCATAAATAATAATACTGCGTTTCTTTCGATATGTCTTAAGAATCGTATACCTAATCCTTTGCCCTGTGATGCACCTTCTATAATACCTGGTATATCGGCCATTACAAATGATTTATTATCGCGATATGAAACGATACCTAAATTAGGTACTAAGGTTGTAAAGGGGTAATCAGCAATTTCTGGTTTTGCGGCACTAACTACCGAAAGTAGGGTAGACTTACCTGCATTCGGGAAACCAACAAGCCCCACGTCTGCTAAGATTTTTAACTCTAAAATTTTCCACGATTCACGACCTGGCTCGCCTGGTTGAGCAAATCTTGGTGTTTGATTAGTTGATGATCTAAAGTGCCAGTTTCCTAAGCCGCCTCTACCACCTGGTAATAATATTTTCTCTTGTCCGTCTTCTGTAATCTCAAACTCTACCTCACCTGTCTCTGCATCTCTAGCAATTGTACCCAAGGGTACCTCTAGAATCTCATCTTCACCACATCTTCCTGTTCTTAGTCCACCTTGACCACCAACACCCGCCTCTGCTATTACATGCTTACGATATTTTAAGTGTAGTAATGTCCAGAATTGTTTATTGCCTCTTAAAATGATATGACCGCCTCTTCCACCATCACCACCATCTGGTCCGCCCATAGCCGTCTTCTTATCTCTATGCAAATGCATCGATCCTGAACCTCCTGCGCCTGAACGGCAACATATTTTTACGTAATCAACAAAGTTCGATCCAGACATCTTAATTTAATTAGTCAATGTGTCAATTAGCCAATTAGCCAATTGACTAGTTACTAGTTACCAGTTACTAGTTTTTGGTAATTTCAGCGCAGATATTTTCAAAAATTTCGTCTATACTACCTATACCATTGATTGATGATAGTTTCGATTGTGCTTTGTAGAATTCTGCAACTGGTGCTGTTTTATTTAAATATTCTTGTATTCTTTTTTCGATAATCTCTGGGTTTGCATCATCAGCACGACCAGAATCTTTACCTCTTAATAATAATCTTTTCTTTAATTCATCGTGCTCTACTTCTAATGCAATCATTTTTGAAATACTTGCATTTTTTGAACTCAATAAATTATCTAATGCTTCTGCTTGAGCTACTGTTCTAGGGAAACCATCAAAAATAAATCCCTTAGCCTCTTTATTCGCATCTAGTTTATTACTTATCATGCCAATGACTACTTCATCTGGTACCAATATGCCTTGGTCCATTAGTTTCTTAGCTTCTAAGCCTAATTCTGTAGCGTTTGATATTTCTGCTCTCAAAATATCGCCCGTTGATAAATGCACTAATTGAAATTTGTTAATCAATTTTTCTGATTGAGTGCCTTTGCCCGCTCCCGGAGGACCGAATAATACCAGATTCAACATATTAGATTGGTTTAAAATTAAAAAAGCCCGATTAGCATGCTTATTCGGGCCTAGTGGACTCGTAGGGATTCGAACCCCAAACCTTCTGATCCGTAGTCAGATGCTCTATCCAATTGAGCTACGAGTCCATATTTATATTTCAAAAAAGCCCCAAACATGTGTTCGGGGCTGCAAATATAGTAATTCGTAATAGAAATCAAAAATTTTCTGGTTTCTAGTAACTAGTTACTAGTTACCACTCACGTTATGAAATTTTCGCTACTGTCTCTTGAATCTTCTCGAAATTCGGTAAATCACCCGCACTCTCTAGCACCTCAGCATATTGAACCGTACCTTCCGAATCAATTACAAAAGCTGAACGTTTTGATACACCTTTCATGTTTAAAATCCAGTCTTCATAAATAGCACCATAAGAACGTGATACTTCTTTATTGAAATCTGATAATAAATCGAAGTTATAATTTTGCTCTTCTTTGAATTTACCTAATGTGAAGATTGAATCTACTGATATACCTAATACTACTGCATTAAGATTTGTATAGTAGTTTAAATTATCTCTCATCGTACATAATTGTGTAGTACATACACCTGTAAATGCTTGTGGGAAGAAATGAATTATCACTTTCTTACCTATAAAATCTGATAATTTTACTTCTTTCTTTTCTGTATTAAATAATGTAAAATCGATTGCCTTCTGGCCAACTGTAATGCTCATATTTATTTTTTTAAGGTTTCTATTGATAACTAATTAATTTGATAATTGTTTGGCAACGATTGCTAAGCCCTCTTCAAAAGAATGTGGTGCATAACCAAGTTCTTTTATTGCTTTATCTATCACAAAGCCTGTGCGTGGTGGTCTCTTCGCTGCTTGATTTAAAGTTGTAGAATCGGTTTCTACAATTAAACTCTCATCTAAATTATAAAATTTAGCAATGCGTTTTACCATTTCAATTACACTCATATAATCTTTACCACTCACATGATAAATTCCTTTTGCTCTTTTGTCAATCGCTAATATACATGCTTGTGCTAAGTCTTCAGCTAATGTTGGCATTCTGAATTGATCGTTCACCACTTTTACTGTATCACCTTTTTCTAATGCTGATTTAGCCCATAACACAATGTTAGAGCGACTCATCTTTGCTGCTACCCCATAAACTATTATCGTTCTAAGTATTGAATACTCAATACCAGAATTTAACAATAATTGCTCTGCTTCGTACTTCGATTGCCCATAATAACTCAATGGCTTCGCCGCATCTTCTTCTTTATAAGGTCCGCTTTCACCATCAAATATGAAGTCAGTCGATAAATGTACCAGGTAAACTTTGTGTTTAGTACAAGCTTTTATTAAATACTCTACCGCTTTTATGTTTAGTAAGTCGCAATTCTCTTTGTCAGTTTCACATTGATCTACATTCGTCATGGCAGCTGTATTTATTACTGCATAAGGCTCATATTTTGCAATGATTCTTTCTACCTCTAATGGATTCGTAATGTCAAGATTTTCATAAATATATCCGCCTTCTTTAGGGTATCTATTTTCACCTTTAGAACTTGCAATTAACTCATATTCTGTATGATATCTCAACAGATCTATAATCTTTTGTCCGAGTAAACCATTACTCCCCGTTAATAAAATTTTCTTGAGCATGAATTTCAATTTTTTACTGAGTCGAAAATACTCTATATTCGCCAAAATTCCATTAAAATTTATCAATATGAAAATTACAGTAGTAGGTGCAGGAGCAGTAGGAGCTACATGTGCCGATAACATTGCAAGAAAAGAGCTTGCATCTGAATTAGTTTTAGTAGATATCAAAGAAGGTTTTGCTGAGGGTAAGGCGATGGATATGATGCAGACAGCAGCTTTATTAGGTTTTGATACGAAGATAGTTGGCAGCACTAATGATTATACAAAAACTGCTGGTACTGATGTTGCAGTAATCACTTCTGGAATTCCACGTAAACCAGGTATGACTCGTGAAGAGTTAATTGGTATCAACGCTGGTATCGTTAAAGGCGTAACTGAAAATATTTTAAAATATTCACCTAATGCAATTATAGTAGTTATCTCAAATCCGATGGATACGATGACTTACCTTGCATTAAAATCAAGTGGCTTACCTAAAAATAGAATCATCGGTATGGGTGGTATTTTAGATAGCGCGAGATTCAAATATTATTTATCACAAGAATTAAATTGCTCATCAGCTGATTTGCATGGTGTGGTGATAGGCGGACACGGTGATACTACTATGATTCCTCTAACTCGTTTAGCGAATATCAATGGTCATCCTGTTTCTAATATGATGGATGCTGACAAGTTAAAAAAGGTTGCTGCTGATACAATGGTTGGTGGTGCTACATTAACTGGTTTATTAGGTACTTCAGCTTGGTATGCACCAGGTGCTGCAGGTGCTGCTTTAGTAGAAAGCATCATTCGCGATGAGAAAAAATTATTCCCTTGCTGTGTTTATTTAGAAGGTGAATACGGTCAATCTGATATCTGCTTAGGTGTGCCAGTTGTTATTGGTAAAAACGGATGGGAGCAAATAGTTGACTATAAATTAAACGAAGAAGAACAAGCAATGTTCAACAAGAGTGCTGAGGCGGTTCGTAATATGAACAATGTCTTAGTAGATATGAAATTAGTTTAACAAAAAATATAGAGAGGCATTGGTAACAATGCCTCTTTTTTTATGCGAAATAATAAAGCAATTTCATTCGAAATCATTCACCTGAATGAGCAAGGTTATCACTTGAAAATTAAAACTCAAGTGAACAACATCGATGCTGACTTTATTTTAGATACTGGCGCTTCACAAACAGCTTTCGATTTATCTTTCATAAAAAATATTTTAGATGAGAAACAAATTGTCTCGTCTGAACAGATCTCATCCGGACTCGGAACTAATACCATGATGAGCTATGAAGTTGTTATAGAAAAATTTCAAATTGGGCATCATCTTTTCGAAAATTACAAAGCTGCAGTTTTAGATTTATCACATGTAAATTCTACCTACTCAAAATTAGGTATTCAAAATATTCACGGTGTTTTAGGTAACGACATTCTCTATAAACTCAAAGCATTAATAGATTATAAAAACCTCCAACTCTGGCTTGATGATAGTACTGAAATAGCTAGTAGCTAGTCACTAGTAACTGTCTAGCTACTAGCTACTAGCTACTTTTGTACTATTTTATTACCTTTAGCTCATGAAACTAAAATTAATCGCTGTCTCAATTTTATTGCTAAGCTTGTCTTCTTGCCAAGTAGGTAGATACGTATTTTATAACTTCGCTGATATTAATGATCACAAGAAATTTCCGAAAAGAAATTTGAAAGAAAGTAAAGAACCATTTATGTTTCATGAAGTTCAAAACTCTCCGTTTAAAGGTGAGTTTATGTACAAAGATAAAAACATTAAACTCGATGAATTTCTTCCAAAGAATAAAACGGTTTCTTTTCTTATCATCCGAAATGATTCTATTCTTTATGAAAATTATTTTAAAGGATATGATAAGAACGATGTGGTACCTTCATTCTCTATGGCGAAGTCAATTACTTCTGCATTGATAGGTTGTGCAATAGAGGAGGGGAGAATAGGCACAGTTCATGATCCGATTATTAACTACATACCTGAATTGAAAAACAGAGGATTTGAGAAGGTGACTATTTATCATTTGTTGCAGATGACATCTGGACTTGATTTTAATGAAAGTTATTATAATCCTTTTGGTGATGCTGCTGAATTTTATTACGGTACAAATTTGAGAAAGTCAATCTCTAAAATGAAAACAAAATCTGATCCCGGTATTAAGTTCGAATACCAGAGTGGTAATACACAATTACTCGGATTGATTTTAGAGCGTTGTTTGAAAGATAAAACTGTTACCGAATATCTTCAAGAAAAAATATGGACGCCTTTAAGCATGGAGACACCTGCATCTTGGAGTATTGATAGACGTATCAACGGATTAGAAAAAACATTTTGTTGTATCAATGCTACCGCACGTGATTTTGCTAAATTCGGAAGGTTATATTTAAATAAAGGTTACTGGAATTCAACACCAGTGATACCATACAATTGGGTAGTCACTTCAACACAACCTGATAACGACAAAGTAAGTCCTGATTTCTACCAATACCAATGGTGGATCCCTAACCCTGGTAAAGACTATATCGCCCAAGGTATATTAGGTCAATTCATTTATGTAAACCCGGAAAAGAATTTAGTGATAGTTCGCCAAGGTAGTGACTATGGCAATGTGAGTTGGTTTAGGTTCTTCACTGATTTAAGCAAATCATTATAGAGTACAAAAGTAGCTAGTAGCTAGTAGCTAGTATTAGTCACTAGACTAGCTACTAGCTACTAGCTACTTTTGTACTATCTAAACATCAATACGTGCATACTTCGCATTTCTCTCAATAAAATCTCTTCTCGGTGCAACTTCATCACCCATTAGCATTGAGAAAATATGATCGCACTCAGCAGCATTTTCAATAGTTACTTGACGTAAAGTACGAGACTCTGGGTTCATGGTTGTTTCCCATAATTGCTCCGCGTTCATCTCTCCCAAACCTTTGTAACGTTGAACGTTTACTGATTCTTCTTTACCTTGACCTTTTAATCTTTGAATAGCAATATCACGTTGATCATCGTTCCATGCATACTCTTGTTCTTTACCTTTTTTCACTAAGTAAAGTGGTGGAGTTGCGATGTATATATAACCTGATTCTATTAACTCTTTCATGTATCTGAAGAAGAACGTTAATATCAAAGTAGTGATGTGAGAACCGTCGATATCAGCATCGGTCATGATAATGATTTTATGATATCTTAGTTTATCTACATTTAGAGCTTTAACATCATCTTGAGTTCCGATACTTACACCCATAGCGGTGAAAATATTTTTTATCTCGTCGTTCTCATAGATTTTATGTTCCATTGCTTTTTCAACGTTTAAGATTTTACCTTTCAAAGGTAAGATCGCTTGAAAAGCTCTGTTTCTTCCTTGCTTTGCAGTACCACCCGCTGAATCTCCCTCGACTAAGTATAATTCACATACCGATGGATCTGATTCAGAACAGTCAGATAATTTACCAGGTAAGCCAGTACCTGTTAATACATTTTTTCTTTGTACTAACTCTCTAGCTTTACGTGCTGCATGTCTTGCAGTAGCTGCTAATATTACTTTTTGTACAATTTGCTTAGCCTCTTTTGGGTTCTCTTCTAAATAAATATTTAAAATTTCACCAACTGCTTGATCAACTGCACCTGTTACTTCGTTATTTCCTAACTTCGTTTTTGTTTGTCCCTCAAACTGCGGCTCTTGTACCTTCACAGAAATTACTGCAGTTAAACCTTCTCTGAAGTCATCACCAGTAATTTCAATCTTCAAGTTCTTTAACATACCTGATTTATCAGCATATGCTTTCAAAGTTCTTGTTAATCCCCTTCTAAATCCGGCTACGTGTGTACCACCTTCAATAGTATTGATGTTGTTTACATAAGAGTGAATATTCTCAGTATAAGTAGAGTTGTATTGTAAAGCTAATTCTACAGGTATACCAGACTTCATACCTTCTACATAAATAGGTTCAGGTATCAATGGCTCTCTTGTACCATCCAAATACTTAACAAACTCTTTCAAGCCACCTTCAGAGTAAAAGGTCTCAGCGAAAAATTCGCCAGTCTCTGTTTTCTCACGCTCATCAGTAAGTGTTAAGCGAATGCCTTTGTTCAAATAAGCTAACTCTCTTAAACGAGCAGCAAGGGTATCAAATTTGTATTCAGTTGTCTGAGTGAAAATTTCAGCATCAGGTTTGAACGTAACTATAGTACCTCTGTAGGTAGTATCACCAGTAACTTTAACATCAAACTGAGGTTTACCTTTCGCATATTCTTGCACATAAACCTTACCATCACGGTGAACTTCAGCTTGTAAAAATGTTGATAAAGCGTTCACGCAACTTACACCCACACCATGCAATCCGCCTGATACCTTGTAAGTATCTTTATCGAATTTACCACCTGCGTGTAAAACTGTCATTACTACCTCTAAAGCCGATTTTTTCTCTTTAGGGTGCATGTCAGTAGGTATACCTCTACCGTTATCTTTTACTCTAATTGAATTGTCTTCTAAAATAGAAACATAAATGTCTGTACAATAGCCTGCTAATGCCTCGTCGATAGAGTTATCGACAACCTCATAAACTAAGTGGTGTAGGCCTTTTATGCCTGTATCACCAATGTACATGGCTGGTCTCTTACGAACCGCCTCTAATCCTTCTAATACCTGAATATTATCAGCTGAATAGTTTGATTTTACTTCTTTTACCTCACTCATATTCTTTATTTACGCAATAGCTTCAAAGATACCTTTTTTAGCCCTCATTACCCTGAATAAAATGTGCGAAAAATCGATTTTTTTTCAACAATCTGTTAAGTATTTATGTACTTTTGTGAATCGATTGTAAAATACTGTATTCTGCTCCCCAAAAGGTACTTTAACAGCCTATCTAACAATCATAAATTGTTATTTATTAAAAAATGAAAATATCAGAAAACAAAGTAGTTTCTTTAAGCTACGAATTAAGTATTCGCAATGGCGAAGAAGTGTTATTGGTTGAAAAAGTTACCAATGAGCAACCTTTTATGTATTTACACGGTGTTAGTGGCTTGCCAGAGAAATTCGAGTCAGCTCTTGCTGAATTAGAAAGTGGCGCTGCATTCGATTTCGTTTTATCGAAAGAAGAAAGTGGTTACGGCGAATTCGATGAAACAGCTATCGTTGACCTTCCAATCGAAGTGTTTATGGTAGATGGTGAATTTGATGCTGAAGTTGTTGCTGAAGGTGCATTTATTCCTATGAGCGATAATGAAGGTAATAAAATGCAAGGACTTGTATTAGGTGTTACTGATCAATTTGTAAAAATGGATTTTAATCACCCTCTTGCTGGTAAAGATTTATATTTCCAAGGTACTGTTATCGGCATTCGCGAAGCAAGTGCTGAAGAGATGGATCATGGTCATGTTCACGGTGAAGGCGGACATCAGCACTAAGATTTCAAAAAAAAATAATATTATTGTAAAGCTCGGTCACCGGGCTTTATTTATTTAAATCAATTTTATGAAAAAAGCTTCTTTAATTTATCAAGTAATTGTTGGCATTGCGATCGTTGTTTTATTTGTACTTCATTTCAGTTCTAAATCTACTTCGGATGTTGCAAATCCATTATCTCTCATCACTGATTCAACCGCTGTAATAGGCAATGGCTCTCTTACTGTTTATGTAAATGGTGATTCATTACTTGAGAAATATGACTACTTTAAAAAAGCTAAAAAAGATTTCGAAATAAAATCTACTCGTACTGAAAACGAAATAAAATCTCGCCAATCAAGTCTAGAAAGAGAGTTCGCAACTTACCAACAAACTGCTGCTGGTATGACTGCCGAACAACGTGCGAAAACTGAGGAAACATTGATGAGAAAAGAGCAATCACTAAGAGAATTTTCTGAAGATGCAGCATTGAAATTTCAAGAAGAACAAAATAAATTCAACGAACAACTTTTCGATAAAGTAGCATCCTTCTTAAAAGAATATTGTAAAGATAAAAATTATAAAATCGTACTTAACTACACTAAAGGCACTACGATTTTATATGCTGATGAGAGTTTAGATATTACAGAAGAGGTATTAGCCGGACTTAACGAAGAGTACAATAAATAATTTTCTATGGAGCCAAATGAAGATTTCATGAGAGAGGCTATTCAGCTCTCAGTATTAAATGTTCTTAATAGAAAAGGTGGCCCCTTTGCTTGCGTTATTGTTAAAGACGGCAAAGTGATTGGTCGTGGTACTAATTTAGTGACTTCTACCAACGACCCTACTGCTCATGCAGAGATAGTAGCTATACGAAATGCTTGTAAAGAATTGAACTCATTTCAATTAGATGGATGTGATATCTACACAACCTGTGAGCCTTGCCCCATGTGCCTTTCAGCGATTTACTGGGCTCGCCCGCGTCATATTTTTTATGCGAATTCTAAATTTGACGCTGCTAAAATTAACTTCGACGATCAATTTATTTACGAAGAAATTGCAAAACCTTCTGATGACAGAAAAATACCTGCAACACAGGTGCTTCGCGAAGAAGCCTTGGAAGCTTTTGAGCTATGGTTCAAATTAGACAACAAAATTCAGTACTAAATCCCCCTATTTTCATTTTTTAAAATCCAGATTTACTTAAAATGCGTATTTTAATGTAAAATAATTTAAAAAATACGTAGAACTACGTATTTACATTCCTGATTTTCTTGTTGAGATTTGTGTAACAACAATCGAATTACTATGAAAAGCAAGAAAAACAAAGGAAATCTACTTCAAGAGGCTAATTCTGAACCAGCTAACGAAGGTATACTTAGTATGATGATTTCATTGCACACCTTCCCACTAGAATCAGAAGAAGAATTGAAGATTAAGCAAGAATTAATTGAGAAAATTAAAGAAGAAAACAACCTAGGAACCAATAACTAGCAATAAAACAGCAACAACATAATTTACAATAACTAAACACACAATCTATGTTAATCGTCATTTCATTATTAGTAGTCATTAATCTCGTGCTCATTTTCGTAGCAAAGAAATACAGAGGACATTTATAGCATTACCACGGGGGTAAATTGTTAGGGGCTTCACAGAAATGTGGGCCCTTTTTCATTTTATAGGCATGTTGAAAACTTTTTGTGGTAGAATGTGGTAAAAAGTGGGAAGCTTTATTAATTTTACGTAACAATAAAAGCCAAAAGCCCATTATGAGTCATTTTTTAGGTGAATACGAATGCAAGATTGATCCCAAAGGAAGGGTTATGCTTCCGGCTGGATTAAAGAAGCAGTTATCGCCAGAGGCTCAAGATCGTTTGGTAATAAATCGTGGCTTTGAGAAATGTTTAGTGCTCTACCCATTGAATGAATGGAAAATCATTTCTGATGAGGTTAACAGCTTAAATCTTTACTCAAAGAAAAACAGAGAATTTGCGAGATATTTTTTTAGAGGTGCTTCAGAGCTAACGCTAGATGCGAACAATAGATTTTTATTACCTAAAAATTTATTAGAGTATGCATCTATTGAGAAAGACTTGGTATTGTTTGCTTATTCAAACAGAATTGAAGTATGGTCGAAAGCAAGCTATGATTCATTGTTGAACGATGAGCCAGAAGATTTCGCAAGTCTTGCTGAAGAGGTGATGGGTAAAAACTCAAAAAAAGAGAATGACTAGTTATCATCAGCCTGTAATGTTGAAAGAGTGTTTAGAGGGCTTAAACATTCAGCCTGATGGAATATATGTTGATGTCACCTTTGGTGGAGGCGGACATTCAAAAGCGATACTTGAATTATTGGGACCGAATGGGAAATTGATCGGCTTTGATCAAGACCCCGATGCAAAGGCGAATATTTTAAATGACGATCGATTCATTTTTGTTGATCAAAATTTTCAATTCTTAAAAAATCAATTAAGGTTTTTAGGAATTAAAAAAGTCGATGGCATTTTAGCAGACCTAGGCGTTTCATCGCATCAGTTTGATGCAGCTGATAGGGGGTTCTCTATCAGATTTGATGCAGACTTAGATATGCGAATGGATCAGTCGAGAGAGAAAGACGCTCAGTATATTTTAAATAATTACGAAGAGTCTGACTTGCATAAAATATTCGGTATGTACGGCGAACTACAAAATGCTAAAACATTAGCATCATTAATTGTAAAGTCGAGAATGATTAATCCCATACATACTGTTTCTGAGCTGAAAGAAATAATTAAGCCAGTAGTAAAGCGTGGTAAAGAGAATCAATATTATGCTCAAGTATTTCAGGCTTTGAGAATTGAAGTGAACGAAGAGCTAGAGGTATTGAAAAGTTTTTTAGAACAATGTTCTGAAGTCTTAAAACCCTCAGGCCGATTAGTGGTGATGTCGTATCACTCATTAGAAGACAGACTAGTGAAAAATTATATAGCGAAGGGTAAATTTTCTGGTGAAGTAGTGAAAGATTTATATGGTAACTATTATACACCCTTAGCCTCCGTCACGCGAAAGGCGGTAACCGCAAGCGACGAAGAAATAAAAATTAACAATAGAGCAAGAAGTGCAAAACTAAGAATAGCAGAAAAAACAAATGAATAAAATCAGAGATAACGAAGTAATTGAGCAGGTTCAAATCAACAAGATTGAATCTACTGAATCTTCATCTACTAACTCTGAAAAAAAACAAAACGATTCATCTGCTAATAATGCTTGGTTAAACCAAGCACTCTCTAAAGAATCTGCAGTACGCATATTACCTTTTTTATTATATCTAACAGTTTTAGGTATGCTTTACATTGCTAATAAACATTATGCAGAAAAGAATATTCGTCAGATCGAAAAAATAAATAAAGAACTCAAAGAATTAAAGTGGGAACACATGACCACTAAACATGAATTGATGTTCAAAAGCAAACAAACAGAATTAGCAAAATCGACTGCTGAATTCGGATTGAAAGAAGCAGTGGTTCCACCAATTAAAATTGTAGTTAATAAATAATGGGAATTCGTAAAGACATATTACTTCGTGTTTACTTCACATTTGTGTTATTGGCAGTGTTGGGCATAGCTATATTCGGTAGAGCAGTACAAGTTCAAATTTTCCAAGGTCATAAATGGAAAAAGATGAGCGATAGCTTAACAACTGATTTTATTGATGTTGAAGCGGGTCGTGGTAATATTTATTCTGAAGATGGTAGCTTATTAGCAACCTCTTTGCCTGAATATGAAATTCGAATGGATCTACAAACAGAAACTCTTACCAAAGAAATTTTTGATGAAAATGTAGACTCTCTTGCAATTTGCTTAGCCAATTTATTTAATGATAAAACTGCTTCTGAATATGAGCGTAAATTAATTAAAGCTCGTAAAGAAGGTCAACGCTATTTGTTATTAAAGCGTGCAGTAACTTACCCGCAGCTTAAAAAAATGAAAGAATTCCCGATTTTTAAAATGGGAAAAAATAAAGGCGGATTATTAGTTATACAAAAGAATAAACGTATACAACCTTATAAAACACTAGCATCTAGAACAATCGGGTATAAAGTGCAGGGTGTACAACCAGTCGGACTAGAAGGTGCATTTGATACTGAATTAGGTGGTAAAACAGGTAAGCGTTTAGTACAAAGAATTTCTGGTGGAGTATGGATGCCATTGAACGACGAAGATGAAATTGCACCACAAGATGGTTACGATATCATCACAAGTATCGATGTAAATATTCAAGACGTTGCACAAAATGCATTGAACCAACAATTGATCAAACACAATGCAGATCATGGTTGCGTGATTCTTATGGAAGTTGCAACTGGTGAAATTAAAGCTATCGCAAACCTTACTCGTATTGAAGAAGGTATTTACCAAGAGAAATATAATTACGCTATAGGTGAAGCTACTGAACCTGGTTCTACATTTAAGCTTGCTTCTTACATGGCTGCTCTAGAAGATGGAATTTTTTCTCCGGATGATACCGTTGATACAGATGGTGGTAAATATAGAATCTATAGTCACACATTGAGTGACTCACACGAAGGTGGCTATGGTAGAATTCCAATGCGCAAAGCATTTGAACTATCATCTAACGTTGCCATCGCTAAAAAAATTAATATGGGTTACAAAGATAATCCAGAGAAGTTCATCGAACGCTTAAAGCAATTTGGCTTAGATAAAAAAATCGAATTACAAATTCCAGGTACTCCTAATCCGAGAGTTAAAACTCCTGAGTCTTCTGATTGGAGCGGATTAAGTTTGCCATTGTTGTCGATCGGATACGAAATAAGAATGACACCATTACAAACATTATTATTATATAATGCAGTAGCTAATAATGGTAAAATGATATCACCTATTATGGTGAAAGAATTGAGAAGCTTGGGTCAAACAATTCAGACTTACGAAACTAAAGTATTAAAGAAAAAAATTGCGAGTGATGAAACTTTAGAAAAAGTAAAGCGAATGATGGAAGGTGTGGTGAAAGAAGGTACCGCTAAAAACTTAAGCACAACTGTCTATCAAATTGCAGGCAAAACAGGTACTGCGAGAATCGCTCAAGGTGCTAGTGGCTATAAAGGTAAACGTGTTTATTTAGCTTCTTTCTGTGGTTACTTCCCAGCTGACAATCCGAAGTACTCAATGATCGTCGTAGTTACCGACCCTTCATCTTCTGGTTACTATGGTAACGTAGTTGCTGGTCCGATCTTCAAAGAAATCGCTGACAAAGTTTATGCAACACAATTAGATATGCATAAAGACATGATGATTACTTATGCATCATCAACAAAAGAAATTCCGCTAGCGAAAAACGGATTGAAAGAACAAACAATTAAAGTATATAATAAAATTGGTGTATCTGCCCAAACACTTAATAACGATGCTGAATGGGTAAGTACTGAAAGAAAAGACAACGCCATTGCCTTAAGTCCGAAAGACATCAACAAAGGTATCGTACCCGATGTAAAAGGAATGGGCTTACAAGATGCTTTGTATTTATTAGAAAACTCAGGACTTCGTGCAATAGTACGTGGATCGGGTAAAGTAGTACAACAATCATTGGCTTCTGGCCAAGCAATTAGAAAAGGTGCTAACATAATTATTGAATTAAAGTAGTGAGAAAATTATCAGACATATTATTAAACACAGAGATAATTGAACTTATCGGTTCTACCGAAGTTGAAATTAAATCTATCTGTTTTGATTCTAGAAAAGTTGAGTCAGCTTCAATGTTTATTGCTACGAGAGGTACAGTAAGCGACGGACATGAATATATAGAAAGTTCAATAATAAAAGGAGCATCAGTAATTGTTTGCGAAACATTACCAGAAAAGTTAAATGATGATGTTACTTACGTATTAGTAAAGAATAGTAGTAGAGCCTTAGGTTTTATAGCTGCAAACTTTTACAATCAACCAAGCAGAACAATAAAATTAGTAGGTGTTACAGGTACCAATGGTAAAACAACGGTAGCTACGTTACTTTACAAATTATTTAGAACCTTGGGTTATAAAGTCGGATTAATTTCTACAGTAGAGAATAAAATTAATGATGAAATAATTCCATCAACACATACAACACCTGATGCAATTACAATTAATCAATTATTGATTAAGATGATTGAAGAAGGATGTGATTATTGTTTTATGGAAGTGAGCTCGCATGCAACAGTTCAAGAGAGAATCGCTGGATTAGAATTTTCGGGTGCAATATTTACTAATATCACACATGATCATTTAGATTTCCATAAAACCTTTGATGAGTACATAAAAGCTAAAAAATATTTCTTCGATCAATTACCAAAATCAGCATTTGCCTTAACCAATTTAGATGATAAGCGTGGCTCTGTAATGCTACAAAATACTAATGCTTACAAGAAATCGTATGCATTACAAACTATGGCTGATTTCAAAGCAAAAATTATTGAGAATCAGTTTTCAGGTTTGTATTTGAATATCGATAATGAAGATGTATGGTTTAAAATGGTAGGTAGCTTTAATGCTTATAACATTTTAGCAGTATATGCAACAGCTATTTTATTAGAACAAGATAAAACTAAAGTTCTTACTGCCTTATCAATTTTAGATGGTGCAGAAGGTAGATTCGAATATTTCAGTTCATCAAATAATATTATTGGTGTAGTTGATTATGCACACACTCCAGATGCATTGAAAAATGTATTGCAAACTATTCAAAACATACGTAACGGAAACGAAAAAATAATCACAGTGGTAGGTTGTGGTGGAGATCGCGATAAAACTAAACGCCCAATAATGGCAGAGGTTGCAACAAAATTAAGCGATAAAGTAATACTTACCTCTGATAATCCTAGAACTGAAGACCCCGCAACTATTATAAAAGAGATGGAAGCTGGAGTAGGTATATCAAAACGAGCAAAAACATTAAGCATAACAGATAGAAAAGAAGCGATACGTACAGCATGTCATTTAGCTCAACCTGGTGATATCATTTTATTAGCAGGTAAGGGGCATGAGAAATATCAAGAAATCAACGGTATCAAATATCCGTTCGACGATAAAAAAATATTAAAAGAACAATTTGATTTATTAACAGGCACTAATAACTAAATATGTTATACTATCTCTTCACATACCTAGATCAACACTTCAATATTCCTGGAGCAGGAGTATTTCAGTATATCACCTTCAGAACAACGATGGCTGTGATTGTTTCATTAGTCATTTCATTGTTAATGGGTAAATCATTAATTGCTTATTTACATAGACAGCAGGTAGGTGAAACGATTCGTGATTTAGGCTTAGAGGGGCAAAAAGAAAAGCAAGGTACACCAACGATGGGAGGATTAATTATTCTTGCTGCAATCTTAATTCCGACTTTATTATTCGCCAAGTTAGATAACGTGTACATCATCTTAATGATTATTACAACTGTGTGGATGGGTACTATCGGATTCATAGATGATTACATTAAAGTATTTAGAAAAAACAAAGAAGGCTTAGCAGGTAGATTTAAAATTGTAGGTCAAGTGGGCTTGGGATTAATCGTAGGTTATACAATGTTCTTTCACCCATCAATTGTAGTGAAAGAAAAAATACAAGCAGCAGATGCAGGTTTATCGCAATATCAATCGTTCGAAGAGTCAAACATCAATAGCAAATTTCACTTATCAAAAGCAGAGAAGTCAACAAAAACAAACGTTCCATTTTACAAGAACAATGAATTTGATTATGCGAAACTCTTGAAATTCATTGGCGATGATTATGAGAAATATGCATTCTGGATTTTCATTCCGATCGTCATCATCATCATCACTGCAGTATCGAATGGTGCGAATATTACCGATGGCATCGACGGATTGGCAACGGGAACATCCGCAATAATAGGAGCCACATTAGGTATTCTAGCATACGTTTCGGGTAACATGGTATTTGCCGATTACCTAAACATCATGTACATACCTAACTCAGGTGAGCTCGTGATTTTTGCCGGTGCATTTATAGGTGCATGTATTGGTTTCTTATGGTACAATGCCTATCCAGCGCAAGTGTTTATGGGTGATACAGGCAGTTTAGCAATAGGTGGTATTATCGCTACTTATGCAATCATGATTAGAAAAGAATTATTAATACCCGTGTTATGCGGAATATTCTTAGTGGAGAATTTATCAGTAATTATTCAAGTAAGTTATTTCAAATACACGAAGAAAAAATACGGCGAAGGTCGTAGAATATTTAAGATGTCACCATTACATCATCATTACCAAAAGCTAGGTTATTCAGAACCCAAAATTGTAACAAGATTTTGGATCATCGGAATCATATTGGCGGTAGTGACGATAGTGACGCTGAAGCTTAGATAAAAATTGTATAGAGTATAGAGTACTGGGTACTGAGATAGCAAACTCATTACTAAATACTAGAACAAGAATAAAATATTGAAAAATAAAAAATAGCGTGATCGCAGTACTCAGTACTCAATACTCAGTACAGAAAATAGAAAGCAAAAATATACATTAACTAAAGGATGTCAACAAACAAAATCATAGTGCTAGGAGGAGGCGAAAGCGGTACCGGAGCAGCGATTCTCGCGAAGAGAAAAGGCTTTGAGGTGTTTCTTTCTGACAGCGGTATGCTTAAAGATATTTATCAGAAAATGTTGAACGATGAAGGTATTGAGTGGGAGCAAGGTCAACATACTGAAGAACGTATTTTATCTGCAACTGAAGTGATAAAAAGTCCGGGTATACCCGAAAAAGCACCACTCATCAAAAAGCTGCGTGCACAAGGTACACCAGTTATTTCAGAGATAGAATTTGCTGCAAGATATACGAATGCGAAGATGGTATGTATTACAGGTACTAACGGTAAAACGACTACTACTTTGTTGACGTATCATATATTGAAAAACGCTGGATTGAATGTGGGATTGGCGGGTAACATCGGACATAGTTTTGCCTATCAAGTAGCGACAGAAAATTTTGATTTCTATGTATTAGAGTTGAGCAGTTTTATGCTAGATGATATGTACGAGTTCAAGGCAGACATTGCCATATTAACTAACATCACGCCAGATCATTTAGATCGTTACGAATACAAAATTGAAAATTACGTTGACTCAAAATTTAGAATTACACAAAATCAAACAGCAGGCGATTACTTTATTTATTGTACCGATGATGAGTTAACACAATCAGGCTTAGAGCGCCATAAAATTAATGCAACGAAGATTCCTTTTTCAATTCAAAAAGAGTTGAACGAAGGAGCATACTTAACCGGAAATAATATAAACATCAACATACTTAATCATACATTTATCATGACTATTCAAGAATTAGCTTTACAAGGAAAGCACAATGTTTACAATTCAATGGCTTCGGGCATCGCTTCGCGTTTACTCGAAATCAGATCTGAATCATTAAAGCAAAGCTTATCTGATTTTAAAAATGCTGAACATCGTTTAGAGCACGTTGCGAAAATTCAAAACGTAGAATTCATTAACGATAGCAAGGCTACCAACGTAAATTCTGCATGGTACGCTTTAGAGAGTGTTAACACTCCGATCGTATGGATCGCAGGAGGTGTTGATAAAGGCAATGATTATACCATATTGAAAAACTTAGTGAAAGACAAAGTAAGAGCAATCGTTTGCTTAGGCGTAGACAATGAAAAACTTCACGAAGCATTTTCAGATGTTGTTGATGTAATGGTGAATGCAAGTTCAGCAAAAGAAGCAGCAGAATTAAGTTATCACTTAGCACAAAAAGGCGATACAGTATTGTTATCACCAGCATGCGCAAGCTTCGATTTGTTTAAGAACTACGAAGATAGGGGAGAGCAGTTTAA
>JACCEA012346536.1_pt1 | contig 26115 bp, 18 predicted proteins | sample 7449851 | NCBI WGS metagenome assembly JACCEA01 (sample SAMN15323453, study PRJNA562643) | freshwater metagenome | isolation source: river surface water | place: USA:Blue River Watershed | collected 2017-08-18
AACGGCACAATATAATTCAACCCGGAGCTAAGGGTTTTAGTGTATTTACCAAATCGATAGATAACATAACCGCGGTTTTGCGGTACAAAATGTATGCCTTTCTTAAGGGTATAAAGTAGCACCAGTGCCACCCAAAATGCGGGGCTGGCAAGAATTCCGAATAAAACATCCATAAGATTATCCTGATAATTTAGTATTCACTGCAGAGCTAAAACTCACTTAGCTTTTGCTATTTCCTGATCGCGCAATTCACGGCGCAAAATTTTTCCAACGTTGGTTTTTGGCAGTTCTTTGCGGAACTCAATTAGATGGGGAACCTTATAGGCAGTTAAGGTTTCCTTGGCAAATTTGCGCACCTGCTCAATCGTCAGGGATTCATTCGCGGTCACGATAAACGCCTTGACTGTTTCACTGCCTTCGCCATCAGGTATGCCAACGATCGCGACCTCGACGATATCCGGATGGTTGCTCAACGCATCTTCCACTTCATTGGGGAATACCTTGAAACCACTGACGTTGATCATATCTTTTTTGCGATCGACAATTTTGATAAAGCCATCGCCTTGAATGACGGCGATATCGCCCGTCATAAACCAGCCCTCACTATCCATCACTTCGGCCGTAGCCTCCGGGCGCTGCCAGTACCCTTTCATTACCTGTGGGCCGCGCACACATAATTCGCCTGCCTCACCACTCGGCAACGCAGTTCCATTCTCATCAATTACTTTAACTTCGGTGTCTATCAGCGGCAGACCAACAGTGCCGTCCTGAACATTCTCTAACGGATTATTGGAAACCACAGGCGAAGTTTCAGTTAAGCCATAACCTTCACTCATCGGGGCCCCGGTCACCTCCCTCCAGTGCCGCGCGGTTTCGTGGGTCAATGCCATACCGCCTGAACAGGTTAATCGCAGATGACTAAAATCCAACTTGCAAAAATCCGGATTACGCATCAGCGCATTGAACAAAGTGTTTAGCCCTACAAAAAAAGTAAAATTAACGCCTTGCAGAGCTTTTACAAATCCGGGGATATCACGCGGATTGGGAATCAGCAAATTGTGATTACCCAGCGCCAACGCAGAAGCGCAATGGATAGTGAATGAGTAAATGTGGTACAGCGGTAAAGGAGCTACATAGAGCTCTTGCTTGGGACGAAACACATTTTTCATGCGCTCATTCAACTGCGCCATATTCGCAACCAAATTGCGATGCGTCAGCATGGCTCCTTTAGCAACACCAGTAGTGCCCCCGGTATATTGCAGCACGGCAATATCATCCGGTGTTTGTGCAACCGCTTGCCATGGTTGAGAGGCTAACGACAGCGCTGTGTTCAGCGAAACCTGGTGCGGAAATACAAACGGCGGCACCATTTTTTTCAAATATTTAACCGCAAAATTAAGCAGGATACGTTTTAAAGGCGGGTGCAAATCTGCCAACTCGGTCACTATCACTTGTTCTACTTTTGTTTCACTGATAATCGCCGCCGCATTTTTAGCAATGTTCGCCAACACCACCAGAGCCTTAGCTCCCGAGTCATTTAACTGGTGCTTTATTTCATGCGGGGTATAAAGTGGATTGGTATTTACCACGACGAGGCCTGCGCGCAGTGCGCCAAACACTACCACCGGATATTGCAGGATATTTGGTAATTGCACGGCAATTCGGTCGCCCGGCTTTAGCTGGGTATGTTGTTGCAAGTAGGCGGCAAATCGCCCGGAAAGCTGATCCAGTTCAGCATAGCTGAGCGTATGCCCCATACAGGTGAAAGCCTTACAGTCCGCGAATTGCTTACAGGATTGCGCAAATACCTCCGCGAGAGTTCTGTCGTAATTCAGCGACATGCATGTATCTCCACTGTTGTTATTGTTTAACGTTTAAAAACTATCCTCCGACAAGGACATTAAATTGCCCGCACCGGATTCCATCATCTGCACCAACCCCAACGTACGCGGCAAAATGCGCGCAAAATAGAAATCGGCTGATGCAAGCTTGGCCTTGTAAAAATCGGCATTGCCAGGTGACAAGTCCACTTTCTCCCGAGCTACTTTTTCTGCCCGCAGCCATAAATAAGCGAGCACAACATAGCCCGAATACATCAGATAATCTACCGCAGCAGCCCCAATTTCATCCGGGTTTTGCAGTGCTTTGGCAGCAATGCTCAAACTCAAATCTTGCCATTGTTGATTGAGTGTAGCCAATTGCGCCAGATGCGGGGCCAATTGCGTATCCCCTTCGCAATCCGCACAAAAACGATCGACCTCATCAATCAGGATAGCCAGTGTCTTGCCCCCAGTTCCCAGCACTTTGCGCCCCAACAAATCCAGCGCCTGTATACCCGTAGTACCTTCGTACAAGGTAGCGATACGGCAATCACGCAAATTCTGCTCAAGCCCCCACTCGCGGATATAGCCGTGCCCACCCAAACACTGCAACGCGAGATTAGCCGATTCAAACCCTGCCTCCGAACTAAACGCTTTTACAATGGGAGTTAGTACACCCAAAACGTCACTTGCTGCATCGCGCTCGCTCACATCCGCAGTATGCTGACTCAAGTCCATTTTCAGAGATGCGAAATAACAAAGCATGCGTATACCCTCCACCAGTACCTTCTGGGTTAGCAACATACGCCTTACGTCTGGATGAACGATAATGGGGTCAGCTGCTTTATCCGGATATTTTGGGCCGGCCGGCGCGCGCATCTGTAAGCGTTCACGCGCATAGCGTCGCGCAGTTTGATAGCCAAGCTCCGCGTGAGCCAACCCTTGCAAACCTGATCCTATGCGCGCCAGATTCATAAAGGTGAACATTTGATTCAGCCCTTTATTCACGTCACCAAGCAACCAGCCTGTTGCGCCATCGAAATTGAGAACGCAGGTGGCATTACCGTGAATCCCCATTTTGTGCTCAATCGCTGAACAGTTAATCTGATTAGGCTCCAGCAACTCTCCAGCATCACCAACCAATACCTTCGGAACGACAAATAGCGAAACCCCCTTTGTACCTGCCGGGGCGTCCGGCAAACGCGCCAAAACTATATGAACAATATTCTCTGCGAGGTCGTGATCGCCCGAGGAGATAAAAATCTTGGTGCCCGTGATCTTGTAACTACCGTCCGGATTAGGTGTAGCCTTGGTGCGCAGCAACCCCAAATCACTTCCCGCCTGGGATTCAGTCAAACACATGGTGCCAGTCCAACGGCCAGAAATTAATGCCGGTAAATACCGCTGCTTCTGGTGCAAGCTGCCGTGAGTCTCGATGGTGTGCATTGCCCCCTGGGACAAGCCTGCATACATCCCCCAGGCCCAATTGGGCGTACCCAGGATTTCACTCAATACAATACCCAAGGATTGGGGCAAACCCTGACCACCATAGACAGAAGAGCGCGACAACGTGGGCCAACCGGCATCGCAATAGCGTTGGTAGGCCTCTTTAAATCCGGGAGGAGTAATGACATCGCCATCGACCAGCCGACAGCCTAACTGATCGCCCAATGGACCCAGCGGAGCTAAAACGTCTTCAGAAAAATGTGCCGCTTCAGCCAAAAAGGCGTTGGCCAATTCTTTATCAAGTGAGGGTTGCCCCAAATGGGCACAGTGATCACTGTATTTGAAGAGTTCAAAAAGAGTGAAATTAATATCGCGTAAGGGCGTTTGGTAATTGCTCATCCTTAACTACCCGGGCCTAGCCCATTGAAGAGTCTTTACAGCAAGCAAGTCACTCGCCAACCGGTTAATAATTCTTATATGCCCGGCCCAAACTTAGGCCGAAGGTTGCATCTTTGCCAAATACGCCTGTTATGTCAAATACAAAAACCTTCAAAAACAAAAAGTTAGGATTGATTTATCATTTTGTAGTGCTGGCTTTCATTTTGGTAAGTTCGCCTGCTGTACCACTTTCAGAAAACGTTCGGTGACGGCTGCAGTAAATCCCCAAATCTCATACCCTTGGTAATGGTAGACGGGAATTTGGTAAGTGTGATTGCCCTTTTCGAAGTGATCTACCCTTACCTTGAGCCCATTTTCAAACAACGCAAGCGGCACCCAAAAAACCGAATCCAATTCAGACAAGCAAGGCACGAGCGGATAACTGGCGTCCATACTAGCGACAAAAGAGGCCACCTCCGTACCGGCACGCGTGTGAAAATCAGGTAGCCGCCCAAGCACAGTAACCTGGTCCGGAGGCAAACCAATTTCCTCCTCCATCTCACGTAACGCCGTCGCTAATAAATTCAAATCCTGAGGCTCGTGCATACCACCAGGAAAACATACTTCACCCGGGTGACGACGCAAATGCAATGCACGCTTGGTAAACAGTAGCGCGGGACTATCCCCCCGGCTCAACAGTAAAATAACGGCGGCGCGCGCACGACTGTCCATAGTGACCGGCAGAAGGGCAGAAATGAGCTCATCAAACGGTGACACACTCACAGATCTCCCTCCAACTCCACAACTTGCACAACATCAAATGCTGGCGCTTCATAAGGATGAGACTCTCGCAATGCGCTTACAACCTGTCGGATATATTCTTCCGCACAAACCATTTCTACGCGATACTCTGTGAGAGTTTCCAGTTTATTAACTTGACCGATAAAGGGATTGGCGTCAGACAGCGGGCGGAACTGCCCTTGCCCAATAGTTTGCCAGCAGCACTGATCGTAATGACCAATACACCCGGCACCAGCAGCAAAAACCGCCGTTTTGACTTGTTCCAGATGGGATTCGGGGACAAAGAAGACTAACTTGTACATCTGCCCTGCCCCCGAATTAGCGAACGGAAAAATTTCGCGCGATTAGATTACTCGCACCGCAATTACGTGCTCAACGTTAGCCAAAGCATCGATAACGGATGCCGCAGGCACCTGCTCAACATCAATAATATTGTAGGCAACATCACCGCGGCTTTTGTTAACCATATCAATCACGTTCACTTTATGGTCGGCCAATACCGATAAAACATGCCCCAAGACACCGGATACGTTTTCGTTGGAGAATGTAATTCGCGCACCATTGCCCGCATTGCGATCCATAGATACGGCCGGGAAATTAACGGAGTTTTTGATGTTGCCATTCTCCAGATAATCCACCAATTGGTCCGCCGCCATAATCGCGCAATTTTCTTCCGCCTCTTCAGTGCTGGCACCGATGTGCGGCATGGCCAATACATCCGCACGATTCAACAAAATTGGCTCTGGGAAGTCGCAAATGTATTTGCCCAAATGCCCAGCATTCAAGCTATCTACGACTGCATGAGAGTCCACAATTGCTTCGCGCGCAAAGTTCAACAAGACTGCGCCTTTTTTGCACACTTTAAGCGTATCCGCATTGATCAGATGCTTGGTTGCAGGAATTGCAGGAACATGCAGAGTAATGTAATCAGAGCGTGCCAATAATGATTGCAGGTTTTCCATACGGCCTACCTGGTTGGGCAGGCGCCAGGCTGCTTCTACCGATAATGCTGGATCAAAACCCACAACATTCATTCCCAATGCCAACGCCGCATCGGCAATTAACGAACCAATCGCTCCCAGACCAACAATACCCAGAGTTTTGCCCTGCACTTCCATGCCTGCAAAATTGGATTTCTCTTTTTCAAGCAGCTTGGACATTTCGTCAGCATCAGTCATGTGCGTCAAACCGTTCACATATTGCATACCAGAAACGATTCCGCGGGACCCGAGTAGCATCCCGGCCAATACCAACTCTTTTACCGCGTTGGCATTTGCGCCAGGCGAATTGAACACCACTACGCCTTTTTTGGTGTATTCCTCAACCGGAACATTGTTGGTACCCGCGCCTGCGCGAGCAACTGCTTTCACTGATTCAGGCAATGGCTCACCCTGCAATTTATGGCTGCGCAGGATATAGGCATCCGGGCTACCAATATCACTGGCGACTTCGTATTTTTCGCGCGAAAAACGATTAAGGCCTTTTACAGAAATTGCATTGTAGGTTTTTATTTTAAACATGATTTTCTTCCTCAAATCTGCCAACAAAAAGGCCGTGTAAAAACACGGCCTGAGTCGTAACATCTATCAATATCAAGCCGCTGTGGCCTCATTGTATGCCCAGGTCAACCAAGGCAATAACGCTTCAAGATCTTCCGCACCTACAGTTGCACCAGCCCAGATACGCAAACCGGGAGGCGCATCGCGGTAGGCACCAATGTCGTAGGCAACACCTTCTTTATCGAGCAATTTGATCATGGTTTTTACCTGATCCGGCGTTGCTTTCAAGGTGAAACATACACTGGTGTTTGACAAGGTTTCCGGCACTTGCGCAAGGAAATCGATCCAGTCATTGGCGACAACAAATTTTTTCAGTACTTCCAAATTGGCATTGGAGCGAGCAATTGTTTCTTTTACGCCACCGATTGCACGCACCCAATCCAACGCATCCAGATAATCGGCTACCGCCAGCATGGATGGAGTATTGATAGTATCGCCTTTAAAAATACCTTCCTGCACCTTGCCGCCGCTGGTCATACGGAACAGTTTAGGCATGGGCCAGCTTGGCTTATAGGATTCCAAACGTTCAACAGCACGCGGGCTCAAGATCAACATGCCGTGAGCACCTTCGCCGCCGAGTACTTTTTGCCAGCTATAAGTAATCACATCGAGCTTGTCCCATGGCATATCCATTGCGAAGACCGCCGAGGTTGCATCGCAAATAGTCAGACCCTTGCGATCTGCTGGAATCCAGTCGCCGTTAGGCACTTTCACACCCGAGGTAGTACCGTTCCATGTGAAGATGACGTCATTATCGAAATTGACTTTAGACAGATCTGGCAACAGACCATAATCCGCCTCGTGAGCATTAACCGATAACTTCAGTTCTTTAGTGGCATCGCTCAGCCAGCCATTACCAAAAGACTCCCACTGCAGGATATCCACACCGCGCGCGCCCAACAGCGACCACATTGCCATTTCAACAGCACCGGTATCAGAACCTGGAACTACACCAACACGATAGCCTTCCGGCAAACCGAGCAATTCGGCAGTGTCTTCGCATGCACGTTGCAGCGCAGCCTTACCAATTGTGGAGCGGTGTGAGCGGCCGAGCGTAGAAATATCAAGCTGATCAAGGCTGTAGCCCGGGCGTTTGCTGCAGGGGCCAGATGAAAAATTAGGGTTCTTGGGTTTTACGGCTGGCTTCATGGTAGTCCTCTAGCTGACAGGAAAGCGTGCCTTCTAGCCAAATTGGCCTGGCTCGCTACTAGGGCTCACCCCACAACACACATAGGGGCAAACCCGGAAAATTCGGGGGGTCGATTATGCCAGCTAAGAACCGAATAACCTAGTCACACAGATGAGAATTAAAATGAAAAAGCTAACCGGACAGTCGGTCGTGGTTACGCTACCAACACTGTAAAAACTGGCGCATAAAAAAAAGCCCTCTGAAACTCAGAGGGCAAGAGGGAGACGTCGATGCATCAACCAGACATCGACGGTGAGAGACCATTAACCATTCAAAACCAAGCTCGACGAGCCAGTAAGCTCGGAATCTCAATCAACTTGTGGCTACTTTAAAACCTTATGACAGCGCTGTCAAACATATTTTGACAAATATATCAAAGATTCATACGTCAACCAGGAAAATGGTAGCCCTAACATTTCTATCATTTGAGAAATTTACGCCTGAATTGCCTTACCTAACCGACAAAAACAGTAACAATCAGGTTGCAGGAACGAAAACCACCGAGTCACGCTGGGGGAAGACTGACCGAAAGTGTTTTACGAAATCTTCATTAAACTTTCTGCGATTTTTGGAATAGAGCAAATTTCCATCAGAAAAGGTGTCTTTGCAGGTTTGATTGGCTCGCTCACAAAAACTGGCGGTTTCAATCGGTGCAGCAAAGAAGTAATCCGCAAAGTTACGCTCAAACTTTTTCATACTAGCTGGCGCCAAGCGCAATTCTCCCTCGTCATAATAAGCGCCGATCAAGAAATAGCCCTGCCTATCGTCGCGTACTAGTGACTCGCTATTAACTTTGACACTCGCAACATCAACACTCAGTGCCAATTTACGTTTAAACGAAGCAACCATAACCCTTCCCTCAATCAGTCGATTCGGTTCACGCACAACAAACTGATACCAATCCGTTTTTTCCGTCTTTTTTAATTCGAGTCGAGTCCCCTTTTCCTCCGCAACCCAACTACCTGACAACGGGTAACGCGACGCATCCGGCTCATCACCCTGCAAAGGCTTATTCAATAAATCGTTACACCCGCCTAAGGTCAACAGCACTACAAGAACTCCACACCATTTCAAATACATTCGCACAACCTCTTTTTACACGTGAACACAACGCCGCAGCTGAGCAGCTTATGTATTCAACATAATACAAAATGTAAGTATTTGTATTAACGCTGCCAGGAGTTTGCATAAAACATTCACAATTGATACGTGGTGACCATTCAGTAATTTAACGTATTGCAATCCTCCTCATTCCCTCCTAACCTCTTCGCCATTACTCCGGCATTAGATGAAATTATGTCCAGCAAAGAATCATCTCAAATCGAACCAATTACTATTGTAGGCGGGGGCCCAAAGAAAGTTCTCTACACATTGAGAACCGTTGCAAGAATTGGATTACTCAACTCTGCCAAAGCGCTAAACAGCAAAAACACCTGTAAAGCCTGCGGTCTGGGGATGGGTGGACAACGCGGCGGTATGACCAATGAGAAGGACGAATTTCCTTCGGTATGCAACAAAAGTATTCAGGCACAATCGACTGATATACAACCCCCAATTCCGCAAGATTTATTTGCACATACACTCGACGATTTTAAACAACTCAGCGCTTATGAATTGGAACATCTCGGACGGCTTGACACTCCCCTGTTCAAGAACACAGATTCAAATAGATACACTCCCGTAAGCTGGGCGTTCGCATTTGATAAAATGGCACGCGCATTTTCTGCTTGCCAACCTGAGCGCAGCTTTTTTTACTCGTCGGGACGCTCCTCCAACGAGGCCGGCTTTGTATTGCAATTACTGGCACGCATTTATGGCACTAACAATGTGAACAACTGTTCCTACTACTGCCATCAAGCGACCGGGGTTGGTTTGTCCAATGTTATCGGCACAGGTACAGCGACAGTTTCGTTAGAGGACGTGGGCGAATGCGATTGTATTTTTGTGATAGGCGCTAACCCGGCGTCCAATCATCCACGCTTTGTGCATCAATTAAAAAATTGCCGCGAGCGGGGCGGGCAAGTCATAGTAATTAACCCAGCAAAAGAACCCGGTCTGGTACGTTTTGCAGTTCCCAAAAGCGCAAAATCTATGCTGACAGGGGGAACCTGGATTGCATCCGATTATGTGCAACCCCAAATCGGTAGCGACCTCGCCTTATTAAAAGGTATTGCTAAAGCTCTTATCGAAAACCAACAACACGATGCCAATTTCATCACCGCGCACACAGAAGAATTCTCCGCATTTAGCAATGAATTGTCTGAAACCTCATGGGCAACCATTGTTGATAGCTGTGGAATTGCGCAAGAAAAAATTGTTGCACTTGCTGCCGCTTACGCAAAATCCGAGCGCGCGATTTTTGCGTGGGGAATGGGCATCACCCATCACCTCAACGGCGTTGAAAATGTAGAGGCAATTGCCAACCTTGCGCTGCTGCGCGGGATGATCGGTAAACCCGCCGCTGGTTTGCTGCCGCTTCGCGGGCACAGCAATGTCCAAGGTATAGGCACCGTTGGTGTAAAGCCGGTTTTAGCAGAAGATGTGTTAGCAAAATTAGAAAATCAATTTAATTTGCAACTACCACGCAAACCCGGCATGGATACCCTCGCCTGCTTAGCTTCTGCGCAAGAAGGAGATATTGATGCTGCGTTTATTATGGGCGGCAACCTATTTGCAGCAACGCCCAACACCGATTGGGCGCGCACAGCGCTGGATAAAATTCCATTTAAAGTCTATTTAACAACGACCCTCAACGCCGGCCACATTCACGGCATGGAAAACAGTGAGTCCTTGATCCTACCCGTGACTGCGCGCGATGAAGAGTGGCAACCCACTACACAAGAGTCCATGTTTAACTATGTTCGGCTGAGTGATGGAGGCATTGATCGCTTACATGGTGTTAAGCCTGAAGTAGAAATTTTATGCGAGCTAGGGCTTCGTCTACTGCCCAAGACAGCACCTTTATTTCAACAATTTAAAAAACACAATTCGATTCGAGCCGCGATTGCAGCAACTATTAGCGGATTAGAAGAATTAAAGGATATTGAAGAAACCAAGCAGGAATTTACCATTAAAAATCGACTACTGGACCAACCGCTTTTTAATACCAACAACCAGAAAGCGCAATTTAAAATTCACCCCTTAACACCCAATAACCGCAATCCGGAATTTCCCTTTACGCTTGCCAGTATTCGCAGTGAAGGGCAATTCAATTCCATTATTTATGAAGAAAGTGACTCCTATCGTGGAGCCGACACCCGATGGTCGGTATTAATGAATAAGGACGACATGCAGGCATTAGGTATTGTCGCAGGAGATTCGTTAAATATTGAATCGCCACAAGGAGTAATGAAGAGTGTTAAAGCAGTCGTCTTTGATGTCCCACGCGGTAATTTGCTAGCTTATTACCCCGAGGCAAATGTTCTGATTTCCACTGAGCATGACCCACGCAGTAAAACTCCTGCATTTAAGTCGGTACCCGTTAAAATTACTACACCTTGATAATTTATTTATTGGCGATGAGCAGGATTTCGTCGCCTTGACCAAGCATATACTGGCATTTCAACTGGAAACCACTGGCAGCAACCATATCACTAGCTTCTTTAAACCCTATTGCTTCAGGGTAAAAACCCTTTTCAACTTTGGCAGCGACCAATTCACGTGGTTTGAACGTAAACAAAAAGCTTTTTCCTCGCGCACACAAATGTTCCAGCAACGCCTTTTGGTGTTGTAAATAATTCACGACACCCAAACATAAAATCAAGTTTTCACCTTGAACCGGCGGATATTCAAACTTATCAAAATCGCACACGATGGTTCGGCTATCACGTTTGGCAATATCGCAAGGAATATATCCCGCCGGATTTTTGAGATGCTTTTCAATCAGCATATTGCCGCACCCCATATCAAGCACATACGCACCTTCCGGAATCCAGCGCGCAACGACTTTTGCACGATGCTCCCACACAGGGTTATGCAGATCGTCGCGTACACCTTCCGCTTCGTACATTTTGGAGTATCCAACTGCCTTTGCCGCATTCAGTTCCGCCAATAAAGACTCTTGATGGCGATTGCGAAACGTAATTGAATCCTCAACAAAGGCAGAGACGTTATAAGCCTCCTCGATAAAACCAAGTTGGAATAAGGTCTTTCCCAAAAATCGAACGAACCGTAAATTTTCCAAACACAAAGGCGCTGCTTTTGCAGCAAGAAGAAAGGCATCATTAATCTTCCCTCCATCCAATCTCGCCTCTGCTTCTTCAAACAGCTTTAGACTCTCGGAAACTTGCTCGGACATTACACATATTCCTTGACCAATAAGATGGGATTAAGGATGAATCAGACCATCCCCAGAGTATTAAAAAGACTAGACCAACGCAGCAGTTAAAACCAATTGGAGGGAATAAATAATAAACTCAGATCAAATGGAGATATTGATGTCAGTTTTGGGGGATCTGCGCCGGTCTTTCCCTGTACGCGTTTCTACCATGTGCTCACCGGGCTTATTACGCCGGTCTTGCTTGCGCCGCTCAATACCACCGGGTGGGCCAACTGCAAGCTCTTGTGCCGAATCCACGCTCGCGCCATGTTGGTCACTGGCATACGCCCTGACTGCGGTTGTACTGGATGGGCGACTGGGCGCCTTTAGAGATTGAGGTCTTGGACTTACCGGGCCTATATAAACCATAATTGCACCTAAATTTACATTTACAGTCAATTTATCGGCTTTGTGAATATTAACTTGAAGGCTAATTCATACGTCATCAAAAATTTGGCGAACTGCTCACATTTCAGGCATTTTTAGATTCGCGTTATCAACTCAAACGCATTGTAAATATGCTTTAAAGGTCTTGACCAAAATTTTACGCATTTTATACTTGGCGTACGAAGGGGAGTAGTTCTCGCCGCGCAGGTCGTCAATACGAGTGTTTAGCTCCGGTCGCGCGGGCAAGGTAGTACCTTGTTAACAAGACCTTTGTCACAATGACAAAGGCTTCCCTATTTCGGCATTTTCCGGCGCCCGTCATTGTGTTTTGTAAACCACTAACGACGGAGCTATTCATGCTTAACCTTCTCTCTTCCCTATCCGCTGGGCTAGCGCCCGCCCTTGATACCGCAACACCTCAAACCACGGCAATGTCTATTGGCACTCCCTGGATGTGGGCCATTTTCTTCGGCATTGTTATAGTCGTGTTATTAATCGACCTCATCTTTGTGGGTGGAGGCAAACAACACCGGGTATCACTCAAAGAAGCCGCAAGCTGGTCGCTAGTTTGGGTGGCGTTAGCGCTAAGCTTCGGTGCTGGCCTCTGGTGGTACCTGGACGCCAACTTCAGCCGCGAACTAGCCAATACCAAAACTCTGGAATACCTAACTGGCTATTTGATTGAAAAATCCTTGGCCGTAGATAACGTATTCGTGTGGTTAATGTTATTTAACTTCTTTGCCATTCCATTTGAATTGCAAAAACGCGTACTCACCTACGGCGTACTGGGAGCGATTATTTTACGCACCATTATGATTTTCGCCGGTGTTTGGTTAATCGCCCACTTCCATTGGTTGCTCTACGTGTTCGGTTTGTTCCTGTTGTTTACTGGGATCAAAATGTGGTGGATGGCTGACAAAGAAATTCACCTTGAAAACAATCCATTACTCAATTGGTTTAAAAGGCACTTCGCCATAACCAATCAGTTACACGGTGAAAAATTCTTTGTGCTGGAAAATGGCGTGAAGATGATGACTCCGCTGTTTCTGGCGTTGATTATGGTGGAAATTTCCGACGTAATTTTTGCGGTGGACTCGATCCCTGCGATTTTTGCAATTACCTCAGATCCCTTTATCGTGCTAACCTCCAACATCTTTGCCATTTTAGGTCTGCGGGCTATGTATTTTTTGTTGGCTGATATGGCCGATCGCTTCACTTACATTAAATATGGATTGGCGTTGGTGCTGGTATTTATTGGTATCAAAATGATTCTGATCGATATTTATAAAATTCCCGTAGGAATTTCCTTGTTAGTCGTGGCGATGCTGATTGGCGGATCGGTCTTACTCTCGTGGATTAAAACCAAACCACAAGAAAATAGCTAATCGATAAAAAATTACCTAAAAAATAAAAAGGCCTGCATCAAGCAGGCCTTTTTTATACATTGTTGTTATCGCTTCTTCATTAATGGGTGTTAAACCACTTCAAACTATCATGCAGTTTTACAACTTCTCCCACAATAAATAGCGTAGGGGCATGAACATCATTTGTAGCTACCACATCAGCAATAGACATTAAATCTGCGATCAACACTCGCTGCTCTTGCGTAGTGCCTTTTTCAATTAAGGCTACAGGCGTATCTGCGGCGCGGCCATGAGCGATCAATGACTCACAAATTTCCTTTAAACCAACCAAGCCCATATAAAACACCAGTGTTTGTGTAGGGTTGGCAAGCTCTGGCCAGGATAAATTAGTATCATCTGATTTTAGATGGCCAGTTACAAATCGCACTGACTGCGCATAATCACGATGGGTTAAGGGAATACCCGCGTAAGCAGCACAGCCAGATGCGGCCGTAATTCCTGGCACCACTTGAAATGGAATATTATGTTGTGCCAACAGCTCAATCTCCTCACCGCCGCGACCAAAAATAAAAGGGTCACCGCCTTTCAAGCGGAGCACACGTTTACCTTGCTTCGCTAAATCAACCAGCAATTGATTGATATTTTCCTGCTCCATTGCATGTTCGCTACGACGCTTGCCAACATAGATTCGCTCAGCATCGCGGCGAACTAATTCCATTACACCGTCTGAAACCAATCGATCGTAAAGCACTACGTCTGCTTGCTGCATTAAGCGTAACGCTCGCAAAGTTAATAATTCCGGATCACCAGGGCCACCACCAACCAGATAAACCTCTCCTTGGGTCAATTGTGACTGATCACTCGCCAATTCATTACGAATAAAACTATTCGCCGCTTCTTCCTGGCCATTCATCATTAATTCTGCTGCTGGACCTTGCAGGATTTTTTCCCAGAACTTGCGCCGGCTATCACCATCACTAAAGCGCGCTTTAATCCGCTCGCGCCACTGACTGGCAATTTGCGCGAGCTTGCCGTAACCCGTTGGAATCAGCGTTTCCAATTTGGCGCGCACCAATCGCGCGAGCACCGGCGCCTCACCACCACTGGAAACGGCAATTACCAAGGGCGAGCGATCGATGATTGCCGGCGTGATATAGGTGCAAAGTGCGGGAGTATCAACAACGTTGACGGGCAACTGCAAAGCTTGAGCATCGGCAGAAATTTTTTCATTGAGCGATTCAATATCGGTAGCAGCAATGGCCAACACACAATCTTGCAAATCGCTGGTTCGATATTCACGTTGCAGCAATTCCCCGCCGGAGGTATTCGCCAACTCACGTAGTTCGGCAGAAATCTCCGGAGCTACTATGCGCAATACGGCACCCGCCTTGGCTAACATTCGGCCTTTACGTGTAGCCACTTCGCCACCACCAACTAACAAGCAGCGACGCTTTTTTAAATCAAGAAAGACGGGAAAATAATCCATACCAAGGCGCACCAATTTTCAACTAACGCAAAATTACCAACAACGCTGCTTTTATTGCGATAAAAAAGGTGGGTATCGCTTGCGCTCCACCCACCCTACAAATTCACACAAGTTAATGTTGCAATTATTTCTTAACCGGCGCCAACACTTCCTGCCCCCCCATGTACGGGCGCAGCACTTCAGGAATCACGATGCTGCCATCGGCTTGTTGGTAGTTTTCCAAGACGGCTAACAAGGTTCGGCCAATTGCCAGACCTGAGCCGTTCAGGGTATGCAGCAATTCCGGTTTGCCAGTTTCCTTGTTGCGGTAACGGGCCATCATGCGGCGCGCCTGGAAATCGCGGAAGCTGCTGCAGGAAGAAATTTCCCGGTATTTGTTTTGCGATGGAACCCATACTTCGATGTCGTAGGTTTTGGCAGAAGAGAAACCAATATCTCCACCGCACAGGATAACCGTGCGATGCGGCAAGCCGAGTTTTTGTAAAATGGTTTCAGCATGCCCAACCAATGCCTCCAAGGCCGCATCGGATTCCTCCGGGCGCACAAACTTTACCAACTCCACTTTTTCAAATTGATGTTGACGAATCATGCCGCGGGTATCACGACCGTAGCTGCCCGCTTCCGAACGAAAACACGGAGAATGACAAACCAATTTGATCGGCAGCTGGGCCTCATCAACAATTTCATCGCGATAAATGTTGGTAACTGGCACTTCTGCGGTAGGAATTAAATAGAACTCGCGATCATCGGTGAGTTTAAATAAGTCTTCTTCAAATTTTGGCAACTGGCCCGTGCCAAACAATGAATCGCGATTCACAATAAACGGCACATTGACTTCTTCGTAGCCGTGCTCCGTGGTATGGGTTTCCAACATGAATTGCGCAAGTGCGCGATGTAAGCGTGCTACACCAGCGCGCAATACCGCAAAACGAGTACCGGTAATTTTGGTGGCCACTTCAAAATCCAGACCACCAAGGTTCGCGCCAAGGTCCACGTGATCCACTACCGGGAAGTCAAAATTGCGCGGCGTACCCCAGCGACGAACTTCTACGTTGTCTTCATCGCTTTTACCTTCCGGCACTTCATCGGCAGGAATATTGGGAATGGCTTTTACAAAGTCATCCCATTCAGTTTGAATAGTTGCTAACTCTGCTTCTGCACCTACCAATTGCTGCTTGATGTTTTCAACCGCCTGCATCATAGGCGCTACATCGTCCCCCGCTTGTTTGGCTTTACCGATACCCTTGGAAATGGAATTGCGTTCAGCCTGAAGGTTTTCGGTTTTGACCTGGATGTCTTTGCGTTTTTCTTCCAGTGCCTGAATTTTTGCCACATCCAATTCATAGCCGCGTTTTGCCAAGCCTTTTGCTACGTCTTCAGTAGCGGTGCGAAGTAATTTTGAATCTAACATGATGAGTATTTTTCTGTATTAAAGTTAAAAAATGTTACCCGTAGCCCGTATGGAACCTAGCGGAATACGGGGAATGGTTGCCAATGCAAACCCCGTATTTCGTTCGACCCCATACGAGCTACGCCTAAAATAATTTTTGAGTTACGGCCATACCAACAAAAGCCATCAATAAACCCAGAATCACCGAGCCACTGGCATACATCAACGCATTAAGCACATGCCCTTCTTGCCACAGCTGTAAAATCTCCAACGAAAACGCGGAGAAAGTGGTGAAGCCGCCCAAAACTCCAGTAATAAAAAACAACCGCCATTCAGCAGACAAAGTCGTTTTTTCTACCAGCAGCACATAAGCCACACCAATTAAAAATGACCCGACGATATTCACCACAAAAGTGCCGAGCGGAAAACGGTAATTCAGCAGTGGCGTTAGGTAGCCGACGGCGGCGAATCTGATTACAGATCCAATTGCGCCACCCAATGCGATTGCTAACCACTGCATGCTATTTCCTGATCTATTTTTTATAACGCTGCTTTTTGCTTTGTTTATCCAGCTCGCGCAAGTGCGCCAGTTTTTCCTGGATTTTTAATTCCAGCCCACGCTCTACGGGGGCGTAATAACGGGTAGCGGAAATTTCTTCCGGCAAATAATTCTCCCCTGCCGCATACGCGCCCGGCTCGTCGTGGGCATAGCGATACTCTGCACCATAATCCATATTTTTCATGAGCTTGGTAGGGGCATTGCGCAAATGCAGGGGAACATCGTAAGCCGGCTGGCCACGAACATCCGCCATCACCCGGTTGAACGCATTATACACAGCATTACTTTTTGGTGCGCAGGCCAGGTAAACCACCGCCTGGGCGATGGCCAACTCCCCTTCCGGGCTGCCCAGACGCTCCTGCACATCCCAAGCCGAAAGGCACAACGGCAGAGCGCGCGGGTCGGCGTTGCCTATGTCTTCACTCGCCATACGCACTACGCGGCGGGCGATATAAAGTGGATCGCAGCCACCATCCAACATGCGCGCCAGCCAATATAAGGCACCGTCGGGTGATGAACCGCGCACCGATTTATGCAAGGCCGATATTTGTTCATAAAAAATATCGCCGCCTTTATCAAAGCGGCGCACATCGCTGGCCAGTACTTCCGCCACAACCTGTTCGTTGATGACTTTGCTATCGCCGTCGTCATCCGCAAGATCGGCGGCGATTTCCAGCAGGTTAAGCGATTTACGCGCATCGCCATCCGCCGCCTGGGCGAGAGTCATCAGAGTATCGTCATCAATTGCGATCGGATGATCCCCCAGGCCACGCTCTTTATCATTGAGCGCCTGCAACAACACATTCTTTAATTGCTCAGGTTGCAAACCGCGCAGCACATAAACACGGCAGCGCGATAGCAATGCGTTATTTAATTCGAAGGAAGGGTTTTCGGTAGTCGCACCGATAAAAATAAAAGTGCCATCTTCCACGTAGGGTAAAAATGCATCCTGCTGCGATTTATTGAAACGATGGACTTCATCGACAAACAAAATCGTTTTACGCCGTGTCGAAATCCGCTCCTGCTGTGCGGCAGCTACCGCCGCGCGAATTTCTTTTACCCCCGATAAGACCGCTGACAGCGTTTCAAAACGTGCATCGGCTTGTTCGGCGAATAATTTGGCGAGCGAGGTTTTTCCTACACCGGGCGGCCCCCACAAAATCATGGAATGCAGTTGCCCGCGCGTGATCGCTTCGCGCAGGGGCTTACCCGGCGCTAGCAAATGCTCCTGACCAATATAATCATCCAGATTGCGCGGACGCATACGCGCGGCAAGCGGTTGATAGGCGGGTGTAGATGAACCAAATAAATCCATGCCGTTCCTGTGATAACAGCCCCGGAATTAATCGCGCAAAACTTCTACGCCTTCCGGCGGTTGAAAAAAGAATTTCTCCTCCGCCAAAGGCTTGTTGCGTTCCACTTTGGTAAGCACACAGCGTGTAAGTTGGCCAAGGCTGTCTTTAATAGCAAACTCTGTTAACTGGCCATTTTTAAATACCAGCGTCAAATGCTGGAACATACCTTCAGTTACTTTGGGTGTGAGGGTAAACGCTTCTGCCGCTTTGTTGTTCAGATCACGAGTGACTGAAAATTGCTTACGCAGTTGCTCCACATCGGCGCTCAATAACAGCGCTGGAGTTTCACGCAGGTCTTCGGAGAATTCACGAACGGTAACAGTTTCCAAATCCGGGTCGTAGAGCCAAATAGTTTTGTTATTGGACACCAACAGTTGAGGCATTGGTTCCAAGGTCTTCCAATAAAACTTGCCCGGCCGCATTAGCATAAAATTACCCGTGCTGGCCTCCTGCTCTACACCTGCCTTGTCGAAGCTGGTTTGAGTGAAATCACCTTGCAGGCTATTCATCGCATCGAGCAACTTACGCAACTGCACTGCCGCCTGATCATCCGCAGCGTAAGTAACGCCAGAAAAAACACTCACTAACACTAACGCAAAAATTTGAACAATTGCTTTCATAAAACATCCAGGCAGCAAGGAAAATAATAAGGTTGACGAGCACCCGAATCCTAACGAGCGCCGATGAACGGCAGATAAACCCCACGGGATTTACCCGGCAAAGACACGTTAATTAAAATCTCGTCCACCGCCCACTAAGACTTCGCGATTACCATTGTGACCGGCGGACGAGACAACACCTGCCGCTTCCATAGTCTCAATCAAACGCGCCGCGCGGTTGTAGCCGATTCGCAGCTTCCGTTGTACTGAAGAAATAGAGGCTTTGCGCGATTCAATAACAAACTGTACCGCTTCATCGTAAAGCGCATCAGCTTCACCTTCATCACCCTCGCCGCCTTCGCTCGGCAAGCCGGGAACTGGAATCGAGTTGTTATCGTCATCAGTAATGCCATCGATATATTGTGGAGCGCCGCGCTTTTTCCAATCACCAACCACTTTATGCACCTCATGGTCATCCACAAAAGCGCCGTGAACACGAATAGGTACGCTGGTACCGGATGGTAAATACAACATATCACCATGCCCCAGCAACTGCTCTGCCCCACCCTGATCCAAGATGGTACGCGAATCAATTTTGGAGGAAACCTGGAAAGCAATACGCGTAGGCACGTTGGCTTTAATCAAGCCGGTAATAATGTCTACCGATGGACGCTGTGTGGCGAGGATCAGGTGAATACCAGCCGCACGGGCTTTTTGCGCGATACGGGCGATCAATTGTTCCACTTTTTTCTTGTCGACGATCATCATCATATCGGCGAATTCGTCGATCACTACCACAATAAACGGCAACACTTCCAAATCCGGAGCGGTGGCAACTTCAGCACCGGCTTCAAAATTGTCTTCCGGTTTAAATAACGGATCTTTAATCGGCTCACCGGCGTTAATCGCGTCGTCTACCTTGCGGTTAAAGCCCGCGAGGTTACGCACACCTAAGGCCGACATGAGTTTATAGCGGCGTTCCATCTCACCCACACACCAACGCAGGCCGTTGGATGCATCTTTCATGTCAGTGATTACGGGCGTGAGCAAATGGGGAATACCCTCGTACACTGAAAGCTCCAGCATCTTCGGGTCGACCAAAATCAGGCGCACTTCTTTAGGCGTGGATTTGTACAGCAGGCTGAGCAACATCACGTTCACGCCCACTGATTTACCCGAGCCGGTAGTACCCGCTACCAGCAAGTGCGGCATCTTGGCCAGGTCAGATACCACTGGCTCGCCGGAAATGTCATGGCCCAAGGCCATCGTGAGAGGCGATTTCGCATTATCGAAGGCTTCCGAGGCAATCACTTCCGAGAGGCGCACCATCTCGCGGTGTGCATTGGGGATCTCTACCCCCATGACTGATTTGCCGGGAATTACTTCCACTACCCGCACTGACACGACGGCGAGTGAGCGCGCCAAATCCTTCGCCAAACCGGAAATACGGCTCGCCTTAATGCCGGGCGCCGGTTGGATTTCGAACCGGGTAACTACCGGGCCGGGTTGCACTGACACCACTTCAATGTCGATACCGAAGTCTTTTAGTTTCAATTCCAGCATGCGCGACATGGCTTCCAACGACTCTTTGGAATAGCCCTTGTCGCTGCGTTTATCGGCGGGGTCCAGCAAACTCAAGGGAGGCAAGGTGCCCACTGCGGGCTCCAACGATTCGAACAGCGATGGCTGCTTTTCTTTTTCAACGCGAGGACTGGGTGCAGGTTTCTTTTTGGGTGGCTCGGTAATGATGACCGGCGCTACGCGCTTGGCTTCTTGCTTCACATGCTGCTCTACGATTTCGCGGCGATGCTCCTGAGCTTTGACTGCAATTTGCTTTTCTGCCCGCTCACGGCGATAGACGTGCCACTTTTCCATGGCTTTGTTGAAACCAATTAAGGTCCAGCGGCCAATGTCCTCGCTGAGCTTTAACCAGGAAAGGTCTGTGAAAATGGTCATGCCCACTAAAAAGGTACTGAGCAGTAGCAAGGTTCCGCCGGTGTAATTAAACGCACCAAAGACCGCATCGGAAACCGCCGCGCCAAGCAGGCCACCATTGGAGTATGGCAAAACAGATTGACCATCGCTGTAGTGCATGGCGGCAATGCCTGTTCCTGCAACCATTACCAATACAAGGCCGGCGGCGCGCAAGCCAAAAAACAACCAATCGATTCCCCCTTCGCGGTTGCGATCTTTCAAGACCAACCAGGCGCGGTAAGCAATCATCACCGGAAACAAATAAGCAAGGTACCCAAACAGAGAGAAGAAGACATCCGCCATCCAGGCACCGAAAGGTCCGCCGGCATTTTGCACAATGGCGTTGTCGCCAGTGCGCGACCACCCCGGATCATTGGGGTCGTAACTGACCATAGCGATCAGCAAATACAGGCAAATAGCGCCCAAGCCAATCAGGGCGCCTTCTTTCAGCAGGCGTACCAGCAGGTTAGAGGTCTGCTCCGATGCGGGCGCACGGCGTTGTGGACTGACTGATTTCAATGGTGATATCCCGAATAATGATGAACCCGGTCTCGGCCGGGTTTTGAATGAACGAGGGCTATTGTAATAACTGGCGGAAGATTTACCACCGGCAAGATCACTATGACGGGAAATAGGTGAAAAAAACTGCCTCACCTCAGTGCATGAAGACAGCAGCAAGCAACTTTGAGCATAATTTCAACAGCGAATTAATGATGCTGGGTATCAGTAATAATGGTTTTCATATCCGGCCGCCAACAAGTAACCTGATTGCGGCCATGCTGTTTGGAATAGTAAAGAGCCTCATCCGCCTGCTGGATAAGTTGGTTAGCAGTGACTGCCCCCATGCGGATGGACGTCACACCAAAGCTGCCCGTCACTTTAATTCCATTTGTTACTTTCTCTTCAATTTTCTGGCGGCAGCGCTCCGCAATCATCTGCGCTTGTTCCAATGGCGCCCCAGGCAAGATTACGCAATATTCTTCACCGCCAAACCGCGCTACCATATCCATATCTCGCACTACTTCGCGCAAACTGTTGGCAGCCATTTTAATCACTTCATCGCCCGCCGCATGGCCATAGGTATCGTTTACTTTTTTGAAGAAATCGATATCGGCCATGATGCAACTGAACTCAGCATCAGTAGTGCGAGCACCATCAAATTTACTGCTTAGATGTTCGTAGAGCGCACGACGGTTGTAACAGTTAGTAAGCGGATCGCGCGTTGCGAGAAAAGTCAGCTCCTTATTTTTGTTTTCAATTGCTACTTGTGTTGCGGCCAACTGCTGGATCATTTCCTCTAACAAACGACTCTTGGTTTCCAGTTCAGTAATATCTTCAAATACCGCAATGGTGCCTTGGCTCGCGCCTTTAGGGTCCAGAATGGGCACCGCATTTACCTGAAAAATCGTGTCTTTATCGCTATTGCTGGCGTCGGGTAGGAGTACTCGTACACCGGTTTGCTTGACGCCGCTACCAATTGCTTTCAGCCAGGGATATTCGCGCGCTTCTTGTTTGGGATCTAAAAACCAGCCAAGACTGCTGGCCTTTTTTCCCATGAGTGATTGTTCGGTACGCTGCAGGTGCTCAATCATCGAATTATTAGCCAATACGATTTGCTCGCGCCTATCCAGAATTAACACACCTTCCGCCAGAATATTTAATGCGTTGCGTACCCGCGCAGGCACTACCGCACTGGGATCCAAATGTTTTAACGCCCGTTTAATGTAAAACCAATAACCAACAAAGCCACTGAGTGATACAAAGATCACCAACAATATAAATGTCGGCAATTTAAAAATCGGATGACTATCGCTTAGCAATGGCTCGAAGCTCAATTCAAATTCAGCACGCTTGGCACCGTTGAGCATGATGGGAAAACGGATATGTGTGGGTGTAGATTCGTTAGCTTTCGCCTTGGCCCAGTTCTTGGAATGCAATTTGGTTTGCGCAACAATTACACCATCATTGCGGCGCACAGCGACTGATAAAATTTCCGGGTTGCGCTCTACCGATGATTCCAGCAAATACTGCAGCAGTAATTCATCACCGCGCATAATAGCCACACTGACTTGCGATGCCAGGGTTTCAGCCAAACGCTTGCGGACTTCCAATTGTTGACGCTCAGCACCCGGCGCAAGCCCGATGGCCTGTGCCAAAATCAGGATGGAGATAGTTAAAATCACCAAACCCAAACTTAAACGAACTGCTGGAGTAAAACCTAACATTTATTTTCCTTAACCAGAAAACTCAGCAAAACCAACATTATTGGCCGGGATTTTTTTGTTGCGCATGGTCGAACAAATACCCTACTTCTTTGGAGCTCTTATCTTCTCGCGCACGGTCTTTACGCTGTTGTTCCAACTCTTTCTTGCGCTTATTCACTTCGTCAAGAATGGGCAATGGATCCAAACCGCGCCATAAAGGCAACATAGACATCAGGGTTAACAATAGACTGCTGGCGCGCAAAGACCAAACCAGCAAGCCTGTCGTCACTGAAAAAGTCAGCCCCGCCACTACCGCACGACGATCCTGCTCCTCTTCCATAGCCACATCCATTTGATCGCGAATACGGCGTACTTCGTTGTCAAAATCAGCTGCCTCCCAAGGGGCAAAGCCATCATCTGTTGCAATCAGACTTACGAGCGATGAAGACGCCGTCAGTGTTGTAACCGGTATATTTTGCGACTCCAGGTCTGCTTCAAAACGCGCATAATCACGACTGGATTTATCATTGGGCAAGGCGACATTATCGCGAGCATCATTCGAATCAGAGACCGGAGGCACCCCCTGGCCAGACGTTCCCGGTAAATTGGTATCTATCCCCGTTTCTGGCAAGCCGACATCCTCACCATTGTTACCTGAACCCGGGTTTTCGCCATTCCCATCTGTGGGTGGTGTAGTGGGCGGTGTTACCGGCGGCGTTGTCGGCACTTCGGTCACCGGTGGTACCGTGGGCGGCGTTACCGGAGGTTTGGAAGGAATTTCCGGGTCAGGAACAACCACTGGCGCCGTGACATTTACTTTAAAACGCGTATCAACCCAGGCACCGTCATTGTCTTGCGCACGCAGAGTAATCAAGGTTTCACCGCCACTGTTGGCAGCAAATGAAATTGTCATCATGCCAGTGGTCTGATTCCATTGCACACTGGGAACCACGGCGGTATTGGTATTGGCAATTAACGAATATTGCAGCGCAGTGCCATTTTCAATGTCAGAAAATATTTTACGCAAATCCATTTGTTGAGGTTGAGCACCCGCATTAACGTTAATGTCGTTAATGCCAGCGGATACAGGAACATCATTAACCGAAGCAATGTTTATTCGTACTGCGGTTTCAACAGTCGCGCCACTAGTGTCCTGTGCGCGAATAATTAAATCACTGACGCCAAATTGATTAGCACCGTAGCTAAACATTAATTTTCCAGTATTGGCATCTACTGTTGCACTGGAAACCAGGGCAGCATTGGAGTTACTCACAACGGTATATTGCAATTGACTCGCAGGAGTTTCTTCATCGCTGAAGATAGAAAATAAATCCAGTTGGTCACCGGGCGCATCTTCAATGTTATTGATAGTAATTGGCGCACCGGCAACAGGTGCGTCATTCACAGCTTCTACCTGCAGCGCAAACTGGAAGTTCACACTGGCTTCACCATCGCTGGCAATCAATTGAATACTGAGATTACCAACATCGCTATTACCTGGGGTGCCGGTAAACGTTAAGGTGTCAGCATCAAAATGTAACCAAATTGGCAATGCTTGCCCATTCGCCAATTGCGCGCTGTAACTCAGTGAATCCCCCACATCGATATCGTTAAACATCGTCAATGGGAAACTAAGGTTAAAGGGCTGATCTTCATGTGCAACAGGATTGACACTTGGGGCAATCAATGTTGGTGCATCGTTGGTATTAACCACGGTAATGGTAAACGTATCGCTGATGCTGCCACCATTGCCGTCATTCACACTGACTTGCAGGTTAACTACACCGACATCGCCATTGCCCGGCGTTCCGAAAAAAGTGCCCGTCGATGCATCAAAACTCAACCATGAGGGCAAAGCACCACCGCCCGCTAATTGCGCTGAATAACTCAATGAATCGCCTTCGGCATCGGCAAACGCATTTGCAGGAATGGTGAACGAAAAATTGGAATCTTCGTTAACGGATTGATCACTTATCCCCGCCTGTACTGTGGGAGGTAAATTGGCAGGCAATGCGTTCACAGTCACACTGAAAGTATCGGTAACGCTGCCGCCATTACCATCGCTGGCAATCACATCAATAGCGACGGCGCCAACATTTGGGGTGCCTGGTGTTCCACTAAATGTACGCGTAATTGCATCAAAACTTAGCCACGCCGGCAGCGCTCCGCCACCCGCCAGTTGCGCACTATAAGTTAGCGTCGCACCTGCATCCACGTCAGCAAATGTGTTAGCAGGAAATTGAAAATTAAATGCATTACTTTCAGTGGCAGTTTGATCTGCAATTGGATTGGCGACCGTAGGGGCGTCGTTGGTATTGGCAATAACAATGTCGAACGTATCCGTCACTGTACCACCGTTGCCATCGTCGGCAATGACGTCAATCGACAAGGTACCTACATCTGCATTAACAGGAGTACCACTGAACGTGCGAGTAGCAGGATCAAAACTCAACCATACTGGCAATGCGCCACCACCGGCAACTTGGGCAGAATATGTCAGCACATTACCCACATCAATGTCGGCAAACGTATTCGCCGCAAATTGAAAATTAAATGCCGCATCTTCGGTAGCATTTTGATCGGGGATCGCGTTAGCAACTGTGGGCGCATCATTCACATCGTTTACGGTGATGGTGAAAGTATCAGTAACCGTGCCGCCATTTCCATCATCAGCAATGACATCAATAGATACGCTACCCAAATCTGCATTAGTAGGTGTTCCACTAAATGTGCGCGTTGCCGCATTAAAACTTAACCACGCGGGTAACGCACCGCCGCCATTTAATTGCACTGAATACGTGAGTGTTGCACCAGCATCCACATCCGCAAATGTGTTGGCAGCAAATTGGAAATTGAATGCTGCATTTTCGGTTGCGGTACGGTCAGGAATTGCATTTGCAACAGTCGGGGCATCATTGGTATTGGCAACCACAATGTCGAACGTATCTGTCACCGTGCCGCCATTACCATCATTGGCAATGACATCAATCGAGACTGTGCCCACGTTGGCATTTAACGGTGTGCCGCTGAAAGTGCGGGTAACCGGATCGAAACTTAACCACGCGGGTAAAGCGCCACCACCGGCAAGTTGCGCTGAGTATGTGAGCGTATCGCCAACATCGGGATCAGCAAACGTATTCGCGGCAAATTGAAAATTAAATGCCGCATCTTCAGTCGCATTTTGATTGGGAATTGCATTAGCTACTGTGGGCGCATCATTCGCATTGCCCACCACAATATTGAATGTATCAGTAACTGTACCGCCGTTACCGTCATCGGCAATCAC